>Ga0307373_10014260_pt1 | contig 10978 bp, 6 predicted proteins | sample OX2MG_FD_202534 | JGI IMG/M metagenome (GOLD analysis project Ga0307373, IMG submission 202534) | Soil microbial communities from Risofladan, Vaasa, Finland - OX-2 | ecosystem: Environmental > Terrestrial > Soil > Coastal area > Acid sulfate soil | place: Finland: Risofladan, Vaasa | collected... | reverse complement strand
GGAGCTCACGGACTCCGACGACACCTACCGGTTCGTCCACGACCTCGTCCGCGCCGCGCTCGACGCCGGGTTCGGTTCGGCCCGTCGCGTCCGGACCCACCTCCGGATCGCGCGCGAGCTCGAGGCCCGCCACGGACAGGATCCGGGACACGCACCGGAGATCGCCCTGCACTACCTCCACGGGATCGGCGCAGGCGGTGCCGATCGTGCCCGCCACTACTGCCGCCTCGCCGGATCCGAGGCGCTGGCACGCGTGGCCTACGAGGCGGCGGTGCTCCAGTTCGAGCATGCGCTGGACATCAGCACCACCCACTTCCCCGAGGACCACGACGCGCGGTGCGAGCTGCTGCTGCTGCTCGCGGACTCGATGGTCAAGGCCGGCCGACTCGTCGAAGCGGACGAGCGGTTCACCCAGGCGTTCGACGAGGGGCAGGCCCACGGTCGCCACGACGTGGTCGCCGCCGCCGCACTCGGCTACGGGGGCGTGCTGCCCGCGGGGGCCGAACCCAGCGAAGACGGCCGGCGGCTGCTGCGCACCGTGCTGGACGATCTCGGCCCGGGCGACTCCGCCGAGCGGGCGCTGGCGTTGGGACGCCTGGCCCACTGGGGCCACTTCTCCGATCCCCGCGGAGCGCGGGAGTCCCTGGCCGACGAGGCCATCGACGTGGCACAGCGCCTGGAGGACCCCGTCACCCTGGCCGCCGCGATCGAATACCGGTACTGGGCACTCTGCGGTCCGGACGACGTGGGGCGCCAGGTGGACGACGGCAGGCGGATCCAGGAGATCGGACGGACCGTCGGCGATCCGGAGCTGGTCCTGCGAGGCATGAAGTGCGAGCTCCACGCCCAGTTCGAGTCGGGTGACTTCGCCGCCGCGGACGCCATCGCCACGGAGATGCACGAGCTGGCGGCCCGGATCGGACTGCCCGAGTACCTCCGCCTGGGGTTCATGTGGGACAGCCTCGTGTCCGGCATCCAGGGCCGCTTCGACGACGCGGAGCTGTCCGCGGACCGGGCCTACGACATCTTCCGGCGGAGTGGCCACTCCCAGTCCCAGGCGATCGCCGTCGGACTGGGCCTGACCTGGCTCTGGTTGCAGGGCCGGATGTCCGAGTTGGGGCCTCTCCTCGAAGCCGGCCGCACGGGGCGCTCGTCGATGGGCGAGAAGGCCCTGGCCGCCTGGGTCGCCGTCGAATCCGGCGACCACGACGCCGCCTCCGGCATCCTGGCCGGGCTGACACCGGAGTCGGTGGCCGCCGCCGAACGGAACTTCCACTGGTGGTTCATGATGGCCGGCCTGAGCCACACGGCCTGCGCCCTGGACGAGGTGGAGTGGGCGGACGCGCTCTACGGGCTCATCGCTCCCTTCGAGTCCCACAACTGCCGGGTGGGCCAGGCCAGCTTCCTGGGCACCGCCACCTTCTACCTCGGGAGCCTGGCCCGAGTCGCCGGACGGCCCGCTCAGGCGGTGGCGCACCTGCAGGACGCGCTGGCTCGCCACGGCGCCATGGGAGCGGTGCCCTTCGTCCGGCTGACCGAGCACCAGCTCGCCCTGGTGGAGTCGGACGACGCCACCGCCGACGAGGCAGGACGGGGCGGCGGGAACCGCTAGACGACCGCCGGTGCCGGCCCGGGGCGGACCGGCGGGGCGACCGGGGTACGGACGTCGCCGGAATTGCGGCAGCCGGCCCAGTACTGGGCCGGCTGCCGCTCAGGTCCCGCCAACGTTTCGACTGCCACCACGTCCAGGACGTGTGCTGCCTCGGAACCGAGCGTCTCATGGCGCTGTCCACTTCTTGTCCAGCCGCTGTCCGGCGGCAGGACGGCACCGGTCCGGATCCCCGGCCGGATCGCGGTCCGGTCCGGAGTGGCGACGGTCGGGTCCCCCGGGGATACGCTCGCCACATGTCCATCACCTGGCTTCGCCGCCTCGGAACCCTCGGGCTCACCGCCGCAGTCCTCGCCGGTTGTGCATCGACGGGTGCGTCGTCGGGCACCAACGCGTCGAACCCGGCGATGAAGGTCACCATCACCCGGGACAGTGCCGGGATCCCCCACATCACGGCGTCCAACTTCACGGCGCTCGGCTACGGGGAGGCCCTCGCCTTCGCCCGCGACAACTTCTGCACCCTGGCGCAGGACTTCGTGACCGTCAACGGGCAGCGTTCGAAGTACTTCGGGTCCAAGAAGCTCGCCCTCAACTACTCGGCGGGCACGTCGGACACCAACCTCGACTCCGACCTCTACTGGACCCGGGTGAAGGACAGCGGCGCGCTCACCCGGGAGTTCCATCAGGCCCCACCGCTCGGCCCGACCCCCCAGGTGGTCGCCGTCTACCGGGGCTATGTGGCCGGCTACAACCGGTACCTGGCATCCGGGAAGCTCACCGACCCGGCATGCAAGGGGAAGCCATGGGTGCGGCCGATCACCCTCGACGACATGTACCTGCGCGGCTACCAGATCGTGACCGAGGCCTCGAGCGCCCAGGTCGTCGGGGCCGAGGTCCAGGCGGCACCGCCGGCGCACCCCGCCACCAAGCCCGCCACCAACCCCACCACCAGCACCGCCCCCCACACGGCGACGACCACCGCGGCGGTCACCGCAGCCCCGGACCCCGCCGCACTCACCGCCGCGTTCGGCTCGAACGGCGGGGACAGCCTGGGCTCCAACGGAATCGGCATCGGCTCGCAGGACACCGCGGCGGGCGACGGCATGCTCCTCGCCAACCCCCACTTCCCCTGGCAGGGGACGGAGCGCTTCTGGATGGCCCAGCTCACCGTGCCCGGCCAGTACGACGTCGAGGGCGGGACGCTCATGGGCTTCCCCCTCATCGGCATCGGATTCAACCAGCACGTGGCGTGGACCCACACGGTCTCGACCAGCTTCCGCTTCACCTTCTACCAACTCCAGCTGGCGCCGGGGGACCCGACGTCCTACGTGGTGGACGGGAAGACCATCCCCATGGGCCGCCAGAACGTGAGCGTCGACACCGGTCACGGCGTCGTGCACCACACCTTCTACACGACCCAGTGGGGACCCGTCGTCGTGGTCGACCAGGCCCACTACCAGTGGACGACCACCACGGCCTACGCCGTGGCCGATTCGATGGGCAACGACGCCTACCGGGCGGCCGACCAGTACATGGCGATGGGACGGGCCACGTCCGCCCAGGACCTGCTCGACATCGAGTCGACGTATCTGGCCATCCCCACCTTCAACACCATCGCCGCCGACGACACCGGGCACGCGTACTACGGCGACGTGGGCAACACGCCGAACGTCCCGGCCTCGCTCATCGCCTCGTGCACGCCGACCGGCCTGGCCCAGCTCGTCTACCAGGCGGCCGGCGTGGTCACCCTCGACGGCTCCCGGCAGAGCTGCGCCTGGCAGGACGACCCCGGTACGCCGGTGCCGGGCATCTTCAACGCCTCGCACATGCCCCACACCATCCGGACCGACTACGTCGAGAACTCCAACGACTCCTACTGGTTGGCCAATCCCAGCGCGCCGTTCCCGGCGTTCTCCCCCATCATCGGGAACATCGACGTCCAGCAGGGGCTGCGGACCCGGCTCGGCAACCAGATGATCGCGGCGCGCCTGTCCGGAACCGACGGCCTCGGCCCGCCCAAGTTCACCCTCGGCTCGCTGCAGGCGATGTGGCAGTCCAACCAGTCGCTCGAGGCCCAGCTGGTCCTGGGCGCCCTGGTCGGCGCGTGCCGGGCCACACCGTCGGCCAAGGCCTCGAACGGAACGACCGTGGACCTCACGGCGGCATGCACGGCCCTTGCCGGCTACGACAAGACCGGCAACCTGGGTGCGGCGGGCGGATGGCTGTTCTCCGAATGGGCCGCCTACGCCCCCAGCAAGGGGCTGTGGTCGGACAGCTTCGACCCGGCACATCCCCTCACCACGCCCTCGGTGCTCGACACGGCGAACCCGGCAGTCCTCCAGGCGCTGGCCGACGCCGTGGTCAACCTGCAGAAGCACCACGTCCCCCTCGACGCCACCTACGGACAGGTCCAGCACGTCGTGCGCAACGGCACGTCCATCCCGATCCCGGGTTGCGACACCGGCTGCTTCAACGCCATCTACGCCGCCGACGGCCAGGGCGGACCGCTCAACGCGTTCCCCTACGGCGTCGTCTACGAGGGCTCGTCGCTGGTGATGACCACCGAGCTCACCCCCTCGGGGCCCGTCTCCCAGGGCATCCTCACCTACTCGCAGGCGACGGACCCGACGTCGCCCTGGTACGCCACCATGACCAAGCTCTACTCGCAGAAGCGGTGGGTCCCGCTCGCCTACACGCCCGCCCAGCTCGCCGCCGAACACGGGACGTCCACCCAGGTCGCCTACGCCCCCTGAACCGACCCGCAGCCGGTCGCCGGCGTCCGCCCCGCCGCCGCCCCGGCCCGCCGGCAGGCCACGGATGACGGTGGGTCGACTGCACTATGGTGCCGCGATGGTCGGCCCCGGAGGATCGGAGGGAGTCGCGGCGCCCGCACGACGAGCCTCCCGGAGACCGACATGAACCCCGGCCTGTCCGTGTGCTGCAGGACCGACGGCCCCGCGGCGCGGGTCGTGGCCGTGCTCGAGCAGCTGCGCGACGTGGCCGACGAGATCGTGGTCGCCGCCGACTCCCGTTTAGGGGACGCCGACGTCGCCCAGCTCGACGCCGTGGCCGACCGGCTCGTCCGCTTCGAGTACGCGCCTCCGATGGAGCGGTCGCTCGCCTGGCTCCACTCGCTGTGCTCGCACGGATGGATCCTGCACATCGACGGCGACGAGGTCGCGAGCCGCTCGCTGATCGAGGCCCTGCCCGGCCTGGTCGCGGCACCCGACGTGCTCCAGTACCACCTCCCGATCCGTTGGCTCTTCCCCGACGGGGGGCACTGGCTCGACGGGCGCCCCTGGTGGCCCGACTTCCAGCCCCGTCTCGTGCGCAACGATCCCGCCGTCCTGCGCTTCGGTGGCCCGCCCCACTCCCCGGTCGTGCCCACCCCGGCGAGGCGGTTCGTCGACCTTCCCCTCTACCACCTCGACTGCGTGGTGACGACGACCGAGCAGCGCCGGGCGAAGGCGGCCGCCTCCGAGGCCCGGGAGCCCCGGACGACGGTGGGATCCGCCGACGCCAGGTTCCTCCCCGAGGAGCATGCCGAGCGACCTCCCGCGCCGGTGCCCCCCGAGGACCGGGAGGCCATCGACCAGGTGCTGCGGGCCACTCCGAGGCGCGTGACCCGGGTCGTCACCGCGCCGTACGTCGGGCGCACCGCGATCGACCGGTTCTGGAACCGCCGACTCCCGGCCGGCGAGGAGTACCGGGCCTCGATCGCCTGTTGGGAGGCGGACGTGCGCGTCGAGGCCGGCGTGGAGCGCACGGTGTACTTCCAGGTGGAGAACCTCGGAGACTTCCCGTGGTACGACCTCCCCGCCGACGTCCGCCTCACCTGCCGCTGGTGGCGCGACGGCGGGTTGGTGGCCGGGTACGGCCCGGGATCGCCCCTCCCGGCGACGATCGATCCCGGCCGGTCGGCGATCGTGCCCCTGGACGTGACGGGTCCCGCGACCGGTGGACCCCACGTCCTGGAGATCGATCTGGTGCACGGCGGTGTGCGCTGGTTCGGTGCCCCCTGCCGGTTGCAGGTGGACGTCGACGGCATGCCGTCCGAGGAGCGGTCGGCGGCGTTGAGGCACCGGCCGGCCGAGGCGGAGCACGACGTCGCCCAGGCGGCGTCGGCGGTGACCTCGCTCGAGGGAGAACTGGCCGAGGCGGACGGACGGGCCCGGCGGCTCGAGGAGGAACTCGCCGCATTCGGCGCCCGCCGTTCCGTCCGCGCCGCGGTCGCGGTCGCCGACGCCGCCCACGGAGCCCGGGCACGGGCACGGGCGCGGGTGCTGGCCCGGGCACGGGCGCGGGGAGCGAAGGCGGCCCCCGCCTCCTTGGATGCCGACCCCCGCCCGACCTCCGGCGGCCAGGAGCGCACCACCGGCAACACGGCCAAGTGGCAGTCCCTGTACGCCGGCGTCGAGTCCCCCCGGGCGTACGACGACAGCGTCACCTACCGGCTCGGGGCCGAGTTCCTGTCCGGGTGCGAGACGGTCGAGGACTGGGGATGCGGCCTGGGGTGGATGCGCAACTTCGTGCCCGCCGACCGCTACATCGGCGTCGACGGTTCCTACAGCCGCTTCGCCGACCGGCTCGTCGACCTCGAGACGTACACCAGCAACGCCCCGGGGATCTTCATGCGGCACATCCTCGAGCACAACTACGGCTGGGAGCGGATCCTGCAGAACGCGCTCGCCTCGTTCGGTGAGCGGTTCGTGCTCGTCACGTTCACCCCCTACGGCGAGACCACCCGGGAGATCGCCTTCCACGACGACCCGGGGGTCCCCGACATCTCGTTCGCCAAGGACGACCTCACCCGGCACTTCGCCGGCCTGACGTGGCGTGACGAGACCCACGCCACGGACACCCAGTACGGCACGGAGACGATCTACTTCATCGAACGACCCCCGCGGTCGGCCTCCGGCCGACATCCGTGAGTCCGGCGCGTCGCACCGGACGCCGCGCCCTGCGCCACACCGGAGGCGACCTTCCCTCGACCCCTGCGCTATCGTGCGCGGGTTCGACTGCAACCACCGATGAGGACCGAGAGACTGAGATGACCCGCTTCGTCGAAAGCACGATCACGTTCCCCTACAAACGGTCGCTCGGACCGGTGGTGGGCGCGTTCATGACGGCACTGACCGAACAGCGGATCCTCGGCATCCGCTGCGACGACCGCGTGATCGTTCCTCCCCTGGAGTGGGACCCCGCCACCGGTCGGGAGCTCCCGCACGAGTTCGTCGAGGTCGGCCCGGCGGCCACCGTGGAGTCGTGGACCTGGGTACCCACTCCGACGGAGCAGCACCCGCTCGACCATCCGTTCGCCTTCGCGTTCGTCCGGCTCGACGGCGCATCCACACCGCTCCTGCACGCGGTCGACGCCGGGACGCCGGAGGCCATGGCCGAGGGGATGCGGGTGGCCCCCCGCTGGAGGGGTGCACGGGTGGGACGCATCGACGACATCCTCTGCTTCGCCCCCGGAGAGACCCCGACCACCGAGGGCGAGGACACCGGTGCATCCGCCGAACCGGTGACCCGCATGGACTACCTCGCCTCGATCACCTACCGGAACCCGGTGCCCGAGGCCGCCGACCGGGCGATGGCGGCGTCCCGTGACCGTCGGCTCCTCGGCCTGCGCTGCCCGGTCTGCGACGAGGTGTACGCCGGCGGCAAGGGCTACTGCCCGATCGACTCGGTCGAGCTCGGCCCCGGGTGCGAGGTGGACCTCCCCCACACGGGCACGATCACCAACTTCGCCGTCGTCACCCCCGTCCAGTACCCGGGCCAGACCGAGACGGAGCCGTTCGTCCGGGTCTTCGTCCTGCTGGACGGCACCGACGTGATCATCCCCTACGCGGCGGTGTTCGAGCTGCCGGCCGACCAGGTCCGGGTGGGCCTGCGGGTCGACGCGGTGTGGGCGTCGCCTGCAGAGGAGGTCGACGATGCCGGCGGCATGGGTGGGAGCTGGGGCTCCCTGCTGGGTTGGATCCCCAACGGCGAGCCGGACGTCGAGGACCCCGATCTCGTGAACCGGATCTTCTGATGGCGGAGACTCCCACCGCGGGCACCTCCCCCCGCGACATCGCCGTGGTCGGATGGGCCCAGACCCCGATGGTCCGCCGCACCGACAAGTCGGAGACCCAACTCCTCCTGGACGTCATCACCGACGCCCTGACGCCGCTGGGGCTCACCCGGGCCGACGTGGACTTCACCTGCCTGGGGAGCTGCGACTACATCACCGGCCAGGCCTTCTCCTTCGTGTCGAACCTGGATGCCATCGGCGCGTGGCCGCCGAAGCGGGACTCGCACGTCGAGATGGACGGTGCCTGGGCCCTCTACGAGGCATGGCTGCGGCTGCACGAGGGGGACATCGACATCGCCGTGGTCACCGGATCCGGCCGATCGTCGACGGGCGACCCCTCCCTGATCTATCCGATGGAGATGGACCCCTACTTCCTGGCCCCCCTCGGCGCCGATCCGCTCACGTTCGCCGCCCTCCAGGCCCGCGCCGTGATCGCCGCCGGGATCGCCGACGAGCGCTCGATGGCCGAGGTGGCCGTCCGGGCCCGGGGCACCGGGGACGTCGACGCCCTGCTGGCCGAGGACTTCCTCCGCCAGCCCCTCCGGCGCCACGACGTCCCGCCGATCACCGACGGCGCCGCCGCCATGGTGCTCGCCACCGGCGACCGGGCCCGCCAGCTGGTGGAGCGCCCGGCGTACGTCACCGGGTTCGACCACCGGACCGAGTGCCACAACCCGTCCTTCCGGGCCCTGGACGACTCGCCGTCGACCCGCATCGCGGCCGAGGCCGCCGGTCTCGGCGACGCCCCGGTCGAGGTGGCTGAACTCCAGGCCGCCTTCACGCACGAGGAGCTGCTGCTGCGGCGGGTGCTCGGACTGGGCGACGGCGTGTCCGTCAACCCGTCCGGTGGGGCCCTCCGCTCCAACCCGATCATGGCCACCGGACTGTGCCGGATCGGGTACGCGGCCGACCACATCTTCGGAGGCGGGAACCGAGCCCTGGCCCACGCCACGTCGGGCCCGTGCCTCCAACAGAATCTCGTATGCATCCTGGAGGGCCGGTCGTGAGCACGCCACCTGTTGCCGTCGTCGGCGTGGGCCAGACCCACCACAAGTCCCGGCGGCTCGACGTCTCCTTCGGCGGTCTCGTGCGCGAGGCGGTGTTCCGGGCCCTCGACGACGCCCACCTGACCCTCGCCGACATCGACGCCGTCGTCCTCGGCAAGGCCCCCGACCTCTTCGAGGGCGTGATGAAGCCGGAGCTCTACCTGTCCGACGCCCTCGGCGCGGTGGGCAAGCCCATGTTCCGGGTCCACACCGCGGGCTCGGTGGGGGGGACGACCGCCATCGTCGCGGCGTCGCACGTCCAGGCCGGCAAGCACCGGACGGTGCTCGCGGTCGCGTTCGAGAAGCAGTCCGAGGGCAACGCCCAGTTCGCCCTCGGCAGCGGAAAGGGAGCCTCGCTCGGAGCGGGCGGCGCCTTCGCACCGTTCATCCGCGCCTACATCCAGCGCAGCGGCGCACCCGAGGACATCGGCTGGAAGGTCGCGGTGAAGGACCGGCTGAACGCCCTCAAGAACCCCTACGCCCACCTGAAGATCGAGGACATCTCGATCGAGAAGGTCAAGGCCTCACCGATGATGTGGGAGCCGATCCGGTTCCTCGAGTCGTGCCCGTCCTCCGACGGGGCCTGCGCCATGGTGCTCACCGACGAAGCGGGCGGGAACGCTGCAGCGGCGGACGGGCGGCCGCCGGCCTGGGTCCTCGGCTCCTCGTCCCGGTCCGAGCCCCCGAGCTTCCCCGGCCGGGACCCGGTCCGCCCGGCCGCCGCCCTCCAGTGCGCCGCCGACGTCTACGCACTGGCCGGAATCACCGATCCGCGCCGCCAGATCGACACGGCCGAGCTGTACGTCCCCTTCTCCTGGCTGGAGCCCATCTGGCTCGAGGCGTTCGGCCTCGCCGAGGAGGGGGAGGGTTGGAAGCTGGTCGACGACGGCGTCACCGAGCTGGGAGGATCCCTCCCGATCAATGCCTCCGGCGGCGTGCTGTCGAGCAATCCGATCGGTGCCTCGGGCCTGCTCCGGTTCGCCGAGGCGGCCAACCAGGTACGGGGTGCGGCCGGCGAGCACCAGGTCGACGGGGCGAAGGTGGCCCTCGGCATGGCCTACGGGGCGAACAACCAGTACTTCAGCACCTGGGCCGTCGGGAGCTCGCTCCACCCGTTCGACTGATCCCGGCGGAACGCCTCGCGACTCGCGGCTCGCGACTCGCGGCTCGCGGCTCAGCGATTCGGCCCGGCACGTCCCGACGGCGGCCGAGGACTTGGGGACGCGGGCTCGCCGGTCACGACGACGCCGTCGTGCATCGTGATCTCGCGGTGAGCCACGTCCGCGACCTCGGCATCGTGGGTGACCATCACGACCGTCATCCCGTCGTCGTTCAGCCGGTGGAGGAGATCCAGGAACCGCTCGGTCGACACCGAGTCGAGGCTGCCGGTCGGCTCGTCGGCCAGGAGGATCCGGGGCCCGTTGGCCAGGGCCCGGGCGATGGCCACCCGCTGGCGCTCGCCGCCCGACAGCTCCGTCGGGAGCCGGTGCGCGCACTCCTCGAGGTCGACCGCCGCCAGGAGCTCGAGCGCCCGGGCCGTCCGCTCGGACGGCGACCGGTGCGTCCCGAACATCGGGAGCTCGACGTTGGCCGCCGCGGGCAGCTGGGGCAGCAGGTTGTGGAACTGGAACACGAGTCCCACCTCGTTGCGCCGGTAGGCACTGAGGTCGCGGAGGTGGGCCAGGTCGTTCCCGGCCACCGTCACCGAACCCGACGAGGGGGTGTCGATCCCGGCCAGGAGGTGGAGGAGGGTGGACTTGCCGCAACCGGACGGCCCGGTGATCGCCACCATCTCCCCCGTCTCGACGACCATGTCGATCCCGCCCAGCGCGGTGACGCCTCCCGGGTAGAGCCGGGTCACGCCGCGGACGTCGATCAGGGGACCCGTCCCAGCGGGCTCACTCATAGCTCAGGGCCTTCAGCGGCGACAGGAACGCGGCACGGGTGACGGGGTACAGGCTGCCCAGCAGCGTCATGACCATGGCGGTGATGAGGGCCCTCCAGAAGGCCCCCTCCGTGAAGTTGGGGTGCAGCACGCCCTTCAGTGCGGGCAGGCTGGACAGGATGGCGCTCACGGCGAACGACAGACCCACCCCGAGCATGGCTCCGAGCACGGCGAGGACGAGGCTCTCGCTGAGGAGCAGGGTGACAGTCCGCCGTCGGGTCCACCCGACGGCACGCATGAGCCCGAACTCGCGTGTCCGCTCGAACAGGGACAGGAGCATGGTATTGCCGACGATGACCGCA
>Ga0307373_10014258_pt1 | contig 10979 bp, 8 predicted proteins | sample OX2MG_FD_202534 | JGI IMG/M metagenome (GOLD analysis project Ga0307373, IMG submission 202534) | Soil microbial communities from Risofladan, Vaasa, Finland - OX-2 | ecosystem: Environmental > Terrestrial > Soil > Coastal area > Acid sulfate soil | place: Finland: Risofladan, Vaasa | collected... | reverse complement strand
CTTGATTCGGACGGAGCCTGCGATACGGCCGCGTCGCTCATCGCTTCGGCGCCGGATGCGCTCTGGGCGGGGGCAGGCCGCGCTGCCGCGCCGGCGCCAGTGTCTCTGGCGGATTCCCTGCCAACGCCTCGGCCGAAGTCATTGGCGATGTCTTCGGGCGACGAGCCCATCGGAATTTCGTCGAGCGCAAACGCGTCGGGCTCGAGGACTTCGGCTCCGCTCATCACCACGGCGCGTTCGATTACGTTTTCGAGTTCGCGGACGTTGCCGGGCCACGGATACGCGGTCAGCGCCTGCTCAGAGGCGAGCGACAACGTGATCGGCCGGCCGGCGTCGGCCGAGTGGCGGATCAAAAAGTGATTCGCCAGCGCCAGGATGTCTTCGGGGCGATCGCGAAGCGGTGCGATGATCAGCGGAATAACATTGAGCCGAAAATACAGGTCGGCGCGAAAGCCGCCCGTTTCGACTTCGCGGCGCAATACCCGATTGGTCGCCGCAACGATTCGCACATCAACCTTGCGTGGCTTCGATGCTCCGACCCGCATCACTTCGCCGTCTTCGAGCACACGGAGCAGCTTGGCCTGAAAGTCGGGGCCAGCCTCGCCGATCTCGTCGAGGAATAGCGTCCCGCCCGAGGCGCGCTCGAAGCATCCCGCCCGATCGCGGATCGCGCCGGTGAAGGAGCCCTTCTCGTGGCCGAAGAGTTCGCTTTCGACGACTCCGTCGGCGAACGCCTTGCAGTTCACCGCGACAAACGGACCGTCGGCGCGCCCGCTCCAGAAGTGCAGCATCCGCGCGACCAGCTCCTTGCCGGTGCCGGTCTCGCCCTGGATGAGGCTGGTTGCGTGCGAGGGCGCCACGCGCCGGATCGTCGCGACCAGTGCGCGACTCTGCCGGCTCTCGGCGATAAACTCGGCCGTGGTGGCGGCGACCTCGAGCTGATCGCGCAAGCGCTTGTTCTCGCGCTGGAGCGTGCTCATCTCGACGGCGCGCGCGATGACGGAATTCAGCTCATCGCCATTGAAGGGTTTGGTGACCGAATCGAACGCGCCGGCGCGCAATGCCTCGGCAGTCGAATCGGTGCTTGGAGTTGGAGCCGAAACCACAACCGCAACGTCCGGCCGTTTGGCCTGAACCTTCCGCAACAGATCCATCCCATCCACCCCCGGCATCTTCAGGTCGGTAAGAATTACGTCGGCGCCGTGCAACTCTAGCGCATGCATGGCAGCCTCGACGGTCGGGCAGGTCTCACATTCATACCCTGCCTGGCGAAGGAGGCCTGCCGCCATCCTTGCGAGGCTAAGTTCGTCATCGACGATCAGAACGCGAGCTTTGCGTTCGATGTTGCGATCTTGCACGTCAATGACGTCCATCTTCCCACACCCGCGAGGGATGCAACGGGCGGAGGGGTATTGTCTTCTGAGCCGTGGGCATAGTCAATATGGGTACGGACGAGCGCGTGCGCCTCCGCACTGGGCTCTGATGCAAATCCGCACAGCGATCAGAGTCAGCAAGAGACGTGCTAAGTGTTTGAAAAGGTTTGTGAATTTCTTACCAAGGCCATCCCGAATAACACCGGAAGTGTAGGCTCAACGAAGCCTTGGGTAGCATCGGTTTGCCCAAAAATCGCCGGGCTCCCAAGGCGTTGCAGATTCGCAATCAGCGCATCGGGAGGATCTGGCGCCCTATTGCGTCAGGCGCAGGAGAATCTTCGACGCGATGACCTGGAAGACGGCATCGAGCTGCGTGCTATCGGGGGCGAACACCGCCTCTCCTACCGGTTGGGTGGAGTCGTAGGTTGAGCTGGCCGGATCATTTGCGACCTGCTGAAGGAACGATTGGTTGATCGCGGAACCCAAGCCGATGGCGTAAACGACGGTATTCTGAGCGCGCATACTGTTGGCCACTTGAATGGTGCGATAGTCGGCTTCAGTGGCGACGTTCGTCTCCCCGGTCGGGTTCACCGGACACAGCGGCTCCTGCCCGCCATACTGCTGGGAGGGAAAAGTAGCAGATGCGCCGCAGGAGGTTCCACTGGTGTTAGTGAATCCAAGTCCGGGACAAGTGGTTATGTTTCCCGAGGTGGGGGAGAGCATCCAGACATTACCCGCGCAGTAGCCCAGTTTGGTGTCGCCGGGATCGCATCCGCCGTAAAGCATCGGGGTGGTAGCGGTGGACCCTTTCGTACAGGCGAGATTGTCCTGAAGCATGTTGGCCCAGCCGTCGGTAAAGAAAACCGCGACTTTGCGCACGTTCGAGCCCGTCACTGGAGCGGTTTGGATCTGGGTTTGCGCATCCACCATTGCGGCATATGAATTTGTTCCGCCGCCGAACGGCATTGCGTTAACCGCACTATCGATCTTGGAAATGAACGGCTGGGTCATCGCCACGTCAATCGACGCCAGAGTGGAAAAGCTGACATCCGAAACGTGATCCTGATTATCGTCGAAAAAACTAACAAAATTTTTGACTGCCGGAGGAAGCGCCTGCTGCCCGCCATTGAACGTCATCGAGCCCGACTTGTCCAATATCAGTGCCATGACCAGCGGATTACGCGTCGCCTGCGCACTGGAACCGACGCTCAAGGTCTTAGTGCCCGACACCAGGCCAAGGAAGAGGGTGTTGATCGTGGTCGAAGCGCTGACGTTCACCAGCATGTTGTTGTTGGCGTCGGTCGAGTAGGTGATCGATACCGCCGGAGGGTTGGATCCATAGTTGGCGTTGAATGCGCTCTGCGCGATAATCAAGGCCTCAGACTGACCCAGGTTGAGGTTGTTCATCGCGGCTAGAGCCGCGGCATCGACCGCCTTCGAGAGCGTCGTCTTGGTGACATAGGCCCGGCCAAGGTCCACCGCGAGCCCGGTGAAGCAAAGCAGCACCGGAATCATCACCACGAACATCGCGAGGACTTGCCCCGATTTGAAGTATCTGCCGTTCGCTTGGCGCGGGATATTCATACACTGGTCCTCTTAGAAATACGCCGCTTCGTACAGCGTCGATGGGAGTGCAGTTTTCAGCATCGTTCCAATCGGTGTGACCGGTTGGAAGGTGTAGAATATTTCCGCGACGTAAATTGTCTGGTTGGGCTGAAGCATGTTCGCGGCCGATGACGGAACCAGGGCAAGGTTGCCGACTCCCGTTCCCAGCCTGCTCGACGGAGCAGGCTTCATTCCGCCCTGCGACGCCTGCCCGGTAATCGTGTACTTTCCCTTGGTGTTCATGACGGAGGTCACGATTACCTCGCCACTACTGCTCAAGTTCAGGGGCGCCTGACCCGCGATCACGGCCGAGACGGCGTCCGGTATCGAGCTCCCGCGCGAGGCGAGGTTACCGCCCTGCCGGCTGAGCCCGGACATCACCTCCATGTCATACAGCGCGCGGGCGAAATCTATCGTTCCGAACAAAAGGAGGAGGGCAACGGTAACCAGGATTGCAAACTCCAGCATCGCCTGGCCGGATTTCTCCGCGATGGTTCGCCGGCTCACTGAGTGATGGCGAAGTATTTTTGATGCATCCATTGGCCGTTTCCTTCAGCTCGGGGGGAATGGCTCATTTTGGAAAGTGGTACTCGCGGTGAAGGAGTACGCCGAATTGGGAAAGTACTGCCCAACCATCGGCGTCAGCAGGTTCAGGCTCATGGTGACTTGGATCAATACTGTGTCGCTTGGCCCTCCGGCGCTGCCCGAAACCCATACGCCATTGACAAGACTGGAAATCTGGATATTGGAAATCGGTACATTGATACCAGCCGCCGACTTTTGAAGGTCTGCTTCAATCGACTGCAGTCGAGTAAGACCGGTTTGGGTATTGCCGGTGGATGCGTACCGGCCGGCTTCCTGCACGGCCTCTTCGAGTTGCATCTGCGTGAAGAACAGCCGTCCGAACTCGACCACCGCAAAGATCAGGAGAAAAAACAGCGGCGCGACCATGGCAAATTCGACCATTGACTGGCCGTTCGCCGCTCGCGTCCGTGACGGTCGAAAGTGAAGGGGCATAGATCGCTCATCCTTGACCTAGAAAGTCAAAACTATAGTTGTCCTCGCCGACCCAGAACCGCAGGCCAGTACCGCGCTGTTGCTCAGGCACCACTCGGAGTGGGCGGCGAATGGACGCGAAGTCGCTTTGCGGCTACACTTCGTAGCACTAGAGTGACCTTTTAGTCGATTCGCTATCCTCTTTGACCCCGAATAGGGGTAGGAGCAATTTTAATACCCAACCCTGGGTGAAAGAGAGCATCAGCGTCGTTTCGGCGCTCTCCGGCGCGCGACCGGTACTTTACCGCCGACGGAATACCTCGGGCGCGCGATAGAAGACGTGGCATCCGTGCCAGCAAAGCTGAAAGAACCACCACTGCGAGAGCGATATTCATGGATTGTGTGTGCATCATTGTGCTGCGACGAAGTTGCGACGAAGGCCAAAACTATCGTCGAAAGGTTGCAAAGCTGCCAATTTCTGTCACCGTAATGAAACTTTTTATCACTTTATTACCGTTGTCATATGCTATTTTAATAGATGAGCAATTATGATGCCGATTACTCTGCTATGAGACGCACGACCGATGAAACGGACCAGATTTCGGGAGATTTCTTCAGTCCCCGGTTCCTCTGAACGGCCGTCTTTTGGCGAATGTTACGCGCTGGTTCCCTGAACGGCGTTGTCTGATACTCTGGCGACGGCACGAATCCTGGAGGACCTGCGAGGAACACCAAGTGAAAATCGAGTTCGGAATGCAACTTGCCAACATGGAACCGGCGCAACTTCGCGCCAGCGCGCAAGCGGCCGAGGCGCTCGGCTACGACTTGATCGTGTTCCCCGACCATATTGTGCTTGAAGGGCCGGAGCGCCAGTACGACCCGCATATGCTGGCGTATGACACGGTCTCGGTTGCGGCGGCGCTGATCGAGACGACGAAAAAGATTCGCATCGGTCACCTGGTGTTGTGCAATCTGTTTCGGCATCCGGCGATCACGGCGCAAAGCCTGATGACGCTCGATCGTTTCAGCAACGGTCGCCTGGTTGCGGGTCTCGGCACCGGATGGACCGAGACCGAGTTCAAGATGACGGGAATTCCGTTCCCGCCGATAACGGAACGGCTGCGGATGCTCGACGAGTCGCTCGCCTGCATCCTGTCGCTATGGACCAACGAGCGGACGAACTTCGCGGGTGAGTTCTACAAGCTGACCGACGCGATTCTGTGGCCCAAGCCGATTCAGCAGCCGCATCCGCCGATCATCGTCGGCGGTGGCGGCAAGGGACTCTTGCGGCTAGCGGCCAAGTACGCGGACTACGTCAATATCATCCCCGACGCGGGCAAGGGCGGTCATATCTCGATCGAACAGCTCAAACGCATGACCGACGAATCGTATCGCGCGAAGGTCGCCTTCGTGCGCGAGGAAGCGCAGCGCCTCGGCCGCAAGCCCGACGCGGTGCGGGTCAGCAATTTCATCTATACGTTTACGATCACTGACTCGCCCGAGGCGACCCGCAAGACCGCCGCGATGATGGGGCAGATGTTCGGACAAACGGCCGACGCGATGCTGCAATCGCCGATGGCGCTGATTGGCACGCCGAGTGAGTGTGTGGCCGAGCTCAAGCGGCGCGCAAAAAATTGGGGCGTCTCGCAATTCATCTTCTCGAGCATCATGGGTATCGACGAACGCTCGCTCCGCAGCTTGAAGGAGGACGTCATCGCCCACGTCTGAGCAGGGGCGGGTGCGGCAAGGACGGATGCGATAGATCCGCAGTTTGGAACAGCTGGCCCCATCGACCGGCAGGAATCATCAAGCGTGCTTCGCCGTGAGGTGGCTACTTGGCGCTCTTGTTCCCCGCCGCGGCTAGACAAATGCGAGCTACAGCGAGCGATGCGATTGCGATCACAATCGCAGCAAATGCGACGGTGTTCCTTTTCATGTGAGCCTCCCTCTTGTCCATTCGAACAACTCCTTTGGGGCCGCATCCCAAGCTTCGATCATTGTTAGCCATCATTGCCAACGTAGTCCGTTCTTCTGAAGCTTTGCGGAAGTTTGCGGGAGAATCTCAGTGAGGGCTGGGTCCTCGCATCGGGCGATCGCAGGTTGGGCATATAAAAAAACCTGCGCGCTCTAACGTACACGCGCAGGTTCGCAGCCAGCGAAGGAACAGCGCTCAGCTATTCTCGAATAGCGTCCCTGTCCACGACCGTTTGGCCAGGTCGATTTCGCCTTCGGAGATGAGATTGCGGCCATCAGAGTTCTGGTGAAATCCTTGCGCGTGCCAGTGGTGTTTGCCGGTACTCTCATAGGTGCCGGAACCGGTACCCGAGAGTTGATCGCCGTTGTCCAGATGTGCGTGCGAATACCAACTGAACGTCCCGCTTTTGCCGCCCACGAAGGTTGCCGTGCCAAGCACCGTCCCAAAGCCGCTGGCGGTCCCTTCGCAATTACCTTGCGTCAGGACGCTACCGGCTGGTCCAGGAGTGAACGTGAACGAGGTGAACTTCAACGAAAATTCTCCGAGCTGCTTTCCTTTCGCCATATCAGTATCTCCTTATCGAGAAAATTTTGGGTTCGCAGCAGGCTCCCACATATGAAAACCAGCAGCAAGCATACTGAATCGAAGTATTAGCGGAAGTTATGGACGGTGGAGCCTTGCCGTCGGCGGTCGGCGCGGATTCTGCCTCGGCCAGATCGTGACGTTCCAGGATCTCGGCGACCTATGGCCGCCAGCAGTCGAGGTCATCGAGGAGCGACGCCTACTGGTGACTAGACGCGAACCTGGGAGGTGCCGGTCATTGGGCAGGTTCCTCCGCGATCAGGCGACATAGCGCAGACTACTGGCGAGGCGAAAGAAATCTGGCTCCCCGGGCCGGAGCCGAGGCGATGTCAAAGTTTAGCGAAAGCTGTTATTCTCTCGGACAGAACCTACTCGGAGTGGTGTCGCGCGATGAATGTTTCTTTAACCCCGGAATTGGAAAGAATCGTCGCCGAGCGCGTCACCTCGGGGCGTTACGCTTCGGCCAGCGAGGTGATCCGCGAAGCACTCCGACTACTGGAAGAGCGCGATCAGCTCAATCAGTTGCGCCAAGAAGTTCGGCTCGGACTTGAGCAGCTAGATCAGGGCCGGCTCCGGCCCTTCGATGACAAGGCTCTCAAACGCATTAAACAGCAAGGGCGGAAGTGAGTTGCCGCGGCAGCGCACAAAGGTCGGCCGCGGTGAGCGAGGTCCCGTTGAACGCCGTCATCGCGTTGTCCGCATCGAACGAGTTGCCACTTACGCTTGCGGGCATTCCGGTTGCCGCGAAGCTTCCCGTCTTCGCTGTCACCCGCCCGTCGGCGTTCCTTCCGCATTGGCACAGGACAGACTCCGCTGTAGCCGAGATTCCCCAATTGCGTGTTGCCCATCGCGTAGCTCAGACCGGTGATGTGTGAGGCGTTGTCGTGAGAGTTTGTGATTTTTTGAAAACTTGGCGGCAGAGAAACAATCGGTCAGTCAAATTCTTCAGGCACTCAAGCCACTTATGTCATTCTCGCGCGTGGCTGCCGCGCGAAGAATCCCGGATTCCGAATAAACTCACAAACTCTGAGTATAGGCGACCGTGACCCCGTTGGGCAGGGTCAAGGTGGTCTTTCGATTTGCCGTGTCATATGCGAACGAAACCGACGCGCTTCCCTGGGTAATTCCCGTCATCCGGTTGGCGTTGTCCTACGCGTAGGCGGCCGCCGCGGGCTGCCCCACCACCGTCATCGAAGTCCGCCGCCTCGCGCTGTCGTATCCGTAGCTGACCTCGCCATTGGCCGTCTGCTCGTCGGTCAGACTACTAAATCTAGATCATGAGGATCAATCACCGAGAGATCAACGGTACTGGCTGAATTAAGCCGAATTGAGACAGTACCAGATCAACGCTGGAAGTGGACCAAGCTCGGAAGTCAGGACGGAATCGATGCGCTCGTAGTCGTCAGTGCTTGCGCGGGAAAGGGTCCCCCAACAATGCAAGCAGAAGAGCCAATAACAAGATCGAGTAAAACGATATCCAAAACATTGGCGGCCCGGCAAGGAAATATTCGCAATGGGTAAGGTAGACCACGGTACCGTGCACATTGATTGAAAATGTCTTTCCAGCACCGAGGTCTGGCACACGAGGGGATGTTCCGGCGAAGTATACCTCCAACACCCACCACGTGAGGAACGATGCTGCAGCAAACCCTCCGGCCAACGCTACGACTATCTTCCGCAAGGTCCTTCTGCCCATCCACGCATCCCCCGTCGTGCTCATCACTTTACCAAACCGTCCAGAGACTGGGGTAGAGTCCAACACTGCAGAGGCTGCCACCCGTAAAGGACGGATGCAGGCGGGCTGCTCTCGAAGTTCGAGCGTAGCCCGCGCACCGGCGACTACCACATCTGCAAGGCCGTATGGATCTTCGCACGATCATTCGCATGAACAGGGCGAGGGGTTGCTGTATGGCGTTATGTTTGTGCCCGTAAGACCAACAGAGCCGCCGGCACCGCCGGCAAATCCTATTGTCAGGTCGCCACCGGTGACTGGACCATCCGAACTGCCGCCTTGAAAGATACCGAATGATCCTCCGGCTCCTGCGCCTCCGCCGAACTCACTACTCCCAAATGGGCCGCCCAAGTCGCTAATAACAGGTGCGTTCGAGTAACCAAAGGTTACTCCTGCACTTCCTTCAGCACCGACGCCAGCGCCACCTCCCCCGGTAATGTAACCGCCAATGTTTCCGCAGTTATCCGCTACGATTCCGACACTCACGCTCCAGTCAACAAACCACTGAAGGTTAATGGTTACCCCGATGGAGAATGTAAGCAGTCCGAGCGGATCACTCGCAAGGGTCGGTGCATCAAGTGCGTACCGATAAAGATTCGTGCCGCCCGCGAGGCCTATGGGATCCTGGCCGAGGAACCGCTGGAACATCGGGCTGTAGTACCGCGCGCGATAGTAGTACAAGCTGGTTCCGTCATTCTCTCGGCCGGTGAACTGGAAGGGATTCGTGCTCGATCCCGATACGGTGGTGTTCCCAAACGGGTCGTAGCTATAGCTGGTCGCGAGGGCGCCCGCCGGGTTTGCCAGCCCCAGCGTGCTGCCGAGCGCATCTGTTAGGTAGCTGCTCGCGCCCGAGGCGTCGGTACGCTGAAAGTATTCATCGATACCGAGCCCCGTCAGCATGTTGGCGCTCGGCGATCCTGACTGCAGCTCCTGCACTGGGTTGAGGCCGTTCCTTCGCATCCGCTCAGAGTTTGTGAAGGAATTGATTTTCGGCAGGAGTGTAACTTGAGCTTGGCGAGGGAGCCGATCGATCTCGATCGAACGGTGTGGTTGGAGGCGCGGCGTTGGGCGAGTGGTCAGGTCTCACAGCCAGCCCAGGCGGATACAGCGCATCAGGTTATAGGTGAGCACGGCGAGCAGCATCACGCTGGTGACTTTGTTGAGGCCCCGCACCAACAACCGGTTCAGGCCGCGCCAGGTCTTGAGGTCGGCATTGACGGTCTCGGCGGTCGCGGCCCGCTCGCGATAGATCGCTTGGCCCTCGGCCGAGGCCATGCGTTGGCGATAATCGGCGATGGCCGGCGAGTCATTGGGTTGCGGGGTGAGCGGGTCGATACGGTAGGTGCGGTTGTGCCGCGGCGGCGAGAACACCTCGATGCCGCGCTCGGCCGAATGTTCCACCGCGGCGAAGCTATGGTAGCCGCCGTCGGCCAGATGCTGCCTGGGCGCCATTTTGCTGCGCCGCTCGATCTCGTCCTGCATCGGCGCCAACAGATGACTGTCGCTGCCGGAGTTGCTGGCGATAGCCCCGACGATCAGGCGGCTTTGGGTGTCGGTGGCCAACTGCAAGTTATACGCGGGGGCATAGCCGCCATCAGCCAGCTTCATCACGCGCGCTTGCGGATCGGTAGTCGAGATGCGGGTCTCCCGCTCGCGGTTTTTGGCCGCGGCCTGGTGCGCGCTCAACTGCTCGAACTCGGCCAGCGCCTGGACGCAGCGCTGCTCGTAGTCGCGCGCGGCGCGCTCGCGCGCCGCCTGCTGGCGCGCGCTCAAGGTAGCCGCCGCCTGCGGTTCGAGCGCCGCCAGCTGGGCCCGAGCTTGGGCCAGGCAGCGCTCAAGGCTGTGCCGGCGGCGAAACGAGGCCGCACCGGCGCTGGTGCGCACCCGCGTGCCGTCCTGCGCCACCCGTTCCAGCGTCAGCAGCCCGCGGTTGAGCAGCGCGCCTAATAGTCGCGTCATCAGCTCGTCGACCGCGGCCGGATGAGCGCTGCGAAAGTCGCTGAGGGTGTGGTAGTTCACGCTCACTGCGCCACAGATCCAGCGATAAGCGTTGTGGGCTTCGCACAGACGTGCGATCTCACGGGCGCTGTTCACCCCTTGGCTGATCGCATACAGCCACAGCGCCAGCAGCATCCGCGGATCGCTCGCATCGCGCCCGGCGACACCCTCGCGGGCTCTGATCGGCTCGCAAAACCGGCTCAGATCCATACTCTCCAGCACCCGCCAGATCGCGCGGGCAGGATGCTCAGGGTCAATCAAGCCGTCCAGATCCGTAGGCTGAAGGATCAATTGTTTGCGATTGGGCTCGCGCAACCGTACCGCCTCTTCCATCACCGCACCTCCACCTCTTCTATCATCCACCTTGCGCGACAAAACGCGATCCCCGAACACAAAAAATTCACAAACTCTCAGGACAGGCTCCCAAGAAGCTCGTCGCCGTAGCGCCGATGGTCTTGCTCATTCGCCGCCCGAACGGGTCATAGGCGAAGCTGGCGGAAGTCCTGCCGGTAATCGTGCTGAGGTGATTACGCGTATCCCACGCATACGTGTTGGCACCATCGTTCGTCAGGTTGCCGTTCGCATCGTAGCTCATCGCGGTGCCGTTGAACGCGGTCATCTCGTTATCGGCATTGAAAGTATTTCCGGTAACCGGCTGCGGCAGGTTGGTCTGCGCGAAGCTTCCCGTCTTCTCGATCACATAGTCGTCTGCGTCGTA
>Ga0307373_10014257_pt1 | contig 10980 bp, 6 predicted proteins | sample OX2MG_FD_202534 | JGI IMG/M metagenome (GOLD analysis project Ga0307373, IMG submission 202534) | Soil microbial communities from Risofladan, Vaasa, Finland - OX-2 | ecosystem: Environmental > Terrestrial > Soil > Coastal area > Acid sulfate soil | place: Finland: Risofladan, Vaasa | collected... | reverse complement strand
CGCAGCTGGTCGCATGGTGAGGTCACCAAGCCCGAGACCATCAACTACCGCACCTTCAAGCCGGAGCGCGACGGCCTCTTCTGCGCCCGCATCTTTGGACCTATCACCGACTGGGAGTGCCTCTGCGGCAAGTACAAGCGCATGAAGCACCGCGGTGTCATCTGCGATAAGTGCGGCGTCGAAGTTACGCTCTCGAAGGTCCGTCGCGAACGCCTCGGCCACATCGAGCTCGCCAGTCCCTGCTCGCACGTCTGGTTCTTCAAGGGCCTGCCGTCGCGTATCGGCCACCTGCTCGACATCTCGCTGCGTGAGCTCGAAGCCGTCCTTTACTTCGAGTCCTACGTCGTCGTCGATCCAGGCGACGCGCCCGTCAAGGAGCGCGAGGTCATCAAGGACGAGACCAAGTTCCGTGAGCTCGACCAGCAGTACCGCCCCTCCGGCTTCAAGGCGATGATGGGCGCCGAGGCGATCAAGGAACTCCTCAAGCGCGTCGAAATCACCGAGCTTGCCATCGAGCTGCGCGAACGCATGAAGACCGAGACCTCGCTGCAGAAGAAGCTCAAGTACTCCAAGCGCCTCAAGATCGTCGAGGCTTTCCGCAAGTCCGACAACCTGCCGCAGTGGATGATCCTCGACGTGATCCCGGTCATCCCACCAGAGCTTCGCCCGCTGGTGCCGCTCGACGGCGGACGCTTCGCCACGTCCGACCTCAACGACCTCTATCGCCGCGTCATCAACCGCAACAACCGCCTCAAGAAGCTGATGGACCTGCACGCACCCGAGGTCATCGTCCGCAACGAGAAGCGCATGTTGCAGGAGGCCGTCGATGCTCTGTTCGACAACGGCCGCCGTGGCCGCGTCCTGCGTGGCGCGAACAACCGTCCGCTGAAGTCGCTCTCCGACACCCTCAAGGGCAAGCAGGGCCGCTTCCGTCAGAACCTTCTCGGCAAGCGCGTCGACTACTCCGGACGTTCGGTCATCGTCGTCGGCCCCGAGCTGAAGCTACACCAGTGCGGTCTTCCCAAGAAGATGGCGCTCGAGCTCTTCAAGCCCTTCATCTATCATCGCCTCGAACAGACCGGCCACTGCACCACCATCAAGCAGGCCAAAGAGATGGTCGAACTGCAGGACCCCATCGTCTGGGACATCCTCGAAGAGGTCATCAAGGATCACCCTGTCCTGCTGAACCGCGCCCCGACTCTCCACCGCCTCGGTATCCAGGCGTTTGAGCCGGTGCTCGTCGAAGGCAAGGCGATCAAGATCCATCCGCTCGTCTGCACCGCCTTCAACGCGGACTTCGATGGCGACCAGATGGCCGTCCACATTCCGCTCTCGCCCGAGGCTCAGATCGAAGCCAGCGTGCTGATGCTCGCTTCGCACAACATCCTCTCGCCCGCCAGCGGCCAGCCCATCACGGTGCCCACGCAGGACCTCGTGCTCGGCATCTACTACCTCACCAAGGCGAAGATCAACGCCAAGGGTGAAGGCCGCGTCTTCGCCAACATCGAAGAGGTCTTCATGGCCCTCGAAGCCAAGCAGGTCGAGACCCTTACCCCGATCCGTCTGCGCTACACCGGCCCTGTCCTCGACATGACCACAGCGTACGACGATCAGGACCTCACTCACACCGAGCCGGTCGAGTTCAACCGCCAGTTCATCTCGACCACCGTCGGCCGCGCCATCCTCAACGATGCGCTGCCCGACGCGATGCCTTACGTCAACGGCCTGCTCAAGAAGAAGGGAATGGGGCAGCTCATCAATTACTGCTACCTGAACCTCGGCCTCGAAGTCACCGTCAAGACGCTCGACAAGATCAAGGACCTCGGCTTCAAGTACGCCACCCAGTCCGGCCTCTCCGTCGGCCTCGACGACATGGTTATTCCTGCCTCGAAGTACACCGTCGTCCACGAGGCGGAGAAGCAGGTCATCAACGTTCAGCAGCAGTATCTAGATGGTGCCATCACCAACGGTGAGCGTAACAACAAGGTCATCCAGATGTGGTCCACCGTCACCGAGCGCGTCGCCGACGACATGTTCAACAACATGAAGCAGGCCGACAAGGACGGCGCCATGAATCCGATCTACATCATGGCCGACTCCGGCGCCCGTGGTTCCAAACAGCAGATCCGTCAACTCTCCGGTATGCGCGGTTTGATGGCCAAGCCCTCAGGCGAAATCATCGAAACCCCCATCACGGCGAACTTCCGCGAAGGCCTCACCGTTCTCCAGTACTTCATCTCGACCCACGGAGCACGTAAGGGCCTCGCCGATACCGCGCTCAAGACCGCCGACTCGGGTTACCTCACCCGCCGTCTCGTCGACGTTGCGCAGGATGTCATCATCTCGCACAATGACTGCGGCACGGTCGAGGGCATCTACGTCACGCCGATCATCGAAGCCGGTGAGACCATCGAGCCTCTGCGCGACCGTATCATCGGCCGCGTCTCGCTCGAGAAGCTCAAGGACTTCGAAGGCAAGACCATCGTCGAAGTCAATCAGGAGATCGACGAAGATCTCGCCAGCGCAATCCAGGCTGCCGGTATCGAGAAGGTCAAGATCCGCTCTGTGCTCACCTGCGAGTCCAAGCGCGGCGTCTGCATCCTGTGCTACGGCCGTAACCTCGGGTCTGGAAAAATGGTCGAGATGGGCGAAGCCGTCGGCGTCATCGCGGCGCAGTCCATCGGCGAGCCTGGAACGCAGCTCACCATGCGTACCTTCCACATCGGCGGAACCGCCAGCCGCGTCTCCGACGCCTCTCACCTCGAGGCCAAGAACTCCGGTACGGTTCGCTTCATCAATCTGGTCACCGTCCGTTCCAAGTCCGGCGACCTGGTCGCGATGAACCGCAACGGTTCGGTCGCCATCATCGACGACAAGGGCCGCGAAAAAGAGCGTTACGCCATCGTCTACGGCGCCAAGCTCAAGGTCGAAGAAGGCGCCAAGGTCGGCATCGGCGACAAGCTCGGCGAGTGGGATCCCTACACCTTCTCGCTACTCACGGAGATCGCCGGAACCGTCCAGTTCAAGGACCTCCAGGAAGGCGTCACCCTCAACGAAGAAGTCGACGAAGTCACCGGCCTCAGCCGTCTGGTCGTCGCCGACTCTCCCGACGAGAAGCGCCAGCCCGCGATCATCATCAAGTCGGCGCAGGGCAACAAGCGTTACCTCATGCCTTCGCGTGCTCACCTTATGGTGGCCGACGGCGATGAGCTCTACCCCGGCGACATCCTTGCCAAGATCCCGCGCGAAACCACGCGCACCAAGGACATCACCGGCGGTCTGCCCCGCGTCGTCGAACTCTTCGAGGCCCGCAAGCCCCGCGACCCGGCGATCATCAGCAAGATCGATGGCGTCGTCCGCTTCGGTGAAGTCTCCAAGGGCCAGCGCAAGGTCTACGTCACTGCCGACAACGGTCAGGAAGAGGAGTACAGCGTTCCCCGCGGTGTCTACGTCAACGTGCAGGAAGGCGAACGCCTCCGTGCCGGTGACGCGCTCATCGACGGTCCCCGCAACCCGCACGACATTCTGGAAGTCCTCGGCGAGCGTGCTCTCCAGCAGTACCTCGTCAACGAAATCCAGGAAGTCTATCGCCTGCAGGGCGTAGCCATCTCCGACAAGCACATCGAAACCATCGTTCGCCAGATGCTTCGTTGGGTCAAGATCGAAGAGGTCGGCGACACCACGTTCCTCGTCGATCAGCAGACGGACCGCTTCCGCTTCAACGCCGAAAACCAGCGCGTCCTCATGGAAGGTGGCCGTCCCGCCATCGGCCGCTCGCTTCTGCTCGGCATCACCAAAGCGTCGCTCTCGACCGACAGCTTCATCTCGGCCGCCAGCTTCCAGGAGACCACTCGCGTACTGACCGAAGCCAGCATCAACGGCTCTATCGATACGCTGCGCGGCCTCAAGGAAAACGTCATCGTAGGTCGCCTCATCCCCGCCGGTACCGGCATGGAGTACTACCGCAACGTCCAGCTCTCACCCGAGCTCGAAGAAGCGGCAGCCCAGGTCCAGGCCGAGGTACAGGAAGCCCACGACGCCGAAGAGCGCGAACTCGAACAAATGCGCATGGAAGGCGAACAGGAAGAGATGGCCGCCGAGTAAGCATCGCATGCAGCAGACGCGCTTCGCGCAAAAACAAACAAACGGCAGAGCTTTGGCTCTGCCGTTGTTTTGTTTGCAGTTAGATCTTTCCGAGATATATTCAAACTGTCCCACCTGGCACACGAATTACGGCTGAGAACAAAAAACGATGCAATCAGAGCAGAAGGTTTGATCAGACTTCTGACTCCAAACGATTGAATTCGTATTGTCCGATGTTGTTCTTAAGAAGAACACGAGGCAAAGTTCAAATGAGCAGCATAGACGATAGAAGCAGTACTGTCCGGGCTCAATGGGGCTTCCGTCTGGCAATCACACTGTATGCCCTCGTTGCCAGTTGGATATGCAGGTTCACCATGAACCCTGACGGCATGTCCTATCTGGATGTAGGTGATCAGTATTGGAAGGGCAACTGGCACGCCGCGCTTAACTCCTATTGGTCGCCACTTTACACATGGCTGACCGGTCTAGTGTTTCGGATAGCGAGACCATCGATGCGCTGGGAATTTCCCGAAGTGCATCTGTTGAACTTCATAATTTTTGTAGCAACACTATTTTGTTTTGAGTTTTTCTGGCGCGAACTGCTGGAGTGGAGAGACGAGACCAGTGGGACGGGGGCCTCGCGGAAGTATGCATGGTGCATTGGATATCTGTTATTCACTTACGTGCACTTTGTCATTCATCCGTTATCGTTGGTGACACCAGACTTGTTGGTGGACGCTTTGGTCTATGTAATATCAGGGATGATGCTGCGATTTGTCGCCGCGCAAGTGAATGCGGCTTCTGCAGTGTTGTTTGGGGTTCTGGTGGGAGTTGGTTATCTGGCCAAGGCAGCGATGCTCCCCTTCGGCCTGTTAGTTTTTGTTGTCATGTTCGCTGTCGCTTGGAAGCGCCGTGCCGGCAAGTGTTGGGTCGGGATAGCGGTGCTCGGTTTTCTGCTAATTTCGGGCTCATTTATTTCGGCACTTTCATGGAACAATCATCGTTTTACTTTTGGAGACTCAGGGAAGATGAATGTAGCGTGGTTCGTAAATGGATTTCTTGAACAACGCCAGTGGCAGGACGGCGGAACGACACACACGCAATTTCAACATCCAACACGGAAGCTTTTGGACTCGCCAAAAGTATACGAATTCGCAGTGCCCGTTGCGGGGACCTACCCCGTCTGGTATGACCCGACCTACTGGAATGCTGGAATTGACACGCGGATGCATCCGTTGAAGGAAATGCTTGCATTCAGAAGAAATATGCTTGACCTTTCAGAATACGTATTTCTGAGGACTGGATTTGTAACGGCAGCGCTGTTGTTAATGTTTCTACTCAGCGATCGAAGAAAGGAGTCTCGACGAAGGCTATTGAGCCTTTGGCCCATCATAGTGCCCGCAGTTGCGGTGTTCCTGATGTACGCGATGGTGTTTTTGGAGCCAAGATATTTTAGCGGGGACACTGTTATTTTATGGGGAGCAGTGATGGCTTCCACCAGCATTGAAGATGAAGAACAGGGCGAGAAGTTATCCCAGGCTGCGAGTCTCGCGCTGGCCACAATGGTTTTCTGCTTGTTGCTGCCAGTTCTCATCAGTAGCCACCGGAAAGATGAGCAATTCGGCGAACAGGTTGCTCTAGCGGAACAGCTACACTCGATGGGGATGAAAAAAGGCGATCACGTAGCATTAATGGGGGATGGTATGACGGCATATTGGGCGCAGCTTGACAAAGTCGAGATTGTGGCCGAATTGCCCCAAAGTTCGCAGGCTGGAGATTCGGAAGCAACATTCTGGAATGCTAGTCAGGACCGTGAACGATCAATTCTAAATATGCTGGAAGGCACTGGTGCGGAGGAGGTCATTGCAAATGCGCCCCCAAAACTCATGCCTCATGGATGGTCCCGAATAAGTAATACCGGATACGCGGTTTATTTCTTTCGCTGAAACGAGCAGAGATCAATTGCCGGGTGCTCGCTTGATTGAGCCAAGAACAATCAAGCGCCCCATCCTTCGCATTTGCGAAGGGCGGGAGTGCATCATTTCACCGGACGAAAGAGCCATCCTTCTCAAGCCCGACATATCCAACTCAGCATTTTAACTCTAGCGCGCGGCTTCATCAGCAGACGCCAGCAACTTCTGTAAATCCAGTGGCCGTGTAAACATCGTCAGCTCGCCATCTGCATTCCTGGGCCACTCTTCGCGCGGACGATCCCAATACAGCTCGACCCCGTTCCCGTCCGGATCGCGCAGATACAACGCCTCGCTCACTCCATGATCCGCCGCACCATCGAGAGGCACGCCCGCCTTCATCAGCCGCTCCAAAGCATCCGCCAGCGCAGCCTGCGTCGGATACAAAATCGCCAGATGATAAAGCCCCGTTGTTCCCGGAGCAGGAGCAGTCCCGCCTGCGCTCTCCCACGTATTCAGGCCGATGTGGTGGTGATATCCGCCCGCAGATATAAACGCGGCAGAGTTGCCAAATCGCAGCGTCAACTCAAACCCAAGCACACCGCAGTAGAATCCCAGCGCCCGTTCCAGATCGGCCACCTTCAGATGGACATGCCCAATCCGTACTCCCGAATCGATTGTCACTTCGCTCATATCCTTTAGATGATTGCCGGCCCCGCCGGGTGTCAGGTCTTTGTAATGCGCGACCGGCTCCGATGCTTCTGGTCATCACCACCTTGTACGCCCGAGATCCCTGGTGGAACCTTGCCACTGATTCATGTGGTCCTTGTTTCTGTTGAAGGAAGTGGAGATGCGGATACGGGTAAAGTCATTCTCTTATTTGTGCAAAAAATTGCGTTGTTGGGGTTGCCTGAAACAAAAAAGATAAATCAAGTCATTCTTTCTATGCGACTAAGCGGGAGAGGTTTTCCGGTTGAGGTTGGCACGATACCTGCATCTACTCAGGGCGAGGCAGTTGCCCGAACGTAAATTAGCTTTCACCGGAGACCCATATGATCAAACATCTCGCTTTGCTCACCGCTTTAGCGTTCAGCGGCGTCGCTGTCGCCCATGCCGATACCATTACTGGAGGCTTTGCCGCCTCCGGTGGCGCGTCCTATACAGCTCCTGCGCCCACCAGCGGTACCCTAACCTTCAACGGCAGCACTGCGGGATCTGGCCTCGGCACTGTCGATGGTACTGTCACTTCTGGCACCCCGGCAGGTGGATTTATGACGTACCTGGGCGCTGGCGGCCAATCCATCACTTACTTCCCTGCTTTTCCTACTGAATCGCCCCTTCCCTACAGCAGCGGTGCGAATGCTGTCCCTACCGGTATCTACGCACCGGGTCAGACCGGTGTCGAACTCTTCACGGTGACCGGCGGCGGAGAAAACTTCCACTTCTACATGTCCGACTATGACGCGACCTATACGGCTGGAACCTCGTCTTGCCCAATCAGCTGCCTCACATTTACCGGCGATGGCTACTTCACCGGAGACGGAGTTGCAACTATCGATAATTCTGCTGGGCAATTTACGTTTACGTCCCAGTACCTGAAGGGCCAGAACTTAAGCACTTCCTTCTCCGCATCGGTCGATTCCAGCCCTGTTCCAGAGCCGGCTTCGCTCGCGCTCTTCGGCACCGGTCTGCTCGGAGTCGTCGGGTTGGCACGCCGCAAGTTCAAGGTCTAGGTTGTTCAGGTTCAGGTCCTTGCAAAAGACGGGAGCCGCAAGAGGCTCCCGTCTTTTTGTTTCGCAGGCTAAAGCAGTATCGAGCTACCACTGAAGCAGGAGCAGTTCCGAGCAGAAGGCCGGCCCCATTGCGCCAATCATGCTGTAGCAGCCTGGGCTTCCTGGCCGGTTCATCAAAAAATCTTCCATTACCGTCAGAACCGAGGCCGACGACAGGTTGCCGCGTTGGCGAAGGCTGTTCCACGAAGCTGAAAGAGCCCCGCGGGGCAGGTCCAGGCTGGCTTCCATAGCCTTCAGAACCTTGGGTCCCCCGCTATGGAAGATGAAGCTGCAGATCTGCCCCATGGTCAGGTCGTTGTCATCGAGAAAGCCCTCGACGGTTCCGCGAAGCTCGTTGGTTACAAGGTCGGGAACTTCGGCGGACAACACGATGTTGAATCCGGTCTCGTTGATCTTCCATCCCATCAGATGCTCCGTGTCGGGGTACATGGTCGAACGGGTGCTGACCACTCGTGGGCACGGGTCTTGCACGCTGGTCGGCTTCTGGGCCAGCGCCGTCTCTTCGCCCGCAAGAACAACAGCGGCTGCGCCATCGCCAAACAGACCGCTGGCGACCAGGTTAGCCATCGACTGGTCCTGGTCCTGCCAGGTAAGTGAACACAGCTCTACCGCAAGCAAAAGAGCGTACTGCTTGGGATAGGCGCGCACATAGTCGGTGGCACGAGATATGCCCGCAGCACCTGCAACGCAGCCAAGACCGAAGATCGGCGTGCGCTTGACCGTCGCCGGAAAGCCCATCAGATTCACCAGTCGCGCGTCGATGCTGGGGCAGGCGATCCCGGTCACCGAGGTGAAGAAGATGGCAGAGATATCGGACGGGGTGAGACCAGCGCGGTCGAGCGCTGACTGAACGGCCTTCTGTCCCAGATCGAGAGCACCCTCAATCCAGGCATCATTCGTAGGGCCGAAGCCGGAAAGACTCCCCAGGGTATCCAGCGGGAACATGATATTGCGGAAGTCGACGCCGCAGTTGGCGTGGAGGCGTTCCATCGCGGCTGGTATTCCGGGCCTGTCTTTCATACGGCCTTTCAGAGCTTCGGTAATCTCGGACTGGGGATAACGATGGGGTGGATAAGCGGTACCTACAGATACAATGCGCATGGGCTTTACAACCTTTTCGGGAGAGGTTAAGTGTCGTTCTGAGTACCGACGCAGATCGTCAGCGAATATCATTTGGCAGAAATTTCACAAAATACCCGTACGAGCGGCTGGGGGAAGGGAAATGCATCCAGCGCACAGGTTAAACCCAAGGGGGGATCAGTGAGCTCAGTATAGCGCAACCGAAGGTTGTACGTAATCACACAATAATGGAGTTGATTTTAGGTTTTTTTGCACAGAAAATCCACAGGAGGCAAGAGCTTATCCATTGTTAAGGAAGCTCATCTCCCCATTCCTCGACAAGAATGTGACTTTGGATCTGGGTTCGCAGTCTTCAGGACAGATCTGGCGTTAGGTCGGATTTTCCTGCTCGCGCTGACGAAACGTGGCGACTTTATTGCGTGTGCCGCATGTTGCCATGCTGCACCATCTGCGGCGATGAGCGCGGGTGCGGTCGTAGAACCAGAGAACGCACGCGGGGTTCTCGCAGTGTTTGATCATGCTAAAGTCGCCGTCGACCAGCAGTTCCGCGGCGGAGACAATCAGCGGCCCCAGGATCTCTTCGGGCGTTTTTAGATCCCATTGCCGTTCAAGGCGCAGCCCTTCCTTGCCGTCCGGTATCAACTTCAGATGGTTTCTGGCCTCATAGAGGAAGCCGTTCATGATACCGTGGCCGGGTTCTCCCGCCTTGCGATGCTTGATTGCGCCCTGGATTGCTGCGCGGAGGCCTAGTCCAACCTCCAGGAGCATGTCAGGGTAATACTTAGCTGCAGACTTATCCACAGGCCAGCCTGCGTGGGCGAGCCAACGCAGGACATCGTCGTCTGTCTGAAGTAAATCAATGAGTTCTCCATTAATACGAACGACAGTATTCATGAAATCCAGCGCTGGATGATCGGCCAGCATGAGAAATTCGTGCCTAGGGGGCTTTGCAGCTTTTGGGAGTCTGTCAGCGCTCTTTAATTTCATGTAACCATTGTATCTTTGTTTTACCGGTTACATCTCATCTTTTGTAACCGGTAAAATGCAGTTTTACTGGTTACGGGTTTCCCTGACGTTTTTCGGAGAGATTTTAATGAACCGTCGCAATTTTCTTGTGCAGGCTGCCGCCTTCGCCAGCGCTGTTCCCTCATCGTATGCGCAACTTTCAACTGGAAAGATCATGAAAGGAAAACCCATGACCGAGAAAGCAAATGTTCCTCTGACCAAGATTCATCACATACAGGCCGACGGTATGAACGTCTTCTATCGCGAGGCGGGCCCAGTCGATGCTCCAGTGGTATTGCTGCTGCACGGCTTTCCCACATCGTCATTTCAGTATCGCGAGTTGATTCCTCGTCTCGCTGACCGCTATCGAGTGATTGCACCGGACCTTCCCGGCTTTGGGTTCACCGAGGTTCCTGCGGAGCGCAACTATAAGTACAGCTTCGATTCGCTGGCAAAGACGGTCCAGGCTTTTACGGAGGCGCTTGGTTTGAAGCGCTATGCGCTCTATATCTTCGACTACGGTGCGCCTACCGGCCTGCGGGTTGCGATGGCGCATCCTGAGCGCGTGACCGCGATCGTCTCGCAGAACGGCAATGCTTACGAAGAAGGTCTGGGCGATGCCTGGGCTCCCAGCCAGCGGTACTGGCGCAACCCGACGCAGGAGAATCGCGACGCCATGCGCGAAGGGCTAACCCTCGAAGGAATTCGCTTTCAGTACACCCACGGCACGCCTGACCCTGCCGCCATCGCGCCTGAGGGCTACACGCTCGATGCTGCTTTGATCGAGCGTCCGGGCAAGGCGGACATTCAACTGGATCTCTTCCTTGACTATGCGAACAACGTGAAGCTCTACCCGGCCTTTCAGGAGTACTTTCGAAAATCGAAGCCGCCGCTGCTGGCCATCTGGGGCAAGAACGATCCTTTCTTTATTCCGCCGGGCGCAGAAGCCTTCAAGCGCGACATTCCGAATGCGGTGGTACAGTTTCTGGATACGGGGCACTTCGCTTTGGAGAGCCACGTTGAAGTGATCGCTGCTGCTATGCGGGATTTTCTTGCGAATGCCGTGGCCTGAGCTCATGATTTCTTTTTAATTGACAACGATTTGTTGA
>Ga0307373_10014256_pt1 | contig 10980 bp, 7 predicted proteins | sample OX2MG_FD_202534 | JGI IMG/M metagenome (GOLD analysis project Ga0307373, IMG submission 202534) | Soil microbial communities from Risofladan, Vaasa, Finland - OX-2 | ecosystem: Environmental > Terrestrial > Soil > Coastal area > Acid sulfate soil | place: Finland: Risofladan, Vaasa | collected... | reverse complement strand
TCAAGCGACTCCGCAGGCTGTTCGTGGGTAACGGCCGATCCACCTATACCGACGCGAGCCTCGAATGTTTGTTGTCAATGACGGAGCTGGAGGATCTTGACCTTCAGGGCAGCCGGATTTCATCGGAAGCGGTGAAGCGGCTGATCGGCCTGCCGAAGCTCCATTACCTCGGTGTTCCCAACGACGCGGTTACGCCGGAAGTGCGCGACTTGATAAAAAGCCAGAAGCCACAGTTGCAGCTTGGCATCTCATCAGCGCGCACCGAAGGCGAATGATGCCGGAGCGCGTCGGGCTTCGCACGCGCCGCCGCAATATCGAACGGCGAACTCCCGCAGCCGTATGTCACCAGCCAACCCACGGCGCTCCTTCGCAGCGGGTAGTCGAGTCGCCGCCATGTCTCACTCGGGGCATCGGGTATGGGTTCTTCCACGACGCGCGACCAATGGCCGGTGTCCGACAAGGAATTCGTGTAAGATCGGCTCACCGCGTCGGTAATCCATCCGTCAGTTAATTCGATCAAGCAAGCAAAAGCTGAAGGAGACCTACGATGTCGAAAAACCTGAGCGGCAAAGTGGCGCTGGTAACGGGCGGATCACGTGGAATTGGCGCCGCGACAGCGCGGGTGTTGGCCGAGAAAGGGGCCCACGTCGCAATCAGCTATTCGGCTTCCCACGACAAAGCCGAGGCCGTCGTCCGCGACCTCAAAAAAGAGGGCGTGCGTGCCGCCGCGTTCAACGCCGACCAGGCAAACAAGGGGGAGGTAGAGCGATTGGTCGCGGCTGTGGTCGAGCGATTCGGCCGGCTCGACATCCTCGTCAACAATGCCGGCGTGTTTGTCGCCGGTGCCCTGGGCGATCCGTCAGTCGATGCCGCCCAGATCGATCACCACGGTTGCAGAAGTTGTGGTCCTATGCTTTCAGTCGCAGCCAGGGAGCCGCGTAGTTACAATAGAACTCGTCCGAGCTTGGATCGAGCTCAGGCTCCGCCCAAGACGGGAAACGTCGGTTCAAGATGAATTCACGTTCGCACGAGTTCACCGACACGTCCAAACTCATGCACCCACGTCGTTGAGGTTCGGAATGGCAGCGTCGAAAGCTGAACTCGACCGAATGGTGGCCTGGTTGGGAGCTGTTCGGTTTTGTGATGGGTTGACTCCTGAGCAACTTAACGACATTGCCGGCGAAATGTACCTGCGGCCGTTTTCAGCGGGAGAAACATTGGCGGCCGCGGGCGACGAGGTAACTGAATTTTGGATCGTGGCTGAAGGCGAGATCGAGGCCTTCGCGACGGACCCCCGCGGGCGGGAAAGCCCGCTAGGCGCCGTCCGGCAAGGCGAAACGGTCGGCGAGCTTGCGATCCTGGAGAAGACCCCGCGTCCGGTTCGTTTTACGGCGAGGACGCACGGCACGCTGCTGGTGGCCCCCGCCGAGGTGTTGCTCGCCTGGGTCGAAGCCTATCCGTCGATGATGCGGAGCCTGTTTCACACGTTGAGCCTGCGTTTCAAGCAGGTGACGGGAATGGCCGCGCGGAGCCTCCCCTCGCCTCGGTTGGGGATCGTGGCCACATCGCCGCGCGGCCGTGTGCTGGCTGGGCGTCTGGCGACGCGCTTGCTGGCGGTCGGCGAGAGATTGCTGGCGTGGTCCGATCATGCCTTGGCCGTGAAGTCGACGGGGAGCTGGCCCGACGCATTGATCATTCAAGACCTCGCTGCAAGCGATACTCCGTTGCTCCAGCCAACTACGCCCGGGGTTGATCGGCAAATCGTCGTCGTGTCGCCCGGCTCCGACGGTCGGACGGACTTCAGGCGACTACTGGGTTGCGACGAGGTGCTGTGGCTGCTCGAACCGCGCGACGCGGCGGATGCGAGCCAGGATTTTGCCTCGATAAACTCACTATACAGAGAACTAGCGCAAAAGGTGCGCATTGCTTGGTTGCTCGATGCCGACACGCCGGTGGCGCCGCTGCTGACCGGCTGGGAGTTCGAAAAGGCCGATGTCAAAGTCGCAGTCGAATCCACCGAGGGCGCCATAAAACGACAGGAACGCCTGGGACTTGACCGCCTGGTTAGAGCTCTGCGCGGCGTCTCAGTGGGTATCGCACTGGCGGGTGGCGGCGCGAAAGGCATGGCCCACTTCGGCGTGTTGAACGCGTTGGAGCAGGCGGGCTTGTCATTCGACGTCATGTCGGGCACCAGCGCCGGCGCAATGGCGGGCATTCTTTACGCCTCGGGAATGTCGCCAGAGCAAGCGATCAAGAACTTCCAGCAGGATCTGACGCCCTCGCGGCTGTTTCGCTCCTTGCCTAAGTGGCCCAACTGGTACCTCGTGTCGCAGTACCGTCGCCGCGCCTGGGATGGCATGCTGCGGAAATATCTGCACGATTGGCGACTCGAGCAATTGTCGATCCCGTTTAACGCCGTCACGGTCGATTTGGTGCAAGCGCGCACGGTGGTGCGCAGGCAGGGAGACGCAGTCCATGCGATCCTCGAAAGCATTAACTTGCCGATCGTCTCAAAACCGATTCTGCGCGACGGCATGGCCCTGGTCGACGGTGGCGTGCTCAATAATCTGCCGGCCGATGTGCTTGCCGAAGGTGGCGTCGACTTCGTCGTGGGCGTGGACGTCTCGAGCCGCGTCCGCCCTGAGTTTGCCGGCAATCGTCCCGACATGCCGACGGGCAGCATGCGAGACGCCGGCGCTCTCGATACGCTGTTTCGCATCTTCGAATCGCAGGCCCACAACATCGGCAAGCTTCGCAATCGAGCGGTCGATTTCTGGATTAAGCCCGACACGTCGGGCTTCGGATTGGCCGAGTTCCATCGTACGGCGGAAATCGCCGCCGTCGGCGAGGCCGCTGCGCACGACGCAATTGCCGAACTCAAGCAGCGACTGGGCGAGTTGGAAAAACGATTGCTCGAGCAATCCAGGTCGCGCGCTTAGCCGTGGTCTGCCTGTTCCCACAATGGTACAACGCGTCGCTTCGAAAAGCGCCTCAATGAAATGACGATACTCGCACGACTGTTCGTCGGGCTCATCGTGGTCCCGACCACGATCTGGATCGCACTGGCGGTTTATTACCACCTACGCCGGCTTTGGTTGCGATGGGTCGTGTCACTCGTACCAGTGGTCGTAGTGGGAGTGAGCCTGAGAGTGCTGTCGTTCGTCCCCTGGGCGCTCGCCGTTTGGTTGGGGTTGCTGGTGATCTCGATCGCGTGGTGGTTTTCGCTGCGCCCAAGATCGGACCGTGATTGGGCCCTGGGGATGGAAGTGCTTCCCCGTACCGAGATCGTGGGCGACACGCTGCGCGTGCGGCACTTCCGCAACTTCAACTATATGGCGGCGGGCGAACCGATCCCGCGTTACGAGGAACGAACGTATGACCTCGCGAAACTCTCTTCGCTCGATTATTTCTTGTCGCACTGGTCGGGACCAGTGATGGCGCACACGCTCGTGACCTTCGGGTTCGACGACGGACAATTTCTGTGTGTGTCGGTCGAGGCGCGCCGCCAGCACTGGCAAAGGTATTCGCCGCTGTGGGGCCTGTTTCGCTCGTACGAGTTGATTTTCGTGCTTGGCGATGAGCGCGACTTCGTGCGAGTGCGGACGAATATACGTCGGGAGCGAGTGTACATGTATCGTCTGCGTTTGCCTCCGCAGCATTTGCGACGACTGATCCTCGACTACGTCAGGCGGGTCGAGATGTTGGCCACCCAACCCGGCTGGTACAACTCAGTCACCAGCAATTGCACGACCAATCTGTTTTACCAAGGGCACGCGCGCGTGCCGTGGTGGATGAAGCCGGGTATCTTCCTGAATGGCTTTTCGGCGCGCACAATGTATCGACTTGGCTTCTTGAGCGACAGTCTGCCGTTCAAAGAACTACAGGCCCGCTGCGCCATACGTGAACTAGCTTTGGCCGCCGGCGACGCGGCCGATTTCTCGCGACAGATCCGCTCACACATCATTATGCCCCCGCCCGACCCCCACACCGAGCAATCAAAATGACAGCCGGCCCCTGACAACAACGAGCGTGGCTGTCGCGGTATGGCTCTGCGCTGGATCGAGGGTCTCCGCGTCGAGTCCGGTAGGAATCGAGGTACGGTCGCGGCTTGCCGTCGAATTTCGTCATCCGTATAATGCGCCGCAGACCGCAAAGCCCCTCGCGGCGAGGAGCGTGTTTATGGTTCGCGCCGGTTGGTCGAATTTGATTCCAAGTGACGTCTGTTTCCGGGGTCCCGGTGCGTTTCGCATCGACGCCTACTCCGAATACATGCCAGCACCCCGTGTTGGTTGGAAGCCGTATGGCTCGGCGCCGGTCAATGCTCAACTGTTTTCGCCAGACGATCCCTACGGTTGGAAGGTCCACGAATTTGATGAAACGCTCGAGTTGCAACCGGGACTGCACCAGATCGCCAAGCAACTGATGACCCGTCTCAAGCGGCTACAGGACGGAAATCCGGAAACCGGCCTTCCCAGGCACATATCTGAAAGCAATCCTTTTTGGCCGCCCGAGTTGGCCCGGTCGAATCTCCAGAACGATCGCTGTGTTCTTCTGCTGCCGCTGTCGCTATCACGCACTCAAGATGACAAGGGGCGCGTTCGTTGGACGCTCTTCGGCAACAGCGAGCAAGGGCCGGGCAAGGCATTTTGGAAGAGCTTTTTCACGGCCCCTCAGGTCGAGGCGCCAGCGGAGTTTGGCGTTGGTTTTTTCTGCCGGCTGTTACATTCGGTCTACGGCGAAAGCATTCAGGACGCCGAGGGATTGCGCCGAGCCGGATTTCGAATTCTTCCGGAGGATCAGCCGGATTTCCCGTTTTGGAACGACGGCGAATTACCGTCGTGGGCAAAGGCGTTTGTGCTTCGAGACGACGAGCCCAGCGACTTCGTGAAATACCTGCTTACGTTCCGCCAGTTTGGGCGACTGCCGGCACCGGTACGTGAAGGCTACATAGGCGGCCGCTTGGCGCTCTTGCCGTTTCCCGGCAGTTTGGTCTTTTGGGGCGTCGACCGGGCCCGACGTGTCTATCCTCGGTTGCCGCTGGCATTGCAAGTCCCCCTCTTGGCCAACGTGAATCGCCATGAATCGCCGATCGGGATCCGAATCCCACAAGCCGGTGTGTTCCATGTGCCGAACGCCGATCGGCCAACCTATGTCAGCGCGGCCGGGCATTTGCGCAACACCTACAAGCGGACGCACCGCTGGGAAAAGATCCTGCGCGATGAGGATGAGTTGGCATTGATCGGCAAAGAAGCGTCGCTGGTGAACGTCTTGTTCAGCACCATCCCGGGCGACGTGGAACTCTACGGTAAGCCCATGGCCCGCAACGTTCAAATTTGGACCGAGCGCGCTGAATTGCTGCTCGACGGACCGCACGCCTCGCCCGCCGACATCAAGCACGCGATGCGAACGGTCCAGGCAGGTGGTGTGTTTGGTTACAGGTTCTTGTTCCCGGCCATGCGCGTGGGCAAACATGAGGTTTACTGGCATCGACCGCTCGTGGCGTATCGTGACGCGGCGGGCGAGGTCGCTGTGCTGCCCGACGCGCCTATCGGCTATTTGACTGCATACGATGCGGACAACCCAAGCTTGGATCGCGCCATCGAGTTATGGCCTCGCTTGCAGCGTCGAGGGGTGTTGATGGCGGCGCTGGCCGGCGAAAACTATAACCGCAAGCGTGTCGTGCCGACGCAGGTGCGGAACGTCCGCAAGCTGACGCATGCGTATGCTCTATTCGGCGAAAAGCCGCTGCCAATCAACTTTGCCCGGCGTATCATGGGACTCGACCGCGAGGGCGCCGGCGAGCGCTGGCTGGCGGAACTGCCCGAGCAGGTGGCCACCCGCATCCGCGAGATTGTCGTGCCCGCCGAGCAGCTCACGGGAAAGCCTGGCCACGCTCCAGATTCGTTGACCTACGCGCATTCTGCGCGGCGCTCGTTCGAGGTTGCCTATTGGAAGACCATCGCTTCATTGGCCGAAGGGGCCCTGCTCAACAAGAACAATGCCGACTGCGTGCTCGACGAGGCAACCCAGCGCATGCTGCCCTATCACGAACGTCACCTTGAGGGCCTCGGTGATTTGCTGCTGGCATATTACGAGAAGAAGATTGCGGCAGCGAAAATGTCGGGCAAGGCGCTGGCCGGCGAGGTGCCCTTCCGATGGCGCACTGACTTGGACTACTCGTGGATGGGCGGTTGGCGGAAAAACCAGGAGGCCGAGGCTGAGCGCAATCTGCTCGTCGTGATTCCAGGCCGAAATCACCACGAAACGATTATTATGGCGGATCATTATGACACGGCCTACATGGAAGACAAGTACAAGCAAGATTCTCGAGGTGGAGGCGCGCGCATTTCGGCTTGCGGCGCGGATGACAATCATTCGGCGACGGCCGCGATGATGTTGGCCGCGCCGATTTTCCTCGAAATGAGCCGCCAGGGGAAATTGGGGTGCGATATTTGGCTGGTGCATTTGACCGGCGAGGAATTTCCCGCCGACTGCCTCGGGGCCCGAGCATTGACCGAGCGGCTCGTCGAGCGAACACTCAAGCTGCAATTGCCGCGAGGAAAGTCCAAAGACTTGTCCAAAACAACGGTCCGCGGCGTTTATGTTTCGGACATGATCGCTCACAATCATGACCGCGAGCGCGACATCTTTCAGATCTCACCGGGCAACGATCCGGGCTCGATGTGGCTCGCGTATCAGGCACACCTTGCCAATGAGATTTGGAACGAATCCGTTCCCTACTGGAACAAGCGGCAAAAGCGTGACGGCCTCTCGCGCGGCCGCCGCAGTCCACACGGTGCCGCGATTCCGGAGGTGGCACCGTTTCCGCGGCTTTCCGGCCACGTGCGCGTGCCCTCCGATCCACGAAGCACGCTTTACAACACGGACGGGCAGATTTTCTCCGATGCCGGTGTACCCTGCGTGCTATTCATGGAGAATTACGACATCAATCGCACGGGTTATCACGACACGCACGACACGATGGAGAACATCGACCTGGATTACGGCGCGGCGGTGTGCGCGATTACCATCGAAGCAGTGGCGCGGGCGGCTTGCCTCGGCAGTTCGGGCGACCGAGCATAACATCAACGGCGGAGTTCGTTGGCCGGTCACGATTTCCGCAAGGTTTGAGTACTCGAACAGGAGCGGTCAGAAGCGACCCAACGAATTCTTGCACGTTTTGTCGAACAGCACGCCATCGGCACGTGAAGTCGTCATCACTGGGCTGGGCGTCATCAGCCCCATTGGCACCGGCCAGGGCGATTTCTGGAATTCGTTGTGCGCCGGCCGAAGCGGCGTGCGGCGCGTGACATCGTTCGAAACGACCGGTTTGCAGGTGACTTGGGGGGCCGAAGTCATCGATTTTGACGCCAAGGCCTTCGTCAAGCTGCGGAAGAGCCTGAAGGTCATGGCTCGCGACATCCAGTTGGGAGTCGCCGCAGCCGGCATGGCCTACCAGGATGCGCGTCTGACCAGCTCGTCGGTCGATCCCGAACGGATCGGAGTTGAATTCGGCGCCGACATGATCCAATGCCAGCCTGAGAGCACGGCGGACGCCTTTCGCAATTGCATGGTGGATGGCCGCTTCGATTTTCGCCGTTGGGGCGCCGAAGCGATGTCGCAGATCTCTCCGCTTTGGATGCTGATGTACCTTCCAAACATGTCGGCCTGCCATATCGCGATCGCCCATGACGCGCGAGGCCCGAACAACACGCACTCTGTGGGCGAGGCCTCGAGCCTGCAGGCGGTGGCCGAGGCGGCGCGGATCATCGAGGGCGGCCGGGCCGATGTGATGATCGCCGGCGGCACCGGGTCGCGAATTCATCCCACTACCTGGGTCCGCAGCTCGTTGCTGGATGTCTGCACTCACACGGACGACCCGGAAACCGCATCGCGCCCCTTCGACCTGCACCGCAACGGCTTTGTCAACGGAGAAGGCGCGGCGGCCTTCATCCTGGAGAGCCGGCAACACGCTCAGGCGCGCGGAGCTCGCGTCTGGGCGCGGGTGGTCGGACTGGCGAGCGCGTTCGAGGCGCCACTGGCCGGCCGCTCTGTCGAGGGTACCGCGATCCGCGCTGTTTTGTCCGGCGCTCTGCTCAGTGCCGGCTTGAAGCCCGGCGATGTCGGCCACGTCAACGCGAACGGACTGAGCACGCTGGTCGAAGACCGTGCCGAGGCGCGGGCCATCCGCGAGGTCTTGGGCGACGTGCCCGTCACGGCTCCCAAAAGCCTTTTTGGGAACCTGGGGTCTGGAACCGGCGCCGTCGAAATGGCCGCCAGCCTGTTGGCCTTCGAGCACGGTCTCGTGCCTGCGACGCGTAACTACGAGTACCCTGATCCCGATTGCCCTGTCAACGTCGTCCATGGCCAACCTCTGGCCGGCGCCTCCTCGACCGCCATGCTACTGAACCGTTGGTACACGGGTCAATCGGTGGCCATCGTCTTGGCCACGTAGGGGCCAACGAAGCAGCAGGTCATCCAATGCCATCTCCCGCGCTTAAAGTGATCCGTCGCAATCCGCCGCTTTGGCTGCTGGCGTTTGTGCCCGCGGTGTTTGCCGCCGCGGAACTTAAACCCGAGGCGCACAACCTGCTCTTCGTGCTTTCTGTCCTGGCAATCGTGCCGCTGGCAGCGCTATTGAGTCACGCCACCGAATCTGTGGCGGCCAAAACCGGCGACGCCATCGGCGGCCTTCTGAACGCCACTCTGGGAAACCTGACCGAACTGCCGATGGACCTGCATTTTTCGCCGGGCGCGGTGGAGATGATCCTTGTCGCAACACTCACCGCGTCGCTCGTTACCAACAGCGGGAGGTCGATGTGGTTTGTCGGGGTATTGGTGCTGATGGTTTATCTGATCTTCGCCATGACACTCTACCTATTGCCCGCCCGAGTTCCGTGACCAAGACCACGTCGCCCGCGGCCATGCTTTCGGCTTCACGGCGGATTTGCGGAAACCGATGTGAGCGCCCCGACGGTGTGACACATCCGTGTGGTCCATCCCGGTCGGGCCGCGCCAAAGGCACCTCAAACCCGTTCAGCGTCCTCCCCACGGGCCTATTCTTTTCCCATTTCCGACTCGGGTGGGGAAAGCCGAATCAACGTGCGGGTTTCGACCTGGTCGGGCCGGAGGTGGAGCAACGCCGGCACCTCGTCGTTGGTCAGGTTGTACAAGCCCGTCTCGAGCACGACTACGTCGTTCCCCTCCATCTTCACCGCGACGCGCTGGCTCTCCACGTCGACGGCGCCGGTAACGGGCACGACCGTGTTGGTCAGCATGTCGTGCAGATTGCCTCGGATGATGCCGTCCTTGTTTAGTGCGAACTGCAATACCTTTTCCGGGTTGTCCTGCCCTTCGGACACCACGCCAAACACACCAAGCGGAAGCCAGTCGTCGTTGGCCGCCTGGGCGCCCAGCGCGGCGATCTGGTTGGCCTCGTCATAGTATTGCGCGGCCGTGGCGACGGGCTGGCCGTCTTGATAGACCATACCGTCCTCGCCGTAGCCGACGTTTTCGCCGTAATCGTAATACATTGGCTCGCCGCCCGAGCAGCCGCCGTAATCCGCTGCCTGTCCCCAGTCGGCGGCGAGCCAGGCCACTGTCGCGATGCTGGCGGCATACCAGGCGCCCGGGTAGCGTGCGAACCATGCCGGCCTGAAGCAAGCCCATCCTCGAAACGCGCCGTTCACGGCATTCCAGCGGGCGCCGCCGACAAATTGACCGTTGACGAACGCGCCGCCGCGGCCGGCGGCGATCACCTGGCCGCCGGGGCTGCGGACGGCCGCGGCGCCGCCGACTCGCCCGCCGCCGCCTACCGCGTATCCGCCGCGAGCAGCCACCGCGGTATCCCCGAGGCGGTTTTGGGCCGCGCTGACTGAACCTGCCCCGCGGAAGCCAGCCGAATTGGCGTAACCTCCGCGGACGTTGACCGCCGAATTACCCCCAGGGACCTTGGCACCGGAAACGCCGCCGGCCACGACGGCGGAATTCGAGCCCTTAGTTGCGCCCGCGGCGCCGCGGCCACCGACGTAGGTTCCGCCACCGGCGCCTTCCACCTTAACGCCAACACCGGCACCGCCCACGGTCGCGCCCCCAGCGGTGGAGCCGCTTCCTTTGCCCCCTGCGACCGTGACCGTGCTACCCCCTTTTGTCGTGAAGGTCTTGGTCTGGGGACCTTTGCCGCCAGCGGCCGACTGTGACGCGGCTGATTTCGTGCCGGGCTTGGCCGCGCGCCCCGCCGTCGCACGGCTCATCGAGGGGCTACTGGACGCCGCTGCCGGTCGCGCGCCGCTGGCACGAGCCGCTCCTCCTCCTCCTCCTCCGCCGCCGCGCCCCCCACCGCCGCCCCGGGCAAAGGCGCACGTTGCGGAAAAGACCGCGACCACGGCCACCGTCATTGAAATGTGCTTCGGCATCCTCATGGAAGAATCCTCCCTCGATATGGGTTCGATCCCGTGTTGGTTACTTTAGAGTCTTATTCCGCTTGTCGCACATTGGTTGTCGCTCGAGTCGGCCGTTCAATTCTGGGCTTGCTCCGAATCGGGCGGGGAAAGCCGCACCAAGGTGCGCGTCTCCTGCTGATCAGGACCGAAGTGGATCAACACCGGCACTTCGTCGTTGGTCAGGTTGTACAGGCCCGTCTCGACGACCAAGGAATCGTTTCCCTCGACCTGCATGGCCACGCGCTGGCTTTCCATGTCGACAGCACCGGTGACGGGCACGACTGTGTCGGCCAGCATGTCGTGCAGATTGCCACGGATCACGCCATCTTTGTTCAGCGCGAGCTGTACGATCCTCTCGGCGCTGTCTTGGCCTTCGGCCACGATGCCGAACACCCCCAAAGGAAGCCAATCTTCGCTCGCTGTCTGATCGCCAAGCGCGGCGATCTGGCTGGCCTGATCATAATACTGTTCGGCCGTGGCGACCGGCTCACCGTCTTGATAGACATTGCCGTCGTCGCCGTAGCCGACATTGTTGCCA
>Ga0307373_10014255_pt1 | contig 10980 bp, 7 predicted proteins | sample OX2MG_FD_202534 | JGI IMG/M metagenome (GOLD analysis project Ga0307373, IMG submission 202534) | Soil microbial communities from Risofladan, Vaasa, Finland - OX-2 | ecosystem: Environmental > Terrestrial > Soil > Coastal area > Acid sulfate soil | place: Finland: Risofladan, Vaasa | collected... | reverse complement strand
GTGATGCATTGCTGCACCCACATGCAAGACTCGCTTCCGGACGGTGGTTAGCCTTTGCCGGGAGGGCGTCGAACCCTCTGGATCCCAATGAAAAGTTTCGATCTGCTACATCAGATCTTCTCCTTTCCCAGGCTTATCCTGGCGCGACGGAATGTAAGTCATGTAGCCAGCAAGTTTGGAGACAGGCAGGTCGATGGCAAACTTCATCAAACGAACCTCGCTGCCTTGGCGGACTGATACCCCGGTAACGCACGCGTCTAATCGCATCATCCGAATGCGCAGGTGCAACGCGTATCACCACATTTCCGGGACGTATCCCAAAGTGATACGCAAAATCTCCGCGAGGCGATGCTCGTAGGTGTGTTCGCGATAAGCACGCATTTGACCGCACTTTGCAATCTCGGCAGCAGCCTCTGGATGATCGAGATAATGTCTGATCAATTCGACCAGTTGCGAACTCGTCTTGAACTCGACGATTTCGCTGCCGACTGCGAAATGTTCGGCCAACGCCGGAACGGAGGTGATCACTTGGAATCCACCGCACCCCGCGAGCTCGAACGCCCGGCAATTCAGTCCATTGACTTCCGCGTAATGCAAGGTATTGAGGCACACACGCGCGCCGCCGACGGCCCGCGCCTTATCGTCGCAGCACACCTCCATGCCTGAATGTTTGAACGTCAGTCGATTCAGAAGCCAATCCGGTCGGCGACCCCAGACCTTGACTTCAAATCCGTCGAGTTGCCGCAGTATTTCCTGCCGGTAGTAATAGAGGGTTCCGGCAATCATCACGTCGCAGCCGTAGAAACGTCGATCCGCGTCGCTCATATCCAAGGTCCGATGAACGCGTGGATTGCACGCCTCTGCCAAATAATGAAACGTAGTCGATTTAATCATGCGCGAGAACAGATCTTGCATGTACCGATCTTTGACGAATACCGCATCGTACTCGGCACCTAACAAATACTGTCGGCCGATCGATGTCATTGCATCTTGGCACCAGCACACAATCGGCGCCCGGGTGCTGGCACGTAGCCGTTTCACCGTCTTCGGTGAGACGCGATTTCCTAGAGTCGCCAATATTAAGGTCGGTTCGAATCGCTTGACAGCACGCTGCAGCTTTCGCTCGAATAACCTCTCCGGTTCGCGCAATATAAACGTGAGGGTACGATCGATGATCTCCCTCGCGAACTTGGGCGTGCGAGGCATTGAAGTCCGCGCCTCGAAGAACTCGACGGGGCAGCCCAAGTGCCGCAAGGAGTCCACAATATGCCATTCGAAGGAATCAGGGAATATTTGCGAACCGACTACCAATATTCGCGGTGCGCCCGGGGCGCGAGGCGGCCAGATCGACGTCATCGTATCAAGGGACTGGGCGCTCACCTTTATCTAACTCCCCCAAGAGAGTAATTCTGCTTCGCTACATAATATCGAGTTGGATACTGCGCAAGTATATCCGCCGTGGTGGCCTTACCCTTGACGAATTCGAGCGATAGTCAGTGTCTTTGCGTTCGGATATCGCTCAACATAGTGCGCGCTGGAGCGTCCCGCCAGGTATCTCCCAGAATAACGGGATGCGCAGACGATGCATTAGGCTCTGTTATCCGCGGATGTCCGCGCCCACAGTCGTAGCCCGCGCCGCGCAAACACGGCGGCCAAGCCGGCACGCACGCTACAAGCCAGCAGCAACCCGAACGCGACGCCGGTCAACCCGGCGAGGCGCCCACCAATGAACACGCCGGCCAGCATCGCCAACGTCCCGATGATCTCCACCAACGCGACCTGAACGGTGCGCCCCAGCGCATAGTTGATCCTCTGCGGCAGATAGCCAATCGCCAACACCGAGTAGGCGATAAATCCGACCAATACCAGGACGCGAGCCCCCTCACGGAATGCAGGTGCCAACAGCGCCCGTAGCAGCCAAGGCTCAACCGCCCACAACAGCGTAAAGCTGACCGCGAGCACACCGATGACATCCCGCAGCCAACGCCGGCGAACGCTTGCGAGCGCGGCCTGATCGGACGCAGCTGCCGCGCGGTACAAACGCGGACGCAGATAGGTCTCGATCATGCCTCCGAGCATCATCGCCGGTCTTGCCCCGAGATTGACGGCGGCCACATAGATTCCCGCGCCGCGCAAACCCACTGCGGCGGCCACTACATAGCGATCGCCGGAATTCGCTAGCCAACCGAACACGCCATTGCCCATCAGCGGCCAGCCGTAACGGGATTGCGCGACCAGCCAGCGGCGCCGCACACGGCCCCGCCCCAGGTGTCGATGCACCAGCAGCACAAACGCCATTGCAGCGACCGATGCGCCGAGGGCGTAACCGCCGAGGACCGACGCCACCGGCGACCATCCGAGATGGCTCAGGCCGACCACTGCAAGCGGGCGGCCGACTACATCAACCAATTGCGCTAGCGCGGCATCGCGAAAAAGCGAAAGCCCCGTCAGCTGACCTGCACCGATGGACTTCAGGCCTTCGGCCGCAAACGCAAGACCCAATACGACGGCCTCAGAGCGCGGCAACCGCCATGTCCGGTCGAGCAAACCGGAAACCATGATCAACGCCAGCCAGACGACCAGGGTTACCGCCAGGACCACCGCGACCGTCGAGGACCAGACATCGGCACGGTCCTCAGACGTCGCGGCATCGAGCGTCAGCCTCATGATGCCTTGCGCACCGACTCCGGCACTGCATGCCGACACAAGCAACATACCGCCATACAGCAATGACGCCTTTCCGAACTCTGCGGGTGCGGCCACGGCGCTGATCCAGCGGAACCCAAGTGCGGTGATGACCGCGACACCCACAGCACTCACGAGAACCCAAACGGGAGCATCCTGACGGAGGCGGAGGTTCATCGCAGTCTGCGCCAAACTATTACGATTTTGCCGGCGACTGCAAATATCAGCAGGGTCACCAGAAACAAAATGCCGCTACCCAGCGCATCGCCCATTACGTAGTCATCAGTACACACCCCGAGAAAGGAATCTCGAAATCGCGGCATAAAAATCCATGGGATTGGTCGGTAGTCGTATCTCCCGTTGCCCTGCGCATAACGGTGCATGGACTGACCCCCTCACGTTGGACGACCAAGCAACTGCTTTTTTGAGCCGCTCACCACTGTCAACCTATCCCATAGCCGATGTCCAGTTCCAGCGAGTCACTCCACATCGTGCTTGACACGATTGGCACCTTGCTTCACCGGATAGGTTAGGCCTGTGCGCGTGACATTCCGCTGCCGACCTCGGGGGTTCGCCGCAACGCTCGTGCGTCAAGCCCGTTGGCCGGCAGCGGTCAGCGTAATAAGTGCGGATATGGCTGGGCGGTCACGTCCGCTGGAATTCGCCCATCCGACGGACCAGAACGGTCGCGTGCATCCGCGTCGGCAGCGACGCAACTCCGAGCGTGAGATTTTCGCGCAAGCAGTACATGCAGGAGACCAATGGCCAGCATGCAACGCATCCAGAGCACGTATTGTATGGCAAACTCCCCTTCCGACGCGAGAATGAGCAAACGCACCGTCACGACCGTGACCATGAGCCGCGTAATCGAGACCCCGTCGGCCAAATTGAAACGCGCACCGAGGAATCCCAATAACGCGCCGATCGCGCTCATTCCGATGATGACACCGCCCCAACCGAAGTTCCAATAGAGTTCGCCCAGGTGAGAAATAGATATGTAAGTGTTGCGCGATGCGGACACGTGAAAATCGCGATTGACGATCTGACCCGCCCTCATATTCGGCTTACCATGCCAGATCAGGCGTGGGACAAACGCCGTGAGCATGGGCATGAGCGTATGTCCAAGTTGAAACGGCGTAAGGATGCCGGTCTTCGTCACGATCATGTCCACGCTACCCTTGAGCGTTAAACGTTCCAGAGCGGTCTGCGCCCGGTCAATTCCCTTGGTTACATCTTTGCGATACAGGAAGGCACGTCTGAAGTTCTTGACGACGTTCTCGCTGACCGTTGTGCTGTTTTCGTGGTATTCATTACGCACCAAGCGATTGGCTTGCAATACAGGAAACGCCACAGTAATTAGGGTGACAACCGCGATCAGCCAAGCCTTTGGCACCTTGCCGTCGATCAACAGCTTGGTGAACAGCACCAACACCACCCCGAGCAATGCTTCAGTTTTGAAATCGATGATGAACCCGTAGTAGAGCTGGAAAAGCACGACCGCAACGACCAGGAATCCCATGTACGCGTGACGGTATCGGCATTGCGCATAGGCGACGATCAGAATGCCGAGCGGCTGTACCATCCGTGCCAACATGATGGCGCTTATTTCGAGACTCGTTAGGCGGGCCAGCCCGTGCCTCACCGCCGCATTCGTCGCACTCGGAATGATGTCGACACTGTACTTCCAAGCGACGGCGGTACACACAACCCACAGCGTGATTCCGACGCTCACGAGTGCGAACTCCGACCAATCGCCGGGACGATCACGTCTCGCCGATTGGACTGCCGACCGGCATGTGAGGCGATAGCCAATCTGTGCCAGGAAGCCACCGACCAGAATGACCCATTCGGTCGTACTCAGAACTCCGGCATGGGAAAGCGTCAAGCCACCCCAAGCGGAGGATTTTGCCACGGCGCCTGAGATCAGATGCACGAAATCCAGCGCACCATACATCAGGAAATAGTCGAACGAATATATTGCCAGCAATGCATAGGCACCATTCACGACCGTGAGGTCGATGACAGGCGTCGAGCAAATCGCGAACAGTAGAATTACGTAGAGTGGATGCACGCCGGTGGCGGGGTTCGCGGCCACGCCCGAGATTACCGCCGCACTGAAGAGTAAATTCGCGATCAGATAAATCGCCGGCCTGTTCATTGAGAACCTACCAGAGGCAAAGGCCTGCGCACCGACGGCGAGCATTCGCATGAGCCGGGCGACGCCGCCCGGCAAACTTTGAGCGTATCCGTCGCACCGATGAACACCGGTCGGCGCGCGCCCGTGCAGCGGTTCGCGTACAGCACGGTGTGCGTGACCAGCTGGGAATCTCCCAAGCTGATGCCAGTGCGCGCGTGAGTTCGCTCGCCGTGGCATGCCCGCGCCGGCTGCGCATCGAAGCCGACGATGCGGTTATGGTAGATCAGCGCATTGTCGACGAGCGGCCAGCGATGCTCGGGCCGGCCCTGATACCATGTCGGAACGAACGAAATCGCGCCGCCGCGCCAACCATCCGCGCGCACGATCGTGTTATGCGAAATCGATACGCCGAAGCTCGCAGTCTGCGGCGGCGAATGTACAGTGGGGCCGGCGGCAAGTGAACCAAATATTCCCGAGCTGCTGCAATCGTCATCCCAGTCGTATTCGCCGTCGATGAGATTTCTTCGAATCTCGATGAAGTCGAGCAGCGACTCCACGCCGTTGCACACGGCGCAACCCCGCTCCGTGGCGTTGTACTTTTGTTGAAAGGTGATTCCGCTCGTGTCGAATTGTCGGTTGCCCTCGATCGCGGAGTCCGCCGCCTGCGCCCACAGTACGATGCCGTCGCCCTTCGGTGCGGTTCGATTGCTTTTGCGACACAACGGCGTGCGCTGGTCGATCTTATTGGCGACGGTGTAAACCTGCCAAAACTCGCGGCCGACGCTGATGCGCGTCGCACCCGCGATAGGCACGACATCCCAATTGGGCGCCACGCGAAGGCGAACGGTGCCATCGCCGGGGTCGATCCGATAAGCGACGATCTTGCGCACTTGACCGAGTCCAGGACCGGCGACCACTTGGACGTAATGCCCAATATAATAGCGGTCCAAAGGGACATCCCGATCGTTCTGTCGCGCCGCAAGAGGGCCCGCTACCGAGACACCGTCATCGCTGGCTGCCGTCACTTTTTCAGGGCGCGGCAGCGCAAATGTGTTGGCATTGTTGTCATAGGCGATGGCCTCGCCATCCCCATCCTTGTCGCCGGTGCAGCTTGCCGTGTTATCCGAGACCAGCAACATCTCTTGATTGTTGTTCATGTGCCAAAAGAATGCCGCGCGCCACCCGCGAGCGTCATCGAATGAGTATAGGGCGTCCGTCGCGGCCCCGTTGGCGTCGTTGTCACTGAAGTCGACTCGCCGCGATGCGCCAATCTCGCTCGCGATTACCCCCTGCCCCACAGCCACATTTAAATAGCTGCCGGGTTTGAAATCGTTGTACGCAATTATCGTGTCTTTTACCTCGAAGGGAACTGCAACGCGATAGCGGTTGCCTGCGAGTTCTACGTCGCTGCGATACGCATCAAATTCATTATAGGTAATTAAGATCCGCGTGAGCGACCCACCGCCATCGCTGATCGCGACGTCCGGGCGCAGAAATCGATCGCGCGTGATGACGATGTCCCGGACAGCCTGGTCCAACGCATCGCCGGACCGCGGGCGCTCCCTGCGGGCTCGTCCGAGCATGACAAATCCGCGTGACACTTGCGTTGCATCGTAAACCTGTAGATCTTGGAACGTGATTCCTTCGACTTCATTGCCACCCATCAAGGTAAATGCGGTCGTAGGGGCCACCGATTTCGTTCCGCTTCGTCGAATGATCATTGTCGAATCTCTTCCCACGCCTCGTAAGCTGACGTTGCGCGGTACGACGATCCCGCCCGGATCATTCACGGCGTTGGCCGATAAAATCCATGTGCCTGGTCCAAACGCCACGATTCCGCTACCGGCGGCGGCGGCCGCATCGATCGCACGCAAGATGCAGGCACGGTCGTCCAAATCGTCGTTCGCCCGACATCCGCCGTAGCGCGGGTCGTCGACGTAAAAACTTTTCGATACCGGCGGATCCGGATGCACGAACAAATCTTGGGCGTCAAGCTTGACCCAGCCGGTCGCATCGCGCCGCACTGCAACACGGTACCGGCCCGGTCGCAACCGCTTCGGCAATATCACTCGTGCGACGTATTGATCGAGTGCTTTGGAATCCGCCGGCGCCGGTACGGCCGCCAGCACGACGGATTCCGGTCCCGACAGTCTGACCTCGGTCTTCGCGCCCAGCGCGGGCTCCAGATTGCGACCCACCACTTTGAGGTAGCGGGGAAGTGATGCAACCTTGGCACTCGAGTAAACGAATGGCGGACTGACCCAGTACGGCCGCGCATCGTTGATGCGCACCGCCTCGCTCCACTCTCCTCGAGCCGTACGCACCCAAAGCGCATAGGCTTGCCGCCGACGCATCGCGTTCGGCAATCGAACTGTGAGCGAGTAGGGAATATCGGCGAAACTCACAACGTCGGCGATACCAAGTGCCGCCGTGGAGCGAGACGGCAACGATAACGGGCGTGCCAATTGCCGCGGGTTGCCGGTCAATGCTCGATAGACCACGCGGTCATCCGCCTTGAAGCCGTATCCCGCAATGAGCAGCAAATCATCCGGATCGCCGCGGATCGGGCTCTCATATGCCGGCTGGCGATACAGGAGCGGCCCAGCAGCCCAGCCCGGCACGCCCGATCCCAGCAACCACGGTATTGCTGCGACCGTGCACGATATTAACCGCTGCGAGTGAAGGTGTCGGTTCATTGGAGACGCAATTGATGGCTTGCGGACATCACAAACTCGCATCGCCACGCTTTGAATCATATTACCCATGCGCCGCCACCGGTCAAATCGCTCGGATAATCGCTTCCGGGTCTGCCCACGCGGTAACATCACATCCCATGGCGGTGCTGTCCATACTGATCCTCACGCTGAATGAATAAGTCAATTTGGCGGATTGCCTGGGCTCCTGCGCGTGGTCGGTCGATATCGCGTCTTCGATTCGCACAGTCCTGAGGCTAATCCAAGATTTGCGTCTCATTTGTAAATTGATGCTGCGTTATTGATACGGCCATTTACTTACACCTTGAAGCCTTTGACGTTATTGAAGGAGTGACTCCGCACATGACCGTTATCCTGGGGTTGAACGCATTCCACGCCGATTCGGCCGCTTGCCTGGTAGTGGATGGAAAACTTCTGGGTGCAGTGGCTGAAGAGCGGCTCGGCGAGCGTCATAAGCATAGCTCAGCGTTCCCCGCCAATGCGATCCGGCACCTGTTGGCTGATGCAGATCTCAGACTTCGAGATGTCACTCACGTCGCCTTGGCCCGTGATCCAAAAGCCAACTACGCGGCCAAAATGACCTATGTGGCCTTGCGGCCCGTAAAGGCAGCGGCGGCGGTCTTAGAACACCTGAGACGTAAACGGCAGACTAAGAGCACGCTGGAGCAACTTGCCGAGGTGTGCGATGAAGATCCGGCCAGGGTCACATTCGAGACGGTAGGAGTAGAGCATCATCTGGCGCATATCGCGAGCGCTTACTACCTATCGCCGTTCGACGAGCTGACGGCGGGCTTTTCCTATGACGCTTCGGGCGACTTCGCCAGCATGATGGCGGCACGATGCGAGGGTAGCCGCATCAAGGTGCTGGATCGTGTCACCCTTCCAGATAGCCTCGGGTTTTTCTACACCGCCTTGTGCCAATTTATTGGCTTCGACGAATTCGGGGAAGAATACAAAGTGATGGGCCTAGCCCCCTACGGTGAAGATCGCTACGCGCCTGTGATGCGCGAATTAGTTCGACTGGATGATGACCACTGGTACGCCTTGAGCAACGGTTTCTTTGGTATGCACCAAGGCGGAGAAAGCGGCGAGATGGATGAAGCGAATCACATTGTCATGCCCCGCCTGTTCAGCGATCGTCTTTGTATCCTGCTGGGTGAACCACGGGCCCGCAGCGATTCCTTGACGCAACGGGAAAAAGATATCGCGCGCTCGACCCAGGTTCGCTTCGAGCAGGCTTCAGAGCACTGCATTAGGAAGCTGCACGGGCTAGTGCCCACGCATCGCCTGGCAATGGCTGGCGGGTGCGCGTTGAACGGCGTTGCGAATGCGCGTATTCATCGGGATACGCCGTTTACCGATCAGTACTTGCAGGCAGCCGCGTCCGACGACGGCACTTGCCTTGGCGCGGCATACTACTGCTGGCACCAAGTACTGGGGCAAACGGAACGCTTCCACATGAAACATGCCTTCTGGGGCCCGGAGTATCCTGACGAGCGTCTGCGAGCGGTCGCCGAGTCGAGCGGTCTGACCATCCAGCGATGTATCGATAACAGCCAGCTGGTCGAAGTGGCGGCGGAACTCATTGCAAATGGTTTGGTGACAGGCTGGTACCAGGGCCGAAGTGAATGGGGTCCTCGAGCGTTGGGGAACCGCTCCATCTTGGCTAACCCCACCATCAAAACGATGAAGGAGACCATCAACGCCAAGATTAAGCGACGGGAGTCGTTCCGCCCATTCGCTCCAAGTGTACTCAGCGAAGAAGTGGCCACCTACTTCGAGCAGCAGGTCGAGAGCCCGTTCATGATGCACGTGGTAAAGATCCGTTCGGAGTGGCGCGATCGTCTGCCGGCCGTAACCCACGTGGACGGTACTGGGCGGTTGCAAACAGTAGACCGGGAAAGCAATCCGCTCTATTACAATTTGATTGATGCCTTTCGCCGCAAGACTGGAGTGGGGATGATTCTCAACACGAGTTTCAATGAGAGGGAACCGATCGTTGATACACCTGAACAGGCGCTAGCCTGCTTCCAGCGCACGGACATGGATGCACTCTGCTTGGGACGGTATGTGCTTTTGAAACTTCACTTGAATTTCAGCTCCCCCTAAGCCTAGGGCTCGGTGCCGATTCCGCTCCGCTCTTCCCGATGCATGTATGGGTTCCACCAAATTTGTCGGGCACTCGCGCGCCGGGCTGCGTACGTACGGCTTTTTCAGCCAAGATCCTCAGATTTCCGATTTGGATATGCTTTCGCCGCTGGGAAAACTGGGTGCGCCTCGGCTTTCTCGACGGCCGCGCGGGGTTCGCGTACAGCCGCATGCGCACCTGCTACGAAATGTTCATCGACTTGAAGGTGCTGGAGGCAGAGCGGCGCCGCGACGGTGCACCGGTGTGAGGTCGAGCACAGCCGCCCACCGAGCCAAGGCCGCATCCCGCGAGTAATGCTCGACGAGCGCCGCGCGCGCGCGCGCGCCCATGGCGGCGCATTCCCCGGGATTCGCCTGCAGCCGCCGCAGTGCCGCGGCGAGAGGATCGCCCGCACCCGCGCCGACGACGATCCCGCAGGCGTATTTGCGAAGTATGCGGGCAATTTCCCCGTCTTCATCGCCGATGAATACCAGGGGCCTGCCGGCCGCGAGAACGCCGTAGAGCTTGCTCGGTACCAGTAAGCCCTCGAGCTCGGGCAGCAAGCTTGCGAGGTGCACATCCGCGGCCGCGAGACTATCCGATAAATCCTCGCGCGCTTGGTACGATAAAAATAGGAAGTGCTCGAGCCCGCGTTGCGCCACCGCCTCGCGCAGCGCCTGCATCTTCGCGCCGCCGCCGATCATCAGGAACGCAAAGGATGGGTCGCCGCGCAATAATTCGGCGGCGCCGAGGAGCGTCTGGTACTCGTGCGCCCGGCCGAGATTTCCCGAATAGCAGACTACGAACCGGCCGGCGAGCCCCAATCGCACGCGTAGCGCACTCGCCGAAGCAGGCTTTGGCACGATCGCCTCCGGATCCGCCCAGTTGTCGATGACGCAGAGTCGATCGGCCGGAATGTTTCGCGCCGCAAAGTACTCCTGCATGCGCTGGCCGACCACGACATTCATGCGGGCCGCGCGCAGGGAGGCGTCGCGCCACCGGCGCAGGAGCCGATCGAGCCATCCTGGCAGCGGGTTTGAGCGCAACAGCGAGGCGATTTCCGGAAATACGTCTTGCTGCCAATTGACGAGCACGGCCCCCTTCATCCGCGCAATGATTGCCGCGAGAATGGACAGCAGCGGCGGGTCGGTCTTCGGGATCAGCACATCGGCGCGGCGCACCAGGCACATCAGGGCGATCGCGCTACTCGCGTAGAACGATGCGTAATCGATCGCCCGGCCGATCAAGCGGCCCCGGCCGAAGCGCGTCGTCGCGACCCTATGCACCTGCACTCGGCACAGCACCTCGAAGGGCTC
>Ga0307373_10014253_pt1 | contig 10982 bp, 13 predicted proteins | sample OX2MG_FD_202534 | JGI IMG/M metagenome (GOLD analysis project Ga0307373, IMG submission 202534) | Soil microbial communities from Risofladan, Vaasa, Finland - OX-2 | ecosystem: Environmental > Terrestrial > Soil > Coastal area > Acid sulfate soil | place: Finland: Risofladan, Vaasa | collected... | reverse complement strand
CGATTTTCACGTGGAGGCGATTGACCTCTTGAGCAACCACGTGCCCTGCGAGGCCGGGATCGCGCTGGTGGTTGCCGTCTATTCAGCCATCAAACGCCAGTCGGTGCAGGCGGGCCTGGTGATCCTGGGCGACCTCAGCATTCAAGGGAACATCAAGACCGTTCGCTCGTTGGCCGAGCCTTTGCAGGTGGGCATGGACAACGGCGCTCGCCGGGCCTTGGTCCCGCTGGAGAACAAACGGAACTTTCTCGATGTGTCAGGCGACATTGTGGAGCGGGTCGATCCTGTGTTCTTCTCCGACCCAATGACGGCAGCGATGAAGGCGCTGGGAATTACGTGAGACCTAAGGTACCCTAGCGGAATTCGCTCGAATTCCGCTACATTAGCACTTCACCAGCGACACAATTGACCTTTGACTACGACCGTGAGGAACGACGCATGAAATTCGGCATGAATCTGCTGCTCTGGACCGATGGCGTGGACGAGACCCATCGCCCGTTGATGGCAATGCTCAAGAAAACCGGTTTCGACGGCGTCGAGATGCCGGTCTTCGACCACGACACCAGGAAATACACGGAGCTGGGCCGCTGGCTCGACGACGCCGGCCTGGACAGGACGATCGTCACCTGCCGCGGAGTCGACGACAACCCCATCAGTCCCGACGCCAAGGTACGCTCGGCGGGCGTCGAAAAGACCAAGCAGATCCTCGAGTGTTGCCAGGCGGTGGGGTCAACCCTTCTGGCCGGCCCGTTCCACTCCGCGTTGGGCCACTTCAGCGGTCAGGGACCGACGGCCGACGAGTGGCGGTGGGGCGTCGAGAGCATGCGGGCCTGCGCCGAGTACGCGCAGAAGTGCGGCGTGACGCTGGCGGTCGAGTACCTCAACCGCTTCGAGTGCTACTTGCTCAACTCGGCGGCCGACACCGCGCGATTCATCAAGGACGTTGGCCATCCCAATTGCCGGATGATGTACGACACGTTCCATGCCAATATCGAGGAAAAGAGCATCCCCCAGGCGATTCGTGCCTGTGCCGAGTTTACCGTCCACGTCCACCTTTCCGAAAACGACCGCGGCACGCCGGGCCAGGGAAATGTCCAATGGGACGAGACGTTCGACACGCTCAAGCAAACCGGCTACGACGGCTGGTTCGTGATCGAGGCCTTCGGATCGGCCTTGCCCAGGCTGGTTGCCGCGACCAAAATCTGGCGCAAGATGTTCGAGAGCGAAGACCAGCTTTCACGCGACGGACTGGCGTTCATCAAACGCGAATGGGCGAAGCGATCTTAAGTTTTCGATCTTGGAATTTGGATTCGGGCACACGAGCCAACCGCGTCAGGTTGCGCTTCTCACTCGCCAACTGGAGCGCAAAACGCGACTCGGGGGCCTGATCGAGGATGCCTGCGGCTTGACGGCCGAGGAGCGCGCCTTACTTCGCGTCACGCGCCCCATCCGCGACCCGATCGACGTGCTGGGGGCCAGGGGATTCTGGGAACAAGCGCGGCGCAGAGGGCGATGCCTTACGCCAATGTAGAGGAGGCAAAATGGGTATGCCAGCCAAATCGTCGATCAACTGGGCGGGGTTGATGACGAGCGCGCCGTTTTCGGCGGCGAACGCACAACCGAGATGCCGCGACAGGCCACACCGATCCGTTGGCATGGCGACGTGGTACATTCCATTTCGGATGAACTTCCAAATTCGGTTCACATCCGCCGCGCTTACGCCCGAAGCCGGATAGACGCGATTGAATCCACGCTTGAAGAAGTCTGCCGACCGCCCATTGCTGGCTTCGCCAGATGCGAATTGCTCGATCATTTCAAAGTATGCCAGGCCCACGTTCAGGATCACGAATCCGGATTCCGACAGCGCGTCGCCGGGGCGGTCCGCTCTAAAGTGTTCGCCCAGAGCGTGAGCGATACGTAGCTGCCTAGTGAGTACGTGGCTTTCCAGCGCGTTGATCTTCTCGCAAACGGTCGGCATGTGTGTTTCAATCGCGAGAGCGGATCGAACCTTACGGCTTGTTCTTGGGTTTTGCCCAGGGAGGCAACAGGCCCGGCCCGGCCTGCACTGTTTCCCTGGGATCACCGAGCAATCGCCTGAGATCCTCAGTCCGATAGACGCCGGTACTTTCGAAGAATTCGAACGCCGCGCGGACCTCATCCGACACGGGAACCTTGCTGGCTGCCTCTTTCAAGATTTCAGCCTGATTGAAGATCACGGCCAAGTCTCCTGGGGGGCGATGTCGAACTCCTTGTGCGTTACCCAGCGGAACTTGCGGTCGCTGGAGATGACCCCGATTTCAATCGGCCCGCCGCAGTACGGCCGAAACTGCGAGAACTTCATGGCCTTGATGGTAGTATAGATGGCCGAGTGGATGAAGTCTATTGCTTCCCGAAGTGGGAGGATGTTGGGCTGAATGAACCGTTTTGACAAGGCCACCTCCACGAGCTCGTCCTCCGACCCGGCCCATTTGCCGGAATTGAGGATGGCCGTGTAGACTTCGGCGTCGATTCCCCAAATCAGCCTGTTGATCATCACCGGCCATCCCTGGAACGATGCAACCCCTGGTAGCAGAGGTTTGGGCGAAGGTGGAACAGCTTGATCGAACGAAAAAACCAGCTCGAATGCTTCGGGCGTTCGATCCTTTTTTAAGTGGCCGCCAATGCAAAGACCGACGATCGTGTTGTGGCTAAGTTGGGCGAGCTCCTGGTTTTCATCGGCCGTTCGATTCGTCTTGGCCGTTAGCTCACGAAACCTCTGGAGCGCCACCGCAAGCTGTGCGGAGTACTCCGACCAAAACAGGTTGCTCCATCGCGACGCCGCGTCGAGCACCGAGACGGACGGCGCCGCCGCCAACTGATCTGCGAACCGTGCGACCAGGGTGCGGTAACTGACATCGGGCAAGGCGCCAAGGCCCCAGGTCGATATCGCCAAGGATTGACCCTCGCCGACTTCGAAGACCTTTTGACCGTAATTGAAATGGTGTTCGTCGCCCTCGATTGCCGTGGTCGTCGTGCTGTCGGCGCCGAAAACCACACCTTCGTTCGAGAGGTAGCAGGCTGCGATGGTCATACTGCTGGCTTTGCCGATCAGGGATTTGTGGAATTGTGGCGGGCCGCAAGATTGGCGTCAAGCCATCGGCCGGCCTGGACGCGCCGAGCGGCGTTGACTCTCACCCCAAGAGACCGCACAATGACCATATGAGCGCGACAAGCACCATCCCGGCGGACGTCATGGCGCGAATGCAAGATGCGGCCGATCGGGCCGCCAAGGGCATCCGCGACCCCGAAGCGATGCGGAAAGCCTGCGATGAAATGGACCAAATACGGGAGGAGCTTCGGCGACGCATTGGAACCGTGGAAGTGGCGGTCGAGTTGATCCGCGACGCCCGCAACCCATGAAAGCACGTATTGGACACCTGCGTCGGCATCAAGTGGGGAACAAGAGTAGGCACGCCGCGCCTTGGCGGCGGCGGTGGTCATCGGTCGATTCGGCAGTTGGGCAGGGCCTCTTGCAGTTCGGCAACGCCCGCGTCGGTTACGGCGGTGCTGGCGAGGTTTAAGTACAAGAGCCTCCTTAGCCGCTTGAGATGGACCAGGCCGGCGTCGGTTATGCCGGTTCCACCAATCGACAACAGCGTAATCTTCTTGAACTTCGTCAAGTATTGCACGCCGGCGTCGGTAATGCGCTTGGAATGAATTGACACCTGTGAGAGTTGGGCCAAAGGCTCGAGGTGAGCAAGCCATTCATCGTTGATTTTGTTCGTGCTGATTTGTATCAGCACCACACTCGAAAAGAAGTCGTCGCCGCAAAGTGCCCGGAGCCCCGCGGCCCTCGGTGAATCGGCTTCCAGGGTTAGTTGCCAGTCGTACTCAACCAGCCCACCGACCTTTGCGACTTCGGCGACTGCCGCGCGCTCTCTCCGCTTGTGGACCATCTGCCACTTGAGCAAGCCGCTCGCCACGGCGGCGACGACCACGAGCACCATCAATCCCTTGAGGCTGAATTGAAACCAGGTACGCTTGGGTTTCAGCAGGGCAATGAGCTTGGTGGCGGCCGTGGTCATTCGAGCGTTCTAACTCCCGCGGCCTCCCGGACCTACGATGTTGACTGGGCGTCCGCAAAAGCGTATTCGTGCGATTCCAGTTCCTCACCAGCGGTCGGCACCCCGCGCCAAACGAGCGCGCCGTACTCGCCCACTTCGTCAATCCAGTGGGCGCCGATCGCGGCGCGCCATTGGCGCGGCGCCAGGACCACCAGCCGCTTCGCTCCCTTGGGTCGCCCCGGTTGCACGGCGTAGAAACGGTCGAGGTACGTCGGTTGGCGAAAACAGGCGCGGGCAAGCGCATCGAGCGCCGTTGCCGTAAGCCGGCGCGGGTCGCCCGTCGGCTCGAGCACCACTTGCAGCGTCGTGAATGGGTTGTCGGCCAGCACCCGTTCGATGGCCTCGGCCGCGCGCAAGCGTCGCGTGTGGAAATCGCGCGAGCGAAGCCAGAGGGTGAGGGCCTGCCCCCGTTCGGTCGGCGCGGGCCAGAAGGCAGTCCGTGGGCCTTCTTCGTCGCAATCAAGCCGCAGGCAGCGCCGGGATGCGTCGTCGGCAAATTCCAAGGTCGGCGGTGGCAGCGGGTCGTACTCGATTCCCAACCGCTCTTGGGCCTCGTGCAGGAGATCGTAGAAGTCTTCCAAGCGCAAGGTCGGCGTCCCAAGCGCGTAGTAGGGCGGACGCGGCTGGAACTTGAGGCCCAATTCCTCCGACTCTTGCCGGAAGGCGGTGCCGGGCAGGACGGCCAGGTTGAATACTTGGACCGTCGAATAGAGCCGGCTGGAACAAAGGTAATCAAGCCCGCGCCGAACCGATTCGACCGTGTCGCCCGGCAGGCCGACGATCAGATCGACCTTGACGTCGATCCCCGCGTCGAGCATCGCCCGAGCGCCGCGTTCGAACGCCTTGAGATTGTTCTTGCGGTCCATCAGTTCCTGGGCGAGCGGATCGATCGACTGCAAGCCGATCTCGACTTCAGTGAAGTTCGCTTCTCGCAGCAAGCGGGCCGTCGCGGGGGTGATTCCCTCGGCCCGCAACTCACCGAAAAAGGTGAACTGCCGCTCGGGGTTTGCGCGGGCCAACAGCCGCAGGAAGGCATCGAAATCGCGGCGCTGGTTGAGCGTCGGGTCGAGCAGCACCACCTCGCGCGCCCCGTGCCGCCGGGCGTGTTCGAGGTTGGCCGTGATCTTCTCTTCCGACAAGAAATAGAGGCTGTCGTAGCTCTTGGGGTAATAGCAGAACTTGCACTTGAACACGCAGCCGCGGATGGTCTCCAAGAGCAGCATCCGTTCGTCGGCGGCGTCCAGAATGCCCGCCAGGTAAGGCGACGAGATTTCGTCCAGGTTCGCCAGCGGGCGGCGAAACGCCGGCATTCGCGGGCTTTCGCCGGCCGCGAGGGCGCCGGCGACGTACAATCCGTCGATCGGCCCCGTGGGCGCCGGCCGCTCGACCAGTGCCTGAAGCAGCTCGCAAAACGTCTGTTCTCCCTCCCCGATCGCGGCGTAATCAACCGCCATTTGTTCGAGCACCCAGGCGTTGTCGGCGGTAATTTCCGGCCCGCCGAGCACCACGCGCAGGTCCGGGCACCGCTCCTTGAGCCGCGCGGCAATCCAAAGCGTGCGGTCGATGTTCCAGAGATAGCAGGTGAATCCGACCAGGAACGGCCCGCGCATCAGGATCGCTTCAACAAGCCCCTGGTCGCCGAGCGTGTTCGCCGCGGCCATCGCCAGGATCTCGATATCGTAGTACGATTCCAGCCCTCGACTGCGAGCCAGGAGTTTCAGATAGCCGGCCGCCAACGGCACGTTCCCTCGGATCGGATCGGGACCGACCGGCGGAATGGGGAGTTGGACGAGCAGAATGCGGCGACGCGCGGACATGGACCCAGTGTAATGGGCGAAAAGCGGACGGGCAATCGACCCGCGCGGAGCGCGGAGCGCGGAACCTGGAGCGGGGAGCGGGGAGCGGGGAGCAAAACGGAGACAAAACCCAATTCGCCGGATTCTGCCTTCCAGGGATGGCCGCATCGAATCCGAAATCCGCGATCCGAAATCCGAAATCCTATCCGATCTCGACCCTCCACCGCTCGTCCGACTCCTTACGAACGGCGATCTTCACGTCCAGGAACTTCCCAATCACATCGATGTTCGTCGTCGCGTGGCTCGTCAGCGGCATGGTAATCAAGGCGCCGCCGCGGGCGAGCGCCAGAGGCAGTAGCAGTTGATCGGCCAGGTGCTCGCCGACGGGCACGCCGGCCTCGAGATAGCGGCGGGCCACGTTCGCGGCGGTCTCAGCCACGTCCTCGGCCCGCACGCCTCGCTGGCCGAAGCCCGTGAAGACCTCGGTCACCTGGTCGCTTTCGATCTCAATCGTCACGGTGTTTCCTTGAGCCTTGTTCCGTTGTCCGGCGTCGCCCTCCCAGGTACACGCAAGGAGACATTCCTGGGGCCAGTCGAGCAGGCGACTGACCGTGGCAAGCTCGCGCTGGGCAATATGGGCGGGCAAGCCCACCGAAAACGCACGGCAGAGCCGTCGCCGGATCGGGCCGCGTTCGGCCAGCTCGATCGGCGTGAGTTTGCCGGACGGTTCGATCGCCGCGTCGATCCGTCCTCCTCCCGCCGGGTAGAAGCCGGGGCGCTTGAGCGAAACAGTGACCCTTGGCCCCATGCGGTTGATCAGTGGGAGAAAGGCCCGCTCAAGAAAAACGACGGGAGGGGCATGCGGGTTGTGCGTTCCACCGGTGAGTGCGACCGTCGAGCGGCCGGCCGCGAGCATCAAGGGCGGCAGGACGGTTTGCAGAACGAGGGTGGTGCTGCCTGCCGAGCCGATGTCGAAAGCGTAATCGCCCGGTCGGACCGGGCCGGGTTCGAATTCGATCTCGCACGAGCCTGGCCGGTCGCGGGCGACGTCGGCCCCGCAAATTTCGGCCGCGGCGCGTACCGCTGCCAAGTGTTGCCGAAGCAGTCCTGGTTTTCGCCGGCCGGCGCGGATGCGGTTGATTCGGACGGGCGTGCCCGTGATCATGGCCAGCGCCAACGACGTCCGCAGGATCTGTCCGCCGCCTTCGCCTTGTGAACCGTCGATGGTCAGCATTCAACGATGTCGAGCCTGGGTCGAAATCCGCCGAAGGCGGGAAGGAAGAGCATACTGCATAAACCATGCGATTTCGAGCATCGTAACCGCTCCTATTCGATGAGGAGGGTCGCAGTGGCCGCAGAGTTCGCGCCGAGGTGCTCCGCTCGCGCCGGCACACAAGTCGCGAGTGATGCACCGACCCGTTCACGGGGTCTCCCGCTAAGCGGTCATTGCCCCGGGCATTCATGCCGGGGAAACTGGACGCACATTATTGTGTATTCAGCCCCGTTCACGGGGCTTACCATTTGCTTGGCTTAAGCCATCCTGGAAGCCCCGTGAACGGGGCTGGAAGAAAGTCAAGTGGGGCGGCTTGCGAACCCGGCGTAAACGCCGGGCCGAATACCGCTGCGCGGAAGCCCCGTGAACGGGGCAAACCGGCATCCGGTCGCTACAAAAGGTGTGTAGAACAACGAGGGGCAAGCCCTCGTTGTGGCGTTACAAAACTGGGATAAGCCTCCAAACGCCGCAAGGCCGAATTTTTATCTGCCCCTGAGGCGCCGCCCTCTTGACAGGATATTCTAATTCGTTAGAATTAGCGTTGCTGCGGAGAACGATCCCACGAAAGGAGCCTGAAATGGCCCGACCTGCCAGCGAGCAGCCGACCGACGGCGAATTGGAAATCCTGAGCGTGCTTTGGGAAACGGGACCGGCCGAGCTCCGCATCGTCCACTCCGCGCTGTGCGTCCGGCGCAAGGTTGCCACGACCACCGTCGCCACCATGCTCGGCGTGATGTTGGAAAAGGGGCTGGTGCGGCGGACGAATGGTGCGAGAGGGTATTCTTGGTCGGCAGCAGTCTCGCGCGACGAAGCCGCCAACGGTCTCGTGGGTAAGCTCGTCGATCGGTTGTTCGACGGTTCGGCCAGCAGGCTCATGGCACATCTGGTGGCCCGCGGGCAGTTGACCGCCGCCCAACGCCGCGAGCTGCAGCAACTCTTGACGGCAGCGGAATCCCCAAAACCCAAACGCGGAGACAAATCGTCATGAACACCGCTCTCTTCGCCGTGGCAATAGGTTCCGTCGATCAACGGCTGTGGCTCGCTGTGGGCTGGACGGTGGTGCATTTTCTCTGGGTCGGGACGGCGATCGGGCTGTCGGCCTGGGGCTTGCGATCGCTGCTGCGGTGGTCGGGGCCGCAAGCGCTGTACGTGGCGAGCATCGTGGCGCTCTTGGCATTGGCCGCGGCGCCGATCGACTTGTTCCGCCGGCAACTCGAGCAGGCTCCGACGCCGGCGAATCTGTCGATGGACGCGGCTTCAGCACCGCTGCCGACCATGCCCGCACCGACAACGCCCGCACCGAACATGGTGTCCGGCACGGCGGAGTCCGGCATGGCGATTGATTCCTTGGGCCCGCCCTCGGCGCCCACGGCGTCGATTTCAGCCTCGGACGCTCTGTCCGCGGAGGCGCACGCCTGGCTGGCGCGCGCCGCGGAGTTCGCGCCCTGGATTTGGTTGACGGGCGCACCGCTGATGTTCGTCTTTTTGGGTTGTGGGCTGGTTGGCGCCGAACGACTCCGTCGCCGCAGTCGAAGCCTGGCGACCGGCGAGCTCAACGAGGCTTGCCGGCGGCTAAGCGCCGCTCTGCACATTGCTCGTCCCGTCGCGATCGCGTTCTCGCAGCGCGTGATCGCGCCGATGCTGGTTGGGGTGCTACGGCCGCTCATTTTGCTGCCGGCGGCGGTGCTCGACGGTCAATCCGCCGAACAAATCGAGATGATCCTGCTGCACGAATTGGCCCATGTGCGGCGGTGGGACAACCTCGTCAATCTTGTTCAGCGGATCATCGAAGCCGCGCTGTTTTTCCATCCGGCCGTGTGGCTCGTATCGCGTTCGGTTCGGCTCGAACGGGAACACTGTTGCGACGAGGTGGTGCTGGCGCACGTCAACGATCCGCGGGCCTATGCCCAGATGCTCGCCGCCCTGGCCATTCCTGGTCTGGCCCCGGTCCACGCGGCCGCCGTGATGGCAATGCCGTCGCCATCCTGATCTACGAATCGTTCAATCCGGGAGCGGTTCGCGACGTTATCTGCTACGACTCGACCGGCAAGGAGTTCGCCTTTTTTACGGGCCGGAAACCCGAAGCGGCGACGAACGCCGGCGTTTTCAGCGTCCCGCTATCTGATCAGCGGGAGGTCGTGGCCGTGAAACTGGCGCTCGCCTCCGCAGCGGTCCCAGGTTGGAACGAGATTGACGCTGTGGGAATTCTCGATTCCCAGGGCAAGGTCCATTGGGCGAAAGCGGCGACAGGCAGCAGCAGCTATGGTGCGCCAATGGCGGCCTGGAACACACAGCGGAATAATTTCGTGCAAGTCCATCGATCCACCAACTGCCTGAGTTGCCACAGCAACGCACACCAAAGCGGCGCGTCCCTGAATACATGGAACAGAGTGGTGCCGCACCAGAAGCGCGCTGACGAGCAGGCGTCGCTGAAGAGCCAATTGGAGCGGTACCAGCTTCGCATGGAAGAATTGCAGAAAGCCGTCGACGAAATGTCGCGTGAACGGGCTGATCTGTTGCGCGAAATTCATAAGGATTGAGCACCGACACAGTTCACCGTCGATCTCCAGCCATCGCTTCTGCCGTTCAGTGGGTATCACGGCTTCGGCCCTATTGCACGCGAGCCTCCTGACGGCAATGAATCGATGAACTGTTCGAAGACGTCGATCGCCTCTGCCAAGTTTGCCTCGTGGTTTTTCCCCGAAGCACGCCGAGGTTTGAAGTCGTGGTCACCATCGGTCAGCCAATGCAACCGGATCGCCGGCGAGAGGTCATAGCCGGCGACTTCCTCCTGGCTGCCAAACGGATCGCGGGCGCCTTGGAGAATCAACGTCGGCGTCTTGAGGGCCTTCAAGTGTTCGACCCGCAGCCGCCCTGAGTCGCCGGCCGGATGGAAGGGATAGCCGAGGCAAACCAGCCCGGCAACCTGGGCTTCGTCCGCCACCATGCTGGCCATTCGGCCGCCCATCGACTTGCCACCGATCACGAGCTTTTCATGGCCGAGCTCCTCGATCACCGCCCGCCAGGTGTCGAGCAGCACGGGCTCGCGATCCGGTGGGCGCTGCTTGCCTGACTTTCGCCGTTGGGCCATGTACGGGAATTCGAATCTCGCTACGCGGAAGCCACGGTTCGCAAGCCCCACGGCAAAGCACGTCATGAGCGGCGTGTCCATGGCGGCCCCGGCCCCGTGGGCCAAGGCAACGGTCCAAGAGGCATCGGCGGGGCCGTTAATGAGGAGTTCGACTTTGGGCATGAATCACGTCATCGCGGCCGACGCGGCAAGAGTTTTCGGCGGCTATCCGCCCGAGGCGGCCCCAACAGGCGTCTGCCGCGGAACAAGCCGCGCGCCGACGTACGTCGGCGGCAGAAGAACTGCGAACGTGGCGATCCAGAACCAAAATGGAGGAGGCAGCATGAGGTTGTTTGCGACGCCAGCCAGAGTGAGCAAGGCGCCGAGGACGATGGCTTGCCTGCCTGGCGGCTTTCGGCTTATCAGGGTCGCAAGGAATCCGCCGACCACACTCCCCAGCGCCCACCCGACAAGGACGACCGCGAGCATGCCGACGGGAGCACTGGCCAGTATCGCCTTGATCTCTTGTCGGTTCGTTACGCCTTCCGCACTCTTGCCTATCTGGGCCAATTCCGAAAAGGCGAGGGGCCGACTCTTTTGAATCAAGGTGCCGTAAATCTTCGCCACTCCCAGCCACTTGCTCCACTGAAACTCAACCTGATGTTTTTCATTTGTGCCGACTTCAAAGGAGAACTTCATGGCCGCTCCACTGGCGAAAAGGGATACCTGGAGTCATTGAT
>Ga0307373_10014252_pt1 | contig 10983 bp, 14 predicted proteins | sample OX2MG_FD_202534 | JGI IMG/M metagenome (GOLD analysis project Ga0307373, IMG submission 202534) | Soil microbial communities from Risofladan, Vaasa, Finland - OX-2 | ecosystem: Environmental > Terrestrial > Soil > Coastal area > Acid sulfate soil | place: Finland: Risofladan, Vaasa | collected... | reverse complement strand
GAGCGACGAGGCACGAGGAGTGTATTTACTCTTGCGGAGAGAAACCGGAGGGGTTTCCGGAAATATTAAGCGTCTTTTCAGAAAGGGTTAGTAAATTTGAAATATGATAATTCGTTTTAGGTGGCGCAACCGCGCCACCTTTTTTGTGAATAAAACGGTCAGGTTAAAAAAATTGCGGTTTCAAAATAAGGATTATTAGTGGTCAAAGAGGGGCGGGTATTCCGCCCCTCCCCTATCCCCTAACTTTTAAAACAAATTTTTGAACAGCAGCCGTTGTATTTTTTAAATTCGTACCCGTTTTCATTATCAAATCCTTCGTTCCCGCAGTTTGGACAGCTGTAGAAAGATTCTAATTTATCACCGTTTAGCATGGCAGTTTGATATTCTGAGTTTGTCAAAAAAACATTGCCCGAATACAAGTTACACATGACAGTAACTTCCTCGTTTGTAAAGTCAACGGGCAGTCCCTGATCTTCCCAGGCTTGCAATAATTCTCTTGTCATTTTCCTTTCTCTGTATCCGAATCTGCTTAAATCTGTTGTGGTCATTTCATTCATTTTTTCGTCACCTCCCTTCTTTTTGGGTTTTGTCGGGCAAACCCTTGCCCGGCTACTGACTGAAAAGGTGAAGCGGAATGGGAATTTGCAAGAGCGACTGAAAGGAGTTCATCTTGACTCTTGCAAAAGGAAACCGGAGGGGTTTCCAGTGTCTCTTCTGGGGTCACAGATTTTTATTTGAGAAGCATTTTTGGTGAAAATGAGTATTTATCTGTTTTGAAAATTGAAGGGTCTTAAAATGGAAATGGTGGCGTTAAAATATAACTTCTTTCTTACGTGTTGAATACTTTTTCTATCGCTGACTTAAATGTTTGTTTACTTTGCGCTCCAATAAGAGATTGTATAGGCTTACCATCTTTAAAAATTAATACGGTGGGTAAACTCATGACGTTATATTGTCCTGGGACAATGGTATTTTCATCTGCGTTCATTTTCCCTATCGCAACTTTTCCTTCATATTCTTGTGCTAATTCATCAATATGGGGAGTAATCATTTTACAGGGAGGGCACCATTCCGCCCAAAAATCAACGACAACCGGTAATGTGTTTTTAAGCACTTTTTCCTGAAAATTAGTGTCTGTGAAGGCTAGATTTGCCATAAATGTTTGATAATATTATCAAGAGTTACAAGTAATAACAATATATCGTAATTTTGCACTCTCACCCTGCATCCTTATTCGTTATCCAATCCCTTCTCTCACCGATATCGAGACCCTCCCTCTGGGGAGGGATGGAGGCTTCCCCGCCTTAGCGGGGAAATAAAAAAAAAGATGCGCGGTTGGGAATATAACTAAACGAAAAGGTTCGAGGATGTCTTGAAAATATCACTAACTTTCTCTTATGCTTTAGCATCTCTTTTCTACAAATAACCTCTTCCTTTTACTGCCGACATCCTCTCACCAGAGGGAGGGTCGAGAACTCTCACCAAAGATAGGGATTGGATTGATATACTTACCTTTTCGTCTTAGTCGATTATTCAAGTTTACTTGACATTGAAAAACGATTGTTTTTATGTCGTTTGAAAGTGTAAATCTATATGTTTTTTATCGCAATAATTTTTGACTAGATCTACAAACAATGCTCCCCTACATTTTTGATTTCTTTACTAATTCTTTGTCGTGTAGATCTTATTACCATCAGAAGATTTTATACCGGTTATATCTTCTAAAACGCTGAAAAAATATGGCATTCTTTTTTTGACATTTCCTTGTTGTTTTGTAATACTTTTTGCTTCAAAGAGATGTGAAGTAAAACGCTCCATCGATTTCCCTGATTTTTGAAAAATTCGCATGACATGAGTGAGATTAGATCGTATATTTCTGCGTTCTCCAAATTCTGTTGATATTTCATCTATCGTTGCTTTTATTTCTTCCGGTATTTCTTGAAATGATATTTTTTTTTCTGTTATTTTTCCTTTAAGTAACTCCCCTACTGTGTTAAATTCTTTACCCACTTTGTTATCGTTTGATTTATTACTATAGCTTTTGCTATTCGAAATTCGATGTTGTATATCTGTATTTTGTAATACTGTTTCTTGTGTTACCGATTTTCGGTATCCCCCGTTACCGATTTTCGGTATCCCCCCCTGCCGATAATCGGTATAGGGTAGAATATTGAGGCTGTATGTGGTTGCTTCATCCCCTTTTTCTTTGCTGCGGTTTCTAACAGTTAAAACGCAATTCTTTTCAATAAGTCCTTTTAGGGCGACCTGAACAGTGCTTAAGCTTAACCCAGTGCCTTTGTCCAACACCTCCCCTTCCCGGGTTTTAATGCCGGTGCATATTTGCTTCAGAGAAATATTGTCAGTGTCTTTTTTGAAGCCAAACGTGCGCCTGATGATATACATTAGGACTTTTAATTCGGCACCGGATAAATGCGCCATAAGGTCATCAAACAATTCATCCGGTACTTGAGTGTACCGGGGACTTACAAAACCCCTAAATTGTAGTTTGTCCTGAGCTGGTCGTGGCATAAGTATTTTATTCATGACGTCTTGACGTCAAGACGTCGTAACATCATGACTTCTTCACTTTAATAATTAAGGAATTCAATTTATCTTTCTTGAAATCCTCTATTATATATAGTAGCCCTAACCTGGCTAACTCATTAAGGGAGGTTTTTACTTTATATTTCCGCTCAAGCTCATCAACTAAATCTTTAACAGCGTATTTTTCATCATTGGTTATGCGTAGGGAAGAATTATGCGATTCTGTATTTTCAATGATGTCACGCCACTCTCTATGATTGACGTCGTGACGTGATGACGTCGTGACGTCACGATGAGTTGATTTAGCCTCTTTTTTTGGTTTTTCTTCGTTTGCACGAGATAGGGTAGGGGAGTCATCGCTTTTTTGCTCTTCGCTTTCTACTTTCTTTTGTGGTTCAGGTTGAGTAGGGGATTGAGAAAAAAAAGCATCAACACCTTTGCCCGAAGAGTGCTTCAGGTTATTCGTAATATCATCCATCTCTAATGGTGGTCGTTTGCTAGCCATTGATTATTTCATCCACAACTGTCATATACGCTTTTGCGCCTTCGTGATCGGGTAGTTGTACGACAATCGGTGCCTTGAACCGCGGAGATTCAAGAATGCGTACCGTTAAGGGAATATAAGTATTAAACAATCGTATACCGGCATTTTGGGCGGATGTTTGCAGCGCAGCGTAAATTTCCTTACTATTGAGAGTGTTTTTGTCGTATTTTGTTGGTAGCATACCGAGATATAGAAGCTCCGGATTAGTAATTGCCCGGATTTTGCCAACGGTTTTAGATAACATATCCAATCCCCGAAGCGCTAACAATTCCATCGCCATTGGTATAAAGACCTCTTTTGCAGCTGTGAGGGCGTTTATGGTAAGCATACCGAGGCTTGGGGGACAATCGAGAAGTATATAGTCGTAATCATCAAGTACTTCTTCCAGCTTCCGTTTGAGGACCTGTTCTGAGGCTAATAATTGCTTTAATTCGATTTCTGCACCGGCAAGGTCGATATTGGAAGGAGCAAGATCAAATCCGAATTTCGTTTTCATAATAATATCCGTGAATCCAACTTCGTCATTTATCAAAACGTTATAGACGGATTTATTAAGGGCGTCCGTGGCAACACCTATACTGACCCCGGAACCACCTTGCGGGTCAAGATCAACAACTAGCACTCGCTTTCCTCGGGCCGCGAGACCGGCGGCTAAATTGAGCGTGGTAGTGGTTTTCGCAACTCCGCCTTTTTGGTTTGCAACTGCAACAATCCGGGTTCCGCTGGCTACTTTGTTCATCCGGTTTTCAATAGCTTCTCTGGGTATCCGGTATTCACGGCCGATTTTTGTAGAAGGAAGTTTACCGCTTTTGATCCAGCGTGCAACTGTGTTAATATGCACATTGAGCAGCTTTGCAACCTCTTCTGTAGATAAGAATGTATTATTATCCGCCATTATTGCTGAGTATTAGATGATGTTGTAAATTGGTAGGAGATACCCCTTTTCAAACACCAAGTAGTACTATACAATAACAGTACCTTAGCCTTTTTATAAAGTCAAGAGGTATATACTATTTTTATGCTTGTTTTTATTGATGATTCAGGAGATCCCGGATTTAAAATAGGGAAGGGCTCGAGTAAATTTTTTGTCATTGCACTTGTACTTTTTGATGACCCTCTTGAGGCAGAGGAGGCTTCATTGGGTGTTAAGAAACTCAGAAGAAAACTAAAGGTTTCGGATTTGTACGAATTTAAATTCAATAAAACAAATAGGGTTTTCCGGGAAGCATTTTTTGAAGCTGTCAAACAAAGTCATTTTAAAGTTCGCGCAATAGTTGTCGATAAACAAAAAATTCAAAGCCCCAAGCTCCGTGCGCAGAAAGAGGATTTTTATAACTTCATTATTATGCATGTGATAAAAAACAGCATCGGAAGAATAAAAAAGGCAAAACTAAAATTCGATAAGAGGGGAGAACGAGCAATTCGGAATGAGCTTCGCGTCTATTTGAGCCGGGAGTTGGATAATAAGAAAAATAATGTGTTTACTGATATCAAATTTGCTGATTCGCGGCAAAACACACTTATTCAATTAGCTGATATGGTAGCAGGAAGTATTTTTGCGAGTTTTACCCAAAAAGATACGTCATATTTGGACCAACTTAAAGGAGATAAGAAGATCGAGGATATTTTGGAGTACTAAATACAGTTCGACCCTCATTCCTATCTAAGCGTATGCTTAGAACGCGCACCATACGGTGACAATTCGGAAAAAGGGTCTTTGTAATTAGTATTATAAGGATTTGACAAGGGTTTGTCAAGGGTTTTGAGGCTAGATTTAACTTAAAATAGTATGTATCATTTTACTAAACAAAACGTTTTCATCCTCCCACACTCTGAGGATTATCGAAAATTTTATGGGGTCAGCCTTGATGAGGTTCTTACAACGCTCAATGAACCGGAGGTTCAAGAAGGTGTATCGGTGGATCGCTTCACGGTTGAGAAGCAGTTTGGAAAACGAAGAATATATGTTTATTATTATCGCACCCTTCCATTACAGAATAGGGGAGAGGACGCATTGTGTGCTGTTGTTGATTTTGTGAGCGTAACTGAGGATTCGGAAACTAAACCGGATTAATTAATTCGGGCGAGTCGTTTCTTGGGTTTCTTGCTTCATCTCCAACATGCCACATTTTCATTTTGTCAGCTGGATACTGTTTAAGCATTGGGATGATATGCTCTGGTTCAGTAATATCCGGATTTACCCAGTCTGCCTCATCTTCTTTACGCAAAATGACTGGCATGCGGTTATGGATTTTCCCTACAATCTCGTTGGGTTCAGTCGTTATGATCGTGTAGCTATAAATTTCCTTGCCAGTGTTTTTATCTTTCCAGATATCATAAAGTCCTGCAAAAGCAAAAATCTCCTGATCTGTTACAAAGTAGAACCAATCGAAAGGCGGTTTATCTTTATCAATTTTGTCCGGTTCATAAAAGCCTGTTGCAGGAATTAAGCAGCGCTGAGTCCGAAACGGTTTACGGTATGCCGGTGAAGTTGCAACTGTTTCCGCTCTGGCATTGATCGTTGAGAACTTCATCTTTTCATCATGAGCCCAAAAGGGGATTAGCCCCCAAAACATGCGTGATATGTGGTTAGGGGAGTGGCTTGTAATTACAGGATTCATTTGTCCTGGCCGGACATTAAAACGCGGTTTGAAATCCTCCAAAGTGTTCTCGATGTCGAATCTGTTGTAAACCTCTTGTGCGTCTTTAACTGAAAAACCGTAAGCGCCACACATGGCTGTATTATACTTCTTTCTTGCAAGAAATAAGTAAAAAGTCATACCAAAACAGGAGGTTTTATCCTCCTGAATGGTACTCACAAAAGGAAAGTTATAATTCGAATATGCTTAATAAAGCCACAATTCCAAATATAAAAATAATACTTCCAGAAATCCTGTTTATTACAGTCATTATTTTCATACTCATTTTCCCTCGAAATAACCCTACCGTACTACTTAAAAACAGCCACCATAATGCTGAACCTAGAAACACACCAACAACAAGTATGGTTGCGCTTATATAGCTTCCAGCTCCAATTCCAACCCCTGCAAATATTGCCAGAAAGGAAAGGACAGTTACAGGATTTGTAATTGTTAGAATGAGAGTAGAAACATAATCGTTCATAAGACCTCTATCTTCTGCTTTTGCCGTATGATCTGTTGGTTTTGCAAGTAAAGTTTTTATTCCTAAATAACAAAGAAAGAGGCCTCCGATTAAAGATAATAGAAATTTTTCCTTCAATAAGAAAGAAGTTATAAAACTCAAACCAAACGCCGCGATAAATCCGTAAAAACCATCAGCAGTGGCAGCTCCTAACCCAGAAAGTAAACCAGATATTCTACCATGTGCTAGTGAACGTCTTATACAAAGCAATCCTATTGGTCCAACAGGTGCAGCGATAGAGAGTCCAATTAATAATCCTTTTAATACATAAAACATATAAATCACCTCCTTTCAACCACAAAAAAACCAGCCATGTGGCTGGTTATTCTTCTGCGGATTTCTGTTTACTTAGACACGATAACCAACCACACCTACTGGTGCTTGTTGGTTTTGTTGCATTATCGAATAAGCAATTTTCATATTTATATTATACAACCATTTATTAATAGCGTCAACTCGCTATAGGTTGCTTTCTATGCCTAGATAGGCATAAATTTTACATCTCGACTTTAAAAAAAACCGCAAGAAATCAGTAATAAACTAAACAATAGTATTGACTTTCGTACACTTGTACGAATATATTGTTTTTGTTATGGGAAGAACATTTATGGACCTAGACACAGTGCAGTTAAAATTGCGTGATTTCTATAAGCGACATCAACGATTACCTACTCATGGTGAAATGGTGAAGCTATTTCATTATTCCTCAAGAGGTTCAACGCGTTACTTAGTTCAAAAATTGCTGGAAGAGGGGATAGTTTCTAAAGACGAGCAAGGCAAGTTAGTGCCAAAAAGCCTATTGGATATTCCTGTATTGGGAATTATAAAAGCAGGATACCCAATGCCGGCCGATGTGCAACAGGATAATTATTTACGTCTGCACTTACTCTTTGACAGTCTCCCACCGGATACTTTTGCGTTGCAAATCAGCGGTGATTCGATGATCGATGAAGGAATTTACGAAGGTGATTTTGTTCTTATTAACAAACACCAGGAAGTAAAAAACGGTGATATTGTCGCAGCGAATGTTGACAATGAATGGACGGTAAAAACATTCAAAAGAGAAGGGGAGAGTGTTGTACTTCTGCCCGCGAATAAGAAATATCCGCCCATCCGGCCAACAGTTAGTTTAGAGATAGGAGGGGTAGTCGTTCATGTCATACGGAGCTACCGGTAATATATGCTTGAGCAAATACATGAAAAAATCAGCGTTATTACTGTCCATGATCGTCAAAAACATACCGTTATACCGGCTAAGCTCAGGTGGCAAGGAAAAGTGTATACCATTACCAAGATTGGGTTTCACCATAAAATTTGGGACGGACGTAACCGCATACATATCTTTTCTGTAACAACGGGAGCGATGGATTTTCGACTCTCATATGACACTGAAACGCTGGATTGGACATTGGAGGAGGTATCAGATGGACTCTCTTAATTTACCACTCAATGCAAACGAGCCAAAAATAATGCATGTGGATCTCAATAGTTGTTTCGCTACGTGTGAACAACAGGCAAGTCCGCTTTTACGGGGTAAGCCGTTAGTGGTTGCTGCCTATACTTCTCCCAACGGCTGTGTTGTTGCTCCTTCTATTGAAGCAAAAAAGTTAGGAATAAAAACTGGCATGACAGTGAGGGACGCGCGGGTGATCTATCCTCAAGTCATTGTCCGCTCACCAGACCCGCAGAAATATAGGGCAATACATTTACAGTTTAAAAAAATCTTCCAGGACTACTCACCAGACGTGACCCCAAAATCAATTGATGAGGCAGTTATAAATTTTACTGATTCGCATGTATTGTTCAAAAAAAGTCTTGTTGAAATCGGATGGGAAATAAAGCGGAGAATGCGGGAAGAAATAGGGGAGTGGATCTCATGTAATATTGGGATCGGTACAAATAGGTTTCTGGCCAAAACCGCTGCTTCCCTACATAAACCGGACGGGCTGGACGTGATATCCTCCAACAATATTCGCCGGATTTACGAAAAACTTTCACTTTTAGATTTGTGCGGTATCAATACACGGTATCAAGCCAGGCTCAATGCATATGGGATATTTACTCCTATCCAGTTTCTTGATGCGGATCTGCAAAGACTGAAAAAACAGGTATTTCAATCAATAAACGGGTACTATTGGTATCTGCGTTTAAGGGGATGGGAGATTGATGCTGTAGATTTTAAGAGAAGAAGTTATGGCCAGTCCTACGCGCTGGGAAAACATACCGATGATCCGCAAGCATTAGCGCAGCTGCTTATGAAACTCACAGAAAAAATGGGTAGAAGACTACGAAAAGCAGAGTATACAGCTAGGGGGATTCATGTAGCTATAGTATATAAAGACTGGACGTTTTGGCATAAAGGGAAGGTGTTTGAATCGGAAATGTTTACGACGCAGGAGTTATATAAAAAGGCTCTTTTGGTTTTTAACAAACAACCGGAGCGCAAAGTTGTCGCGAAGTTGGCTGTTTCGTGTTTTGATCTCTCGAAAAATATGGCCATGCAAGAAAGTTTATTTAACAATGATGAGGTGGCACGGAGTAGGAAAGTGTCGGAAGCGTGTGACTCGATTAATGATAAGTGGGGAGAGTTTGTTATTACACCAGCTGTGATGATGGGAATGGATAAGCTGATATTAGACCGTATTGCATTTGGGGGAGTGAAGGATTTGGAAGAGGTTTATGCGATGTAAGTTTATACTTAATTTTTTCATTATCAATTCAACTGCACTAATCAAATCGCTCATATTATAATTATACAATAATAATGCCAAACTCAAATTTTACAGGATATGCTAATATATAGGCGTTTATGGGGTTACTGAGATTATTGTTTGCTCTGAGTGTCGTCATTGGCCACGCCGGACTTCTTTTTAATTATAACATTGCAAATTCTAGAATAGCAGTTCTTTCTTTTTTTATCATTTCCGGTTTTTATATGGCGTTGATTTTGGACAAGAAATATAATAATAAATCTACCTTTTTATTTTTAAGTAACAGGTTCCTTAGAATTTTTCCTCTCTACTGGATTATATTACTCATAATATTTACGCTTACTTTGTTGAAATTTTTATTTCATCTTGGTACTGCAGATAATGCAATAATTCATTATATCAACTGGTCTCCTCATACTTCTCAGTTTATTTTTGGATTAGATCTTTTTAATTTTATCATGAGGAATATTACATTGATATTTACTTTTGATTATTTCATAGTGAATAACAATACGCCCGGTTATTTGATGATTCAGCAAGCTTGGAGTTTACAGATTGAATTACTTTTTTATCTTCTAGCACCATTTTTAACAAGATTTCCTACGAAGTCGTTATTGGTTTTTACTTTTCTATACTTGTTTCTCTTTTTTGGATTCGTTATTCCTTTTCATCTTTTTCAATATAATTTAATTTATTTCTGGATCAGCTATTTGGTATATTTTTTGGCAGGCATCATGAGTTATCGATTTTTACATAAACGATTGCTTATTATCAAACCTCATCCATATTTTGTACAAATAATTTCAATCCTATTTATAAGTTATTTATTACTTTATAATTTTTTCCCTTTTAAATTTTCATTTCCATTAATACACGACAGTGATTTACCTTATTATGCAATGTTAGCTATCTCGTTGCCATTCATTTTTCTTCAAACAAGCTCAAGTATAATAGATGCTTTTATAGGAAAGCTCTCCTATCCGATATATGTATCGCACATTTTAATTATAAAACTAATTTCCAATATTCCATTATTTCATAACGAGTCAAATCTTAAAACAGTTATTGTTATTGTGTTTACGATATTACTTTCTTTTTTTATGGTTAAATTAATTGAATCTCCGATAAATAGATTCCGTCAGGCCAGAGTAAAGTCTTTGTAATATTTTCTTTTTTAGTCTCAAGTACCAATATGTTTAGAAATTATATTATTTAATCCAACGCATTTCTCTTGTTACTTCTTTTCATAAATTGTTATTTCGTCCGGGTCAGCTTTGAATGGTGGAAAATCGTGACTGACGATGTCTGTATCATTTGGCAGATATACATTTTTTAGTGAAAATTGCACCTTTTTATAATTTTTGTTTAGTATTTTTTGCCATTTTGGACCTAGGCATGGGTCTTCACTCAAACTTTGAATTTTATTAAAATCATGGTAAAAAATAAACAATTTTATTTTATTTGGATTTGTAACTGAACTAGGTCCTATATATTTTTTTGAGTTTGTGTCGCATATTGGAGAGATACGTGAAATACCTGTTAGATTATAGATATCATCATCATACCCATTTGACCAAGATAAATCCCTTGGTGAATTATTATTTAACAGAAATTTAGCCAACGATTGTTGCATAGAAGGATAATATCCGGTTAATTCGTAATAGAACTCTTCCGGAAAAGGTTGTAATCGTACATGAGACGATTTAGTCATTATCCAGGGTAGCTGTCCTAAGACGTTTGATGTTAGCGTGACAAGAAATACGACAAGTAATCCAGCGTATGCAAGCCGCTGTAACGTACCATTATGTTTAATCGATAAAAGAAAGGCATATATATAGCCATAGAGTAACATCAATAGGGGAGTTATATTCATAAGATACCTACCGTGTGGGTCAAGAAAGATAATAGAAATTAGCAAATAAGCGGATATCCAAAGACTTAGAATCCAGAAGGATGATTGCTTTTTGGCAACTATGAAGACGAATGGAAGAAGAAGAAATGAGAAGAGAAATGAATTTATAT
>Ga0307373_10014251_pt1 | contig 10984 bp, 9 predicted proteins | sample OX2MG_FD_202534 | JGI IMG/M metagenome (GOLD analysis project Ga0307373, IMG submission 202534) | Soil microbial communities from Risofladan, Vaasa, Finland - OX-2 | ecosystem: Environmental > Terrestrial > Soil > Coastal area > Acid sulfate soil | place: Finland: Risofladan, Vaasa | collected... | reverse complement strand
CCAAAGAGCCACCAGTTGACTGGGAACCTGGACCTGATGATGTTGATGCCGCGGTTATGGCAAGCGCCAAGTGGGACGATGGCCTGGGTATCGTAATGGCTGACCTTGAAAGCAGCCTCGATGATCCGGTGCGCATGTACCTGCGTGAAATCGGGCGCGTGCCTCTCCTCTCGGCTGAAGAAGAGGTACGGCTGGCACGGCGCATGGAGTGCGCCAAGCTGGAACGCTTCAAGCCGCGCCCGGACTATCGTCTTGTGCGCGACGGCGATGAAGCGCAGCGTTGCCTGACCGAGGCCAACCTGCGCCTGGTTGTCAGCGTGGCAAAGAAGTATATTGGGCGTGGTATGAGCCTGCTGGACTTGATCCAGGAGGGCAATATCGGCCTGATTCGCGCGGTCGAGAAATTCGACTACACGAAGGGCTACAAATTCAGTACATATGCGACGTGGTGGATCAGGCAGGCCATTACCCGCGCTATCGCCGACCAGGCCCGCACGATCCGTATCCCTGTGCATATGGTCGAGACGATCAACCGCCTGATCCGCGTCAGCCGCCGCCTCTTGCAGGAGTTGGGGCGCGAGCCGACCTCCGATGAGATCGCCGCTCAGATGGAGATCACGGCGGAGAAGGTGCGCGAGATCATCAAGGTCAGCCAGGAGCCGGTGAGCCTGGAGACGCCGATTGGCGAGGAAGAGGACAGCCACCTGGGTGACTTCATCGAGGATCACACGGCTCTCGCCCCTGCCGAAGCGGCCAGCCACCAACTCCTCAAAGAGCAGGTCGAAGATGTTCTGGATAGTCTGACCGAGCGCGAGCGCAAGGTCTTGCAATTGCGCTTCGGGCTGGACGATGGCCGGGCGCGCACGCTGGAAGAGGTGGGCAAAGAGTTCCACGTCACCCGCGAGCGCATCCGCCAGATCGAGGCAAAAGCTCTGCGCAAGCTGCGCCATCCAAGCCGCAGCCGCAAGCTAAAGGACTACCTGGATTAATCGTCTATCGTAGGGGGCCGATTGATCGCGCCCGCGTCGTATGCCGTCATTGTAGGCCCGTTGGGGCGCACAGTAGTGCGCCCCGTTTTGATTTTCCACAGGAGTTCAGGTAGTTTTTTCGCTGGTTTCGCCCGCGAAAAAACTACCTGAACTCCCAGAATGAGCTTGCTTGCGGACCTGGCAATGGCCCTGCTTTCCGCGCTTGCCTGTAGCGCAATCCTACCTCATATGGTATAATTTGAAAGGATGCGGCGCGTGATACACATTGAGTGAATAGGAATCATGGCGTCCCTGGCCACTTAGCGCGACGAAGGTTTCCTCATGGGCAGAGACAGGCCACTGCCTCTATAAGGAGCGACAATGGACATGCTAGAAACGTTGAGTCTCTTTCTGGGTATCTGGCTGCTCTTTCTCTTATTAGCAATTTATTATCTTTCACAATCCCCAGATGGAAGAGTCGGACGCTGGCGTGACTCTGTCAGTGAGCATCTTTCCGCGGAGAGCCGGGCAAAGGTGCTGTTGCGCGAAATGCTCTCGGAAAATCAGTATCATCAGTTGATCAAGTATGGGTATCTGGAAGTTGCCAGCACCTGCTACGATAGCCGCACCTACCGTATACCCGGCGCTGGCGGCCTCGTCAAAGTGTACGAGCGCGGTTGCCCCATCATGGAACTCTGTTTGCAACCAGCCGAGCCGTTACCTGATGGCGACGTGGTGGTGATGCACAAGTTGATGATCGAAGCCAATGAGCAAGAATATCTGCAAAAGGCCAATCATTTTGCTCCCGGCATTATTTCCTTGCGATGCCAGCATCTTTAACGCTAAAAAATACATGCTGATGTGTCGCCGCGAAAAAATAACCTGACCCATTGCTCTTTTGGCGTCAAGTTATTTTTGTGTTAAGTGACAGCGGCAGTATCGTTCAGTTGAACTTTCGTTGCAAGATTACGTATATATCCGTAGATGCCCCGCCGGGCGTTACACGATGTCCTTATCCTATATTATGAAGGCGGATCTAGACAAATGGAATGTCCTTATTGTCACGCGGATAATCGCGATGGGGTGAACTTCTGCGGCAGCTGCGGTAGGCCGCTCAATCCGAATACGCCAGCAGCCGTCGCCACATCCACCAGCAGCACAAGCGGCACAGGCAGCGGAACCGGCAACTCGCGTACCCTCACGCCTGGTTCCCGCCTGCAGGGCGGCCGCTATGTGATCAAGCGCATCTTAGGGCAGGGCGGCATGGGCGCTGCGCTGCTCGCAACCGACATTCGCCTGGACAGCAAAAATGTTGTCATCAAAGAACTTATCTCCGATAATACCGATCCCACCAAACTCCAGGAAGACGTGCGCAATTTCAAGCGCGAGGTCGCCACGCTGGCGCATATCGAACATCCCCTCGTGCCAGCCGTTACCGACCATTTTCAGGAGGGTACGCGCTACTTCATGGTGCAGGAGTATGTTGAGGGCGAAAACCTGGAAGAGCGCATAGATCGTGTGAACCAGCCATTGAAAGAGAAAGAGGCGCTGGAGTATACCACCGAAGTGCTGGATGTTCTCGATTACCTTACGCAGCAGACCCCGCCTATCGTGCATCGCGATATCAAGCCGGCCAACATCATCATCGGCGCGAAGGATAAAAAGGCGCACCTTGTCGATTTCGGTATCGCGCGCGCCGACGCCGCCCGCAATGCCAAACGCAAGCAAACATCCGCTCTCGGCACACCCGGCTATGCTCCCCCCGAACAATACCAGGGCAACGCCGATCCCCGTTCAGATCTCTATGCCCTGGGCGCGACTCTCCATCACCTGCTGACCAATCGCGACCCGCGCAATCACCCGCCGTTCACCTATCCGCCCGCGCGCACGCTCAATCAAGCTCTATCGCCGGAAGTGGAAAAGGTGATTAGCCGCGCCGTGAATAACGATATCAACCAGCGCTATCAGAGCGCGGCGGCCATGAAACGCGACATCGACGAAATTCTTTTCCGGCGCTTTGGCGTCTCCGGTTCCATGAGCAGCTATACGCTCGGCACATCCGGGCCGATGAGTACGACCAGCGGAGCAAACGCGCCGACGTTTGTGAGCCGCCCGCAGCAGCAGCAAACGCCGCCTCCACCACCGCCCATGCCCGCGCCGTATCCCAGCCCGCAGCCGCAATACCAGTCCGCGGGCAAAATACAACCCGCGCCGCGGCGCAGCAATCATCTCGTGCGTAACGCTATCTTGCTGCTGCTGGTCATTCTGCTCATCGGCGCCGCTCTGTTCGCGTATATTCGCCTCGGCCCAAATTCACGCACCAGTATAACTGGTACGCCAACGGCGGGCGCGGGAACTCCCGCCACCAGCAGTAATGGCATCGGCGTGACAAAAGCTCCTGACGGCGAGATGATCGGCGTAAGCGACGGCACGTTCGCCTTTGACACTAACCGTCCGTCCGGGAGCTATATGATACAGGCGGCAGCGGCCCTCAAGTCCGGCAATTCTTCCAGCGCCGAGTCGCTCTGGCAGGCCGCCCTCGGCGTTTCCAACGAGTTCAATAACGCCGAGGCTCTCATCTACCAGGAAGACCAGCGCGTGCTATCATCTGGCTCGCCCTATATCACTATCGTCGTCGGCACTATGCTCACTGGCGACAATGTCGGCGTCGGGCGCGACGACCTGCAAGGCGCGTATGTCGCGCAAAAAGAATACAATGATGGCGCGAAACTGAGCGGCGGCACCATGGTGCGCCTGCTCGTCGCCAACGCGGGCAACAGCAGTCAGTACGCGACCACAGTAGCGCGGCAGATTGTCCAGCTCGCTCAGCGCGATCACACTTTTGTAGGTGTCATGGGCTGGCCCTTCAGTTCCTATACACAGGCTGCCATCAACACTCTCACCCAGGCCCATATCATGATGGTCTCGCAGACCGCCTCTACCGATCTGCTGAGCGGCGCGTCTCCTTACTTTTTCCGCGTGGCCCCGCCCAACACCGAGCAGGGGCAGGTCGGCGCGAAATATGCCGAGCAGGTTCTTCATGCTCGCACGGCGGCTTTATTCATCGATCCCAGCGACCCCTACAGCGAGACCCTGGGCAACGATTTTCAGAAGCAATTCACCGCCGACGGCAACACGGTCTTTACGGAACAATATGTCGAGGGTACAGGCGGACACGCCGCCCTGCCACAGCTTTTGAACGCGGCGTTGAATCATCAGCCCGTGCCGGATATTATCTACTTCTCCGGCTATGCCGCCGATGTCAGCGTGATCCTCACCGATCTGCCCACTTCCGGCCCATTCGCGAAGATTCCCGTCCTGGGCGGCGACGCCCTCTACGAACTGAGCGGCTACACCAGCAGCGCTAGCGCCGCCGACCGCCATTTGCACTTTACCTCCTTTGCCTATCCCGACGAGTGGCATGGTTTCCCTAACAGGCCGGCCTTTTTCGGCGAATATAGCTCCGATTTCGATCCCGGCCGCGTGCAAACCAGCACACCATATGGCTACACGCGCCCTGATAGCGACGCCATGTTATCTTATGATGCCATGCTTGTCTTCCTGAATGGTAGCAACGCGCTCCTCTCATCCAAAAAAACGATCAGCGGCAGCGCGCTGCGCACGGTGTTCCTCACATTCACCGGCGCGAACGCCATCCAGGGTGTGAGCGGCCAGATATCCTTCGCTGCCAACGGCGACCCGGTGAAGAAGGCGTTCGTGATTCTCTTCGTTGACGCGAATGGCTTCATCCAGCAAGAGTCAATTCAGGGCTGCTTCCTGGTAGGAAAATGTTAAACGAGTGAGCATTGCCCGCTGTCTGGCAAGGCAACAGGCAATGCTCACTCGTTTGATACGAGCCGTTTGACTTCATCAGGTGCGATGCCGTCCATCTCCAGCACTTTCTGCCGACTGGTCGCGCCGCGCACAACTCGGATAGCGCGTTGATGCAGGCCGAACTGTTTGGCAAGCAAACGGATCAGCGCCTCGTTAGCTGCTCCATCAACGGGCGCTGCCGTCAGACGTACCTTCAGTCCGCCCTGCTCCCAGGCAATCTCGTTCTTGCTGCTGCGCGGGATCACGCGCACTGTGATAAGCATGAGTCGATCTCTTACCAGAGCGGCGGCAGCGATTGCAGCAGTAGATAGCGTAGGGTGATCAGCAAAAAGGTCACAATGAGGAATGAGAAATCGATGGAGCGCATCGGCGGCACAATGCGGCGCACCGGGTCAAGGATAGGATCGGTAAGACGCGCCAGGAAGCGGATGAAGGCGAAACGCTCATCGAAGCCGAACCAGGTAGCAAAGACGCGCACCAGGATGGCAATAATCAGGACGATGATACTGATCGAGATGATCAGTGAGGGAATCCCCAGAAGATTGATCTCCATTGCCTTACTCCTGCCTGGTGGATACGCGAATGGTCGTGAATCCGAAGGTTTTCCGGCGCGCGATATCCGTCACATGCACGCCGGTAAGATCAGGCAGCGTCGTCACATATTTCTGCACCAGTTCACCGAGCGGGCGCGCGGCCATCCAACCGGCAACGGAAGACGCGGCAGCGGACGCAACGCGGGTGCGCGCGCGGCTTGACGTCATGCCGAGCAGCGTTCCCAACGTGATCACGGAGACGCCCACGGCCAGATTCGTGCCGCAATTTGGGTGAATCGCCAGTTGCGCTTCGCCCGCTTGCAAGCGGCGCAGCGCCTCATCCAACGCCTGGCGCAGTTGCTCCAGGTCCACGTCGCCGAAAATGATAAAGCCGCCCGCGTCCGAGCGCGCGCTGACGCGCAGCGTGGGAACCATGCCGCTCAGAATAGTAATCGTAGCATGTTCCAGCGCGTGGTTTTGACGAATACGACGACCAAAAAGGACATCACCTGGTTTCATGGTTTTCCGCTTTCTTTGGATCCTTATTCCGATCGGCAACGACGCATTCGCGTCTAGCTCCGCTCAGCCGGTCGGCAATGTGTTATCTATGGACGCGCTCGCCAAAGATGGCGCGTCCAACGCGCACAATTGTTGCGCCTTCTTCAATCGCTATAACATAGTCATCGGTCATGCCCATCGATAAGTGCTGCCACGCGATCTCTGGTACAGCTTGCTGTAGTTGTTCGCTCAATAGCCGCAGGCCGCGAAAGGTTGGGCGCGCCTCTTCAGGACTATGCGCCAGTGGTGCAATCGTCATCAATCCCTGCACCGTCAGCCCTGGCAGCGTGGCAATCTGCCGTGCCAGTGCGGGCGTTTCCTCTGGCGTCATGCCTTCCTTGCTTGCCTCGCCTGAAACATTGACCTGCAACAAGATCGGCAGCGGTTTGTCCCGCGCGCCGGCATAGCGGTTCAGTATTTCGGCCAGGTGCAGGCTATCCACGCTCTGCACAGCGTCAAAATCTTCGGCCACTTTGTGCGCTTTATTCGTTTGCACATGACCGATCATGTGCCAGCGCAACCCCGGCGGATGCAAGGCCGCGATTTTTGGCAAAGCATCCTGAACGCGATTCTCGCCGAAATCCGTCACGCCCTCATTATATGCAATCTGCACCAGCGCGAGCGGCATGGTTTTCGAGACGGCCACCAGCGTAATCTTCTCAGGCTGCCGTCCCACACGCCGCGCCGCTTCAGCGATGGTCGCGCGGACGCTGGCAATATTGGCGGCGATGCGCCTGCGCGTCTCCTCGGTTGTCGTTTGATCGCCTATCATGCTGCATCACGTCTTGATTTTGTTGTGGCGGCGCCATGCATGGCGCCGCCACAACGCTGCTTGCTTCATTACGGCAATTGATTGATGAAATCCGCTAACGCGCTGGCGACCGCCCCCGGCGCGTCGAACAGGACCAGGTGTCCAGCATCAGGAATGATTACCAGCCGCGATTTTGCTATCTCGCGGTGTAGCCGCTGGGCATAGCTCAGCGGGAACTGTTGATCCTTCTCGCCCCAGATGATCAGTATGGGCCTGCCCAGTGTATGCAGGTCGGAGGCAACGGAATTGATATAGTCAGGCAGCAGGTTGCGGAGGTGCATGAACAGCACCTCTTTGCCCAACTCGCTATTCCAGGGTGCGAGATAGTCCTCTATAGCGGCCGCGAAGCGTTCCGGCTGCTGCGAGCCGTTGGGCAGCGTTTCGCGCAAATCGCTCAGCAGAGCCTCGAGACTGACCTGCTTAGGCGCTTCCGGCTCCTGGCGTTCTTTCATCTTCGTGAGCGGCCAGTTCTCGGCGAAGCCGTGCAGATAGCAGGTGGTATCGATCAGCGCGAGAGCGGCCACGCGCTCGCGTACCAGGCGCGTCGCCAGCACCTGAGCCACCGCGCCGCCGAAACCATGCCCAACCAGGATAATGTTGGTTAGATTGAGTTGCTCGAAAAGGTAAGCCAGCGCGTCGCCCTGCCCCCAGTTGGAAGTGTCCGCCGGCCAGGGAAAATCGGACTGGCCGTAGCCGAGCATGTCGATGGCGTACACGGAGCGCCCGGTCGCGGCCAACTGCGGCATCACCCCGGCCCAACTGAACGCGCCTGCCGGCATGTCGTGCAATAGCACGATCGCGCCATCCGTGCCATGTTCGGCTCCCTGCACGATATAACTGAGATTATAATAAATTACCTGGGCCGTGCGACGCTCCGGGCCGCTGACCCGCTCTGTCTGTTGTGTCATACTATGTGCCTCTTTATGTTTTACGTTGCAGGCGCGCAGCGAGTTGCGCCCCTGCAACGTATTACCCTCTTGCCTGTAAGGCGGAAACATTGTAGTACGCGCCAAAACCGGCGTAACGCGCGGTTTCCTCGCCCAATTCATCTTCAATTACGAGCAGGCGATTGTATTTGGCGACGCGCTCGCTGCGCGCTGGCGCGCCAGTCTTGATCTGGCCCGCGTTGGTGGCGACGACGAGATCGGCAATAGTCGTATCCTCGGTTTCGCCGGAGCGATGCGAGACGACGGCAGTGAAAGAGGCGCGCTTTGCCATTTCGATGCACGCCAGCGTCTCTGTCAGCGTGCCGATCTGATTCAGCTTGATCAAGATCGAGTTGGCCGAGCGTTCCTGGATGCCGCGCTTGAGCCGCTCCGTGTTAGTAACAAACAGGTCGTCGCCCATTACTTGTACGCGGTCGCCGAGACGCTGGCGCAGTAGTTTCCAGCCGTCCCAGTCGTCTTCGGCGAGGCCATCTTCGATGCTGATGATCGGGTATTCGCCGATCCACTGCTCGTAGAGATCTATCATCTCAGTTGAGGTGAGCGTGCGCCCTTCTTTGGCGAGGACATAGTTGCCACTCTGGTAGAACTCCGAGGCGGCAGGGTCCAGGCCCAGGCAGATATCGACGCCCGGTTTGTAGCCCGCCGTCTCAATCGCCGCGATGATCACTTCCAGGGCTTCGCGGTTGGAACCGAGCGAGGGGGCAAAGCCGCCCTCGTCTCCGACGTTGGTGTTATATTTCTTGCCGTGCAGCACCTTCTTGAGGCTCTGATACACCTCGGCTCCCATGCGCAGCGCCTCGCGGAAGCTGTGCGCGCCGACGGGAAGAACCATGTACTCCTGCATGTCGGTGGAGTTGTCGGCGTGCTTGCCACCGTTCAAAATATTCATCATCGGCACGGGCAGCGTATGCGCCGCGACGCCGCCCAGGTAGCGATAGAGCGGCTGCTGCTGCGTGTTGGCCGCCGCCTTCGCCACGGCCAGCGAGACGCCGAGAATGGCGTTCGCGCCCAGGCTGCTTTTGTTCGGCGTACCGTCCAGTTCGATCATAATCTCGTCCAGCGCGATCTGATCGGTGGCGTCCAGACCCACGATAGCCTCGCTGATCGCCTCGTTGACGTGGCGCACGGCTTTGAGAACGCCTTTCCCGCCGTAGCGGCTCTTGTCGCCGTCGCGCAATTCGACGGCCTCGTGTACGCCCGTCGAAGCCCCGGAAGGAACGGCGGCCACGCCGCGCTCTCCGCTCATCAACAGCACCTCGACCTCAATGGTCGGGTTGCCGCGCGAATCGAGTATCTCACGAGCGTGGATATCCTCGATAGCTGTTGCTCCATCTATATTTGCTGGCATAAAACAATACCTCCGTGACTATGCTACGGAGGTATTGTACATCTTTAGACGGGGTTGGGGCAAGTCTTCGTTTTCACACTTCCGCCAGCGCGGACGCCAGTTTCTCCGTGTGTTCCGGTAGGCCAACGGTGACGCGCAGGAAATTGCGCAGGTAGGGATGGTTGAAGTAACGCAGCAGAATGCCGTGCGCCTCGACGGTCTGACGCACATGCGTGCGCGATGCTTCTTCCTCGCGCACGCGGGCCAGGATGAAGTTACCTTCGGACGGCACAGCTTCCAAATAAGGCTGGCTTGCCAATACGCTGTACAGATGATCACGTTCTGAGACAATCTTCTGCACGTTTGCCAGCGTCTCGTCGAGATGCCGCAGCGTCTCGATGGCGGCAATGTGGCCGGCCACGTTGACCTCGAACGGGCACTGCGCGCGCCGGATATAGCCGCCGATCCACTCAGGTACGATGCCGTAGCCAACGCGCAATCCTGCCAGCCCGGCCCATTTGCTGAACGTGCGCAGCACAACCAGATTACGATAGCGCGGCACAAGATGGGTAACACCCTTGGGATTGCGCGAGAATTCGACGTAAGCTTCGTCAACTACGACGATACGCCCGCTCTCCAGCAGCGCCAGGATGTCTGCCTCGGCGACGGGATTGCCCGTCGGGTTGTTGGGCGAGCAGAGAATGATCATCTTCGTTTCGGGCGTGAGCGCGTCCAGAATAGCGTCTACATCGAGTTCGTAGTCGTCGCCGCGCGGCACTTCCAGCACATACGCGCCACAGAGCGTGGTGATAGTGGTATACAGTGAGAACGTAGGAGGGCAGCAGATGATGTTGTCGCCGACGGAGAGGAAAATCTGCCACAACAGCGTGATCAGTTCCATGCTCCCGTGACCCACCATGATGAAACGCTCATCCAGGCCGGTGTAGGCCGCGAGCGCCCCGCGCAGCGCCGTCGAGTTCGTATCAGGGTAGTTATTGTACCAGCGATGGTCGCTCAACGCGCTCAGCACGGAAGGTAATGGGCCGTAAGGGCTTTCATTGCTATTGAGCTTGATCAGGCAATCAACGGGAATGCCGGTGCGCTGGCTGAACGTCTCCAAAGACTCACCCGGAACATATTCCGCCATACGGTCAAGTTCCGGGCGCACATGCACGATATGTGAAGATGATGTATACACTATGAACAGCCTTATTTATCCACGTCGGCATCGACGAAAATCTGCGCGGGCCGCCGAATGAGCGAGCTGCGCGCAGCCCCATTTTTCAGTTGGCCGCTATTCCTGCCAAAATTCCTGCCTGGCTGCGGCTGCACGACCGGCTGGAACGCCGGGGTTTCCGATGACATCTCGGCGGAGACTTGTGACATCTCCATGCCCCTGCGCAGCGTCATCATGTCGCGCAAGAAACAGGCCACGGCCGATGCCGCCGATCCTTTTTCCCTGGCGTTGTCGAAACGCCGTGCCGTGGCCTCACCGGCCACCTGCGCCGCTTCAGCCATTGGATCGGAGGTCTTGGCCGCGTAAACATCCTGGAAAATATCATCCCAATCGGCCCACCTGCCGCGCAGCGGCTTCCAGCCCAACTGGCTATCGCTGACGGTGCGCCATTTCTCTTCGGTGTACTGAATCCAGTCGTCCAGCAGGCGCGTCATCGCGGCGACTTGCTGGCGCAGGCGTTCTTCTTCTTCGCTAGGGCGGCGCGGGAACGCCGTTGGCAGGCTGCCGGTCGTTTGTTGGGTCAGAGCGTCTCCGCCCTGCATCTGCGGGAAGCCGCCAGCAGCCTGACCATTGCTATACATACCCAGCGCGCCGGTGATATTGCCTGGGTAGAGCGAACCGGTCAGCGCGGAAAAATTGGGAGCGGTCTGCCCATCCGGCAATTGCAGCATCGGCACTTCTGTCCCGGCGGGGATCTCGCCGATGATCTGGATGCCGCTCGCGCTTAACATGGACTGCGTGATCGTTGTGCCATCCGCGAGCGTCAGCG
>Ga0307373_10014250_pt1 | contig 10985 bp, 10 predicted proteins | sample OX2MG_FD_202534 | JGI IMG/M metagenome (GOLD analysis project Ga0307373, IMG submission 202534) | Soil microbial communities from Risofladan, Vaasa, Finland - OX-2 | ecosystem: Environmental > Terrestrial > Soil > Coastal area > Acid sulfate soil | place: Finland: Risofladan, Vaasa | collected... | reverse complement strand
CAGTGTTCCCGTCGCCTCGACGAGCCAGCCATGCGCGTTGGCATAGGACACGGCGCCTTCGAACTCGGCCCGCCCCATCCCGTCCGACAGCAGCGCCGCGCGCAGCAGCGCGACATTGAGGACGCGGCCGGGTGTGGCTTCGAATTCGCCGACGCAGTCGCGGAGAAGGCGTAGCGCGGCTTGCTCGGCGCTCGACGCCACGGGCTCCTTCGCCGGTTGCGGCGGCCGGTTCGGCGCGGCGCCAAAGCGGTCGACGATCTGCTGACCGTCGAGCACGACGGCGCCCGACGGATTGGTGATCGCGTGCACGACGAAGCCGAGCTTCACGAAATGCGCCGCGCGCTCGAGCGCCGCCTGTTCGGTCACGACCCGAGCGGTGCTCCAGCGGCCGTCAAGCGGCGTCTTCGTCTCCCACAGGACGGTCCAAGGCGGGCCGGAGTCCGGCGGCTCCAGGTGATCGCCATGGACGATCATCTTGCGGTAGGGCTGTGCCATCGGCGCCGTCTCCTTCTGCTGCGGCTGTCGTGCGGGCGACGGGTCAAAACCGCGGCGGATGCGCGGCCGCGCCAGCGGACCGCAGCCCCCGCGAGTTTCCATGCTTCCGTGCGGGAGCGTGCCTGCCGGCACCGTTTGGCCGTCCCCGGCCCGGCCGCGGTGGCGCAGCCGGGGTCGAGGGCGCCGACGGAGTCGCCGCCGCCGCCGCCGCCGCCGCCGCGCGGGGATGATCAACCACGGTCAAGGGACGACGGGTCAGCCGCTCGATGTCGCGCAGGAACGCGCGCTCGGAACCATCGCACAGCGACAGCGCTACGCCCCCGGCGCCGGCGCGCCCGGTACGGCCGACGCGATGGACGTAGGTTTCGGGCTCGTTCGGGATGTCGAAATTGATCACATGGGTGATGCCGTCGACATCGATGCCGCGGGCAGCGATGTCGGTCGCGACCAGCACGCGGATACGGCCGTCGCGAAACCCCGAGAGCGCCCGCTGCCGCGCCCCTTGCGATTTGTTGCCGTGGATCGCATCGGCGCCGATGCTGTCGCGCACGAGGCGATCGGCGATGCGGTTGGCGCCGTGCTTGGTCCGCGCGAACACCAGCGCACGGGCGATCCGCGCGTCGCGCAGGATCTCGGTCAGGAGCGCGGGTTTCACCGCGCTTGCGACGAAGATCACCTGCTGCTCGATGCGCGCGACCGTGGAGGCGGCGGGATCGACTTCGACCCGGACCGGCTCCTTCAGCAGACCGGCGGCGAGGCGGGCGATGCCGTCGGGCATCGTCGCCGAGAACAACAGCGTCTGGCGCTCCTTCGGCAGCCGCGCGACGATCCGCTTCACGTCGGGCAGAAAGCCCATGTCGAGCATCCGGTCCGCCTCGTCGAGCACGAAGAACGACAGGCGATCGAAATGCACATGCCCCTGTGCGGCGAGATCGAGCAGCCGTCCCGGCGTGGCGACGAGAATGTCGATACCGCGCGCGAGCGCGCTGACCTGCGGCTGCTGTCCGACGCCGCCGAACACCGTGGCGACGCGCAGCGTGAGATGGCGGCCATAGGTGCGAAAGCTCTCGCCGACCTGCAATGCCAGCTCGCGCGTCGGTGTCAGCACCAGCGCGCGGGGACCGCGTCCGGCGCCGCCCGGCTGCCGCGCCAGATGTTGCAGGATGGGCAAGGCGAAGGCGGCGGTCTTGCCGGTGCCGGTCTGCGCGAGGCCGAGCAGGTCGCGGCCGCCGAGCAGCGGCGGGATCGCCCGCTCCTGGATCGGCGTCGGCACGAGATATTGTTCCGCCGCGAGCGCACGCAGCAACGGCTCGGCAAGGCGGAGATCGGAAAAGGAATTCTGCACTGGGACTCTTTCATAAGCCGGCGCGGCGCGCCGAAATGGGGCGCGGGCGGCGGCATTGGCTGGGCCAGGGTGGCGGAGCGTAGGCATCGCGGCGGCGCACCGCCGGCAACGGCATACGGAGCGATCGTCGCCTCACCCTGGATGAAGCCCGTCCCGCGCGACCGGGAAATTCGGTTGACGAATGAGGTCTCGGAGAAAGCTGTGGCCGAACGGCCAAGCGCGTCGCGCATCCACGAGAAAACTGCTGGGCATGACATAGCGATCCGGGCCGCCCTCGTCAAGCCGGAGCCGGGACTGCAACCTTGACGCGAGCCCTGGAGCATTGCGGGAAAGCGCCGCAGCGGTTATGCAAGACGGCACGACCATAGCCGGGGAGGACGACAATGGCCATCAGCGCCAATCTCGAGCGGCTCATCACGCTGGCCGCGCCGTTGTGGGCCGGCGAGGCCGAAGTGGTCCGCGCCTATTGGACCGCGCCGGTGCGGACGCGGGACACCGATCTCTTGTGGCTGTCACGACAATGCTTCAAGGAATTCTGGGGTTCGGGTGTCAGCAAGTTCGACCGCGGCGGCGTCATCCTCGGCAGCATGAAAAATCTGATCGCCGAGGCGGCGGCGATCGATGTGAGCCTCGAGCGGCACGAGGTCCTGGACGTGCTCGAGGGGATCAAGGCGGAATTCTCGCATTACTGCGCGCTCGCCGACGTCTACGACACGCTGCGGCCGAACGGCGCCCCGCGGCTCAATCCGCAGATGCTCGAATCCTGGCCCGAGGAGGATGCGCTCACGCGCCAGCGCTATGCCGACCAGGATCGCCACGGCGCGCTGGGGATGCGCGCCTGCAAATTCACCGAGGGCGGCTATTGCGCGCTCTTCCGCGAAGGCATGGCGCTCAAGGGCAAGGGCGGCCTCGCCGACCGGATCGCCGACGCCTGCGCCCTGATCTACGAGGACGAGATCGACCACATGCTCGCGGGCGTGGCCGGGATCGACGCGGCCGGGCTCGAGGCGCGCGACTGGACGCTGCTCGGCGAGCTGGTCGTGGCGCAGTTGCGCCAGCGGATCCGCATGCGCAATGAGCAGTTCAGCCACCCGTTGTCCGACGCGCGCATCGCCGCCATCGAGCGCGGCGAGATCGAGCCGGTCCGCTTCGACTACGCCCGCGCCGGCCTGGCCGCGTGAGCCCGCGCGCTCACCCGCCCGGCGCCTGGCGCAGGAAATCGAAATCGCAGCCCTGATCGGCCTGGAGGATGTGGTCGTGATAGAGCCGCGCATAGCCGCGCGGCGGGCGCGGGCGCGGCGGCACCGGGCGGCGCGCCAGCTCCTCGGGTGCGACCAGGAGATCGAGACGGCGCTCCTTGACGCTCAAGCGGATGCGGTCGCCGCTTTGGACGCGCGCCAGGGGGCCGCCGCTTGCGGCATCGGGCGCGACGTGCAGTACCACCGTGCCATAGGCGGTGCCGCTCATGCGCGCGTCCGAAATGCGCACCATGTCCTTGACCCCCGCACGGGCCAATTTCGCCGGGATCGGCAAATAGCCGGCCTCGGGCATGCCCGACGCGCTGGCCGGCCCGGCATGCTGCAGCACGAGAAAATCGTCCGGCGTCACGTCGAGCGCGGGATCGTCGATGCGCGCCGCCATGTCCTCGAGCGAGGTGAAGACCACGGCGCGGCCCTCGCGCTCGAACAGGCGCGGATCGGCGGCGGCGCGCTTCAGGATCGCGCCCTTGGGGGCGAGCGTGCCGAACAGCGCCACCAGCCCGCCCGCCGCCTGTAGCGGCTGATCGAGCGGGCGGATGACGGCGCGATCGACCGGGCCGGCTTCGCCCGCCTCGAGCCGCGCACCCAAGCTCGCGCCGGTGACGGTCAGGCAGTCGCGATGCAGCAGCGGCGCCAACTCGCGCAGCACCGCGCCGACCCCGCCCGCATTGTAGAAATCCTCCATGTAATACGGGCCGGTCGGCTTGAGGTCGACCAGCACCGGCGTCGCGTCGCTCAGGGCGTTGAGCCGCGCGAGCGAGAGATCGAGCCCGGCCCGCCCGGCGATCGCGGCGAGATGCAGCACCGCGTTGGTCGAGCCGCCGATCGCCAGCAGCACGCGCAGTGCGTTCTCGACCGCTTCGGCGGTGACGATGCGCTCGGGCGTGAGGCCCGAGCGCGCCAGCGCCACCGCCGCCGCACCGGTCGCCTCGCCGGCGCGCAGGCGGTCGGCATGGACAGCCGGGATCGCCGCCGTCCCGGGCAGCATCATGCCGAGCGCCTCGGCCAGCGCCGCCATCGTGCTCGCCGTGCCCATGACGGCGCAGGTACCGGCCGTCGTCGCGAGCCGCCCCTCGACCGCGCCGATGGTCGCGGCGTCGATCGCGCCGGCGCGGTACTGCGCCCAGAAGCGGCGGCAATCGGTGCAGGCGCCGAGCCGCTCGCCGCGGAAATTCCCGGTCATCATCGGCCCGGTGACCAGTTGGATCGCCGGCCTTCCGGCCGAGATCGCGCCCATGAGCTGGGCCGGCACGGTCTTGTCGCAACCGCCCACCAGCACGACCGCGTCCATCGGCTGGGCGCGGATCATCTCCTCGGTGTCCATCGCCATGAGATTGCGGAAGGGAAGACTGGTCGGATGCAGGAACACCTCGCCCAGCGACACGGTGGGAAATTCGAGCGGCAGCGCGCCCGCCGCCAGCACGCCGCGCGCCACCGCGGCCACCAGCTCGGGCACGAGGCGGTGGCAGTTGTTGAAGCCGCTGGCGGTATTGGCGATGCCGATCACCGGCCGCGCCAGCATCGCCGCCGAATAGCCCATGGAGCGCGCGAACGAGCGGCGCAGATAGAGCGCGAAATCGCGGTCGCCGTAATCGGTGAGGCCCCGGCCGAGCCCCTGGGGATCCGTCATCCCGTCATTGTCCCAAAGCGCCAGCACCATGGCGAGGGATTTCACCGCCCGCCGTTTCGCCTGGGCCGCCTTGCATCGATGCGGTATAGTTGCGGAGCAGGGATACGCACCGGAAGGGGACCGCAATGAAGACGTTCCTGGCGGTGGTGAGCGACGGCAATGCGGAGGCGGTGATCGAGACCGCCATCCTGGCCGCGCTTCCATTCGAGGGCTGTATCATCGGACTGAACGCCATGACCACGGAATATGCCGTCGTGTTCGGCGGCGAGATGGGATTTTCCGTCTCCTCCGAGGTCGATCGCACGCTCGAGCGCGAGGGTCACGAGCGGCGCGAGCAGGCGCGGGCGCTGTTCCAAAGGGTGATGGCACGCCACGGCATTCCCATCGACGGCAGCCGGGCGAACGGTGTCGGCGCCGAATGGCGCGAGGAGGCCGGGCGGCAGAATGCCGTGGTCGGCACGTTCGGGCGCCTGTTCGACCTCATCATCGTCGAGCGGCCGGCGAAATTGGCCTCGCTCGCCGAGGCGACGCTCGAGGACGCGCTATTCGAAGGCGGCCGCCCGGTGCTGATGGCGCCGCCCGCTGCGCCCAAGGGATTGGGCGAGAACATCGTCATCGCCTGGAACAACAGCACCGAGACGGCGCGCACCGTCGGCTTCGCCATGCCGTTCCTGGCGCGGGCCAAGAGCGTCGAGGTGCTGAGCGTCGAGGGCTCGCAGGTGCCGGGGCCGAGCGGCGACGAGATGGCAGCGATGCTGCGCCGCGGCGGCATCCCGGCGCGCGCGCGCTACGTCGCCTCGCGCGGCCGCAGCACGGCGGGCGAGGTGTTCCTCGCCGAGGCCAAGGCGGCGGGCGCCGACCTCCTGGTCAAGGGCGCCTATACCCAGAGCCGGCTGCGCCAGATGATTTTCGGCGGCGCGACCCGGCACATCATCATGGAGGCCGAGATTCCGGTGCTGCTGGCGCATTGAGCGCGGCGGAACCGGAACCGCTCGGCACCCGTTCGTGTTTGAATGCGTCAACGATGCGAGGAGGTCCTATGGTGAACCGGTTGGGATGGGGCACAGCGGCAGCGTGGCTGCTCGCTGCGGCCATGGCGTCGCAGGCTGGCGCCCAGGAAGTGCTGCACGCGCCCGACGCCGTGCGCGCCTGCCTGTGTCGCGACCAGGCAATGCACGAGCTTGGCGCCTCCCTGAGCACCGAGCGCCAGAACTTCGAGGCGCAAGAGAACGCGGTGAAGGCGCTGGACGAACAGGCGAGCGCCGCCAAGGCCAAGCTCGATCCCGCCGACCTCGCCGCGCGCGAGGCCTATGCCGAGCTGCTGCAACGGCGCGACGCGGCGCACCGGCATCTCGCCGAGTCGACCCCGCAATACAACGCCGCGGTGCGGCGCTACAACGCCGCGGTCATCGCCTATAAAGACGGATGCGCAGGCAAGTCCTATGACGCCGACACCCTCGCCAAGGTGCGCGCGTCGCTGTCCTGTCCGCCGGTCATGGCCGAGGCCAAGCCCTAGCGAGTCCCAGCCGGGCCGCGCCTCACGACGGCGCGGCGACCGGCGCGGAAATCTCGCTGAGCGCGCCGGCGCGGGCGGCACGATAGAAGCAACTGCGCTGGCCGGTGTGGCAGGCAGCGCCGGTTTGATCGACGAGCAGTAGCACGGCATCGCCGTCGCAATCGACGCGCAGCTCGACGAGGCGCTGACCATGGCCCGAGGTCTCGCCCTTGCGCCACAGCGCGCGGCGCGAGCGCGACCAGTAGCACGCCCGGCCGGTCGCCAGCGTCTCCGTCACCGCGTCGCGGTTCATCCACGCGAGCATCAGCACCTCGCCGGTATCGTGCTGCTGCGCCACCGCCGCGACGAGCCCGTCGCGGTCAAAGCGCAACGCCGCCAGCACCGCCGCGAAATCCTTGCCGGGTTCGGTCATCATCTCCTCTCCCCGTCTCGAAGTGCCATCCTAGCACGCGGCGCAAGCGACGGCGCTCCGCCCCCTCGAGGCCAAAGGATTCGCCATCGTTACGGTCGTGCGAAACTTCCGCTTTGCCGCGACCGTGGCCGAACGCCATTATGCCGCCGCCCTTGACGGTATCGGGGCGGATGACCAGGGAAAAGGGGAGCGCGATGCGTCGCAGGTGGATCATGACGGCCGCTGCGCTGGCGTTCGTTGCGGCGGCCGTCTTGTCCGCGGCGGCGCCGGCCGGCGCGCAGATGTCGGGCGGCGCGGTGAAGATCGGCGTGCTGAGCGACATGTCCTCGCTCTATGCCGATATCGGCGGCGCTGGCTCGGTGACCGCGGCGCAGATGGCGGCGAAGGATTTCGGCGGCACCGTCAACGGCGTGCCGATCGAGATCGTCTCGGCCGATCACCGCAACCGGCCCGATCTCGCCGTCCGCATCGTGCGGCGCTGGATCGACCAGGAAGGCGTCGACGCCGTCGTCGACGTGCCGAACTCCGCGGTGGCGCTCGCCGTGCAGCAGCTGATGAAGGAAAAGCGCAAGGTGCTGCTGGTCTCGGGCGCCGCCACGTCGGACCTCACCGGCAAGGCGTGCTCGCCCACCGGCGTGCAATGGACCTACGACACCTATGCGCTGGCGCACGGCACCGGTGCGGCGCTGGTCAAGCAGGGCGGCGATAGCTGGTTCTTCATCACCGCCGACTATGCGTTTGGCCACGCCCTCGAGCACGACACCGCCGCCGTGGTGAGGGGGGCGGGCGGCAAGGTTCTCGGCAGCGTCGACGTACCGCTCAACAGCGACGATTTCTCGCGCTACCTGCGGCAGGCGCAGCAGTCGAAGGCGAAGATCATCGGCCTCGCCAATGCCGGCGGCGATACCATCAATTCGATCAAGCAGGCCGCCGCGCTCGGCATCGTCAAGGGCGGTCAGCGAATGGCGGGGCTCCTGGTCTTCATCTCCGACGTGAACAGCCTCGGCCTCCAGGCCGCGCAGGGCCTGGTTCTGACCTCGGCATTCTACTGGGACCAGAACGACGCGACCCGCGCCTGGTCGAAGCGCTACATGGAGCAGATTCACAAGGTGCCGACCATGGTGCAGGCCGGCGTCTATGGCGCGGTGACGCACTATCTCAAGGCGATCGCCGCGGCCAAGACCGACGACGCGATGAAGGTCATGGCCGAGATGCGCGCCCTGCCGATCAACGACTTCATGACCAAGAACGGCAAGCTGCGCCCCGACGGACGGGTCATGCGCGACATGTACCTCTTCCAGGTCAAGACACCGGCGGAATCGAAATACCAGTTCGACTATCTGAAGCAGCTCGCGGTCATCCCCGCCGCCGAGGCGTTCCGCCCGTTGAGCGAAAGCGCGTGCCCGCTGGTGAAGAAGGGATAGCGCGGCGGCGCGGCGGCGCGCTCAGCTCCGCCAGTGCAGGACGCGGCCCGTGACCGGATTGACGAAGTCGCGTCCCTCGCGCTGGGCGCGGATATATTCCTGTTTCAGCCCGTGATACCAGCGCGCCGGCTGGTCGGCATCGCCGAGCAGCATGAGCTGCGGCGCATGGCGCAGCCCCGCCTGCTGCAATGTCATGATGTCGCGGTCCTGGCCGAGGAAGGCCCGCACGAACGGGCGCAGCAGCGGCTTCAGCGCCCCGAGCCACGGCAGCGTCCAGTAGACCGCATGATTGACCTCGCTCTCGCCGGGTCCGAGCGGCGTCACCGCGGTCAGGTTGACGAGGCGGTGACGGCCGATCGTGATGTCCTCGATGCGCACGCTCGGCAGCCGAAAGCGGATCTCGGTCTCGGGGGCGCGGCCCAGGATGCGATAGGCGAAAGAGTTCCACGACGGCGCATGGCGCTGCATGGTGAATCCCAGCTCGCTCGCCACGAACGCCTTTTCCTTCTCGTGGATCGAGCCGCGCGAGCGCCACCACCAGGCGCGATGGACGAACGGGCCATGCGCAGGATCCATGAGCCCGATCACGGCGTGGTCGATGGCGCAGGGCATGCGCACGCTCTCGAAGAGATCGGGCCCGCGCCCCTCGAAGCCGGGCACCAGCGGCACCGCCGGCGCGCGTTCGGGCGCGGTGCCGAAGAACACCCAGATATTGCCCTGGACCTCGCGGACCGGATAGGCGGCGACGCGGATGCGGCTGAGATCGCGCGCCTGGCCCGCGGCGAGCGCGGGAACTTCGCGGCACTGCCCCGCCGGGTCGAAGCGCCAGCCGTGATAGCAGCATTCGATCGTGCCGCCGGCGAAACGCCCCTTGCTCAAGGGCATGCCGCGATGGGGACAGACGTCGCGCAGGGCGAAGACGCTGCCGTCGGCGGCGCGGCCCAGCAGCACCGGCTCGCCCAGCAGCGTCTTCGCCGCCATCCGCCCGCGCTTGAGTTGCGCCCCCGGCAAGGCGAAGTACCACATTTCGCGCAGCGGCGCCGCGCCGTCGGCTTCCACCATGATCCCCCGGGGCTCGAAGCGCGGGCGAGATTAGCGGCGCCGTAGCGGGGGCGAAAGCCCGGGCTTGACGGCGCGTGTTTTGCTGTTGCGAACCCGCGATCCCCATCAACTTCCACTTTACCTGGAAGTGTTAGCGTTCGCTTGCAGATGCGCCACGAAATGATTAAGGTGCAGCGCACAAATCGCGCCCGCACGACGGTACCGGATATTACCGGTCAAGGCTTAGAGGTGGTTCATGGATGACGTTCCGCGCCGCGGCGCACACCGGGCCTATGCTGTCGAGGATTTGGCGATGGGGATGACGGCGTCCTATCGCCACACCATCACCGACGCCGACGTGCATGCCTTCGCCGACGTCACCGGCGACCACAACCCGCTCCATCTCGACGATGAATTCGCCCGGGCGACCCGGTTCAAGGGGCGGATCGTCCACGGCATGCTGACCGCGAGCTATTTTTCGACCACGCTCGCGATCCTGCCCGGGCCAGGCACCATCTACCTCTCGCAGTCGCTCAATTTCCGCGCGCCGGTGCGGATCGGCGACACGGTCGAGGCGCGCGTCACCGTGGCCGAGATCATCGCCGACAAGGGGCGCGTCCTGTTGAAGACCGAGTGTCGGGTCGGCGACACCATCGTGGTCGACGGCGAGGCGATGGCGTTGGTGCCGAAGCGCGGCTGAACCGCGGCGCGGCTTTGCCGCGCTTCCCGCTACCCAGCGGCCTTGAGGCGCTCTATCTTGCCGGCCCGATAGGGGCGGCATCGCGGGTCATGCGCATTCTTCGCCACGCCACGGCTGCCGGCCGCGACCGCGGTGCGGTTCTTGCCATCGGCAATTTCGACGGCGTCCATCTCGGCCACCAGACCGTGATCGCCGAAGCGCGCGCGCGCGCGCGCGCGGCCGGCGCCGCCTTCGCGGTCCTGACCTTCGAGCCGCATCCGCGCGCCGTGTTCCAGCCCGGCACCGCGCCGTTCCGCCTCACGCCCTTCCGCGACAAGGCGCGGCTCATGGCCGAACTGGGGGTCGAGCTTCTCGTCGCGCATCGCTTCGACCTCGCCTTCGCGCAGCGCAGCGCCGAGGATTTCGTCGGCACCATCCTGGTCGAGGGAATGGGCGCGCGCCACGTCGTGGTGGGCTATGACTTCGTCTTCGGCAATCGCCGCCGCGGCACGCCCGTGGTGCTGCGCACGCTCGGCGATGCCCAGGGCTTCGGCGTGAGCGTGGTCGATCCGGTGACGAGCGCGAGCGGCGCGATCTATGCCTCGACCGGCATCCGCGATCATCTTGCCCACGGCCGTCCGCGCGAGGCGGCGTCCTTGCTGGGCCGGCCGTGGGAAGTCGGCGGCCGCGTCCGCGGCGGCGACCGGCGCGGCCGCACGATCGGGTTTCCGACCGCCAACCTCGCGCTCGGCGACTATCTCCGCCCCGCCTCCGGCGTCTATGCCGTGCGCGTCGGGATCGAGGATGGGGCGGGAACGCGCTGGTACGACGGCGCCGCCAATCTCGGCTGGCGCCCGACCGTCGGCGGTCAGGATCTGCGGCTCGAGGCGCATCTGTTCGATTTCGCCGACGATCTCTATGGCCGCCGGCTCAGGGTCGCGTTCATCGAGCATCTGCGGCCGGAGCGCCGCTTCGCCGGGCTCGACGCGCTCAAGGCGCAGATCGCCGAGGACTGCGCGCGCGCCCGCGACGTGCTGGCAGCACCCGCGCCCGCGCTCGTCGTGCCGGAAGCGGGCGATCATGCGTAGGACGGTGGTGGCGCTCTATGCCATGCTCGTCGCCGGCAACCTCGCCGCCTGGGCTTGGGCCGCGGCATCGTTCCACGCCTATCCGGTCCTGCTCGG
>Ga0307373_10014248_pt1 | contig 10986 bp, 11 predicted proteins | sample OX2MG_FD_202534 | JGI IMG/M metagenome (GOLD analysis project Ga0307373, IMG submission 202534) | Soil microbial communities from Risofladan, Vaasa, Finland - OX-2 | ecosystem: Environmental > Terrestrial > Soil > Coastal area > Acid sulfate soil | place: Finland: Risofladan, Vaasa | collected... | reverse complement strand
TCTCTGGGAGAAACAGCGCAGGGTGTCGACGTCAGTCACGCCACGATCTCCATGCGCAAGCCACGTCGGTCCAGTTCCCCACCCAGTTGGACATGGGTGCCGGTCAGCCAGCGCCCGACACTCCACGTCACGACGAAGGCATCCAGGATGTCATCGGGACCCGTCTCTTTGAGCCGGGTCCCGGCATGGACCTCCACATCGGCGAAGGCACGCCGCAGCACCCCGAGCCGCTCGGCACGGCCTGCGGTTGTCTTCTTCGAGTGCCTCATCGGGCCGCCGCCGAGCGCGGTGAAACTCGCCTCGGGATGAACCTCGACCAGGTGTCGCTGGCGTTCGGGGGTGATGAGACCGTCGACTTCAGCCACCTTGGGGAGGATGTTGAAGGCCTGGCGGGACAGGCTCTTTTCCGACAGCGCCCTGCTGCGCCCGGCGGCATCCTCATAGTGTGGCCGCCCCCAACAGCCCTCGCAGAGGTGCGGGGAACACCGAACTGCGCCTCGGCCCGATCATCGACCGGGCTTCGACGTCACACCAACGCGGTTCGCTCTCAGGGAGCCCGATGGGGATGTCGATGCCGGCCGCGCCGAGATCGCCGGAATCGAGGCGCGCCAACACGGCGTCGAGCCGCTCTACGCGCTCGACCCGGGCGCTGCGTGCACGGTCGAGGGTGGCGGTGACCACGACCCAGCCCCGCGGCAACCGTCGATCCCAGCCATCCGCAATTCCATCGGTCAGGAGCGGGTCACAACCGACCCCGGGGCCGCACGATCCCGCTCTCGAAGGCGAAGACGACAGCTTGGACCCGGTCCCGGAGCCCGAGCTTGCCGAGGATCCGACCCACGTGTGATTTGACGGTGGCCGTACCGTGGCATCGGTGGGGGCAAGACGGCAGCTGCAATACGAGGAACCCTTGTCAGATCGTCACCGGTTTGGGTTCAAACGCGCCCTGGATCTGATCCGGGTGGACTTCTCATTCGACCATCCGCGGCCGAGGCCCATCCGGACGACGGTCGCATTCGTGGTGGCCCTCGTGGGCTCGGTGGTCGCGGACATGATCTTGGTCGCCATCGGGACCGCCGCCTACCCCGCCACACGCGGCTACGCGCACTTCCGATTCGCCGCCTACGGCAAGTTGACGGTCGTCGGCGTGGTCATCGCGTGTGTGGCGTGGCCGATCGTGACGTCGATCTCGTCCGCCCCCAGGTGGCTGTTCTTCCGCCTGGCGATCCTCGTGACGTTGTTCTTGTGGCTGCCGGATCTATGGATCTGGTTGAAAGGACAACCCACCGACGCGGTCCTCGTGCTCGTCGTCATGCATGTCGCCATCGCTCTCGTCACATACAACGCCCTGGTGCGCATCGCGCGCGTCGAGGGAGCTTCGTGACCCTGTTCGAGCGGGCCAGCTCGACAGCAGCAGTGCCTGTCACTGCTTGATCACCGCGACGATGCCGACTGATCGATGATGGAGTCCCGACCGACCGACAATTGCCGCCGATCCCAACCCCCCAACCCGAAGTCGGCGGTTCGGCCCGCCTGACTTCTCTGCGGACGGGCCTACGGCGGGTTCCCGAGGTCACGGCGTCGTTTTGGATCATCAAGGTCTTGACCACGGCCATGGGAGAGTCCACCTCGGACTACCTGGTCCACCGCTTCGATCCGGTCGTCGCGGTCGGTTTCGGCGCCATCGGTCTGGCGGTAGCGCTGGCGCTGCAATTCTCGGCACGACGGTATGTAGCGTGGACCTACTGGTTAGCAGTGCTCATGGTGACTGTCTTCGGCACGATGGCGGCCGACGTCCTGCACATCAACTTCGGAGTTCCGTATCTCGCATCGACGTTGTTCTTTGCGGTCATCCTGGCCGTCGTCTTCGGCATTTGGCGTGCCAGCGAAAAGACCCTCTCGATCCACAGCATCTCCACGACACGGCGTGAGATCTTTTACTGGTGCACCGTGGTGTCGACATTCGCACTCGGTACAGCAGCGGGTGACATGACCGCCACCACGTTGCACCTCGGCTACTTCTTCTCCGGAGTGCTCTTGGCGAGGCTGATCACCGTTCCCGCATTGGCCTATCGACTGTTCGGCCTCAACGAGATCCTCGCCTTCTGGTCCGCCTACATCCTCACCAGACCGCTCGGCGCTTCATTCGCCGACTGGACGGGCAAGCCCCACGGTCTGAGCGGCCTGGCCCTGGGTGATGGGCCAGTCAGCCTGGTCCTCGGCATCCTGATCGCGGGATTCGTCGTGTCCCTGACGATCAGGGCACGTGATGGTCGCGACCCCGACACTGCGCCGAGGCCCGCCTGAACCGGTGTGGGGGTGAGAACGGCCGATGGGGCCCTGCGCCCCGTCACCTGCGTCAACGGCGCGTAGGCCTTCGACTTCGCCATCATCATTTCACTGCCGCGTTGCCGATCCCCACTCCTCCCCGCAGCATGGGAGCGGCTCGATCCGACCGATGCCTCCATTGGTGAAGTCACGTTTTGATCATCAGGCATTCAGCGCCGGGCTCGGATCAGGGCGAAGATGCACCTCGGCAGAGTAGGTTGCGGCGATCATGAAGATTCTCGTCGTGTCTACGCCGGGTGCGGGCCACGTGACTCCGCTCGTCCCGCTCATTGGCGCGTTGATGGCGGGTGGGGACGAGGTGCTCGTCGCGTCCGGGCCTGAGGCAGAACCAATCGTCGCGAAGACGGGCGCGCCATTCGCGGTGGCCGGTCGAAGCGAGTCCGAGTGGATGGCCCGACTCGCCACGTGGACGCGGGGCAATCCTGGCGACGGAGTCGCGGCCGAGCGCATCTTGCACTACTTCCTTCCTCGGGCCTTCGGCGAGATCGGCGTCGATGAGATGGTCGATGACGTCTTGCGTCACGGCCAGGAGTTCGCTCCAGATGTCGTGGTGTTCGAGGCCTTTGCACTCGCCGGACCTCTGGTAGCCGAGCTTCTCGGGGTCCCTGGAGTCGCGCATATGTTCGGACCGCTGCCGCCGCACGAAGCGGTGGAACTCGCAAACGACGCTGTCTCCCCGATCTGGCGGTCCTTTGGGCGCGACGTTCCCGGTTGGGCCGGGATGTACCGGCACCTGACCATTCAGATCTGCCCACCGATGCTCGAGACTGCACAAGTGCCCACTGGTGAGACGTTGCGCCTACGTCCGGTGCCATTGCCCGTCAGACCACGGGGGGTTACCGCACGACCGGTCGTCTACGTGACCTTCGGGACATTTTTCAACTACAACCTCGATCTTTTCCAGCTCGCGCTCGAAGCGCTTGCCGATGAGTCAGTCAACGTGGTGATGACAGTCGGAGGCGATCAGGATCCAACGGATCTGGCGCCGTTTCCCGAGAACGCACGGGTCGAAAAGTTCATCCCGCAGTCTGAGCTTCTCCCGTCGTGCAGCGCTGTGGTGCACCATGGCGGAGCGGGCACGACCTTCGGCGCACTTGCTCACGGTGTACCGCAAGTGGTGATTCCTCAGGGCGCCGACAACTACGAACACGCTGCCATGTGTGAGAGCGCAGGCACAGCGATCGCCCTCCGGCCCGAAGCGCTTACCCCGGCCAACCTTGCAGCCGCAGTGCACCGCGCTGTCAATGACGAGGCGTATGCCACAGCAAGCCGCAAGTGTGCTCGGGAAATCGCGGCTATGCCCGATGCCGTCTCTGTCGCCGCTGCGCTTCGCTCTTGGGTCCCAGGGGTCTGATCCGCCAGACGCCTTGCGACGGAACCCCCCACGATGTCCCCGGCAGCTGTTCCGACTGGATCCAGGAATGATCGCCCTGGTTGACGCCGGACCTCAACAGACAGTGAAAGGTCGAATAGAGAATCGAACCGACCTGAGCGGCGGGACGCAGACCATGACCCCCAAGCAGAAGGCACGTTGTCCTTCGACACAGTGCAGGTTCGGCTGTGCAGGTTCGACAACGAGTGGGCCGTAGAGGGCTCGACCCTCTGACCCTTGCGTGTCGTGCTCACCATATGCCCATGCTGGTCAGTGTTAGCAATTGTTGGATTGTGCCATCTAGCAGGAACGTCTGGTATCTCGGCGTCCGACCCGTGATGTCCTGTGTCGGCAATTTTCACCACGTCTGTGACCAAAATGTGACCAACGGATGCGGCGAGTCAGCTTCAGCTGTGCACACCTGGACCATCACCGTTACCGACATCTCTTCGCCGCCACTGATCCGTCAATGCGCTGGTTGTAAGGACGTTCATGGCAGGAGCAGCGCGGCGGCGTGTTCCCCATCCTCATCCCCGACAACCTGTCACCGGCACCGATTGCCTTCTACGACGTGCCGGTGTTCTCCCACCCCAAGGTCCACCGGGACCACCCTGTCGAGGTGCTCCGGGCCATTTGGCTATATGTGGACGACACACGCAAGCAGTACACCTAGAGCCCAGGCCAGTCGATGACACAGGGCACCTGAATAGCCCGCGGTTCTGGGTTCAGTCGGCCCTGAGCCGTCGTTATCGATCGCCAGTCAGAAACGTAAGTATGAGAGGGGGAAGCTCTGAATGCCGAGAGCGTCGGCGAGCTGCAATTCATCGGCTGAGACGGCGTGGCACCGCTTTGCCCGAGAGCGGACGGGACGGAGTCCATGGGAACAGCCACCTCTCGAGCGCGTTTTCACGCCAGAAGTCTCGGAAGTGGTCGGTCAAATGGTACAAGGACCGCAGGGTTCGACTCGTAGGATGCTTGACCAGCCAGGGATGGGAACGAGTCGGCGACCGTCTCGCCCACGTCGCCATATGCAGCGCCAGTACCCCTGCACCTTCGCTGTGCCAGGGCCACATGAAGTCGGCGAACGGCGATCCCTTCGTGCGAAAGGCGTCTGCCGGTAGCCGCTCAAGAAGCTCGGTGACCTCGACACTTCCCTCCTTCTCGTGATGGTCGAAATTCTCGATGAGCGGACCGATGATCTCGTCGGCCTCCGGACGATGAAGGGCATAGAGGTCCTCAGTCGAAACCCGATGGGTCAGCGCATTCCACGCTTGCTGCAACTGGGCTCGTTGGAGGCATCCTTCTCGCAGCCGGGCAGCAGGTTCCTCACCTCCGGGGACGGACCTGAGTAGCGGGCAGAGCACGCCCCCCAGAACTGAATCATGGATGGTGATGGCGGCATTGAACCGGTGGGCCGCGTCCGCCCGCTCTACGTCGGAACGAGCGGCGCGCACCGCCGCGATGAGCTCGTCGACCGTCGTGTCATAGCCGGCGAGCAGCTCGCGCACCGTGATCGTGGACGCCGGTCCGACCGCTTCACTCTGGAGTTGCTCGATCTGTCGAGCACGGGGAGAGCGACCTGTGGCTCCGGGGTCTGCCCAGCCATGGTGGGCGTCGACCCAGTCGGCTACTCGGTCTCGGTCGCGATAGAGCCGGTTTAGGAACGAAGACCTGGGGTGCTGGCGGGTCGGCATATGGACCCTGGTCGGGGCGCTGCGGGCCGCAATCGCCAGCCGTGCCGCGATGACCTGGGGATCGGTGCTCGTCGCTACCGAGCTCAGGAGGTCGTTGACCTCGGTCGTCTCGTCCTGCGCGTGCACCTCGAAGCTGTGCGCCAGTCCCTCGAGGATCTCCTCGACCTCTGCTCCCGAGGCCGGGTACACGTTGTGCGCCGCGACCCCCTTGCTCAGTGCCTCGAAACGCCGCAGCAGGTCCCCCCGTTCCCGACAGCCCTGTCGGAGCCGATCGGCGACCGCCGAGCCGCCGGGGAGGTCGTCGAGCAGCGGGCAAAGCGCCGACGCCAGCACCGCATCGTGCACGGCGATGGCAGGGCTGAGCGAGTTGTGCAGGGAGCGGACGCGCTGCGTTCCTGTGTCGGAGGCACGTACCTCGTCCAGGGCGGTGCGCACCTCGCGGTCGTAGCTGGCCAGGAGGTCCCTCAGCGAACTCTCCTTGGTCGCCGACGCGCTTGCCAGTTTGTCGACGGGCTCCTCCCGATCCTCTGGTGCATCCATGGCCTCACGTCCTCGATGTGGTGGAGTCTCAAGTCCAGTCTGCGCACGGTTCCGAGGGGTGGTTAGGGCCGAAGGTCATCACTCGCCCCGACGGGGCGGAGCGAGGGCAAGGCGTCGGGACCGGAATCGCAGCGCTGGGCCCCTTGGATTGGCTACGACTCCGGTGCCGACCCCCGCATCTCCTCGAGCTCCGCTCGCACGCCGGCCAGCTCCTCTTCCAAATCGGCCAGGTACTCCTCGAGATCTTCGGCTCGGGCCCGCCGGCGGCGTGGCCGCCGCTCATACCCCGGACCGGTGCTGTGGTGGCGATTCGACCTCCTCGGTGACACCGGGTGGTTGCGGTGGCTCAGGCCAGCGGCATCCCCGCCAAGCGATGGTCCGGGCTCAGCGGTCAAGCTGCGACACGCCGTCGAGGGTCCGAGACATGGATCGTCCTTCGACCCGTCTAGCACGACGCGAGCACATCCTTTCGAAGCAAGAGACAGAAATAGAGGGGAGACAGCGAAATGGCAAGTGTTGAGGGAAAGGTTGCGGTCGTCACCGGAGCGGGCGCAGGCATCGGCCGTGCGACGGCCGCCTTGTTTGCCAGGAAGGGGGTCAAGGTCATCGTCACCGACATAAAGGAAGCCGAAGGCCAAGAGACGGTCGAGAAGATCGTGGCCGACGGAGGAGAAGCGCTGTTCCTCGCCCATGACGTGGCGTCAGAAGAGCACTGGCAGCGCGTGCTCGCAGCTGCCAGGGACCGTTTCGGGGGCGTCGACGTGCTGGTCAACAACGCCGGCATATACGTCATCGCCCCGCTTGCCGAGACCACCTTGGAGCAGTGGAACAGGCTGTTCTCGATCAACGTCACCGGTGTGTTCCTGGGCGCCAAGTACTTGGTCCCGTACCTCGCCGAGCGCGGGGGCGGGTCGATCATCAACCTGTCCTCGGTGGCAGGCTTGCTCGGGGCCGCCGGTCACGCCTGCTACGGAGCGAGCAAGGGCGCGGTGAGAATCCTTACCAAAGACCTCGCGGCCGAGCTCGGTCCGCAGAACATCAGGGTCAACTCGATCCACCCGACCTACGTGAAGACCGCCATGGCCGATTACGGCGCCGCGATGACCGGCAGGACCCTCGACGATCTGGGTCGCGACATGTCGGTGCTCGGCAGGCTCGGCGAGCCCGAGGACGTGGCAAACGTGATCGTCTTCCTCGCAGCTGACGAGTCGAGCTACCTAACCGGCGCTGAGTTCGTCGTCGACGGCGGCGGGGGTGCTTCGATCCTATCTGTGTGACCGAGTCGTGTCGTGTGTCGTCGTTTTTTCGCTTCGGGATCGAGCCTTGTCGGTCACCGGGTCCAAGAGATCGATCGGTCGACTCTCGTGTCCAACCCCGTTTCAATCCCTCTCATCAGGGGCCGGAGCTCGATGTGAAACCCATCGACCCTGGGTGGGCGATGGACAGCGGCGAGGACTGACCGGCTGTCAGCACCTCGGAAGCGACGACAGACACCGCTAGGCGTGAGCGTCTGCAAGATCACCTAAATGAAGACCTGATCCGGGTCAGGGGTCTTGATCGCGTTGGCTCAGACGACGCCCGGGCCAACGCCTGGAACGCTTCCGAACGAGGCGTTCTGCAACCTTGCTGAAGTGCCGTGTGGTCACGCCCAGCGCCAGGTTGAGGTCCCGCCCGGATGGTCCTCCACGATGATCCCCAGTTCGGTCAGTTCGCTTCGCAACGCATCCGATCTCGCGAAGTCTTTGGCGGCGCGGGCGGCGGTGCACTGATCCATGAGCGCTTCGACGGTCGCGTCGGTGGCGGCAACATCTCTTCTCTTGAGGTCGAGGTCGGTGGGAGTGGGGTCCCTAAGGCCGATGCCGAGCAGCGGGTCGAAGGTCGCTGCGAGAGTGTTCAACTCGCCATCGGCGATTCGATCGTCTCGTGACGCACCGACAACAGCGGCGAGAGCCCTCGAGGTGTTGAGGTCCTCTGAAATGCCGCTGTCGAAGGCGTCAAGGTAGTCGCGGGCCGACCGCCCGATGGCCGCCGATCACTGCGATCTCGCCGACGCATAGCGGTCGAGGAGGCGACGTAGGGCCGGCTCGAGCGCTATCCATCGCTTCCCAACTAAACTCGAACTGGCTGCGGTAGTGCGTTTGGAGAAGCAGATATCGATGCACCAGCGGGTGGTAGCCGCTGTCAGCGAGGTCGCTGAGCATGATTCCGCCTCCGGTCAACTTCGAGATCTTGGCCCCCCTTCAAGTTGATGAACTCCAAGTGGTGACGCGCGCCGCCGCCTTTCCCCTCGGACTTTCTCGCCTCTGCGACGGTGGCCGATCATCGTTGGGGCCGGTCTTCGCGAAAGCCTTGGTGGCCGGATCACGCCTGACGCCTGCCCAGGTCCGTCTCGATCGCGGCACCGAGGTCTTCGAGGAACGCCTCGGCAGTCGATACCGCCACTCGGCCACCCACCAACCGGTCCACGACGAGCCCGACCAGCCCCCCGGGCGGGCGGTACTCGCCGGTGAACACCAGCTCGGTGCTCTTCTCCGATACCGGCCGGAGACCCAGGTCCGCCTCCATCACGGGAAAGAGGTGCGGGCGCCACCGGGCCCGCCAGGTGAGGTGGACCACCGCATGTGCTTCCCGAGGCGCCCTGCGGAACTCGATGCTGGCTGGCAGGCGGACCCACCTCCGCCAACCTCGGGTAGTCAAGATGGCGTCGAAGCGGCCGTCCTCGGTCGTGCTCGCCGCTAGGTAGGCGAGCGCGATGAGATGGTCCGGGCCGATCCGCAGTGCCTGTTCAACCTCGGCGTAGGGTCCCGGGACCGTCAGGGTGGCGCTGATGGCTTCGCGTGCTTGGCGGAGCTCCCCGCGGGCTGCGCGGCTCTGGGCACCGAACCCGGAAGCACGCTGCTGCCGGCCGGATCGGATCGTCATCGCTGATCCTCCTTCGCTTGGTCCGGACTGAGCTGCCCAGCTCGCTCGATGAGTCGCTCGAGGGCGAAGATGTCATCAAGGCGGGCGGGTGTCGAGGGCCGGTGAGAAGCATGGGTCACGCTCGCCGCTCCCCGACCTCGGGCGACAGGGCGCGTGGGACGCCAGGTGCGCGCTGACCGAGCCGAGCAGCATTCCGGAGAACACCCCCATGACCACGGCTCCCCACGACGACTAGCGCTGCGTCTCGCGAGCGGTCCTCGAGGACAGGCGCCGGATGGCCCTCGACGACCGCCTGGCTGAGCTCGATGCCCGGTTCTGATCCGAGCATCTCGAGCACCAGCTGGGGCGAGCTGCGCCTCGGCCTCGGCGGCAAGGCCCAGTCCCTCTGGCCTGGAGGCGCCCACCCCAACGAAGTCGGGAACTCCTGCGCCGAGACGACCTCGAATGGAGCCCGCGCGATCTCGGCCTGGCGAGCGGCCCATGCCGTACCGTCTTGGAGGACTCTGACCCGTCGACGCCAACCACGATCTTCTGCGGCGCGGCGCCTTTTGGCTCAGCCATCGCAGCGTCCTGGCTCCATCGCCACCGCACCCCCCTTCCGTCCGGTCCGAGTCTCGTCTGCTTGGATCCTACGAGGCGGTCGCCGGCCGAGCCGGCTGTCCGCCTTGGAACCCCAGACCCACCCGACCCGGGCCTCGGTCACCTAGCCTCCCTCTGGACCCCCGATCAACCGGTCCCTCCCGAAGACGGCGGGGCGCCGTGAACAGCACTAGGTGAGCAGGCGATTGACCACACCCGAGCATCCGAAGCTGACCCTGGATCGTCTCGATGCAGCCGTCTTCGATCTCGACGGGGTCATCACCGACACCGCCACCCTGCACGAGCAGGCGTGGGCTGAGACCTTTCAAGCTGCCTTCGCCGCGGCCGCGGCCCTCGCCACGACCACCGGTCGAGACTTCAGCCACGAGGACTACCGCCGCTTGGTCGACGGCAGACCCCGCCTCGAGGGCGTGCGCAACGTGCTGGTGGATCGCGACCTCCACCTCGAGGACGGCTCGCCGACTGACCGGCCGGGAGCCGGATCGGCGTGGGCGATCGCCAACGCCAAGGATGCCCGCTTCCTCGAGCTGCTTGGCTCGATCGGGCCGCGCCCGTTCCCGTCGTCGGTCGCGCTCCTCGGGCGCCTGCGCAAGGCCGGGGTCCCCACCGCCCTTGTCACCGCCAGCCGCCATGCCGACGAGGTGCTCGCCACCGCCGGGCTCGGCCACCTCTTTGACGCCGTGGTCGATGGAAAGGCGGCCACGGCGATGCACCTGGCGGGAAAGCCGGACCCCGACACCTTCGGCGAGGCGCTGGTGCGGCTCGGGGCGCGCCCGGAGCGCTCCGCGGTCTTCGAGGACGCTGCCTCGGGGGTCGCGGCAGGGCGAAGCGCGGGCTTCGGGCTCGTCGTCGGGGTGGACCGCCACGGCGACGCCGAGGACCTGCTCGCCTCGGGCGCGCACCTCGTGGCCCGTGACCTGGCCGAGGTCGAGGTGGCCGGCCACGGACCGGCGAGCGACGGCTGGCACCTCGAGGAGCCGGAGTCCGACCCCGAGCGCGAGGGGATCCGAGAGACCCTCTACACCCTCGGGAACGGCTACCTGGCGACACGCGGGGCTCGTCCGTACGTGGTGGCCGATGCAGCGACGCACTACCCGGGCACCTACTTCGCCGGGGTCTACGACCGGTCCGCGAGCAGGGTCAGAGACGAGGTCGTCGAGCAAGAGGCGATCGTCAACGCGCCGAACTGGCTGCCGCTGCGCTTCTCCATCGACGGCGGTCCACTCGTTGGCGAGAAAGGCACGAAGGTCATCAGCAAAGGCCTCCGGCTCGACCTGCGCCGCGGCCTTCTCAAGCGCCGCTTCGACGTCGTCATCGACGAGAAGGTCACCTCGGTGCTCGAGCGGCGCCTGGTCTCGATGGCCACCCCCCACCTGGCCGCCATCGAGATGACCCTGGTCGCCGAGAACTGGTCGGGCACCCTCGAGCTGTGGTCGGGGCTCGACGGCGCCGTGGCGGACACCGAGACGATCGAAGAACGCCTACTCGTCGGCCGCCATCTGGAGATCC
>Ga0307373_10014247_pt1 | contig 10987 bp, 7 predicted proteins | sample OX2MG_FD_202534 | JGI IMG/M metagenome (GOLD analysis project Ga0307373, IMG submission 202534) | Soil microbial communities from Risofladan, Vaasa, Finland - OX-2 | ecosystem: Environmental > Terrestrial > Soil > Coastal area > Acid sulfate soil | place: Finland: Risofladan, Vaasa | collected... | reverse complement strand
GTCACGGTACCTGCGCTGGCTGTCATCGGCTGCTCCTGTGTAAGAGGTGGTCGGCAGTCTGGCCGAGGAGGCTATCGCTGGGCTCGCCATCCAGCTCGAAACCTGCCCAGTAATAGGGTGGCTCACCTGACTTCATCATCTCGATCTGGGCCTGGCGCAGAGCACCGGCCTTGGACGCGCCTCGCCCAAGTTGCCCATAAAAGTCGATCATCAGTTTCGCCGTTGCCTGGTCGTCGATTGCCCACAGCGTAGAGACGACGCTTTTCGCGCCAGCTTCGATGAACGCGTTCACAATATCAGCGACTCCCTCCTCGCCCACTGGACCAACGCCGGTATCGCAGGCTGAAAGCGTGACGAGGCTGGCATTGAGATGGAGTTGTCGTATCTCCCGAACCTGCAGGAGCCCATCGTCGATGGGAGGATTCTCAGGTGCAAAGACGAGCGCGGACCTGTCCGGAAACTCTGGGTCGGCGTATCCATGCAGGGCGAGATGGATCACCTCGTATTGGTCGAGAGGCAGTCTTTTGAAGTCAGTCTCTGTTGCATTGCCGCCCAATAAAATAGTGTGCGGCTGCGGCAGGTCAGTGGCAACGGTCTCCACTTCGTAGCGGCTTTCAGGCAAGGCAACCAGCTCACTCCGGTTCAGGCCGGATACCGCCCGCCTGACCATGGCGAGGAGCGTTACCGGGGGAGCCTTGGATATCCAAGCTGCAACGCCAAGAAAAGCCAGGTCCGTGTGTGTCGGGAGATTGGCCCGGTGCCGCAGGAGATCGAGTACCGTCCCAGAAGGCGCAACACTCACGGTATGGGTCGCCAGAACGTATTGGCCTCCTTCGGCCAGCGCATTGAATGGCAGCAATTCCAGCTCGCCATCCGGAACGACGATGACATCCGCCTTGGCTCGATATTCCGGTATCCCGCCCAGTAGGCTATGGAAGAGTTTCTGCGCTAAAGGCAAGTCCGCTTTCCGATCCATCAGCTCTGCGCGGTATTGCGAAGCCTCTTCCGTCAATTCGCTCTTTGGCGCCAAGGTATAGCAGCGAGCCCCTTCTCTCGTGACAGCCAGTGCATACGAGTGGGGTTCGGCCAGCACGTATTCAACAAAAAGCTCGGACGGGTGAAGATCCTGTTCGAGTTGGCTGAGTGCCACTGGATCGGGAGGTGTATCGATGTCACTGTCGTCGTCCCCGAGTTGCTGTTCCGTCGTGTAAATCGCGTTGAGAATTTGGCCCCGTGCGGCGGGATTATCGGTATCCAGCAGACGGACATCAAGACGCGTCAATCGCAGTTCAGCGGCGCTGGGCGCATGAGGTGGGATGACTGCATGATGCGAGAGCGCCTGCGCCTCGATGCGTCCCCGCGCTCGTTCGATCACGCGGAACGCATCGCCCAGCTTCCCCTGGCTACTCAGGGAAGCGAAATATCCGGCGTAGACAACGCTCAAGTCATCCAAGAGCTGGCGTTCCACCATCGGGGTTGGGACTCTGCTCAGCAGAGCGTCGAGCAAATCTGCGCTCTTTTCGTAGAGGTCATCGGACGCTTGCACCTTGCCAAGTCGCGCCAGAATTTCAGCCTTGATGGCGAGATTCCGTGGAACGAAATACATCTCGTCAGGAATCTGCTTGTTCGCATCGATTGCTTCATCAATTGCGCTCAGGGCTTGGTTCAGCATTCCCTGATGGAGATAAGCCTTCGCCAGAAGCCCATCGGACTCGCTGATGCCGCGCCAATAGGAGAGCTGTTCCGCGTATTTGATCGCCTCCTGATAGTCGCCAATCGCCTGGTTCCATGCGTTCATTTGCTGATAGACCAAAGCTCTTGCGCGGTAGAGGTCGTAGAGATGCGCGGTCAGATGATACGCGGAGACTTTGCGCATTTCCTCATTGGCGAGTTGAAGTGCCTCCTGGTAGCGCCCCAAGCCGCTCAAGGCACTGATCTTCGCTGTAATCGCAATGGTCGGATAGGCAACGTGGGGAGTATTGGCGGCTGTCTTGATAGCCTCGTTCAGCGGTCCCAAGGCCTCTTTGTATTTGTGCAACTCGACAAGGCCGGTCCCGTACATGCTCGCGTAGCGGATTCGCGCGGCGGGATCGGTAAACTTGGCGACCATCCATGCACGGAGAACGTCCTTCTTTGCGGTTTTGATATCGCCCAGCAAGAAGGCGGCAATGCCTTGCTCACCAACAGCGCGAGAAGCCAAAAGATAATGGTGACGGGCGCGAGCCAACGACTCCACTTCTGTCCAGGTGGTGCGCGCCATGCCCGCGTCGTAGTTTGTTTCGAGCATTCCAAGAATAGTCAGAATCCGCAGGCGCGTCTCAGGGTCGCGGGCGGCAGGCAGCAACAAGTCCTGGCGCAACACTGCAATCTGGTTGGGAATCGTGGTGGACGATTCGCTCTTTGCGGGCATTTCGCTGACTTGTGCATAGAGTGCTTTGGAGGATTCGCCCTTGGCGCGAAAGGCGACTTCAGCCCGGCGGTAATAAGGCTCGGCCTGAATCCAAGCGTTCAGCCATGACAGATCGTCGGCATGCTTCAGCAGCGCCTCTGGAGATTGTGAATCCCGCCGCCGGACGACTTGATACACGACAACACTCAGCAGGGCAGCCAAAAGCAGACCGGCGACGATGCGAAACCTGGGGGGAACGGCGATTCGCATAGCACACCGCTTACTTTGGCGTCCATCATGCCAGATTGCAGCGGACAGATCAAATTTGGGTATGTTTGCCGGGAAATGCGGCGAGTGTCGCGAGTCGGGTACTTACGGCCCGTCGGGTGGGTGAGGATGGCCCGGCGATGGATCGCCGGCACATTCCAGGGTGGGAAGACGGGCAAAGAATGGACCTGCCCAGCGGCAGGTCCCGAGTGTTATTCCCCATCTATGCGGCGGCTTTCTTCGCAGGCTTTGCTGTTCCCTGCGTGGCTTTCTTGCCTTTCTCTTTGGCGGCGAACTCCTGCTTCACCTTGGCCGTAATCGCGTCGGTGTCCACCTTGTAAGTGCTGGCTGCATCCCGAAGCACGGTTGCCACGTTCGTCCGTGACGCGGCTAGCAGGATGGCCGTTTCCACCAGCAGTCGTGAGAGCGTCCCCTCGTCGGAGCGGCGGAGGAAGGCTGCAAGAGTTTTTGCGGTGCCTCCGTCGTCCCGTTTCTGCCGGATGCCGTGCTGCCGCGCCAGCATGGCAAGGCGGTTCTCATCCATGAGACTGGTCAGCTTCTCCAGAGTGAAAAGCAGGTCGCGCTTCATCAGGCGAACGGGAACGGCAGCTCCCACAGCGGCCAATACGCGGAGGCCGGTTGCGTTAACGATGGCCTGTTCCCTGCGCTGTTTCTCCTGTTCGGCTTTCCACTTCTCATCGTGGCTGGTTGACTGTTTCGGATGATGGATAGGGCAAGCTGGATTTGCACAGACCTTATGGATGGTGCCGACATCGACGCCTTCGGTGATGATGGCCTCGGTGGTGAACTTGCACACCTTGAACTCCGGCCGCTTCGCGTCGTCTTTCGACTTTGGCTTGTCGTCCCGAATCGCGGTGTACTTGTTCCGTGGTAATACATTGCCGCCGTCCTTCTGTGCGCCGTAAGCGGTGCTGATTTGCACCAGTTCGGGCTTTGCCGCAACAGTCGCTGCCACATGGGCCTGTATCTTGGCCTGATAACAGGTGGGGTCGGTGCAGCGGTCCCCCTGCTTGCCGAGGTCATCCCCAAACAGCAACTTGTTGTGGCCGGTTCGTTTGGGGCATTCCGCGCAACTCCCCGCCGTGGGCACGAGTTGCGCATCGCGCTTGTTGAATGGAGCGTCCTTCAAGACGAGGAGAATATTGGCATCAATCCAGAATTGCAGGTTGCGGACGGGTAGCAGGATTCGCGCTGGCTTTTGGCTACTGCCGCTGTAGACCTCCTTGAAGCATGCCGAGAGTGCCTGTACCTGCGCGTCCGCTGGCAATTTAGCTAGTAAAAGGGCGTGACCCACGCCGATCTCATCGGCATAGAAGGCTTCGACTGCGGCTGGCGTGAGGTCGATCAGCTTCAGTCTTGCAGCTACGAATGCCGGAGACTTGCCCACCTTGGCCGCGATTTGCTCGATGCTGTATTTGTGTTCCTCCAGTTTGAGCAGAGCGCGGAAGCCCTGCGCCTCCTCCATTGGGTGAATCTCGGAGCGAATCAGGTTCTCGACAAGTTGGGCTTCGAGGGCTTCGGCATCGCTCATCTGCCGGATGCGGACGGGCACGGTGTCCTGCCCGGCAAGTTGCGCGGCGCGGTAGCGCCGTGCGCCGAAGACGATCTCGAAGCCGTTCTCCGTGAGAGGCCGCACCAGCAAGGGCGATAGAATGCCCTGGGTGCGGATGCTTTCGGCCAGTTCTTTGAGCGCGGCATCCTCGAAAGTGCGGCGCGGGTTGCTCTTCGACTCATTCAGCAGTGAGAGCGAAACGTTGCGGTATTCGGTGGCGTTGATGACTTGGGTTTCCATGATGGTCTGCTCCTTTCGAGCGGTTGCGGGTGAAAGACGCGGAGCGGATGGACTCGCCGGTATCCGCTCCACAGTGGGGGGACTAGCTACGAATCGATTTGTCCGTGAAAGCATTCAGAAAGCCTTGCGCGTTAAGGTTGTCGATTTTGAGATAGAGCGTGGGCCGGTAGCCTCCGGCCCGCTCCACGATGCGAAGAATGGTCTGCATCAGGCCACCTCCGCGATGGGTTCCTGCGTCTCCGAAGCCGCGTCCTGGCTACCGGACGACTCAGCGTGGATGGCTCCGAGAATGACGGCGGAAGCCCGCTGCACGACTTCAAGGCTTTCGGCCAGTAGTGCCGCATTGCCCGCGTACATCTGGATGTAATCAGACGATGCACGGCCCATCTCAAGGCCGATGGCCTGTCCCACGATGAAGGCCACGGCCTCCGCCTCTGTCTCCCGCACCGTGGCGGTGGTCATCGTGCGGCGGTCGCTTTTATGCAGAAGTTCGTGCGCGACTTCATGAACCAACGTTACGAACTCCTCCGCCTTTGACTGGCCCGGTAGCAAGGCGATCTTTCCGCCGTAGCTCACGCCGAGTGCTGGCGCGATGTTCTCGCTGTATTCGAGGGCGATATTCTGCTGTGCCAGAAATGCAATGAGCCGGTCCCGGTCGCTGCCCACATCGCCGGTGACATTGTGCTCGAACTCGGGCAGGTCTGCGCCTTCGGTCTGCGCCACATCGAACACATACACACCGCGAAAGCCAATGAGGACTGGCCGGGGCTTCTCGTCCGTCTCCTGCTCTTGCTCTGTCTTCCTGCGCCGATGGCCGACAATCGGGGCGAGAATCTGGATGCCTTTCTCGCCCTTCTTCACGAACCGGCCCAACTCTTTCCAAGTCGAAAAACCGGCGACACGGGTCGCCGTCGGGCGCTGCCGTGCGATGGCGAGAATGTTTCCAAACGAATAGGAATGGAAGCGGGCCATTGCGGCAAGGTAGGCGGTTAGGGTTTCGCTTTTGCCTGCTTCAAGCTGTTGGAGCAGGAAATCCACGGCCTGCTTGATGAGTTGCTGCGTGGGGTTGTCCTTCTGTGTGGTGCGCTGCTGGTAGGGTGATTCGCTCTGGTTGCGGAGCGCCGCATTTTTCCTGTGCGGCGCGATGGTTGCGGTTTTGCTGCTGGATGCGTAAGGCATGATGTGTACTCTCCTCTGTTGCCCGCTGCGGGGCGGAATCTGAAGGAGGGCGTCTGCCTCGAACCAAATTTCTTTGTTTGAGTGCCCCCGCTTCATGGCTCTTGCGGCTCGGCAGGGGCGAGGAGGGTTCGGTCAAGGGCGGGCGAACTCTGCCCGTTCATGGAGCGTCAGCGAACACCCTTGACGGGTTCCGACCGCCTCTGCGAAAAAGCCGCCTGAAGCGGGGGCACGGGAACGAAGAAGAAATTTAGTAACCCTTCCGCATTGCTTTCAGGGAGGGGCGTTGCGGGGAAGGAACTGCCCCGCTGAGGTGGGTGGCGGAAGACACAGAGTGGCTGGAGACAGGGAGGAGCGAAGCTCTTCCCTGCAAGAATCGCATTGCGCGCAAGAGAAAAATGCTCGCGACGGTTGCAAGTCACCGCGAGCAAACCCAGCTAATACTCGCTGGGCAAATGGATGACGTTGTTGGCAAAGTAAAGCTTCACTTCGTCCAGCGGAAAATCAGTGAATGGGATTTCCTGCGAGTAAACGATGTTGCCATTGCCATCGTCGCAGAGAACGGTCGCGCTGCGGTCGGCGCGAACCTGCAACTTCCAGACCTGAAACTCTTCCTGAGCAACGGGCGGCTCATGCTGCTGGGCAATGGCGATGATGTCGAGCAACCAGTAGGCTCCGCCCTGCTCGGCGAGGTATTGAGCGCCATCAGTGTAGAGCACCGAGGGATTGATGCCGTGGCGATACCAGTTCTCGGAGCCGGTGAATTGCCGGAGTTGCGATTCGGAGAGTGTAGCTGCGTTCGTCATATTGGGCCTCTTTCGTTGAAGTGTCCCCGCGGCGGGGGCGAGAGCAGGCACAATGCCGCCGTATAAAGCGCGGCAGTCATAGCTTTTTGGGGGGACCACGGCGCAGGCAGGGGGGAGCCAAAACAGCGTCATTGACGGCAAGCGACGGTGGCTACAGTGCCAACTTCCCGCCGACTATCAGGGACAAAGGAAAGAGGCCACGAAGCGAGCGCTACTTTCGTCCGGCGTCAAATTGCTCTGAGACAAACTCCCTCGCGGATGAGATCCGTGAAGAATTGCGTCGCCTGTCGAGCTAAGGGCGGAGAAATCAACAGTACGCCCATCTCAATATTTCGATTCTGTGCAGCTTCCGTGAAATTTGCAGACGAAACAAACAGCTCTTGCTCATCGAGAACAACACACTTGGCATGTAACGAAATGGGTTCGTTGTTAGCAGCTTCAATTCCTCGACGATCGTAGTACACTTCGGGCAGTCTATGGCCTGCTGGCCAATGTCGTTTGGAGAATTCACTGACAAATCTGGATACCAGTTCGGGAGCCGTTAACGCATTTCCAGGCTGAGGAGGAAGGTTGAGGAAAGCGCGAACATGGAGCGATGGGAGCTTCTCCATCCGAGAAGCTAAATCTTCAAAAATCTGTTTGCCCTGATGAACTGCATAACCCGCAATCAGGACACTTTTCTCTGCTCTCCTAAAGAGGTCTGCGACTACTACCTTTGTGTCGCGATGGTAGGCATTGGACTGCGTCGGGGCAGTCATTACTAGCTGAACAGAGTCCTCAATGGACGGTCGCATTGATGAAGCATCGCTCAGCATTTCAATGCAAAAAGCCAAAGCATCCGAACCGCAGCCTTGATTTGTGAGCGACTGCAAGGCCGCAGCTACGGGACCAGCCATTTGCGATCCGACGATCCTAGAAAGAGATGACACTGAATAAGGGAAGCAGATTCTCCCTGTTCGAATTGCTCCAGCTAGACCTCGCAGATCATTTTCACGCAGTTGTGTGAGTGCTTCTCCGTCTCTCAATTTCATATCTCCATGAAATACTCGGCTTGCTGCCCTTGAACGGTCCTCACTACAAGAGAACGGTCAAGCAGATCGTTCTGCTGTTCACAACTGGTCTCGGCAACAAGAAGACATCCGTGGCAAGCGGCCCCCAGTAAGAAACTCCTCTCATGTGGGCTCTCGGGGACATGCTGTGAACAAACTGGGTCATTTGAACAAAGAATACCCAGGTCAATCGCACTCCGAATCGTGCTCGCTATTCGACGGCCAACTTCGATCAATCCCCCAAGAGTTCCTTCGGAATCCGAGCTGCCGGTGTAGAGCAATACACCGTATCCGATATTGGGGAGTGCATAGATGCGTTCTCTAATTGAACTTGCGGGGTAACCACATTCAAGCGCAATGGTTGTGATGAGCAAGTGAGCGAATGAATGAAGCATGATGTAGGCAGGGCCAGCGAATTGCCTGCTAGAGGAGCTGTGTTCCGCTTTCCATGCAGCAAAGCCTCGCCTGAGCTGGACAGCTCTTTCCACAACCGCAGGGCGTTGGAGCCAAGCTTCAATTGACTCCCGACTGAATTGAAGAAATATGCCCTCGCCACGATTTTCAACGGCAGGTACCCACGAAACGTTGCGCGCCAAATCAGCGCGGCGTACTCCCATATCGAGCTCTCCTTCGGTATCGGGGGCTGCGGCTTCAAATCGTGTAAACCCAACCAAAGCCATGACTTCTCGAAGTCGTTGTACCAATATGACCTTTTCAATACCGTTCATCCACGGCTGATCCCATTCGGTTCTTGGAAGAGTGCGAGCGTAAAAGATTCCCTCCGGTCGGTCATCTCCAATTTCTTCGGACACTGAGACTAAGGTTTCAAGTTCTGCGGATTTTACAGATTTGTCTTGGACCTGTTGAGGATTGCGGCGAGCTTGAATGCTGGCCCAAACCTCCGCATCCGTGATGCCATTGAGGGCCTCGCGTACCTTCGTTTTCTTTCGCTCTTTGGCTACATCCGCTTCATCTTCGGCAGTCTCCAAGAAATCCCATACCGCTGACACTGCATCTCGCACGGATTCTGACCGTTCGGGCAGCGAAATGACGCTCATTCTTTGCGGGAAATAGGCATTGGACGCGGTGCGGACCAATAGCCTATTCATCTCCTGACAAGGCTCTTTCATCGCGGGACCTAGCCACGGACGGGCTCCATCACAGCGTCCGAATACCTCAGCCTTTTGGATCGCAATCTGTGCCATGCTTCGCTCAGCTTTGCCACAGGAGCATCGAATCCAAATTTCCGATAGATCACCACTCGTCCCCCGTTCATCCATAAAGAGGGGTCTGCCTTGATTGCGGCAAGTGTTGTCGTTTCCGTGGAGAAAGAAATACCAGTCTATGTCGCCTATATGTCCGTATCGACACGCCCTGACGAACCGGACGGGGACGACCTTGAGCTTCTTTCTCGTTTCAGGGTCTTCAAAAACATTGCCTCTTGAGAGCGCTCGCACATTGATTAGATACCTACTCCGTCGAGACTCGTCTTGGCTCTTTCCTGGAGGATCTTGTGTCACGAACCACTCCGGGAACCGATACACACGTACTCCGGTAACCCGCAGGTCATCTATATCTCCGGCCGAAGGTGGGGTTTCGAGTCGAACCGATGGGACGTGCAACAGGTTCGCAATTTTAGCGCTGAGCCGAGGTTCACTGATAAGGTCGCGATCACCGACCCACTCATCAAGGCCTGCAATTAGAACCGACCTTTCAGGTAGATCAGTCATTGCGCCAGGACCAAAGGTCGTGATGAGTTGCCCTTGCCGAAGCTGCCCTTGCGGTCTCTTCCTCTTTTGTGTCGTCATTGATCCTCATCCAGATCGAAGCCTTCTAGGCTCCGTACCCACATATTGACGTTCGGCTCGACATTGCGCAGCGAGCGATTTGCCCTGAACTTCATCTTCCAGTGACCACCCGGAAGATTCTTTAGTGCTGAATCGAGAAAGTCCTGCAGAAGTGGTGCACCGGAACCGTGTTCGTGCTGGTTGTACTGCAAACCTGCGCCCACTTGCCTCTGGTCCTGCACGACTCGCACCCATTCATCCAGCAGATCGGCGCAGCGTTGTCTTACCCTCTGGCGAAGACGTTCTCTCTCGGCTATATCGAGTTTGTTGTGATTGAATGCACGGTCGCCAAAATGCTCGATTACAGATTCCAGGGCATTTCTTTGGTTCGTAATTTCCATTGCACCGAGAGGCTGCGTCATCGACTCCTGCCCAAGCCGCGACAGCGCAACGAGCGATGCGGCGAGTCCTCGGTCGAGTGCACGCGGTGAGAACGGCGTCACGCTGGTGGCTTCGACGCTGCGGTAGAAGCTCTCGTGGTAGGCACAGAATCTCTCGTAGTGCGATCGGTCGCGGGGCTTGTGAACATTGAGGATTGTTACAACCAGACCCGGACGCTCAGGATCTCGGCCAACTCGGCTCGTTGCCTGAATATATTCGGCGGACGCTTTCGGTTGTCCAAAGACAACCATGAGACCAAGTCGCGTAATGTCGAGTCCAACTGAAATCATGTTGGTTGCAATCGCAACATCAGCATGATCCTTTTCCGAGAACAGGCGCCCTAATTTCCTCTTCGCAATTGAGACTTTCGACGTGTCTACGCGACTCGTCAATTCAACGGGTTCATAAGCAATTTCTCGATCTGCAAAGAGCCCAACTGCTTCGCCTACTCGCTTTCGTGAAGCATATCGTTCCAATCGGTTGCGAACTTCGTCTTCAATCAGTCGCCTGGCGCCGCCCAGTTCGCGAAGAGCATTGAAGTAGCCCACCAGCGTCATATATGGGTCGGCTGGATTTGGCGAAGTCTTCTTCAATTGGTCATAGGACAACTGCCCCGCGCCAAGCAACGCTAGGTACACCCTCAGCATTGCCACTTTCGGGCTGCGTCCCTGTGCAGCAATCCCAACGTATAGCCGCGGATTTGTCTGTGGGTCTGCTTCTTCCGGGGTCAAAGTATGCGCAAAGAAGGAATCACGCCGGTCAGGTCCGGGCGGTGGAAAGATATCAACCTGGTTCCGGTTAAAGAGTGCTTGAATCTGGCTATCTGCTCTTCGGACGGTCGCCGTCGATGCAACAATTTTGGGCCGGACGCTCCCTTGAACAGCGAGTTCTTCAAGCGCTGTCTCGTAGAGGCCAACCATCGTGCCCAGCGGCCCTGAGATGAGATGGAGTTCATCCTGAATGATGAGGTCGGGAGGAAGAAGGTGTCCGGCGGGTAGCATCGAGCCTTTTCCTGGCTCCATTGGACCGTAGAATCCCGCTCGGTCGTACCGCTGCACGCGGCCAAAGAACCCGGCAATCTTTCCAGTCCATGGCATCCCTGCGAATTTGTCTACGGTCGCAATCAAGAAACATGGAAGCCGGCGATACATCGGTTCATCGACCGCGACAATGGGAAGCGATCTCGCTCGGTTGAAATCGCAGTCGCGGTTGATGCACGCAATCTGCAATTCATCGGGGTAATCCCTATTCGCACGTCC
>Ga0307373_10014246_pt1 | contig 10987 bp, 10 predicted proteins | sample OX2MG_FD_202534 | JGI IMG/M metagenome (GOLD analysis project Ga0307373, IMG submission 202534) | Soil microbial communities from Risofladan, Vaasa, Finland - OX-2 | ecosystem: Environmental > Terrestrial > Soil > Coastal area > Acid sulfate soil | place: Finland: Risofladan, Vaasa | collected... | reverse complement strand
ATGGTCATCATGTCGGAGGCACCTGCATGCGTCACAACTGTTGCATCAGATGCAACAAAGGACGCGATTTTTCCTCGAGTGCCAGACGTGTGAGACAACAAATAAAAATGAGCGCAGAGAGCCGGGAAAGAAAGCGGATTGAGGAGCAGGAGGTGGGAGGGCCGAAAAGGGAAGGTGGGTAGAGCTAGAGAAGCAGGAGGTAGGAAGAACGAAAGCGGACAGAGGCAGAGGAGTAGGGGAAGGGTGAGGTACGGATAATGAGCCAACCTATTGTTGCGTCCATGGATGAGACGACAGGGCGAGGAGCCCGGGCCGAGGCCCCAACGGATTCGGACTCGACGCAACCTCGTCGACCGGCGAAGTCAAATGGCCTTGGCGCAGCGAAGGACGAAGCCTTCGACCTTCTGGGCGCCATGATGGTCGCTGCCCGGGCGGCCGGGCTCGTCGCACTCGGGCTGGAGCTGGGCCTGTACCGGGTGATGGCGAGCCAGGGACCGCTCACCAGCATCGAGGTCGCCGAGAAAGCCGGACTCCATGAGCGGTGGGTCCGCGAGTGGCTCTACGCGCAGTCCGCCGCCGGTGTCGTCAGTTACCTCGGCGATGCCCGCTTCGAGGTGAGCGACGGGGTGGCGGCGCTGCTGGCTGATGAGTCGAGCCTGCTCTACATGGGGGGGAACTTCACCACGCTCCCGAACCAGTTGAGCCTGCTGCCCCGACTGGGCGAGGCGTTTCACACCGGGCTGGGGCTTACCTTTGACGAGCGAGGTCCCGGGTCCGCTGCGGATGTCGAACTCCTGATGGGGAATTGGTATGGCCAGGTCCTTGTCGCGACGGCGTTACCGCAGTTGGACGGGGTGATCGAACGTCTGCGCGAAGGGGCGGTAGTGGCCGACGTGGGCTGCGGCTCGGGAATCGCGATTCTTGAGATGGCCCGGGCCTTCCCGGCTTCTACTTTTCACGGCTATGACGTCTCGGTGCACGCACTCGAGAGGGCCGAGTCGCGTCGGGCCGCGCGCGGCGCCAACAACGTGACCTTTCACCACGTCGAGTCCGAGCCGCTGCCCTCTGAACCAACGTTTGATCTAGTGACGACGTTCGACTGCCTGCACGACATGACCCGACCGGTTGCTACCGTGAGGGCCATCCGCCACGCGATAGTTGATGATGGCGTCTGGTTCATCGTCGATATCGACTGCGCCCCCACCTTCGAGCAGAACCTTCGCCGGCGCCGCTTCGCCACGATGCTGTACTCCACCTCGGTCTATGCGTGCCTGTCGTCGGCCATGTCCGAACCGGGTGGAGCGGGATTGGGAACCTGCGGACTCTCCGAGCCGGTCCTTCGCGAACTTGTGGGAGAGGGCGGTTTCAGCCGGTTTCGCCGTCTGGACATAGAGCACTTGATCAACGCCTTCTACGACGTTCGACCGTGACGTTTTTCTTGGCGCAGAGTATCTGTTCAGGTGTTACCAACTGCTTGTGGTGGGCTCAGTGACCATTCCTTGAAAGTGCGAGCATCCATGGGTTCACACATGAACAGTTTGCGGCTGCTGTGATACACACATGAGCGCACCCGATCAGTCGTCGTCGGACTCGACCCGGTCAGCAAGAATGCCTGGAAAGTGCGCCTCCAACACTTCTGTGAAGAGGTCGAAATCCTCTCGTGGAAGACCGCAATACTCGATCAGATGCATGATTGATTGCCGAAACGAGATCATCGCAACGCTCACCAGAAAGTTCACCGCAGTCAATTTTGTACTGATGCCCAATGGCGTTCCGTTGGCGTCGGCGTCAAAGAACTCGAGTATTGCATTCCCTGGATGGCAGCAAGCAGAGAGGTGATCGTAGGTTCCCCGCCACTCTCGCTCGTTGGTCCAGTGTGCACCGAATTGCCTAGCGGTCTCTGTCGGGCTCGCGAACGTTTCGCCACCTATGCTCCACTTTGAGCTGTCGTCAACGATCAACGCATCTGGAAAATGGCTCAGAATCAACTCCCTGGTTTTCTGTAACTGACCCTTGAAGTGCCTGTTTGCGCCAGTGTTACGTCCTACCATTCGGCTCGATGACGCCACTGTTTCATCAAATCCTCGCAACTCATCAAGTAGTGCTCTTGCTATGCGCTGATCCGCAGTAATGGCGTCGTCCAACAACCACGCCACTCTTGCAGCGTATTCTTCAATCATCCGAACTACGGGTAGCAACGAGAAGATGACTTCTTCTTCGTTGCAAAGCACGCCGATTCCGCCGACCAACTCGCCGACGACAATCGTCCATGACTGTGCAAACCGGTGGACCAACTGGATAAGTTCAGGTGCCCCGTATTTCCGATCTGCATATATCCCTTCGTTGATGATCGGTGACGCTTCTCCGACTCCAGCGATGGGAATTGAGACACGCAAACTTCGTGCCAAAAGACACACTTCACCTATGGCATGGAGCCAATTTTGGAATTCTTCGTCAACCAATCGCCCTTTGCTTCCGGGGTTCGACTCTTCTTCCGACATGAACCTTCCTCCTCGTTAATTCCTGAACCTATACGCATTCCGAGATTTAGCATTCGACGGCATTGGGTGAACGAGAGAAAGCTCTACCATGTCGCCTCCCACCAAGCGATTCTCTAATCGAAGATTGTCGACGTCGGCCCAGCGACTTGATAGTCAAAGGACCATCCGGGGACGGACCGTCATCGAATAGGGTCAAATTTATGGATCAAACCATTTGCCAAGACTCGTGAACCGCGGCGACGAGAAAGCATTGCGCCGCGCGGCGGCAAGACTCAATATTTCTTCGGACGAGACACTTCTTGAGTTTGACATTGGGAACTTCTTGTTTCTCATCTTGCCGGAGGACTTCCCAACACCGCTTCCATCTAAGGCCAAGAGGATTGATCTGGTCGCAAGCAACCACGCTTTATACGTCCACTCCTTTGGCATTCATCGCCGATACGGATGGAAGGAGATCCTCGAGTGTTCTTTTGGAGAAGAGTTCTTCCATTGGCGCGAAGTAAACGGCCACAAATGTCAGGTTCACATGATTCGCGGGTTTCGGCCGCTCGCCCAAGTCGTGAGCGAATGCATCGAAACATACGAGCGCCATCTTGACCCCATAGAAAGTCAAGGGAGAGATATGCAACGCGCCAGTTATGAATCCCAAGATCGGCAAAGAAAAGCACGGAGTGCGATCCTTGAAAGGCAGAATCAGTACTACCGTGCACTCGATTTCAGTGCCACCGTCACCAATTCCGCAGGCGAGACGTTCGTCTCGTCGGTCGTTCGACTCACGCGCACGGGAATTGAATTCATCTTCGATGCGGCAAACCGAGAACTTTTCGTTCCATACGAGGTGGTCGAACCTCTTCAGGTTGATCTCATTGCGAATACGGTCACGGCAAAGATTCTGGGGCCCGGCTACCAGTCGTTCACAGTTCAAGGAAAGACGACGGACGAAATGTCTCAATGGAAGGCGGACCTCGATCAACTAATCTCAGTCGAACTCACTTAGTGGGCCTGATTGAATCCCAGGTCGCTAGCCTCCCATTAGATTGTGTAGGTCGGCTCCACGACTGGAATCCTCACTCAGTCTCTCGATCTCGTGGAGGGATGTTCGGACCACTTTCCTGGGCCAAAGACATTGTTGGCCACGTTGCGCCAAAAGATCGCGATCGAGTCCTTGCAGATGCCCTAGAGGCCCTGGTCAAGCCGGCAACGGTGATCCTCATTGATCGAGAGTCAAGAAATTGATTCCATTGCGAGTCTCTCTAAGCAGTCCTTGGTGATCCAAGGACTGCTTAGTTTCCGCATGATCATGAACGAAATTGTCGCGGCGAGCGTCAGCCGGAACTTACTGTGATCGACCATGCTCCGTCAGAATTTATTTCCAGATAGTACGGCCCACCACTAAGAAGGTTCGCGATAACTGAACCACTGTAGGAGCCGATTTCGTTAATTGGAAGACCTTGCAGTGAACCGTTGGTGCCAAGGATTTCAACGATAAAGTTTCCGCCTTGCGTCGTAGTATTTGTCGCTTGAATCCGAAGGCTTGAACCACCGGCAACAGGTCTGACGACCTCTTGCCCTTGTCAGGTCAATGTGGTTGGCAGAGCCACGCCAGAGACATCACGCGGCTGGGTAATTTGAACTGTCCAAGGGACTCCCTGATCAGCTGTCACACTAAGGACGTACTGACCGGCAGGCAATCCCTCTGCGATTGAACCGCTGTAAGAGCCAATCACATTGATGGGAATGTCAACAAGCGAGCCATTCGCATTGTCAATCTCAACGATGAAATTTTCCTGGCAGGCAGAACAACTTGCTTGGAACACTGCGAGACCACTTTCAACTGTGAATGCGCTCGTTGCCGTCTGCCCGGTACCAGAGAGATTGATCGGTGCGGGCGTTGGCACCGTTGTTGTCGTGGTCGTGGTCTTCCCAGCCTGAATCACCTTCCAGTGATCGACGGTCGTGGTCTTGCCACGCACGATCAATGTGATCGCGTACGACTTCGACGTGGTGGATGTGTTCGCCGTGAACCTGGCCGACCGGGCGACGGTGCCGGTCTTGCACTTCACGGTCTTTGCGAATCCCGCAATCTTCGGACTCGACGACCAACCGCAGGTCTTGGCATTCCTCACCGCGGCAGTCAAAGTCACCGAGCCACCGGAGGCGCTCACTGTCTTTGTCGCAGCGCCCGCCTGGGTGACAACGAGGCCACCGAGACAGAGTGCAACGCTGGCGATACTGACGGCAATCCTGCGCTTCATTGAGACCTCCTAGAACGGTCTACATCATGCCCATACGGTAAGAAAAGCGATGGCTACGCGCCCATGTAACGCCCAAGCCAAAACAGAACCAAATACTGACTGGCAGAAATGCGATGTGACCAGTACTTTTACCTCTTGGTACTTTGAATCGTTTCGAGCTTGAGGGGCTGGTGCCCTCAGGGGCGTGCGTGTTCAAGTCCCGTCTCCGAACCAACAATCTTCGTCCGGTTAAATTTCGGTCAATATCTGCTGATCGATACCGCATCGATGTCTCAATGCAGCTTGCGGTGCTGTGAGACAGGGAGCGCACCCGTTTCCAGTTGCGATGGGTGGGCAGAATGATCAAGCTCTATGATCACTGCCGTGAACAACGGGGCTCGAAATGAGACAAGGATTCGACCTCCGGGGCTCCCAGAGTTCAAGAATCCTCCAATAGATGAAGTCGCGATCGGGCTTCAATTCAAGTCGGTTGGCGCCGTCCATTCACAGATCTTGAGTCTCTACCGCGAGGAAATAAAGACGGACTTCCCAAACACTGAATATCAGCCGCGTCTGCCCACGACATCTATCGTGAATGCCCAACTTCCATTTCCCGGGATGGTTGGTGCGCCGCCTATTCCTCTGCAGACAACAAATCAAGAAGGCTCCGATCGGGTGTGGTTGGTTGCACGAGACAATTCAAAAATTGTGCAACTTCAAGACGACCGATTCATAGTTAATTGGCGGCACCTGTCAGAGCCTTACCCAAGATTTGAGTTCGTCGCCTCCTTGTTCTGGACCCAATTCGATCGCTTCAGAGATGCCGTAAGTGCGTGTGGCGGAGTCATAGAGTCCCAGCAGTTGGAGCTGAGTTATTTCAATTGGATCAATGCTGACGAACTTTCGCAAGTCGAAGCAATTCGATCTGCTGAGGGCTCTCGCGTTGAGTCGCCGAACCATTCGCTCAGGTTTGACGGCCAAATCTCGCTCTCCAACTTCACAATGCTTGATGGCGATGTCCCTATCGCGAGACTTTTAGTACAAGCGGCTGGCGAAGGTTTCCGAATAGCTCGCGCAAGCAATTCCCTCCAACGAGGTTCGTCACTGAACTTCAGTTACTATTCCGCACTGGCACCAGGTGCTGATGACAAAGCCATCGACGATCAATTATTCACAGCACGAGCCTTGATCGTTGGTGCGTTTGACCAGTTGACTACGACAAAGGCCCACGAAGTTTGGCAGAAACAGTGAGGTCGTCCGACAGTCCAAGCAGTCAAACGACACCGGGCGTGCACGTCACAAGACTGCCTGACGAGGTCCGAATGGAGTCGGAATACACACGCACGTCGCAGCCAACTTCAATCCAGACGTCCTTGACCTCAGCCACCTCGACCCCGATCCTGTTGATGCCACCAGCATTTTCTTCCAGTGCCTTTGGGGAAGGGGATATTTTCGACTGGTTGGAACAGCTTGACCGTCGACTAGATGGTCTTGCCGCAGAAACTCTCACAAACGTTGCAAGCGATATTGCTGGCGAGTACCGTCAAACCCTCAGCGATTCCATTAAGTTGGCGCGGGCTTTCGCTTTTGAAAACCTCGGCCCAAGATTGCGTCCACCAGCGGTTCTCCTGGAACCAGGAGGCGTGATCGAATTCGTATGGCGATCCATGGGAATGACCGTCGAGGTGACTTTCGAACCTGGCGACGTCCGCGTGTGGACGCGTAACAGGATGTCGACAGACATGTGGGGTGGGTCGCTTGAGCAGATTGCTGAAACGTTGCCGAGATTGCTGGCGCTTATGGGCACGTCCCCTTCGTAGTTCGGCACACCGAGTGGCTTGTGGCGATCCGGCTGGCATACCTCAAGATCATTTCGTTTGGCGTACCGCGTCCATAGACGACATCGTAGAAACCGACGGCCAAAAGTGGGTCGCAAATTTCGATTTCTCTCCCGACGTGTCGGTGTACTGGAAGGAGCATGTTACTTCCCACGGGATGACGCACACTGATGTTGTCGATTTGGCACCGAAGCGAAATTTCGTGTTTGAAGCACGCGCATCAAATATCAGAGAAATCGTGCCACATGATACGCCGTTGTATCTGGTTTATACACCCACGCCCGGAAGTGCTCCACGTTGCGCCCACTCGTCAATTCTTTTGATGGGCTTAAAGGTAAAGAACCTGAGTGGAGAAAACAGGACCAGGCAAGATAGCTTACGGCGCCTTGCACGCGACCGTCTCCGGGATGCATTCGAGTTCGTGGCAGAGTGTCCGGTGCTCGCTGATTCAGACTCAGAGAATCAAGAAATAAATTTTGAGTAACCAACAAAGTTCTCGTCATCGGTGAATCGCTGTCGACCATATCGATTGAAAGATCAAGGAAGCCTAGGAAAATGCGAGTTACCAGTTTTGCGATCGAAGAAATCCGCGACAACGGCATTGCCAGTCCAGAGAGCCCCGAGCGTTCCGCTGCACTATTTGCGGATCCAGCATTAGTTGACGTTGATACCAACCCAGGGCGTCAGAGCCTTAGCAGCGGTGCTGTCACGGTCATCACTCCTAATCTCCGCATGCCTACCTCCGTTTTCTTGGTTCTGGCATTATCCTTCGAAGAAGGCGAATCTGATTTGCAATACAACATTGGAGTGTTCCTCACCGATCCACGTGGCAAAAAGGAACATCGTCATTGGTGGATAGTCGCTCCGGGGCCGACAGTCGCAGACCAGCCCGATCTCCCCGACGACCGATCATTCCGCATTGAATATGCCGAATTTCCATTCACTTTTCTTCGCGAAGGGAGATTTCTGATAACCCTGGGCCTTTGGATCGGTAATCCGGACCCCAGCATTCCAAGGACTTTCGAACAATGGAATGAAGAGTTCGTAGAGGTTCTTGCGACCCTTCCGATCGATGTGATTGATGGAGGGCATTGACCCAATTACTGCCGACTCGCCGAAGTCAACAACGCTTCCAGCCGTACCATACTTTGAACCAGGTCAAGATCAACTGTCCGTTATTCGGAAGCGCCTACAAGCCAGCCAGTTTCCCAGTTGCAGATGCGCCAGTCGGATTGTTGCGGTCGGCTCTCCGACACCAACAATCTAATGGGACCATCGCATCTGTGCTTGAAATCAGTGTTTTCCTGGCAAGAGAATCGATGATGCAGTTTGCAGGTGCTGTGATACACAGGGAGCGCACCCGACCAGTAGTCCCGTACAGTCTGATGTAGTCGACCCACGATTCTCAAGAGAATTACAGAGGAGGCGTATTGATGCCCTACCCCGATCTTCCAATTGACGAATTCGAGAGTGAGTTCGCAAAAGTTCTACCTCTGGCGGAGGAGAACATCTGGAGAACACACGACCTAATGAAGAAACTCCTCCTATCGGACGCACGATTGGACTCAATGCCCGAGTTCCCTATTTTTCGCCTCCACGTGGGTGCAACAGCCAACTTCCTAGGAGTCATTCAATGTCTGAAAACCCGCTATTCGTCTATAGGGGCACTCTCCTTGCTTCGTGGACTCATCGAGTCCTGGACCCACTTATATTTCATCGCCGACGAAACCGAAGGCGGAACACCTGCCCAGCGCGCGGTTCGTTATGAGGCTGGGGTCCTCAGCGAGTGGGGGGACGCTCAGAAGAAGGCGAAGCCGGAACCGGATCTAGAAGAAGTGCTTCGCCGTAAGTACGCCAGAATCATGGAGCTCTGGGCAGACAACGGTGGCACGGGCAAGTTGAACAGGAGGACCCGCCGTCACGTATCGCCAACTTGGAAGAAGATCACGGCTCTGCCGGAATTCAAGGGGACCGAAGTCCTTTACGACTCAAGTTCTCTCGCGGTCCACGTGTCGGCAGTGGATTTCCTCTTCGCTTCTGACGATTCTCAAATCACATTGAAGTGGGTTCGTCCCGGAGTTCGACCCGACTGGCTCCTGTTCGCGGCGGCATGTTTCGAGAACCTCACCTACAGCGCTTTAGAATCAATTCCGAGCGTCGATTCGCAAGCGCTCGTTCAAGACTCCCGCACACGTTGGCTTGAGATTTTTAATTCGCCGGTCCTGGCGAAACCCGCTGCTACCACGGAAGAATCCGAGCAGCGTGCCTGACCGACTTTTAGCTATTGCTCCACTTGCCACGCCGCCGTCTCACAGACTTGCGATCACAAGATCTTGCTTACTCCTTACGTAGATCAATACGGCCTGTAGCGTTCAATATCCGAGATTAGATCCTGTGCGTTGAAGCCAGGCCGTACCTCGATGAGTGTGATCCCCAGCTGGGAGCACGACGCCCTTTTCCTTGCGTCTCTCTCGAGCATCCTTAGCCATGCGTCTTCTCCGCCGAAGAAGTCGACTGGCTGGTCGTGTTGAAGTCCCTGATATTCGATGCCGATTTTCCACTCGGGAATCCATACATCCAAATGCTGCCGGCCCAAACCTGCCGGCCTCCCGTGTTGCACGATCGTTGTTGTCTGTCCGAAACGCTCGTTAATCAGATTGAACATTTCAGTCTCAGATATCCATCCCTCACCGACGCGGTGCTGACCAGCGTTGACCCGAGCTTCGTTCTCGCTCTGCCTGACGAGAGCTCCGCAATACGCAGCGCCCAGCTCGCTCTCACCCAACCACGGCCAGAACATCTCGACAGGCTGGCTTTCACCAACGACGCGGATTCCCGAATGCCAGGCGTAAGCCCACTGCAAATCCTCAAAGCGAAGCAACTGGCGTCCCACATCTTCGGCAGTGCCCGCCATCACATCAATGTGCGATTGTAGGCACTTCACCACCTCATCCGAATGACTGCGTCCCCACGTCGTGAGGCGATTGTCGTGGAGCAGGATGAGGTCAGCAGCTCTGAGTGAGCGACGAAGGACGAGCGCGAGGATGACACGCGACAAGGCGATAAACGTATTGCCGCCAGACGTTCCAGGGTCGTCGATTGGAATTACGTCGAGTGCCCCAGCGACATCGCCGGCAAGCAGCCAACAACCTGAAGCAAGTGACCAGAAGCCCAGCTCCTCGGCGAGTTGCGCCGCAGCAACAGGATCTCCAATTACGAGTGAATGTATCTGTGATTCCTGATGTGGGTTAGGCAGACCACCCCCTTTGTTTGATCTATTGACCGGCGTGGCCTTGCCTTCCGGTCGTCGTCCGACTGGTGCGTCCGGATCGCACCACGCTGTCCTCAGCGCGTCAACTAGTTCGCTCGGACTTGGGAGCACCTCTGCCCCCGTGGAGGCGTGCCGAATATGACCAGGGCTTCGAACAACAGGCGGGTCGGCGAAGATAGTGACGACCTCCTCGCCGTTGTCGAGAATCGTGTTCCATAAGCCGAGGCGCGGTAGCAAATCCTCACCGCACCTCACGTGGTGTTGGTCAAACGACCGGTTTTCTGACACAGACGACCCGGTCAACCTGAGCATTGACTCCAGGGCCTCACGAATATCCGCTCCGTCTCTGGCTGCGTCAGAATGTTCACGAAGCATGTTGACAACGCCGACATGAATAGCAACTGAAAGGCGTAGACGCTGGGCACGCGCCATTGGACTGATATCGAACAGTGCGCCCTGCTCAAATGCTTTGCTTCTCGCGCGGGCCAGGTGAAGTATTGGGTCGCTGCCGTCCATGCTGGGAGATGATGTCACGGAGTTACTTCACAAACGATGGCGTACGGATGGACATTCTCAGGATTTTAACGACGGTGTTTACCGCTTACCCATTGAAGTGCTGAAAGCCTGCCAACACTTAACCGCCCCACCGCTGAAGTCGCCAGTCGGAGACACCCCTTGGTCGTAACTTGTCAAGCGGCACGTTCTTCGCGTGCTGACCACGCGATGTTTTCGTCGTAAGGACAATCGCTCTCTAGGCATCCGTGCAGGATTCCGACCCACTTATTGGCCAACTGACGGATGGCCTTTCGGTGGTGCTTGTCGCGAGCTTTCAACTCGTCGTAGTAGTGGCGTGCACCTGGTGACGGCAGCAGCGAGCTGAAGGCCCACTGATCGAGTGCACTCGCGAGACGCTTGTTGCGAGCGTGGCGCGACAGTACGACTCTTGACCTGCCCGAGGCCCTGGTGATCGGTGACGTGCCGGCGTAGTTCCTGCGAGACTTGGCGTCGCTGTAACGGTTCGGATCATCCCCGAACTCGCCCAGCACCCGAGCGCCGAGGACCGTCCCCATTCCTGGAAGAGAGAGGATGACCTTGGCACTCGGGTGCTGCTTAAAATGCTCCGACAGTGACGTCTCGAGCTTG
>Ga0307373_10014244_pt1 | contig 10988 bp, 7 predicted proteins | sample OX2MG_FD_202534 | JGI IMG/M metagenome (GOLD analysis project Ga0307373, IMG submission 202534) | Soil microbial communities from Risofladan, Vaasa, Finland - OX-2 | ecosystem: Environmental > Terrestrial > Soil > Coastal area > Acid sulfate soil | place: Finland: Risofladan, Vaasa | collected... | reverse complement strand
GGAGGCCCCGGCGGTGTCTTCTTCGGCGGGGCCCTCGTCCCTGGAATGACGACGACCGTGCAGGGAGCGATGAGCACGACGACGACGGTCGCGGCTGCCGCGGTCGGGTCGACATCGTCAGGGTACACGACCACCAACAACCAAGTCCAGGGAGTTGATGAGCTCGACATGGTGAAGACGGACGGGGCATATCTCTACGTCGCCTCGTCGCAGACGGTCTCGATAATCAAGGCGCTACCCGCGAACTCGACTGCAATCGTCTCGACCATCAGCCTGCCCACCTCCGACATCCTTGGGATCTCGATCGCGCCGCAGAGGCTCGCGGTCATCGCTCAGAGCAACGTGGATGCCTCCGTCGACATCCGTCTGTATGACGTCTCCAACCTGAGCGCCCCGAGCCTGGTAAAGTCCGTGAGCGTGAACGGCAGCCAGGTGGCCGCCAGGTTCGCTCAAGGTTACCTCTACGATATAGTCCAGCAGCCGTCCTTCGTGGACAATGGGAGTGGGAACGTGACCGCGCTATATCCGGGCTCGGCCACTGATGGAGCTTCCTCCGCCCTCCCGCCTGAGTCCACCTACTACACGCCAAACAAGAGCCAGGTGAGCGTCTACACGATGATCGTCAGCATGTCGATGTCCACCGGCGCCCAAAGCTCCGTCGCGGTCCTTACGGGGCAGTCCTCTACGGTCTACGTCTCGACCTCCAACATCTATGTCGTCTATCCCAACTTCCCGTCCTACTACGCGGACGGTATCCAGGGAGACGTCTTCGGGGGCTCGGCGGGGCCGGTAGCCGTCGGCGGAGCGCACCAGCCCCAGAACAGCACCGTGGTGCGCGTCGCCTACTCGGACGGTGTGCTCGGCGCCGACTCGGCCGGCTCCTTCCCGGGGGTCGTCCTGAACCAGTTCTCGATGGACGAGTACAACGGGTACTTCAGGGTCGCGGCGAGCCGGGCGGTCTCGATGAACGGCACGAGCTCGCGCAGCGACGACGTCTACGTCCTGGACCAGAACTTCACCCAGGTGGGGGCCCTCCGCAACATCGCCCCCGGGGAGAACATCTACTCGGTCCTGTTCTCCGGCGAGGTGGGGTATGTGGTGACGTTCGAGCAGGTCGACCCTCTCTTCGCGATCTCCTTCAAGAATCCGGCGAGCCCCGTCATCCTGAGCGCCCTGACCGTCTCCGGGTTCTCCGACTACCTCTATCCCTTCGGGAGCTCATACCTGATTGGGGTGGGGAAGGACACGGTGGCGTCCTCGAGCGGGAACTTCGCCTACTACCTTGGCATGAAGCTCTCGCTCTTCCACGTGGCGGGCGACGGGACATCGACGGAAGTCGCCAACTACATGATCGGGGACAGGGGGACGGACTCTCCGGTCCTAAGCGACCACCTGGCGTTCACCTTCGACCCGGCGCGCAACATTTCGGTGATCCCGGTAGACCTGGCAAAGGTCTCGGGCAACCAGACATCGCCACCGGGCAGCCCTCCCCCATACGGCCAGCAGGTGTGGCAGGGGGCGTACGTCATCAGCGTGTCCCCCACCGGGTTCGACCTCCTTGGGACCGTGACGCAGTATCCCCAGGGGTCGGGCGGCTCGTACTTCGGCAGCAGCGGCGGTCATGACATCTACAGGAGCGTGATCATCGGGAACGCCCTCTACACGATCTCGCAGGACGAGGTGATGGTGAGCGACCTCACGAGCTTCTCGACGCTGGCCACGGTGACGCTCGGCTGATCCCCGTGTGTGGATCGGCAGAACGCGAGCCTGTTTGACGAGTCAGGGCTAGCTCTATATCTCGGGCCGCCTTCACCAATAGCATGCCAGCCGGCCCAGGACCGGAGAAGAGGAGGTAGGTGCGTCTCCAAATTGGGCGGAGAAGCGACGTCTCGGCGTAAGGCCCTGGTTGCGATTGGGAAGGCGGCGGCGGGAGTCGCGGTGGTCACGGTGGCAGCCGCGGCAGGTTTGGGCGGCTACTACTATGAGGTGTGGTCAGCAGCTCTGGGAGGGACGCAATCGTCGGCGTCGTCGGCGTCGTCGGCGTCCCAATCGGTCGAGCCCGGTTTCATGCCGCTCTTCGATGGCGCCACGCTGGATGGCTGGCAGCAAGCAGGCCCTGGCGGCTTCGACGTCGTCGACGGGATGCTGCAGTCGTTCGGGGGGATGGGCCTGCTCTGGTACGCCAAGAAGCAGTTCGGCGATTTCATCCTCAAGGCCGATTGGAAAGAGGTCCACTTCAGCGATAACTCTGGGGTCTTCGTGCGGTTCCCGGACCCCAGAAACGACCCCTGGGTAGCGGTGAATAACGGCTACGAGGTCCAGATAGACAACGTGGGGGCCCCTGACGGCAACCCGCTCTACAAGACAGGTGCGATCTTCAATTTTCAAGCGCCCACGACAGTAGCCTCCAACCCCGTGGGCGAATGGAATTTCTACGAAATCCACGCGGTGGGCCAGAACTACACGGTCATCCTCAACGGCGATCAGGTGACGAGTTTCGTTGGCAGCAGGGGGATGACGGGCTACGTAGGCCTGCAGAATCACGATGACACGTCGACCGTGACATTCCGGAACGTCAGGATAATGGAGCTGTGAAGCTGAGGGGAGCTCGAAGCTCCCGTCGAGAAGGCCGCCTACCGCTAGGATGCCGGTAGCGTAATCTGGGCTTCGGTCTGTTGACCGGACACGACGATAGTATACTGGCTTCCAGCGGTCACCCCCGACCCGATCGGTCCGCTATACGCGAGCGTCACCGACTGGCCCGCCGCGAGCTGGATCCCCCCGCCCCTGGAGAAGTTACCGAGGCCGATGAAGCCTCTCGAGAAGTTGCCCGAAATCGTCCTGGAGAGGTTGCCCGATATGGCCCTCGAGAAGTTTCCGGAACGCGAGAAGCTCCGCGTGGAGTTGAAAAGACCGGCTGAGAAGTTGAACCGCCCAATCGGCACGGGCGACAGGGTGCTGTTGCTCTGCACGAGGAACACGGCGGACCTTGCGAAGCACGCAGGAAGGGCAAACCCCGTGCGAGTCCGGTTCGTCTGCGAAGACTGAGAGGTCTGCGAAGTCGACGTCGAGGTCGACGTCTTGGTCGAGGGACACCCGCTCCCTGGCGTGACGAGCACCGAGTTGATGGACACTGCCTGCGTCCCGGTGTTCTGGATGGTCACCAAGAGGGTCGTGTTGGAGAGCGCCGCGTTGCTGATCTCAACGTTTCCTTGGGTCGTAGAGCTGACACTTTGGACTGTGGAGACGCTCGAAGACTGACTTTGGGTGGTGCTCGAATGTTGGTTCGCCGGGAGGAGATACATGTAGCCAAAGACAGTTGCGCCGACGAGCACGACCACGACGATGCCCACGATGGCCGCGGCCCCCATCCCTTTTTCGGCCATTGGGGTTGTCGGCCCTTGCGAAAATTTAAGCAGATTGGCTCAAGCATCTATAATCGCTGCTCGACCAGCGCCTCAGAGAGGCTCACGGGAATCGCCGCCCGGACTACACTGGCAACACACTTGAAGTCCCGTTGACCTTTTGCACGCGGAAGACGTGCTCGGCCATGGCCTCGAGCTCAGTCTCGTGGGAGACTATCACCACCTGCTTGGAACTGAGCTCGACGAGGATGTCCCTCATCTTGTGGATTTGCTCCTTGCTGAAGCCCTCGGTAGGCTCGTCGAGGATGACGAGTTCTCCCGTGCCCGAGGCCCCAGTCTCTTGCACTATGACGTTGAGCGCTAGCCGGTAGGCCAGGGCCACGCTGGTCCTTTCGCCTCCGCTAAGGGCCTCGTACTCCTGCTCGAATCCTTGCCTTTCAAGGACTGGGGAGAAGCTCTCGTCTACGCGCACGAGTAGGTCGACGTCGTCGACCATCGAGGAGAAGAGCCTCTGGAAGTGGTGGTTGAACCGGGCGTTCATCTGCATGAAGGTCTGCCGCTCTATCTGCTCGACCGCCGGCCTGAAGTAGCCCGAGAGCCACGACTGGTATCCGCCCAGCCTCTGGGCCTCGGCCCTCATCGCCCTCTTCTTCAACAGCTCCAGGTTGAGGGTCTCCAGGGACTCCTTCTTGGCGTCTCTCTGGGCCAAGGCTCGCTGGAAGCTGAGGCTCGCTTCCTCCCTATTCCTCCGGCCCGCGTCCAAGTCCCGCTCGAGCTCCGCAATCTCTTGGGCGAGCCCCTTCAGCTTCTCCTCCTCTCTTTTCGCCGCTTCCAAATCGCGCATCGATTTCATCAGCTCGGCCTGGAAGGCAAAAGCCTGCGCGTTTGACTCGGAGATGTCGCGCTTGATGTTGGCCTTCTCCTTCGAGTACGTGGCATACTTCTCGATGTCCTTCTCATGCGCCGCCATCTGTCTCTGGAGCAACTCGACGGCGTCGCACTTGCCCTTCAGGGACAAGACCTCTGCCTGAGTCTTCTCAATCTCCGACGCGAGGTGGGCCGCCTTGTCGCCGAACTGGACGTGGTCAATCTTCTGCCCACAGCGCGGGCACTTTCCACCCTGAAGGAGCTCCTCAGTACCCTTGAACTGGCTCTGCATGACTCGCAGTGTCGCCATCCTCTCTTCGCGCTCGCTCCTCTTTCCCGCCAGCTCTTCGTCCAGAGCACCCGTGCTCCTGTCGCTCGGCGGCTTCCTTCTTTCGAATTCCTCCATGAAGGGGACGTATTGGTCATTCAACCTCGCTTCGAGCCTGTCCGCCTTGTCGACGGCGTCCTTCGACGCCTTGGTGAGCATCTTCACGCTCTTCTCAAGAGTGGGGACCTTGCTGGCGACGTTGCTGACCGCCTCCCTCTTCGAGACCAGATTCTTCGACCGGGACTCCAGGTCAGCGAGCTCCGCTTCGGCTGCAGACCGCTTGTCCTCGAGAATCGGCAGCCTCTTCTCGAGCTGGGCTATCTCGCTTGAGAGAGTGGATGCGAGCGCCTCCTTTTCCTCGAGGTCTTCGCTCGCCTTCTTCAACCCATACGCGTCCCTCTTTATCCGCTGCTCGACGACGTCCGAGTTCTCGGCGGCCAGCTGGTACTCTGAGATGCCCAGGACTCGCCGGAGGACCCTGAGCCTGTCCTCGCTGTCCTTCTGGATGATCTCCTTCATCTGCTCCTGAGGGGTGAACACAGCGAACCTGTACACCAGGCTCTCTGCCCTGGGATTGGAGGGCTCGTTGAACTTCAGGAGGCCGATTACCCGCTCCTTCAAGTCGGCGGGCGACATCTCGGTCCGCCTCCCGTCCTCAAAGATGTAGCACTTTTCCTGCCCAACACTCTCCTTTCTCCTCACCAGGCCCCTCCCGACTTCCAGCTCCTTCCCGTCGACGATGAACTTCAGCCTCACGTGACCGTTCTGCTTTCCCTCGCTCAGCAGGTGAGCGCCGCTGACCTCTGCGGTCCCGAAGAGCGCGAATTCGACGGCGTAGAGGATGGACGACTTGCCTGATCCCACATCGCCTTCGAAGAGCACGACGCCCTCCGGGAATTCCACGAGCGCCTCTGTGTCTTCGTTGTAGCTCCGGATGTTCTTGATGGCGATTTCCCGGAGCAGCATCAGGAGGTCTTCTCCAGCCCGAGGATATCGACGCCGGCCCTTTCAATCCTCGACTGGTAGTCCGGCTTCAGCTCGTTCTCCCTCCTCTCGTCTTTCAGCGCTTTGAGAAGGGAAAGCGAGAGCTGCACGCCGCTAGCCCCTCGGAGTCGAGGTTCGGGACCTGTGACCGCGGAGATCCTTTGCTCGAAGGTCTCCTTTTCGGTCAACGAGGGCGAGAGGGGCTTCGTGCCCTCCACGGTCGATTGCTCCCGAGAGGTGAGCTGGCTGTAGCTCAGCAAGAGGCTGAGGGGCCTCTTCGCAAGAACCTGCCTCCTTATCGCGCCAAAGTCGATGTCGGAGGTCTTCCCCTGAGAGAGCTCGCCGTAGACCTTGAGCAGCAGGACCTGGTCCTCGACCGTCGCCCTCCTTGCGAGGTCTTGTAGAGCCGCGTAGGTCTGGCTCGCGCTCTTTCCCTGCGCGGAGAACTCGAGCTCAGTGATACGACAAGGAGTCACATCGACGAATTCAACACGCCTGACGTCCGTGTCAAAATCCACGATGTAGAAGCCGCTCTCGTTCCCCTTGGCGATGGACTCCAAGTCCCTGAAGTCCGTCCCGAAGAGCGGGCCGGGGTATGCCAGGTTGCGCCTGCCCTTCAGGGAGTTGACCGACCTCTGGTGTATGTGCCCTCCCGCGTAGTAGTTGAACCCCTCCGGGAGCCGCGACACGGACATCGCCTCCATCATTGAGAGCTCGCGCGGCTTGTACTCCTCGAGGGCCCCGTGAAAAACGAATATCTTGAAGCCGTCCTCCCTCTCGAGCTTCTCCCTGTCGAGTAGCTCGTAGTCGAGCCGATCTAGGCCGAGCTTCTTCCCGGAGATTCCACACAGCTTGGCGCCGCAGGCGTCGACGGTGAAGGCCAAGTCGAGCTTACCGTCCTCCCTTCTGGCCACTTTCTCGAGCTTCGTGAGAAGGCCGGCACTCTCCAGCACGTCCACTATCGAAGAGTAGTTCGGGCTGAAGTCGTGGCTGCCGTAGACCACGTAGAATGCGATCCCTTGGTCCTTCGCCTGGCGAATCTTCGCTGCCGCGTGCTTGACCGAGGAGAGGTCGGGGATGTTGGAGTCGAACGTGTCGCCCGCTATCACCACGAAGTCGACATCCGCGTCGATGCACTTGTCAACCGCGAGGTCGAAGGCCTGGAGGACGAGGGCTCTCAGCTCCGGCTGCCTGAAGGCCCCGATGTGGATGTCCGACATGTGCGCGAACTTGGGCATCTGTCCGACGAGATTGGTGGTCTCTATTTATCGGTGCACCCACGATTGGGGCCAAGGCTTTAAGAACTCGGAGCCAAAATTCAGGACGGTTTCTCTGCCGCGACGCGTCACATGGCTCTCGAACGTGATGTCCGCAGAGAGGATTGGGTTCGAGGAGGTTGCCCGCTCCATAGAGGTCGTGGAGTCGCCTCCGGCCTGGATGTGCTTGCAATGTCGCGGCGCCAAGCTGCTCTGCGGGAAGCCGCGCTGCCCGATAATCGTGAAAGCCGAGTCCATCGGCAGGTCAAACCACTCTTACAGCGACCGGATTTCCGGCTCCTCCCCGCCCGGGGTCTTCGTCGGGAGGATAGGCTACCCTAAGGTCTCGATAGGCCCGATGGTCCCCCCGCAGTATGGGGACACGTCGATAATGGACACCCCGGAGTTCTGGCTTGGGAGGCCTCTCGAGACGATCGTGGACTACCGCTACTCGCTGGTGAGGGGGAGCATGAGCGCGAAGGTCGAGGAAGCGGCAGACCCCGGCAGGACGCTCCAGCAGCTCCAGGAGCTCTCGATGGCGGCGCGGCCCGTCGACTCTGAGCTCCGGCTCTCAAAGGCCCCCAGGAAGGTCCTCACGCTCAGCGAGGACACGCAGCCCTTCGGGCCTTCCGCCCCGATGGAGAACCTCAAGACCTCTAACGTCACCGTTGAGAGGAGAATCGAGAAGCCCTACTACGACCGCGACCTGAAGGCCTCGGACGCCATCTTCTCGCTATACCAGGACGGCATCATGGTGACCAGGATCCAGAGGGCCCTGAGCATCGGGATGTTCGGGGAGGGGGCGAGGCGGAGGCTCGTTCCGACCAGGTGGAGCATCACGGCGGTGGACAGCACGATAAGCGCCAAGCTCATCGAGAAGGTGAAGGGGTTCCAGACCATCGACGAGTACAGGGTCTACAGCTACTACGTCTACGACAACCAGTATGTCGCGATACTCCTTCCCGAGCCCTGGAGGTTCGAGTGGATAGAGGCGTGGTTCCCCAACACGACGTGGAACCAGTTCACCAAGGAGCCCTACATGATCGGCGACTTCGAGGAGTACTTCGGTCGGCGCACCTACGCCAAGGTCGGGGGCTGCTACTACTCCACGCGGCTGGCTGTCGCGGAGGGCCTCGAGGCGGAGAGGAGACAGGCCTCGGCCATAGTCCTTCGCGAGACCTACCCCGGATACATAATGCCGCTGGGGGTCTGGAACGTGAGGGAGAGCATACGCCAGCTCATGCGGCAGAAGCCGTCCAAGTACGGCTCCTTCGGCCTCGCCCTCGCCGCAGCGCTCGCCAAGATGAGGATCCCGTCAAAGAAATGGAAGGCCTCCTCGGTCCTCATCTCGAGGGAGCTGACGCAGGCGAAGATAACGAGCTTCTAGTGGAAGGTCACGGGAGCCCCGACCTCGATCCCGTTGGCCGCTGCGAACCCGGCCTTCGCCTCTATCACCAGGTTCGCCTTCGCGGAGGGCTGGTAAGAGGTGCAGGCGACGGAGACCTGGCAAGGGGGCGCGCCGAGGGCGAGGTATACGAAGGTCCCTGAGTTGCTCCCCGAGGGCGCGTCCACCCACATTATGTCGAGGCTCGAGTTGACCCCGAACATCCAGAAGGAATAGTAGGCGGCCGTCGGGAAGACGAAGAGCTCGGTCGTGCTGTCGGTCACCTTCGTGCCCATCAGGCCCTTTTCCAGCGCGCTCTGGTTCGTCGCCAGATATGTAAGCTTGAAGGTCTTCCCGCTGACAGAGAAGCTGGCGTAGTGGATGTTGGGCGAGCTTGCTATCGGCGTAGAATCATATAGAAGGAGGTTGGCGGCGATGAAAAGCATGGGTATGAGGACGACCACCAGTATCAGCAGCCTGACCCTGTTCATCGACCCCACCACCAGCGGCCCATCTTCGGGTGCTCGTCCTCTCCCGGATATTTATTCAGGCCGCCGAGAAGCCGGGTGCGCGCGATGACCGAGAAGCTCTTCTGGCAGGACGCGTACATGCGGGAGTTCGACGCCAGGGTCGAGTCCGTCGAGGACGTCGGCGTGAGGCTCGACAGGACAGCGTTCAACCCGCGTGGGGGAGGCCTCGTCTCCGACGTCGGGAAGCTCAACGCAGCAGACGTGGTCGAGGTGGTCAAGAAGGACGAGGAGATCTATCACGTCCTGGGAGGAGGGGCTTCCTTGAAGCCAGGGGAGGCCGTCCACGGTGTCATCGACTGGGAGAGGAGGCACAGGGTGATGCGGATGCACACAACCGCGCACATCCTCAGCGCGGTCGTCAACCGCGAGACGGGGGCCCTGATAACGGGGAACCAGATCGCGCCGGTCGAGTCGAGGATAGACTTCTCCCTCGAGGCGTTCGACAGGGACAAGTTTGGAGGTTACGTGAAGATGGCCAACGAGGCCGCGGCGAGCGGGGCGGAGGTGAGGTCTTTCTTCATGAAGAGGGAGGAGGCGCTGAACACCCCGGGTTTCGTGAAGCTGGCCGACGCCCTCCCTCCGGCGGTTGCGGAGCTGAGGATAGTCAAGATAGGCGAGATCGACACGCAGGCCGACGGCGGGGTCCACGTAAAGAACACCTCGGAGATAGGGGAGATCGTCGTGAACAAGATAGAGAACAAGGGGAAGAGCAACAGGCGGCTATATTTTTCGTTGAAGCCGTAGGCCGATTCTTGTCGCGCTCTCTAAAGGACATTTAGGGTAAAGCCCCCAAACAGGGCATCTCGAAAAAGCTCGAGCGCTATCAATCGAGAGCTTCTCAATCTAGCTAGGAAGGCCCGCTCTCAATCCAGCAAGGAGTACCGACCATGCGGAGACGAAATTGAGAGAACCGGCTTACACGGCCATAGGTTCATCAAGGAGCGCGCCGATTCGACCAACAGGTTGAATTGAAGACTTCTTCGACGCGTGCGACAACATCTCGAATGGTCGCGGCGGGGGTTTTGTTGGCCGTGCTCCTGATGGGAGCGATTTTGGTCGCCTTTCAGACGCTGAAGAACCAACCACCGAAGGCCTCTGACTTGACGGCTACGAGCTCAGCCATCTCCGGCCCGGGAGCAATCGAGTTGTCGAGCCCATTCCAGGGCGCCAGCCCGACTTCCGTCACGCACACGACCTGTGGAACCGGTGTCACGGGTTTCGGAGCCGTCTGCACGTCTTACGACTACAGTGCCGGGATCCCCCAGTCTTTCAACATGACCGGCGCGACTCGGTCGAACAACCAAACGAACATCACGGTCTTCGCCGATTACTTTGCCGTCTCGGTCAGGCAGGCTGATTCGGTTGACTTCTCCATGAAGGCCACCAATAGCACGACCTTTCAGGGCTACTTCGACGCCGGAGCCAACGCGTCATCCGCGGCTTCATCGATAATGAGTACAGGGGAGATGCTCTTCAACCAGACCGGTAACTTCCAGACCTATAGCGGAAGCGCCAGGGCTCCTCAATCGGGCGCCTACGCGTTCGCCTTCTCCGTTCCGAGTCCAGAGTTCAACGACTCGGTGACCTTCCTCCTGATGGACTCGGCGGCGTACGAAACTGGTCTCACGGTCAATGTGGGAGCCCCCAAGCCCCAATACGTCACAATCAACGAAACTCTCTTTGGAGGCTTGGGTGCGCAAGACGGGTTAGGGTGGGAGATAGTTCCAATTACCGTGTACTCGCCTCAGACCACCGCGGTGAACCTCACTTCGTTTACCCTCGATAGGGGCAGCTGGCTCAGAATCGTGCCGACGTTCCTTCCAGACGTCGGTCCCGAGGGGGTAAACGCGTCCGTCTACATGGTCGGGTCGGGGGTCACGACCAACCAGTTCAACAGCTCGTTGTTCATCGGCGCCTCTGGAGCCAATGGGCTCACGGGAGACGCTGTCATCCCAATCGAAGGATCCTCCTCGGTGAACGTGCTTGCGGGGCCGGGACCTGTCAGCTTCTCTGCTGGAGGAGCGCTGGGAACCGCGTGTCCGCCCTGCATGGACGTGTTTGGCATTGTTTATGACCCAGCGAACGGGTCTTCTAAATCCCCAATGACTGTCACTTTTTCAATTGAAGGGCTTTTGGAGCAGAACGGCAGTATCGCCCCTCCTCCGAGCTGGCTAGATGCGGGTTTCCCTGCTCAGAGTATCGCATTTGGCAGCTCGACCCCGCCCAGAACGACTACCCTGGGCCCCGGTTCCACCCTCGTCACTCCAATTGGTT
>Ga0307373_10014243_pt1 | contig 10988 bp, 11 predicted proteins | sample OX2MG_FD_202534 | JGI IMG/M metagenome (GOLD analysis project Ga0307373, IMG submission 202534) | Soil microbial communities from Risofladan, Vaasa, Finland - OX-2 | ecosystem: Environmental > Terrestrial > Soil > Coastal area > Acid sulfate soil | place: Finland: Risofladan, Vaasa | collected... | reverse complement strand
GCGACTTCTGAATCAAACTGCCTGCACTCCGGTCGCGGTCCAGCCGGTGCCTGCCAGGTCATATCCCGCACTCAACATCTACCCAGCTGCTGCCCTTCACAAACCGGCAGGAGCTGGGCGCGCGACGGCGAAACCTTTCAGAGGATGGCCTCTGTATCTCGTCACGTGGAGCAACTCGAGCACGTCCTCTTGCGTCGTGGCGTTGGCGCCTTGGAGGCCGGCCGGCATCGCTGCACCGACTGCGGGCGCACGCCACTAACGGGAGAGCACGTCCACTTGTATGGAAGCCCGCCTTCCCGGTCACATGGCATCGTCTGCGAGCTGTGCCGGCTCTTGCGCCGTGAGGCGCCAGCCGCCACCGAGATCGTGCGTCACTCAGAGCACGGCCACACGGTCCGTCTCACCGCCCGCGCCGCATAGAACGCCTGACGGGCCGTTTCAGCAGGGCCTGGCACTAGACTGGCGGTCGCCGTGGACCCTGTGACCGTGTCAATCGTCGTCGATGCTCCGCGCGAGCGGGTCTTCGGCTACTTGCAGGACATCGCGAACCATCCGGAGTTCACCGACCACTACCTCGTTGATTGGCATCTCACGCGGATCGACTCCGTCGGGCTTGGAGCGGGGGCGCGCTTTCGCGTCAAGGCGCCAGGCAACCGCTTCAGCTGGGGAGACGTGACGTTTGTCGAGGTCGATGCTCCGCACCGGATCGTGGAGGCTGGCCGCGGCGGCAAGGACAATCGCATTCGCACGCTGGGCATCTATGAGCTTGCGCTGGGGGCGGCGGGCACGACGCGCGTGCGGTTCACGCTCGAGACCAAGCCAGCCACACTGTCCGACCGGCTGATGGAGGGGCTCGGCGCGCGCAGCTGGCTAAAACGCAAGAACACCCGGGCCATGCGCAGGCTGCGCTCGATCATCGAGTCAGACGCTGGCCGGGGCACTGACGCCAAAGGCGCTGGTCGGCGCGTGACCGTCGCCGGCGGATAAACTGCCGCGTCGCATGTCCAGCCGCCTGCGCAAGTCCGTGTTAGTCCTCCTCGTCCTGCTCGCCGCGCTTGCGCTCGGTGCCTGCGGGGACTCTCACACGAAGGTCACCACAGGCACCTACGCCGGGGAGTCAGGGGCCAACGCCCCGTACCTGGACGTGGGGCCGCTGGTGTACGAGGTGCAGCTCTCGCGGCAGCTGAATCCCGTCGACACCGAGGACGCGGCCTACCTGCAGGGGCTCTCCCCGGCTCAGCGTCAGCTGGCGCCGGGGCAGGAGTGGTTCGGGGTCTTCCTGCAGGTCTACAACCACAACAAGCGCGAACTGCCCGCTGCGGCGAGCCTCACGATTGCCGACACCCAAGGCAACCGCTACGTCCCCGTCCTCCCCGACGCCACTAACCCGTTCGCATACCGCGGCGGCCTGGTTGCAGCTGACAGCCGGCTACCTGCGCCGGACTCGATCGCGAGCTCGGGCCCAACTCAGGGCGCGCTGCTGCTCTACAAGATCCAGGTCGTCTCACTCGACAACCGCCCGCTCGAGCTGAAGATCGTCGACCCGGCGGATGCGTCTCAGACAGCGTCGGCCGAGCTCGACGTCTAGTGGCTGGCCGCGAGGCCGGCTTCGAGCACTTGCCGCGCCACGGGCGCCGCGGTGGCTCCGCCGGCGCCATCTTTCACCAGCAGCACGCCGACAGCTATCCGCGGGTGAAGTGCGGGGGCGAAGGCGGCGAACCAGGCGTCTGTGTTGCTCGCTTCATTCTGGGCCGGCCCGCAGCTTTCCGAGTTGGATCCACCCTGACCCGATTCTCCTGAGCTCGTTTCCGAGCTTGGCGGGCAGCTGCTTTTCGTCTTCAGTTCGGCGGTGCCGGTCTTGCCGGCGACCACGACGCCTGGGATCGCGGCGGCGGTGCCGGTGCCGTTGCGCACGACGCCGGTCATCAGGCGCCGCACGGTACGCGCCACAGCGGCGCTCGTCGCCTGCGTGCCTGTGTCCGGCGGACCTGGTGTGAAGGCCGGCTGTGGCCTGCGTCCACCATCGGCGATGCTCGCCGCGACGATCGCCATCTCCAGGGCGCTTGCCTGCACCTGGCCTTGCCCGATCGCCGTCGATCCGACGTCCAGTTCGCCTTGGATCGCGGATGCCGCGGGCAGCGAGCTTTCGGCGGCGCCTTCGATTCCCGGGTCGTGATTGAAGCCAAAGCGTTCCGCCGTTGCCACGAGACGGGGCGCTCCGAGCTTGGCGCCGAGCGGTGCGAACACGGAGTTGCACGACACCGCGAAGGCCAGTTCGAGCGATCCGCCGCATTCCTCGCCGTTGGCGTTGTGCAGCTTGACCCCGTCGAGCGTCGCGTACGTCGCGTAGGGGAAGACGCTGTGCGGGTTGGCGATCCCGGCTTCTAGCACGCCGGTGAGGGTGATCATCTTGAACGTCGAGCCCGGCGGCTGGAGGCTATCGAGACCGATACCTGCAACCGCAAGGATCTGTCCGGAGGACGGCGCCATCGCGACGATCCCGCCGAGCTGTCCCCCGAGCGCGGTCACCGCGGCGCGCTGTACCGCGGGAGAGACGGTGGTGCGTACGGCGCTCGCCGCATGAGACCCGGCGGTCGCGAGCACTCGCCGGCCCGCGAGCAGCTCGCCTCCGGGAGTCCCTCGCAGGCGCGCGTCGAGGGCACGCTCCAGCCCCGTTGATCCGACGATCGCATCGGAAGGCACACCCTGTGCTTCGAGCGCCGGGCGGCGTGCGGTGGGGATCGGGCCGACTTCTCCGATCACGGCACCCGCCGAGGCCCCCAGCGGCGAGTTGCGGGTCCCGGCTTCCGTAGCCGAGCCTTCGGCGAGCACGGAACCGTCCCGAGCGAGCAGCGCCGCTCGCCTGGGAAGCGTTGTCTGCCGGCTGAGCGTCTCACCTGGACGCAGGCCGGGGAAGGTGAGCGAGCGCGACCACTGGACGCGCAGGCCCGATCCTCCGGCTTCACCGACCGTCACGGCGAAGTCGAGCGACAGCGTCCCGAACAGGCGCGTGACGACGCGTACGGGGATGCTCACCTGCCCTCCCGAGGTGTGTGCTCTGCCGGCGATCCTCATGTGTGTGGCGGTCGCGGTGCGCAGCGCCTGGCGGTAGGCGCTGGCGAATTCGCTGGCGGAGCTGGCGCGCTGGGAGGCTGGCTCGATGTCCGTGTACATGGTCGCGTAATCGCTTCGTGTCCACGCAGAGACGAATCGGCCGGCAAGGGTGGAGGCGGCTGAGCTGCCGTGCTGGGCGCCGGCGATCGCGCCGATCGCGAAGGCCACGCTTGCCAGGGCCGCCACGGGGCGCGCGCGCCGCATTCGCCGAGTCCGGTTCTCAGACAAGGCGCGATACAACATGGCAGGTGACACAGCTCGACTGGATCATCGTTGCGTTTGCGGCCGTCCTGGCCGGTTTTGGCTTCCGGCGGGGCTTCATTGTCGGGGCGCTCTCCTTCGGCGGGTTCGCGCTTGGTGCATTCCTCGGAACTCGTCTGGGTCCTCTTCTGCTTCCACGCGGATCTTCCTCGCCCTACGCCCCAGCCTTCGGGCTATTCGGTGCACTGCTCGCTGGCGGGATTCTCGCGAGCGGGCTGGAGGGCCTGGGGTTCAAGCTGCGCGGTGCCCTCTTCCTCCCAGGTCTGGGCCTGCTCGACGGCTTGCTCGGCGCGGCGCTCAGCGCGGCGCTCGGTCTGGGCATCGTGTGGATCCTTGCAGCCGTGGCGGCGCAGGCGCCGGGGCAAAACCAGTTGCGCGCGGACATCCAGCGCTCGGCTGTTCTGCGCGAGCTCAACAAACTGCTGCCGCCGACGGGCTCGATCCTGAACGCGCTCGCGCGGTTGGATCCGTTGCCTGAAGTCACCGGCCCCTCGCCGGACGTCGCGGCGCCTACACCTCGTATCGCGCACGAGCCGGGCGTGCAGGCGGCCTCGCACAGCGTGGTGCGGGTGCTCGGCAGTGCCTGCGGCCTGGCGATCGAGGGCTCTGGCTGGGTGGCGCGGCCGGGCACTGTGGTAACCAACGCTCATGTGGTGGCCGGCGAGCGGGACACGACTGTTGAGCTGGGTGGTCATTCGCCGAACTTGCCTGCACGGCCGATCTTTTTTGACCCGAGGAACGACATCGCTGTGCTGCGTGTCCCTGACATCGGTGTGCCTGCGCTCAGCCTCCTGAGCGAACCGGCCTCGGGTACCGGCGGGGCGATCCTCGGCTATCCCGAGAATGGTCCTTTCAATGTGCAGCCGGGACGAATAGGGCGCACGCAGACAGTGCTCACCGAGGACGCGTACGGCTCAGGGCCGGTCTCGCGATTGCTCACCCCGCTGCGCGGTCTCGTGCGTCCGGGTAACTCCGGTGGCCCGCTGGTTGACGGCGCTGGGCATGTCTTGACCACGGTGTTCGCAGGCACGGTCGGCGGCGGCCAGCACGGCGGTTACGGGGTCGCCAACGCGACAGTTGCCCATGCGCTGGCTGCAGCGGATGCCGCTGGCCCGGGTGCTCAGGTGAGCACGGGGCCGTGCACAGCTGGGTGAGTCAGGTCTCCCAGCGGTGTTCGGCTGCACGCTCAGGTTCAGGCGCCCCGCGCCGGCGCCGGAGCTCGCTCAGAGAGGCACGCATCTGATCGATCTCATTGATCTCGAGCTGGGCTTCTCGCTCGGGAGAGCGAGTCGGCTTCCAGTCGAGCACCTCCGCGTCTCTGTCGCGATTGAGATACCCGGCGAGCAGCGACAGGACGAAGATCACCAGGGGGACCCCGAGCACCATCGCCAGGAAGTAGGTACCGGCCACCGGGCTCAGGCCCCCGCGGGCGCGGGACGCGTCTTGCCTCGCGCTGTCTTGCCTCGCGCTCGAGTTGTGCGCTTGCTCGCCGTGGAGGCCTGGTGCTCGGGCTCGCCTGACTGCGCTCCGCGCCCGAGTGCGTCGATCCCCGCCTGAACGTTGGCCAGCCGGCGCACCAGAGAGGTGCGCACATCCTCGAGCTCGGCCACGCTCGGCAGTGTCGGGCCCTTGCCCCGGCGCCTCTGAGTGGGTGCCGGCGCGACGCCGGGATGCCCGGCTTCGAGCTCCCCAAGCGTCCGCTCGAGCCCCGCGATCTGGGTACGCAGCAGGCGCCGGCGCTCGGCCGCCTCATCGAGAGGCTGAGCTGAGGACTCGGAGGCCACGTAGAGAGCAGCCGCGACCTCGCGTGGGTCGACCCCGGTCGCTTGTGCCTCACGCGCGGCGTCGGCCGCGATCGTGCCCACCGCAGAAGGCCGCTGTTGGGTCGAGGCGACGAATGTGCCGCTGCCCTGCTGGCTATCGATCAGGCCCTCGTGCTCGAGGCGCTGGTAGACGGCGCGCACTGTGTTGACGTTCACGCCGATCGTCTCAGCCAAGTCTCGTAGCCCTGGCAGTCGCTGGCTTGGCTTGAACCGGCCGTCACGGATTCGCGTGCGCAGCGCCCACGCTAGCTGCACCCCGATTGGAACCTCAGCGTCGCGGTCGATCGCGACGTCGAATCCCTCCAAGCCGATGATCTCTGGCTGCATTGTCATACCTCCACGGTAGCGCTCAGGACCTCGGACGTACAGTGTGCTGGTGAACTAGTACACTAGTGCTGTGACCCGGTCGCACTCTAATGGGGGAGGTCTTGCTGAGCGGGCGTTCCTGCCGGCTAGGAGTCTGATGGAAGAAGTCGGGGACATGATGATCCTGACGGGTAGGACCGTATGGTCTGCCCTGCGCCCTCCATATCCGTACGGCGGGGAGTTCGTCTCCCAATTCTTGTTCACGATCCGGCTGTGCTGGTTCCCGCTGCTGGTTTCGACCATGGCAATCTCTTATGCCGCCCCTGGGCTGCAGGCGGCGAACTTCTTTGAAATATTTGGCGCGCTCGACCGTCTCGGCGGGATCTTCGTGCTCGCCGCGGTTCGCGAAATTGGGCCTCTGATCACCGCGATCGTGCTTGCGGGCGTGGCGGGCACCGCGATCACCGCTGACCTGGGCGCACGCAAGATCCGCGAGGAGCTCGACGCTCTGCAGGTGCTGGGTGTGGACCCGGTCAAGAACCTCGTCGTGCCTCGCTTCCTGGCGCTGATGATCGTGACCGGCTTGTTCAACATCTACGCGGTTCTCTTCGGTCTCTTCGGTGGTCTGGCTGCTGAGGCCGTCAAGGGTCAGGCGCTGGCGTCGTTCTGGGCGACCTTCTTCGCGAACATCACAACCACCGATCTGTGGGGTTCAGTGCTGAAGACGACGATCTTTGGGGCGATCATCGCGATCGTCTGCTGTTACAAGGGCATGAGCGCCTCTGGCGGCGCTGAGGGCGTCGGGCGGGCGGTCAACCAGGCCGTCGTGATCTCGTTCCTGGGGATTGGAGCCTTCAACACGGTCTTTACGCAGACGCTGCTGGCCACCCACCCCAACATCCTGGTGATGAAGTAATGAATGAGCTGCTGGCGATGCCGCGCGAATGGCTCGCGGCGACGGGTGAGATCGGTCGCTTCACCGGCAACATCTTGCGCGATGTGTGGGGGTTGCGCGTGCTGCGGTTCTTCGGCGAGGCGCTGCGCCAGTCGGGGATCCTGATCGTCGGCTCGACGATGGTTATCTGGGCCTTTGTGTTCATCACGGGGCTGGGCACGTGCGGTGTCGGGGGCGCCTATTTCACCGAGGCCCAGGGTGCGCCTTCCTACGCGGGCGTGTTCGCCGCGTGGTGCAACCTGCGTGAGGCCGTTCCGTACGTGTTCGGCTACATGATGGCCGCGAAGGTCGGCACCGGGATCGTGGCCGAGCTCGGCGCGATGCGCATCAGCGATGAGATCGATGCTTTGGAGGTCATGGGATTCGACTCGATGGTCTTCCTGTGCGCCACACGCCTGCTCGCCGCCTGGATCGTGCTGCCGTTCATGTACATCGGAGCGGTCGGGGTGGCGTACTTCGGCTCCTATCTCGCGGTCGTGAAGCAGATCGGATTTGTCTCCTCGGGCGGCTATTTGCTGATCTTCTGGCAGTTTCAGAATGCGCCGGACTTCTTGTACAGCCTGCTCAAGGGCATGATGATGGCTACGGCGATCGTGCTCGTGGGGTGCTACTACGGCTACAACGCCAGTGGCGGTCCGGTGGGCGTGGGCAGAGCCACGGCCAAGTCGATGGTGCTCAACCTGGTGCTGGTGAACCTGATCGGAATGTTCGGCACGCAGGTCTTCTGGGGTTCCAGCGCACGAGCCCCGATCGGCGGCTGAAGGACATCGCCGGGCACGTAGCGCTCGCGTTCAGGCAGCGGCAATCGCTGCAAGCATGAGTCGCACCCAGGTGTCGATGAGCGTTTCGTCCTCGACCTGGGCCGGGATGCCGAGGACATCGCGTAGCAGGCGTGTGGAGAGCAGTGACCCGAGCCCGAAGGCGGCTATGGCCTTCGCCTCCTCGGCCGGTATCGTGCGCTCGGCGCGTTCGCCGATCCACGTGGCAAAGCCCGTGAACGTGGAGCTCACGAGCTGCTCGACGGCGGCGGTCAACAGCTGCGGCCGGTTGCGCACGTCGGAGGCGAGGATGCGCAGCAGCTCGGACTCGCTGTCGAGCTCGGCGAGGACGTAGCGTGCGGTCAACGTTAGTTCGGCTTTGAGGTCGCCCAGCGAGCCGAGTATGTTCCGGATCTCGCGCAGCGCACCGAGCCTCGAGAGATGGCGTTCGATGCCGTCGGCTAGCACCGCTTCCTTGCTCGCGAAGTGGTGGTAGAAGCCGCCGGCTCCAGGTGTGAGTCCGGCCGCCGCCTCGATCTTGGCGATGCTGGTGGCGGCAAATCCGTGCTGACTGAACAGGTGCATCGCTTCGTCGACGATGCGCTCGCGGGTCGTGGTTGACATGAGCCTGTCTAAGAATACACTTAGTTTAAGTCAGTAGAGCAAGAAGGAGAGAGCTGTTTTGGTGTCCGGTGCCGGGCTTCCCCAAGATCCAAGCGACGCGCTGCCAATTGGTGACGGCATCAGCCGTGGGCGCTTGCGGCGCACCGTCCCGCTGGCCGCGCTGAGCGCTCGCACGGTGGGCGAGGCGGTCGTGGTTGGACTGCGGAGCAAGCTGATGGGCGCGGAGCGCACCGAGTTCCACATTCACACGGCGGAGCGTTACACCGAGCTGCTCGGGCGCTCCAAGGGTGCCTTGATGAAGGCCGGGCAGATGTTCTCCTATACGCCGGTCAATCCCGCCGTGCCTGCCGAGTTCCAAGCCGTATATCAGATGGCGCTTGCGCGCTTGCGCAGTGAAGCGCCGCCAATGGCGCCGGAGCTCGCACGGGCGGTGCTGGAGCGCGAGCTTGGCCCGGCGCAAGAGGTTTTCGCGGAGTTTGACTGGGAGCCGCTCGCGGCGGCCTCGATCGGCCAGGTCCATGGCGCCCGTCTGCACGACGGCCGCGAGGTCGCGGTCAAGGTCCAATACCCCGGGGTAGCGCAGGCGATCCACGCGGACCTGAGGAACGCGGAGCTGTTGACGACGTTCATGAGCTTGCTGCTGGGTGGACTGGCCTCGTGGCGGCCGAGCTTCGACCTGAACGGCACTGCACAGGAGATGAGCGTCCGTATCAAGGAGGAGCTCGACTATCGGCTCGAGGCGGCCAACCAGACCGAGTTCGCCGCGCACTACCGCGGGCACCCCTTCATTCACGTCCCGGACGTCGTCATGGAGTTGTCCACGGCGCGTGTGTTGACCCAGGAGCTCGCGCGTGGCCTGTCCTGGAGCGATGGGGTCAACGCGGGGCAGGAGCTGCGCGACCAGTGGGCCGAGGCGATCTGGCGCTTCAACTACGGCTCCTACGGACGCCTGCAGATGTTCAACGCCGATCCGCACCCGGGCAATTACCTACTCCACGAGGACGGGAGCGTGAGCTTCCTGGACTTCGGCTGTGTCAAGCGCTTCAGCGGCGAGCAGATCGAGGTGATCGATGCGATCGCGCGCGCATGTTTTCGCGGTGACGTGCTCGGAACGTGGCGGGTCTGCGTGGAGGCGGGGTTCTTCGACTCCTCGGATCCCGTCACGCCCGAAGAAGTGTTCGCCTATCTGCGTGGGGACTGGGAGATGCTCTCAGAGCAGCAGTTCACCCTTACCCCGGAGTACGTCGCGAGGTGGATCGAGCACAGGTTCTCACCAAAAGGCCCCTCGGCCAACGCGATCAGACACTTCAAACTGGCCCCTGAGTACACCTTCGCGGGCAGGATGGAGCTCGTGCTGTGGTCGGTGATCGCGCAGCTCCATGCCCGCAATCGTTGGGGCGCGATGGCTGCAGAGCACCTGGAGGGCGCCGCGCCGCGCACGGCGATGGGTAGGTGCGAGCAGGAGTTCTTCGCCGGGCGTGAGGCGACGAGCAACTATGCCTGATTGGCGAGCCCGGCCGTTCCCGGCCGGCGAGCCCCAGGCCTTGGGTGACGGCATCAGCCGTGGGCGCTTGCGGCGCACCGCCCCGCTGGCCGCGCTGAGCGCCCGCACCGCGGGCGAGGCGGTCGTGGCCGGACTGCGCGGCAAGCTGACGGGCGCGGAGCGCACCGAGTCCGAGCGCACCGAGTTCCACATCCACACGGCGGAGCGCTACGCCGAGCTGCTCGGCCGCTCCAAGGGCGCTCTGATGAAGGCCGGGCAGATGCTGTCATGCGTCTCAGCCAGTCCTGCAGTGCCGGCAGAGTTCCAGCCGATCTACCAGAAGGCGCTGAGGAGGCTGCGCGAGGATGCACCGCCGATGGCGCCCGAGCTGGCGCGCGAGGCGCTGGAGCGTGAGCTCAGCCGGCGGACCGAGTGCGCATTCGCGGAGTTCGACTGGGAGCCCCTGGCAGCCGCGTCGATCGGCCAGGTGCACGCGGCCCGGCTGCACGACGGTCGCGAGGTCGCGGTAAAGATCCAGTATCCCGGAGTCGCGGACGCGATCCGCGCCGACCTGAAGAACGCGCAGCTGCTGGCGACGCTCCTGAGCCTGCTCGCGAGTCTGTACACACGCCGTCTGAATGCTGATGTCCGGGACGCGGCACGCGACATGGGCGGGCGCATCGCCGAGGAGCTCGACTACACCTTCGAGGCGGCCAACCAGGCCGAGTTCGCCGAGCGATACCGCGGACACCCGTTCATTCACGTGCCGGAGGTGACCGGCGAGCTGTGCACCGGCCGGGTGCTCACCCAGGAGCTCTGCTTGGGCCGATCCTGGAGCGAGGCCCTCGGTGCAGAGCAGGAGCTGCGCGACCAGTGGGCCGAGGCGATCTGGCGCTTTGTGTACGGCTCACACGCTCGCTTCGGCATGATCAACGCCGATCCTCATCCCGGAAACTATGTGTTCCACGACGACGGGAGCGTTAGCTTCCTGGACTTTGGCTGCGTACAGCACTTCCGCCGTGAGGAGGCTGAGATGGCCGTAGCGATCTTGCGGGAATGCCTGCGCGGCGATGTGCTCGGGACATGGCGGGCCTGCGTGGAGGCCGGATACTGGCGCTCCTCAGACCCCGTCACGCCCGAGGAGGTGTTCGCCTGGTGGCACGAGCCTTTCCGGTATCTGTGGGACGAGCAGCCCTTCACCATCACTCCCGAGTATGCGACGAGCTGGATCGAGCAAAGGTTCTCGCCGACCGGACGCTCGGCGAACGCGCTGCGATACCTCACCATGCAGCCCGACTGCTTAGCGTGGACTCGGATCGAGGTGGCGTTGTCCTCAGTGCTGGCTGAGCTACATGCAACAAACGACTGGGCGGCCATCCTTGCCGAGTACCGGGGAGAAGCCCCGGTCACATCGATGGGCAAGCTGGACCACGCATTCTTCGCTGAATGCCAGGTGCAGGCCGTGCCTGATCGAGCTACTTGAGGTCATATGGGGTCGCCGGCTGCACGTGCTCGAGGAGGTCGCGGTCATGCGCACGCCGGGCACCGGACTGTGATGTGTCTCACTGGACATCGGGCTGCGATCCAGGCTATCATTCGGATCGAATCGTTCGGATCGAATTATTAGAGGAGGAGACGCTCGCATGCCGACCACAGAGCAGATC
>Ga0307373_10014242_pt1 | contig 10989 bp, 8 predicted proteins | sample OX2MG_FD_202534 | JGI IMG/M metagenome (GOLD analysis project Ga0307373, IMG submission 202534) | Soil microbial communities from Risofladan, Vaasa, Finland - OX-2 | ecosystem: Environmental > Terrestrial > Soil > Coastal area > Acid sulfate soil | place: Finland: Risofladan, Vaasa | collected... | reverse complement strand
ACTTCGAACCTCGTACCCTCTATAGTTGGAGAAATACGCCTCGAAGAAGGCAAAATTCTCACGCGCGACCCCCGCTGGGGCAGGATCCGCAACGTCCGGCAGTGCTGCATGGTTGTGCGCGGCCAGAAGCGAGTCAAAGACCTCGAGTCTGTGCGGGTCGTATGGCCGGCCAGCGGCACGAGCCAGCGCCTGCTTCGCCGTCAAATATTTTGCTGTCTGCGTACCGAGCAAGGCGCCGATGAGCTTGTCCAGCCGCTCGCGCTGTGTGTCGTACCCCAAGGCCGCGGCCACTTCGCGAGCCTGGTCGCGCAATTGATTCAGGCGGTGCGGTCCCCCCACCATCAGGATGCGGTCCAAAGCTGCCTCGAGGGATTCTTGCGACAGGACCCGGCTGGCCCATCCGCGGCCCCGCGTCAGATTTTCCAGGAATCGCCGCGTCTTGCCGCGCGTGATCGATAGAGTGCCGTCGTGGGGGTTTGCCGTCGAAAGCGGAGCGATGAGAGATCACGCCTCCGGGAAGCAGGTGGCCTGTGATTGCCTGCCAGTGCCGCAGAACGATCGCTTCCGGCGGGCTGTCCAAATTGGACGTGTAGATTCCCGGGTATAGCCGGCGAAGCCGACCTCGCGCCGCAAGTCGACGTACGCGCCGCGCAGCAGCGGCATCCGTCTCTGCGACGATCACCAGCTCGGGCAGCATGTCCGGAATAGGTGGCATTCGGGTGGTATGGAGCCCTAAACAGACCGATCAGGTGCGTCGAGAAGTTCCCATTGGCCCCGCGCTATGAGCACCAGGGTATTCGCCGTGGAATGCACGAGAATTACTCGATCTTGTATCGCATCGACCATGAACGCATCGAGAAACGCAGGCATGGCGTGGATGAGGTGGGCCGCTGCTCGGCCCGCGTCGCGGAAGTGAGCGGATGGTCTGCCACAGCGAATTGACCGGGCGCACGCTGTGGCCAGCCAGTACCGCGCGGAGAGATTGGCCGGCGTGCGTTTACGGACCTTCTTGCCCTCACGATAGGACTCGCGCAGCAGGTACGCGGGGCGCGAGGTACGGTTGGGCACGCCATCGATGTGCATGGCTTCATTCTGCACGCCAGAAAGACCCGTCCTCGTCCAAACGAATTGAGAGTTGCTTCAGACGCCGTTCAAGACGAGGAGGCGATGAGTTTCGATGCAATGGTGGGATCAACGTACAACCCACAACGCCTGACGACGTCTATCGCGTCCTTGAGCGACGGCAGCAGTCCGCTCTGTGCGGCGGCTAACAACATACCAAGTGTGCCGATAAGCGGCACTTGAATGGCTCTTGCCGCCCGCCGCGCGGCCTTGTCGTCTAGGACCGCTATCGTGCCCGGATTTCGTTGAGCGTATTCAAGGACTTCGGATTCCCCCTGACCCAGGCGCCAAATGGCAATGGGCGAAAGAGTGGGCGTCAAGTCAACGACGGAAAGCCAGCTCGGCCGTGCGAGAAATAGAACTGCGGGATCCTCAGGCGGTCCGGCGTTGATTTCCATAGCAACTGCTCGTGGAATTACCACAGGAGAAACGAGCTTCCCCAGCAGATCGAGGTAACCCGCCCTGGCCAAGATGATTAGAGGCGATGCATTGAGCACCGCCGGTTTCACGGCTGGAGGAGCCGTCGCGCGCCCGTTAACGCCTCATCCACACTCTCTTGCATGGGGGAGACCTGGAGACGCGATAGCACGGATACGAATTCGCTGCGACTCACACCGGCGATTTGCGCTGCAACTTCCTGGCTTACACGACCGACCTCATACCACTTCGCGGCAGCGGCGGCGCGCAATTCACTCGCCAGTTCAGCCGAATCGCGGTCCAGGCCAGCAAAGGTATCGTCTGGGAGATCTATTTCCACGCGCTTCACGTGACCAGACTAGCCAGCCTCATGGAAGATCGCAAGTCGAGCTCCGCACAACTCGCCAGGCGGGCGGCGGCGCTGCGCAAGCAAATACCGGCTGCATCAGAACGAATGCGGCAGCGCGGGAACGGGTTAGTCATGCTGCTGCGAATGAGCTCGTCAAATCCCATCGAACTTCCAGTCCCTTTGGCGTCCCCTATCGGATCGACGGCGAGGCTTTCACGGTGATGGAACGAGAGGCCGGATCGTCGCGAACGACGAGGCGCTGGTGCGGCACGCGGACGCCGCCACAAAGACTGAGGCGAGCAGCGCGCTCAAGGCGAAGGAACTCAGACCGTTGAGCGAAACCGAGATCAAACGCAACGCCCTTTGGGACGCATTCGATTCACTGAAGTAGCCGACCGCGGAGCAGATGGATGACTTGCTCGGCAACTTGCTGACGTTGCCACCCGACACCACGGATTGGGCCGATCTCGTGCGTGCATTTGCGAGCCACAACCATCCCGAGCTCCCTGCTTCGGTGGGTACGCCGATGGTTACAACTATCTGGGGTTGATCGCCTATCAACAGCGCAAACTGGACCAAGCCGTCTCGCACTTCGAGAAGACCCTGGAGCTGGGACGCAAGCTCTTTCCCGCCCCCTTGGCCAAGAAATGGTATTGGCGCGACCACCATACGCGGCCCTATATGCGCGGCCTGCGAAACCTGACCATGACATTGAACGAGTCAGCCTGTTTCGACGAGGCGTTGAAGCTTTGCGACCGCCTGGTGGCATTCCGGTGCTCTCCCGGCTGCGGCTCACGCAGTCATAGCGCGGATGTTGTACTCGACGGCTCGGCGATCGAGTTGGGCCGCTGCTCGGCAATGATCCGGATGAGCTCCATGTTCCTGTCGCTCAGCGTCTCGGCGACGGACTTCATGCTCGGAAACCAGATCGTCGGCTCTCCGGCCTTGGGTTTGTACTGGCCACGGGCGATGGCAATGACCACAGTGCCAGGCGCCAAGTCTCGCGAGCATGAGGCCTCACCGCGACTTTATCGCGTTACCAGCAGCGTCTCACAGCCTCACACTACCGTCCTGCAGCCGCTGATTCAGCGCGCCATCCAGCGGCACGTAGCGAGCGCTGGCGCGCTCGTCGAAGTAGAGCGGGTCGGTGACGCGCGCCGGGTCGTAACCGTCGGCGGCCAGGGCCTGCTTGGGCAGTTTGAAGGTGCCGGTGAGTGCCAGCGCCGGCACCAGGCGCAGGAACAGCGGGCGGGCATAGTCGGGCAGCGCGCGCTGCAGCGCCTCCCGCAACGCCGCCAATTCGAATGACTCGTCGACCACGAGGGCGGCCATGCCGGCGCGGCCTTCCGCGCCGGCGACGCTGACGCCGTACACCACCGCATCGCTCACGCCGCGGCAGGCGGCGATGGCCGCGGACACTTCGGTGGTGGAGACGTTCTCGCCCTTCCAGCGGAAGGTGTCGCCGAGGCGATCGACGAAGTAGAAGAAACCTTGGCTGTCCTGGCGCATCAGGTCGCCGCTGCGATACCAGGCATCCCCGCTCTTGAATACATCGCGCAGGATCTTGCGCGCCGAGGCGTCCGCATCGGTGTAGCCCTCGAAGCGCTCGCCGGCGATCTCGCCGATGGCCTCGCCGGGCTCGCCTGGTGCGCCTGGTGCGCAGCGCTGGCAGCGTCCGTCCTCGGCGCGCATCGGCTCCCCGCTCACCGGGTCAACCCGAATCAGCGCGACGCGCAGCCGATGCGACAGGAAAGGCGGGATGCGGCCGATCGAGCCGACCCGTCCCTCGCAGTTGTAGAGCGAGAAGCTGCCCTCGGTGCTGGCGTAGTACTCGAGGATCTGCGGGATGCGAAAGCGCGCCTGGAAGCGCTCCCAGACCTGCGCGTTGAGCCCGTTGCCGCAGCACAGCCGCAGCCGGTGCGCTCTCTCCTCGGGCACCGGGGGGCTGTTGACGAGGTAGCGGCACAGCTCGCCGATGTATTGAAACAGCGTGCAGCCCTCGCGTACCACGTCGCTCCAGAACTCGCGCGCCGAGAAGCGCTCGCGCAGCACCACTGCACCGCCGCCCACCAGCACGCCGAAGGTGGCCACCACGCCGCCGATGCTGTGATACATCGGCAGGCAGTCGTACATGCGATCGCCCGGCTGTACGTTCATCATGCCCGCAAACCAGTGGCTCCATTGCATCAGACGCTGGTGCGAGACGTTCGCGGCCTTCGGCAGGCCGGTCGTGCCCGAGGTGTAGATGTACAGCGCGCGATCCGCGAGCGCCGGCAGCGCACACTCGGCCGGTGACAGCGGCGCGCCGCTCGTCTGCGCGGCCTGCAGGTCCATGCGCGGCAACGAGCGCAGCGCACGATCGGACGGCGCGTGCTCGCCGCCGCCGTGGGCCCACCAGCGAATCGTGTCGGGGAGCTGCGCACGCACGGCCAGCGCAGCGGGCGCGAGACTTGCGGAGACAAGCACCGCCCGCGGCGCGACGATGCGAATCGAATGCGCCAGCGGGGCATCGCGCAAATGCGTGTTCAGCAGCGCGACGGTGACGCCGATGCGCGTCAATCCCAGCCAGATGGCCAGGTAGTCGGGACAGTTCGGCATCATCAGCGCGACCGCATCGCCCGCGCCCCAGCCCTGTGACAGGCCCCAGCGTGCGTAGCGGTGCGCGCTGTGCGCGAGCGCGCGATAGCTCAACGTGAAGCCGCTCGACAGCAGTGCCGGGGCGTCCTCGAACTGCTCCGCGAGGCGCTCGATCACCTGCGGCAGGGTGTCGGCCGATGCTGCGCCGATCGGTGCGGTCAGTGACAGCGCGCGCACCCAGGCCTGCAGCGGCGAGCCAGGCGCCGAGCCGGGTAGCGAGCCGGGTAGCGAGGCGGGCGCCGAGGTGAGCGCTGGTGCCGTGTTTTCAGCCTCGGGCGCCGTCATAATGTCCCCGCATGAAACCCGAAACCATCGCGCTGCACGGCGCCTACGACACCGACCCGACCACCAAATCGGTGGCGGTCCCGATCTACCAGACGGTCGCGTACTCGTTCGACAGCGCCGAGCACGCCGCCTCTCTGTTCAACCTCGAGGCTCCCGGCTATCGTTACTCGCGCATCAATAATCCCACCACCGCGGTGCTCGAGCGGCGCATGGCGATGCTCGAGGGCGGGGTCGATGCGCTGGCGGTGAGCTCCGGGCAGACCGCGCTGTACTACGCGGTGCTCACGGTGACGGAAGCGGGCCGCAACATCGTTTCGGTTCCGCAGCTCTATGGCACCACGCATACGCTCTTTTCCCATGTACTGCCGAAGTTCGGTATCACCACGCGCTTCGCCCGCTCCGACCAGGCGGCGGATCTGGCGGGGCTGATCGATGAGAACACCCGCGCGATCTTCTGTGAGAGCGTCGGTAACCCGGCCGGCAATGTCTGCGACCTGGCGGCCATAGCCGAGGTGGCGCATCGGGCCGGGGTGCCGCTGATCGTCGACAACACCGTGGCGACACCGATCCTGCTGCGCCCGATCGATTTTGGTGCCGACATTGTACTGCACTCGCTCACCAAGTTTCTCGGCGGCCATGGCACCACCATGGGCGGCATCATCGTCGACGGCGGCCGCTTTCCGTGGACTGCGCAAGCGGCGCGCTTTCCGATGCTGACGCAGCCCGACCCGTCCTATCACGGCCTGGTGTATACCGACCACTATGGCCCTTCCGCGTTCGTCGGCCGCACGCGCAGCGTGTACCTGCGCACCACCGGGGCGGTGCTGCCCGCGCTGAGCGCGTTCCTGCTGCTGCAGGGGATCGAGACGGTGGCCCTGCGGGTGGAGCGGCACGTCGACAACGCGCGGCGCGTGGCGCAGTTCCTGCGTGATGATGCGCGCGTGGAGTCGGTCGCCTATGCCGGCTTTCCCGAGAGTCCCTACTATCAGCTGGTGCAGAAGTACCTGGGTGGGCGTGCCTGCTCGCTGCTGACCTTTGCGATCCGCGGCGGCTACGAGGCCGGGATCCGCTTCTATGATGCGTTGCGGTTGTTCAAACGGCTGGTGAACCTCGGGGATGCGAAGTCGCTGGCTTGCCATCCGGCCTCAACCACGCACCGGCAGATGTCGGCGCAGGAGCAGCGCCTCGCCGGCGTGGGGCCGGAGACCATCCGCCTGAGCGTCGGAATCGAGCACATCGACGACATCCTCGCCGACCTGGACCAGGCGCTCGCCGCCGCGGTGCGTGGGTAGATGGACGGCGAGCTGCCGGGCCCCGTCACGGCGCTGTTCCCGGATGCGCAGCTGATTGAGCGCGTAGAAGACTGGCTCACGCGCGAGCTGGCGGCGGCGAGCGCGCGGGCGGCGCGCGGGCCGGTGATGCCGACGCTGGATCGCGCGCAGTTGCAACGCGAGTTGGCGGCGTTTGATTTTGAGTCGCCGCGCTCGCTCGAGCCACTGCTGGCCTGGACGATCGCGCAGCTCGAGCACGGCGTGGTGCATCTGAACAACCCGCGCTACTTCGGCCTGTTCAACCCGGCGCCGAATTTTCCGGCGCAGTGCGCCGATCGCATTGCCGGGGCGTTCAACCCGCAGCTGGCCAGCTCCGGCTCCTCGCCGGCGCCGGTGGCGATCGAGGCCCACGTGATCGGCGCGATCGCGCAGCGGGCCGGGCTGCCGAGCGGGGCGGGCGGACACTTCACCACCAGCGGTTCGGAGGCCAACTGCACCGCATTGATCTGCGCGCTGACGCGCGCTGACCCACGCTTCGGCACGCTCGGGGTGCGCGCCTTCAACGGGCCGGTCGCGTTCTACAGTTCGCACGAGTGCCAGCCGGCGTGGTTCAAGATCGCGCACCAGTGCGGCGTGGGCCGCGCCGCGCTGCGCCTGATCGACGTGGATGCGCAGGGGCGCATGGACGCGGATGCGCTGGCCGAGACACTGAGGCGTGACCGGCGCGAGGGGATCGTGCCGGTGCTGATCAGTGCCACGGCGGGCACCACCGGGGCCGGCATGATCGACCCGCTGCGGCGCTGCGCGGCGATCGCGCACGAGCATGGCGTCTGGTATCACGTCGATGCCGCCTGGGGCGGGGCGGCGCTGTGTTCGCAGCGCCTGCGCGGATTGCTCGCCGGCATCGAGCTGGCCGACTCGATCACGATCGATGCGCACAAGTGGTTCGCGACCACGATGGGGTGTGGCATGTTCATCACGCCGCACCGGACGGTGCTCAGTGAGGCGTTCCGCGTCAGCGCCGATTTCATGCCCTCGACGCTCGAGAGCGTCGATCCCTATCTCAACAGCGTGCAATGGTCGCGCCGCTTCATGGGCCTGCGGTTGTTTTTGTCACTGGCCGCCGCCGGCTGGGACGGCTATGGCGCGCACGTGGAGCGCGCGCTCGCGGTGATCGAGCGCGCGCGCGAGCGGCTGGTGGGGCGGGGCTGGTCGGCGGTGAATGACTCGCAGCTGGCGGTGCTATGCGTGCTGCCGCCGCCGGGTTTCCCACCGCCGCGTGAGATCGTGCGGCGACTGCTGGCCGACGGACGCGCCTGGGCGGCGGTCACGACGTTTGCCGGCCGCGAGGTGGTTCGCATCTGCGTCACGCACGGGCAAAGCGCGCTCGCCGATGTGGAGGCGCTGGTGGAGGGGTTGAATGCGGCCGGGGGCCCTGGGGGCTAGAGCGCCGGCGCCGGTGTCGATGACGCCGATTCAGCGGACTGAAGCAGTTTCACGACCAGCGCCTCGACCGAGGCGATCGAGGCGAAGTTCTCGGGCGTGATCTCGGCCTGCGGGATCGACAGATCGAACTGCACTTCCATCGCCAGCATCAGGTTGACCATCTTCAGCGAGCTCATGCCCAGGTCGCTCAGCCGCGCATCGATCGGCAGCGGCCGCGCGGCCGCCGGCGGCCCCAGAATACGACGTACCAGGGCGATCAGGCGCTCGCGTAATGTCAACTCGGCGCTGCGGCTGTCGGCGAGGTCATTCATGCGGCCACTATAGCATTCGGGCGGTGCGCGACGAGTGCGCACAACGCCGGATGCGTCGCGTTTTTGCCTCATCCTAGCGCCTAGCGCCGCTGTAGGCCGTTGCCGGCAGGGGGCGTGCGCAACCGGATCACGCCTGTCGCAGCGGGACGCCGACAGGGTCACGCCGCGCACACCGATAGTATCGGTGCGGTGCATTACCGGTCCGCTTCAGGTATCGTCCCCAATCGCGTATAGCCCCCCAGCGAGGTAGGTGCTGATGGCCGTTTCGATGAGCGAGCAGGCAGCGCTCTGCGCCGCCGAAGGGGTATCGGGAGAGCTGGCAGCGCGGGTGCGCGCGGTCGTGCAGGTCGCGGCCCGTCACGCCGCGGCGGTCGACAGCGACTCACGTTTCCCCGCCGAGGCCATCGAGGCCATCAAGGCCCAGCGCCTGCTGGGCCTGATGGTGCCGCGCAGTCTCGGCGGCGAGGGTGCCGGTATCGCCGAGGTGGCCGATGTGTGCTACCAACTCGGCCAGGTGTGTGCCGCCAGCGCGATGGCCTACGCCATGCACCAGATCATGACCGCCTGCGTGCTGCGCCATCGGGGTCAGAACCCCGCGCTCGAACATTTCCTGCGCCGCGTGGCAGGCGAGCAGCTGCTGCTGGCCTCCTCGACCACCGAGGGCAAGAGCGGCGGCAATGTGCGCTCGAGCGAGGCGGCGGTGCAGTACGAGGGCGAGGGCATCGGCCTGGACCGGCGCGCGACCGTGATCTCTTATGGCGCCTATGCCGACGGCATCGTCACCACTGCGCGGCGCGCGGCCGACGCGGAGGCGAGCGACCAGGTGATGATCGCGCTGTTGAAGAGCGATTACACGCTCACGCGGCTGCAGGGTTGGAACACGCTCGGCATGCGTGGCACCTGCAGCGAGGGCTACACGCTCAAAGCCGCCGGGACAGCCGACCAGGTGCTGCCGCAGCCCTATGGCCTGATCCATTCACACACGATGGTGCCGTTTGCGCACCTGCTGTGGGGATCGGTATGGACCGGCATTGCCGCCGGCGCCACCGCCCGCGCGCAGGGCTTCATTCGCCAGGCGGTGCGGCAGAACGAGGGGCAGATGCCCCCGGGCGCCGCGCAGTTCGGCAAGGCGCTGTCCTCGCTACGCACGCTGCGCGGCATGCTGTCGAGTTCGCTGCGCACCTACCAGGGCTGCATGGATGATCCCATGACGCTCTCGTCGATGGAATTCCAGTCGCTGATCACGCTGACGAAGGTCGAAGCCTCGGAGCTGGCGGTCGGCATCGTGCTGGCCGCGATGCGGGTGTGCGGCTTGTCGGGCTATCGCTGTGATGGGGACTTCAGCGTCGAGCGGCATCTGCGCGACGTGCTGTCCGCGCCGATCATGATCAACAACGAGCGCATCCTCTCGAGCCTGGCCGGCACGATGTTGTTGAGTCCGATCCCGGCATCGATCCGTGACTGACCCGCTCGCGCACATCGCCGCGGCACTGTTCGTGCCGATGGGCGTCGATGGCGTGTACGCGCGCACCGAGCGCTACCTCGACGTGATGCAGCGACTCGAGGATTATGTCAGCCGCCAGCGCGATCCGGGCAGCGAGACCCTGCGCTTCCCGCCGCTGATGAGCCGGCGGCAGCTGGAGAAATCCGGCTACCTCAAGAGTTTTCCGAACCTGCTCGGCTGCGTGTGCGCGCTGCACGGCAGCGATGCGCAGGTCAGCGCGGCGGTGGACGCGCACGAGGCCGGCGGGGACTGGACCGCATCGGTGAGCGCCACGGACCTGGTGCTCTCGCCGGCGGCCTGCTACCCGGTGTATCCGCTCGCGGCCAGCCGCGGGGCGGTGCCGGGCGAGGGCCTGCTGTTCGACGTTGCGGCCGACTGTTTCCGGCACGAGCCCTCACGCGCGCTCAATCGCCTCCAATGCTTTCGCATGCGCGAGTTCGTGCGCATCGCCGCACCGGAGGAGATTGTGTCGTTCCGCGAGCGCTGGATGCGGCGCGCCGGGCAACTGGCCGAGGAACTCGCGCTGCCGTGCAAGCTCGAGGTGGCCAGCGACCCGTTCTTCGGCCGCATCGGGCAGATCATGGCGGTCAGCCAGCTGCAGATGTCGCTGAAGTTCGAGCTGCTGGTTCCCTACCATGACGGCGCCGCGCCGACCGCGTGCATGAGCTTCAACTATCACCAGGAGCATTTCGGCGAGGTATGGGGGTTGGCCGACAGCGCCGGGAGCATGGCTCATACCGGCTGCGTCGCCTTCGGGATGGACCGCCTGGCGGTGGCGCTGTTCTGCGTGCACGGCCTTGCGACCGCACAGTGGCCCGCGCCGGTGCGCGGCGCGCTCGGATTATGATGTGACGGATCGACATCAGATGGAGAGCCTGGTGCGCGAGCTGCACGCCGCGCGGCTGGAGGGGGACCTGGAACGGCTGTGCGCGCTGTTCACCACCGATGCGCATCTGCGCATCGTGGGCACCAGCGATGGCAAGCCCATCGCGATTGCCGCCGACGATCCCGAGCAGATCCGCACCTGGCTGGGCATGTTGGTGAAGACCTTCCGGCTCGCCGACTACCAGTTGCTGTCCACGCTGATCGATGGCGAGCACGCCGCGGTGCGCTGGCGTGTGCAGATCCGCTCCAAGATCACCGGCGTGATCGTGCCGACCGAGCTGGTCGACCTTATCGATGCCCGCGACGGACTCATCGCAGCGCACACGGAGTTCTTTGTTCCGGGGTGAGGGGAATTGCTTGCGCCCTCATCCAGAGGCGAACGTTCCCCGCCCAAGCGCCTCTGTAAGCTTTCGTTTACAATTGCGCGAGCAATACCGGCCTGCGTGACTTATAGCACCAGCGCATATACTACTGCGGTGGCGCGTCCGGAGAAGACTTTCGACCGCTTTGCGGGGCGTCTGCGTGCTGCAGTGTATTTCCAGAAAGAGGTCTCACCCGTGAATTTGTCCGGTTACCGTAAATTCCGCCTCTTACTGCCGGCGCTGTTGCTGGCTCCTGTGCCTGCCTTCGCCCAAGTCACCGCCACGGTGTCCGCGAGCGGCCAGTACGAATACAACTCGAACGTGTTTGATCTGCAGCCCGGCTTCACCTTCGCCGGGTTGGGCACGGACCCGCGCCTCAGCGATGAGGACTATACATATT
>Ga0307373_10014240_pt1 | contig 10990 bp, 9 predicted proteins | sample OX2MG_FD_202534 | JGI IMG/M metagenome (GOLD analysis project Ga0307373, IMG submission 202534) | Soil microbial communities from Risofladan, Vaasa, Finland - OX-2 | ecosystem: Environmental > Terrestrial > Soil > Coastal area > Acid sulfate soil | place: Finland: Risofladan, Vaasa | collected... | reverse complement strand
ATGTGCGCCACACGACACGTCAAAGCGACTCGTGGCGGGGATGAAACTCGCTCATGCACGTCACTACTTCGGTCGAGGATCTCTCGACTATTTGCAGAAGCTCCGCACGGCGAGTTGTATCGTCCGCACGATTGAACCTCGCGTCGGCCGCACAATCCGAGCGCTCGCACTCGCACTCCGACAGCGACGTTCGAGTGGAGCGAAGCGATGTTCATGCTGTCCTCGCGGTAAAAAGAAGCGAAGGGTCTGGCCCGAAGCCCACGCCCGTGGATAGTCGAAGGAGGACCAGAGACTCCTCGCGAATCAAGTCCACAGTCTTCCTCGCGATGTCCAAATCGGTCGTGGGTGGAACCAGTGCGTCACGAAGATGAACGTGCATCGCGGCCGCACCCGCGTGGCGGGCCCTCGTCGCCGCGCCCGCGATTTCTCGAGGCGTCGTGGGCAGCAAGGCGATGTCCTTCTTCGCGGCAATCAGCCCGTTGAGCGCCGCAGTAAGGACGATTTTGCTGTTCACGGCTCGACCCCGAAGCCCTTACGCGCTTGGTGCGATCACGACAGCCATGACGGCGTTCGACTCCGACTCGTTGATGATCCTACGGCGTTCGTTGGCAGCGAGGAACACCGAGTCCATCGCGTGCAGCGTCACTGACTCTCCTTCGGTCTCGACGGTCACTTCTCCCTCAAGTACCAGATAGACCTTCTCGGCGCTCGTAGTATCCCAATCGGCACCGCCGCCGGGCGCGAAGTTTGAGACTCCCAACCAGAACGAAGTTACGGGAGAGACATCGATGCCCTGAAGACGCACTGCGTCGCAACCGTGATGATTCGCCGCGACGTAGCCCTGAGCCTCACCGAATCGGGTTACCCTCACGAGGTCTTACCGCCCTTTTCCATGCGGAAGGTGCCCTTAGGGTCAACCATCGCGACGAGGCGAACGATGCATCCATCTCCACCAACCCAGCGCCAGGGGAAGGCCGCGAAAGTCACGCGCTGTCCGTTCACGTCGTCAATATCGCCACCGACGTTTTCGAAACCAATGATGCCGTTTCCGAGAAGGGCACGGTGACACGGCTCCCACAATGGGAAGTCCTCGATGACGGCACGACCAGTGGTCTCCTTGTACTCAATGTTCGCCCACGGCAAAAGACCGTTCGGCCAACCCGGCCCGTGCGGGCCAATAGCCGTGGCCAAGGGGTGGTCAAGGGCTTGGGTGTCGGTGCCAACCGCGCGCACACCGCGCTCAGCGAACCATTCGCCAGCACTCTTGTCAAAACCGGGAGAGTAGGCGTAGTACATACTGTTGTCGCCGTAGTGGTGGTGCCATCCGGTGTTAATCATGACGATGTCGTTGGGCTGGATCGTGGGGGTCGCTGCCTCAAGGTCATCACCACTCACCACTTCCCACTTCTGCTTAGGAATCGAGACGACCACGCCCGTGCCGAAAAAGCGCCACAAAGGAATCTCGTCCAGCAACGGAGTGCCTTCGATGACATGGCCCGGCACGTCGACGTGTGTACCCGAGTGCATCACGGTCGTGATCTTTTGGGTGAGTACGCCCGAACGGGCCATCGTGTGAAGACGTTCAATCTTCACGTCTTCGAAGTATGGCCACGCCGGAACGCCGTGACCCCAAGGATGGCTGAGCTCATAGTAAAGGATGCCGGTGACGGGATCGACTTCAGGCGCCATGACTTCTCCATTCGCTCAGTGCCGGTGTCCTCGAATCGAGGAGACTGGCGTCTTCGTACTGGAACAACGTGTCCTGACCAGTAGAACAGGAATGAGTATTCCACAGCATAAGGGTCGTGTCAAACCACGGGGAACTAAAAAATGGCGGCGTTCGCGTCCACGCGAGGCGAGGTATGGCGAGGTGCTTAAAGGCTCTGAACCACCGCCGCACAGACAAAACCTTGCTGTTGGTGTTCTCAAGTTCGGCACCCGAGTGAAATAGATCCTCTCCAAAATTGACGAAGTGGGATCTCTCGGGTACGAGCGAGGTCGCTTGAATCTTCCTGACAAGCGTATGCTCGCATCCCGGCAGCTGAGGGCACTCCTGCATCAGGGAAGGGCCGCGGTGCTGCCCAGTGGGGACATTTCGCCGATCTCGTAAGTGAGTGCTTTAGTCGACGGTGCTCACTCACCAATCGAGTTGCAACGCCGCGAGCAGAGTTCTTGATTCTTCACCTGACTTCTCTTCGATTGGAAAAGGTCGCGCTCCTACCCGACGGGGCATCACTTCTTAGTCAGTCGGTGGCGCACGTTCTTGACGAACGATCACACCTAGAGACCACGATCAAAACACCTTGTCGGAATTGATTCTGACCACCGATACTGCTACCTTGACTCATAGGATGCGGTGTACCAGCATGTGGAACAGTGACAAGGAGCCAGGACTTATGACGACGGACGCAACCAAGATCTCTACGGATTTCACAGACCAATCGATCGTAGTAATCGGTGCCACGGGTGCGCTGGGCAGCGCCACGGCTCTTCGTCTGAGCGAACTCGGGGCCAAGGTCACCATGACCGGCGCCAACCACGAGAAACTTCTGGAGCTCGAAGAAGACATCACCAAGCACGGTGGTACGTCGCTGAGCGTCAACTTGCGACCCGACACCGAAAAGGACGCGAGCGAGATCATCGCTCGCGCCGTCGAGCACTTCGGTCGCGTCGATGGGCTTGTGGTGGCGAGCGGTACTAATAAAGTCGCAATGATCACCGACATGACGCTCGAGCAATTTGACGACGTGATGAACGCCAACGTGCGCACGACGTGGCTGATCTGTCGCGCCTTCGGAGCCGAGTTATTGAGGACCGGCTCGTCCGGCAACGTGGTCATCGTCACCTCAACGCGTGCGCTACTCGGTCTCGGGGCCGGTTACACCGCGTACTGCGCGTCCAAGGGTGCAGAGAATCTTTTGACTCGCACGCTCGCCGCCGAGTGGGGCGCGAAGAACATCCGCGTCAACGCCGTCGCCCCCACGGTCTTTCGGTCCAACCTCACCGCGTGGATGTACGAAGACGACGAGCGCGCGGTGAAGACCCGAGAGGGCATGCTTTCGCGCATTCCGCTCGGTCGACTAGCCGAACCCGAAGACGTCGTCGGCCCGACACTCTTTTTCCTAAGTGCAGCATCGGGCTTCTGCACCGGACAAATCCTCTACGTCGACGGTGGCTACACGGCGTGCTGAACGACAGCGATCGCTGGCGACTTCCCGAAGGAGGTCGCGTCGCGATACTCGGCGCGGGCCTCATGGGCCACGCCATCGCGGCGATCTTCGTCACCCACGGCTTTGACGTCACGTGTCTGGACCCCGACGCCCCGACGCGCGAGTCGCTCGCCGAACGCGTCGACGCCGTCGTCGCACAACTTCCCAGCACCGTGACGACGGGACACCTACGCGCTGTCGGTGAGCCTTCCGATCTCGACCCCGCGACCTTGTTGGTTGTAGAAGCTGCACCCGAGGACCTCGCGCTGAAGCAAGACCTCCTAGCGCGCATCGCGAAGTGCTGCCCCCACGCGGTACTCGCGACCAATACCTCGGTCTACCGCGTGGGTGACGTTGGAGCGTACGTCGACCAACGGTCTCGCGTCATTGGCACGCACTGGTGGAATCCGCCGCACCTGATTCCGCTCGTCGAAGTGATCCAGGGTTCCGAGACCAACCCGGCCATTGTTACCGGCGTATTCGAGTTGCTGCGTTCGCTCGGCAAGACTCCGGTGCTCGTACAAAAGGACACTCCGGGCTTCATCGGAAACCGACTGCAGCACGCCCTTTGGCGAGAAGCCATGGCGCTCATTCAAGAAGGTATCTGTGAGGCCAGCGACGTCGACCTGGTCGTGCGAAATAGCATCGGTCTTCGTCTCTCCGAGGTGGGACCCATCGAAAACGCTGACTACGTGGGACTCGATCTGACCCGAGCCATCCACGAGTATGTTTTCCCGGCGCTCAGCACGGCCCAGGAGCCACTGCCAATCCTCGAAGAGGCGGTCGCCGCAGGAAACCTCGGCGCCAAGACTGGTCGCGGACTGCTTGTGTGGCCCGAGGGGGCTCGCGAAGCAACGGGTCGACGGCTGACGGCTCGGGTGAAGTTGCTCGCGTCGTTAATTGGCATGGGCACGACCTCACCGGAATAGGGCGACGTCGAGGAGTGACTGCACGAGCGCCTCGTCTCTGAAAATGGTGAAGGGCTGAACTGCGGCCCCGTCGAGTCGACTTCGACAGCGATCGAGTGAGACCGCGTCACCGGTAGTAGACAGCCGTGGACGAGGCAGACCAACGCCGATAGAAGGATCAAGCTCAGCCTCAAGTGCGACGACTAAATCGCGAAGAGCGCAGACAGTTCGGCATCCGTCGTACCATGGAGTTCAGCTCGTCCCTCGCCCTCCAGCGACCGGTGCGCAATCGTCGCTCGAAGTGTCAATGAGACCTGCGCGCAACTGAACTCCCCGCTCAGAATCTCGAAGGCGCGTTGACGCCGCCAGGGTTTCAACGCTGAAGGGGCGGCCCTCGTGAGCGGTTCTCGTCAGAGGCCCTTTGGACGATCCGGACTAACATCGCGTCACGTCAAGCAAGACGGAGGCCGCGAATCTCATTCCTGGAGCAGCTCACGAACGAACTCGTCGCCGTTCGTCACGATGACGCCACCAATGAAGCCGCTCGATTACGCCTCTTTGACGCGTCGCTCGCCTGGAGCGCCGCACGCCGTATGGATGAAGAACCACTTTCGGCCGTTCTCGGATCACTCTTTGGCACCGATACCGCTTCTAGAAATTCCCCCGCTGCTCGCCTCCTCGAACTCGCCGCCCGTGGGCGGGCCACTGAGGTCGACGACATCCACCTCAGTTCTTGCACGACACCCGGAACAGGTATCTGCGCCACCGTGATCGCGCTGGCACCACTCCGGCCCCACGCCGACGCGGATCTCGCGCTGCACGCCATCGCGGCGGGCTACGACGCCGTGACGCGCTCCGCCACCGCGCTCGGCGGTCCCGCCCTGCTGTCCCAGGGCATCTGGCCCTCGCGCGCGGTCGCTCCGATCGGGGGCGCCGTGACCGGCGCGACGCTGCTCGATCTCGATCTCGCCACCACCGTCGAAGCCGTTTCCATCGCCGCTGGTTGGCAGTACCACGCTGCCCTGCCCGAACCGTCGCGAGAACTCTCCTACGCCGAAGCGGTCCTTTTCGGTGCGGTGGCGGCCATCAGCGCGAGCCACGGAATGCTCGGCGATCCAGCGGCGCTGAAGGACTGGGAACGTTTCGCGGTGCGACGTGAGGGTGATGAGCCATTGCGCGCGGGGGCCCCAACTCGCGCGGTGCTCGACACAACGATCAAGCCCTTCTGTGGGGCGCGTCAGACCCTTTCGGCGACCTCGGCGCTGCTCGAACTCGTTGCGTCGGCGTCACTCGGTGTGGCGGACATCGTTCGCGTTCGTGTCGCCGTCCCCCCGTTGCATCTGGCAATGGTGAACCGTTCGAAAATCGAGACACGACTCCACGCAATTTCGAGTATGCAGTACCAGGTCGCCCTAGCCCTGTTGCATCCCGATGACCTCTACGACGTTCAACGCACGCCCAACACCAGTGAGGCGATGACCGAACTGATGAGTCGAGTCGAAGTACGTGGCGAACCTGATCTCCTTGAGCACTTCCCGGAACAGTGGAGCGCCATCGTCGAGGTCGATACCGACTCCGAAACGCTGAAACTACGTGCGGACGGCGCACGTGACGAGTTGAAACTCAATTGGGAGAACCTTCACGCCAAGGGCGAGAGGCTCTTCGCACGGGCCGACGTGCGCGGCGAGGATCTCTCGGCGTTGCAGGATCTCCTGAAGACTTTTACACGAGTTAACGCACTCCATGATCCCGCGTACCTCGCGTGTATCTTGCGCTGAGCGTATTGACCACGAGCACGGCGCACGCAACTCGGTCGTCAGCGACGACGTGTCGACGAAACGGAACAACGCCTTCGGAAAGCTGTCGACACGATGCCAGACTGTGTCGCGCCGTAAGATAACTCGCCAGGGAAACCTGGGATTTCGACGTGACATCGAGGAGATATCTGTATGGCCAAACTTCCGCTCAGCCTCGCCTGTGGCGATTATGAGATCATGCGTCCGCTCATCGATGGGACAGTCCAGCCTGATGGCATCGAACTCACGGTTCTCTCGAAGGACCGCGCGCGTATCTTGCAGACTTCGCGCCGCAAGGAATGCGACCTCGCCGAGTTCAACATCACCCGATACTTCTCGGACAGCGAGACTGATCCTGACCTCTTCGCCCTACCGGTATTTCCCCACCGACGCTTTCGCCTCGCGTTCATCTTCGTCAACACCGCCGCCGGGATCAAGGAGCCCCACGACCTCATCGGTCGTAGCCTCGTCATCCGTGGCGAGCGACCCGCCGCGGCAATCTGGTTACGAGGCATGCTCAACGAGCACTTCGGTGTCCCCTACGATCAGTTGAAGATCGTCGACCCGATGGGTATCCTCGGCGCGGTTCCCGCGAGCGGGATAGCTGGCGTGGGGCCCGACGGATGGCAAGCCCGCAGTGAGCAAATGCTTCTTGACGGCGAAGTCGACGCGTTGATCTCCGCCGGAGTCCCCGCCTCTTTCATCGCCGGGGACCCGAGGATCGCTCGACTCTTTCCCGATTTCAATGATCGCGACGTCGCCTACTACCGCGAGACCAAGATCTTTCCCATCATGCACGCCGTCACGATCCAACGAAGCCTGATCGAACGGGCGCCATGGGCCCCTATCAACCTTCTCCGAGCCTTCAGCGAGGCGAAGGCCATCGCCTACAACCGCGCGGTCAATCCCCGTACGGCGCCGCTCGGATTCTTCCAAAAAGCATGGGAGGACCAACAGTCCATCTTGGGGCCCGACCCGTGGGCCTACGGAATGAACGACGCCAACCGACATAACCTCGAAACGATCTTGCGCTACAGCGCTGAGCAAGGACTGGTGAAGTCCACCAGCGCTCTGGACGAACTGTTCGTCAATCTCGACGAGGCCAAACTCTCTCGCTTCGCTGGTCACTGAATCGACACGGCCCCACTCGCCGCTCGCCAGCGGCGAGGTTTGAAGGCGTACTAAGCGTGAATTAACCAGGGAACTAGAAGAGGTGAGCTGGTCTACCACCGGTGTGGGAGCTCGTGGTCTGGCGATGCGCGGCGAGGCATCACTAGTTGAGTTGGAGCTGCCGAAACAGCGACGTCGTCCGTCATCATTGGTTTCGCGTATCTGAAGATTCGACAGTTGGTTCAAGCGCCGCAGCACAACTCATCATTCACCGTTCAGTGCACAACGCCGATGGGGTGAGAGTTACAATTCGCTGCCCGGCAAGTTCAGCCTGCGCAGGAATTTGTCCGGCATTGGGGAGAGGCCACATGGGCGACCTGACCGGAGTGCGAGTTGTAGTCACCGGGGCCACTAGCGGGCTTGGCGCCGCCATGGCCAACGCACTGCTCTTAGCGGGAGCCACCGTGGCCTTCGCGAGCCGACCCACGGCGCGTCTCGATGCGAGCGTGAACGAGCACCGGGACCAAGGTCTGGACGCCGTCTCACTTCCCATGGACGTTCGAGATCATGTCTCGGTACAGGCGGCGGTTGATCGAGCGCTCGAATGCCTTGGTGGAATCGACGTGGTGGTGAACAACGCGGGAATCGGAATGGGATCCGTGAACCCACATTTCCTCGAAGTGGCTACGCCATTCTTCGAAGTGACCCCTGAGGGCTTTCGCGACATGGTCGCGACTGACTTGACCGGCTACTTCCTCGTCGCCCGGGCCTTCACACCACTGTTCATCAAACAGGGCCACGGCCGATTTATCAACGTGACCGCTAATCACGAGACGATGCGCCGTAAGGGCTTCGTGCCGTACGGGCCAGCTCGCGCGGGAGCGGAGGCGCTGAGTCTCATCATGGTCGAGGACCTTCGGCCTTACGGCATTACCGTCAATCTGCTGCTTCCCGGCGGCGCTAGCGACACCGGGATAATCCCCGATGAGGTCTCGAAAGAGATTCGCAAGAACCTGCTGCGCCCCGAAGTCATGGGGGCGCCCATACTGTTCCTCGCTTCGCCCGAAGCTCATGGCCTCACGGGAGAGCGGATCGTTGCCAAAGACTTCGACGTCTGGCTCTCAGCCTTTCGAAATAGGTCCGCGAAACCCGCTTGATGAGGGATGAGGGTGCAAACGGAGACGACGGAATCTGCGGCGCGTTTCGCGCTCGCGACACGAACAACGTCGTGCCGATATCGAGGCGTGCCTCGAACCTTCGAATGAGCGCTTTTGACCCGAAACGTCTCGCGACGACACCCGATCCAGAGGACCAACCTCGAGAGTGCGACCGAAGCAGTTACTTCACGAGCTCGCTACCGCGCGTCGATGAGGTCGGGTTCCGTCGCGGCACGCACCTCCTCGATCGTCACCCCGGGCGCCAACTCGCGCAACACGAGGCCCTCAGGTTCAATGTCGATCACGCAGAGGTCAGTGATGATGCGCTGAACGCACGAACGACCGGTCAAGGGCAAGTTGCACTCGCGCACGATTTTAAACCCGCCGTCCTTGGTGGTGTGCTCCATCATGACGATCACCCGCTTCGCGCCATGAACCAGGTCCATCGCTCCGCCCATTCCCTTCACCATCTTGCCGGGAATCATCCAGTTAGCCAAGTCGCCGGCGGCCGAGACCTGCATGGCGCCGAGTACTGCGACGTCGACGTGACCGCCGCGGATCATGGCGAAAGACGTCGCCGAATCGAAATACGACGCGCCCGGCAAGACTGTCACGGTCTCCTTGCCGGCGTTGATCAGGTCGGGGTCGATGGCTTCAGTGGTCGGATACGGTCCTACACCGAGAAGCCCGTTCTCGGCATGAAGCACGACGTGACGACCTTCGGGCACGAAGTTGGGCACCCGCGTGGGCAAACCGATTCCGAGATTCACGTATTGGCCGTCGGCCAATTCGGCGGCCACCCTCGCGGCCAGTTCGTCACTTGTCCGTCCGCTCACGACGTCACCGTCCTCTTCTCAATACGCTTTTCGACATTGGGCACCGCTACCACGCGCTGGACGAAGATCCCCGGCGTGTGCACGTGCATCGGATCCAACTCCCCGGGTTCGACAATCTCTTCGACCTCGGCGATGGTGATTCGGCCAGCGGCAGCGCACAATGGGTTGAAGTTCTGAGCGCTCTTCTCGTAAATGAGGTTGCCGTGACGATCGCCGAATCGCGCGTGCACGAGGGCGAAGTCGGTGCGGATCGCCCGTTCGAGCACGTACGACCGTCCATCGAATTCACGAACCTCCTTGGCCGGTGACGCTACGTCGATACCTCCGGCACCGTCGTAGCGCCAGGGCAAACCTCCCATGGCGACCTGGGTGCCCACGCCCGCCGGCGTGTAGAAGGCGGGGATGCCTGCGCCTCCCGCTCTCAGTCGTTCGGCCAGCGTGCCCTGGGGAACCAACTCCACCTCCAACTCTCCAGCGAGGTATTGCCGTTCGAATTCCTTATTCTCGCCCACGTACGATCCCGTAACCCGCCGGATGCGCTTGGCGGACAGCAGCACTCCCAAGCCCCACCCGTCAACGCCACAGTTGTTGCTCACGGTCTCGAGGTCCGTGGCCCCGCTGGCGAACAACGCCTCGATCAACGCGCTCGGTATGCCACACAGACCAAACCCGCCCACGGCGAGTGACGTCCTGTCTGAAACGTCCCGCACCGCGTCAGCCGCGCTGTCCACAACTTTGTCCATCACGCTCCGATCAATCTAGTGAGTCACGCCTGCGCGTCTCACTAGCTTGTCCTAGAAATTTCAAACTCTGCGAATCAATGTAGCGCCTGAGAACACGACGCCCTTTTATTGACGCATAACTCGCGTCGCCGAAAGTGCACGCCAGAACAACTGGAACGGTGGACCGTTAGTTCGGTCGTCCACAGAGCGCGCGGTGACGCGAACGAAGGGCATGCGTGCACACCACGAGTCAAAAGAACGAGGAAATTTAACGCGGCGCTGAACACGGCTCGCGCGCACGACGGCGATGTCTCAGCCGTGATCGCCTCGTACGCGTTCTGATAGAACTATGAAACACAAAACGATCCAAGGTCACCGTTAACGCTGCGGCGACCTCGCTGGAGACTCACGATGAAAGGCTCGCCATGAAAGCTCACCTAACGACAGTTCGACCTCCGCTCCCGGAAGGGATCGTCCTTGAGGAGAACGTCTACGTCACGATGAGAGATGGCGTACGACTAGCCGCGGACGTCTATCGTCCGGCGAAAGCGGGAAAGTACCCCGGAATCCTCTCGATGTCGCCCTACATAAAAGAAATGCAGCAGTGGCCACCGGCGATATCGCACTCGATCGAAGCGGGGAATACGGCATTCTTCGTTCCCAATGGCTACGTCCACGTCATCGTGTCAGCGAGGGGTTCCGGACTCTCCCAGGGAAAGTGGAGTCCATTCGACCTCGCGACCCAACAAGACGGCTACGACATGGTCGAATGGATCGCCAAACAGGATTGGTGCAACGAGAGCGTCACGATGCTCGGGGATTCCTACTTCGGGATCATGCAGTGGCTGGTCGGCCTCCAGAAGCCGCCGCACCTCAAGTGCATCGCGCCCGCCGATGGCTCCACCGACTTCTACCGGGATTACGCGTGGAAGGGCGGGCTCTTCAACACAGGATTTTTCGGGATGTGGGGGCCGGACACACTGGCGCAGTGCTTCTGGCCCGGAGAAGTCGAGGGCAAACTTCCACCCGCGGACTTCATGGGTGATTTTCTGGCCAATGCCGAGGATGGGCCACTGTGGTGGGACATCTCGGCGTGGCACCGAATTCAAAACCTGGAAGTACCGGTTCTCAGCGTCGTCCCGCAGCCGAGCGCAAATCACTCACGCGGTCAACTCTGGGCCTACCCGAAGATCAAAAGTCCAAAGAAGTTGATCGTCTTGCCGTGGAATCCGCAGTCACACGTCCTCTTCAT
>Ga0307373_10014239_pt1 | contig 10990 bp, 8 predicted proteins | sample OX2MG_FD_202534 | JGI IMG/M metagenome (GOLD analysis project Ga0307373, IMG submission 202534) | Soil microbial communities from Risofladan, Vaasa, Finland - OX-2 | ecosystem: Environmental > Terrestrial > Soil > Coastal area > Acid sulfate soil | place: Finland: Risofladan, Vaasa | collected... | reverse complement strand
CGCCGGCTCGGCGTGCAGCTCGACCTGTTCAGCTTCCACGACGTCTCGCCCGGATCGGCATTCTGGCATCCCAAGGGCCAGCGCCTGTGGCGCACCCTCGAGGGAGCGATGCGCGAGCTGCAGGATCGCCGCGGCTACCAGGAGATCAGTACGCCCATCCTCGTGAGCGAGCGGCTCTGGCGACAGTCCGGCCACTGGGACCTCTACCGGGACAACATGTTCCTCTTCGAGGCCGAGGGCCAGACGTTCTCGCTCAAGCCGATGAACTGTCCCGAGAGCACATTCATCTACCGCTCCCGCCTGCGTTCCTACCGCGACCTTCCCCTACGGTTCAACGAGTACGGCAGGCTCCACCGCAACGAGCGGTCCGGGACGCTGTCCGGGCTCACCCGGGTCCGCCAGTTCATCCAGGACGACGCCCACATCTACGTGCGGCCGGACCAGCTCGCCGACGAGATCGAGGCGCTGCTTGGCGAGGTTCGCGAAGCCTACGGCTGGGTCGGCTTCGAGCCACGCTTCGCCTTCGCCACCCGGCCCGACAAGGCGCTCGGCGATCCCGCCCTGTGGGAACGGGCCGAGGCGCTCATCCGCGAGGCCCTCGACCGTTCCGGTGTGCCGTACGTCGTGAAGCCGAAGGACGGCACGTTCTACGCCCCCAAGATCGACATCTACATCGACGACGCCCTCGGCCGCGAGTGGCAGATGGCGACGATCCAGGCCGACCTTGTCATGCTGCCCGAGCGCTTCGACCTGACCTACATCGACGAGCACGGCCAACCGCAGCGCCCGATCGCCATCCATCGCGCCATCTACGGCTCGTTGGAGCGGTTCATCGGGATCCTCGTCGAACATTTCGCCGGAGCCTTCCCGCTCTGGCTGGCGCCCGTGCAGGCGGTGGTGATCCCGATCGCGGATCGCCACGTCGACTCGGCGCGCGAGCTGGCCGCGGTCCTCGGCGCGCGTCGGCTGCGGGTCGAGGTGGACGACTCGGACGGCCGGATGCAGAACAAGATCCGCCTGGCCCAGGAGCAGAAGACGCCCGTCATGCTCGTCCTCGGCGACCGGGAGATCGAGAGCCGGACCGCGGCGCCGCGGCTGCGATCGGGGGAGCAGCTGCCCGCCGAGGGCTGGGAGCCGCTCGCCGAACGATTGGCGGCCGAATCTGCGGCACGTCGCCCCTGAGTTCGGGGGCGCGAACGGCCGAGAAGGTCCTCGATCGTGGCCGGCGCGGCGATCGTGGCCGGCGCGGGCGATCGTGTCAGATGGCCACCAGGCGGGCGCTCGTCAGCGCCACGAGTTCGACGCAGGGCCGGCCGGGCGGACCCGGAACATGACGCGGCCCGTCCGGAGGTACCGATCGCTCGTTGAATGCCCCACGGGGCATGGCGCGGCGGACGAGTGCCCCCCTGGCGGTCGGCTGTCACTCACGGTCGCACGGCTCGAGGGGCATCGTTCGCCGTCGCCCGGCATCGTTCACCGTCGCCCGGCATCGCGATCCTCCCGCCTGGGTGTCCGGTACCCCAGTCCGTTACCCCAGCGCGTTGCCCCGGTTTCGGGCCTTGTGCTATCCTCCCCGGGCGGTCGCGCCCCGGCCGCCGTTCGGTCGTGCCGTGCACGTTCGACGCGCCGCCACGAACGAAGGGGATAGACCATCAGTCGAGACCTGCGCATCAACCAGATGATCCGGATCCCTCAGGTGCGGGTCGTCGATGAAGAGGGAGCCCAGCTGGGGGTCATGCCCACGGCGCAGGCTCTCGCGATGGCGCAGGAGCGGGGATACGACCTCGTCGAGGTCGCTCCCATGGCCGCCCCCCCGGTGGCCCGGTTCCTCGACTTCGGCCAGTACAAGTACGAACTGACCAAGCGGGAGAAGGAAGCCAAGCGCAAGCAGCGCTCGGTGACATTCAAGGAGGTCCGGCTCAAGCCGAAGATCGGCATCGGCGACTTCGATACCAAGGTCCGGCGGGCGATCGAGTTCCTCGAGGAGGGTGACCGCATCAAGGTCGCGGTCCAGTTCCGGGGTCGCGAGCTTACCCATCCGGAGATCGGCCGGGCGCTCCTCGAGCGTTTCACCGACCGGATCAAGGACCATGGCGTCATCGAGCGTGCACCGCTCCTCGAAGGGAAATCGATGCACATCACGGTGGCCTCGGTCCACAAGCCGAAGGGCCACGATGCCCCGACGCCTGGGGTAGATGCGCCGCAAGTCTCGGATGCGCCGCTCATCGCAGATACGCTGCCCATTGCCGCGACGACGCCGCCACCCGCGCCGCCGACCCAGCCGGTCGCATCCAACGGTGCGGATCAGGCGGCTGTGGCGCCTCCGGCGATGGAGACCGAACCGCTCCAGCCGCCACGGCCGGCGCCGCGGCCCAGAACGAAACCAGTTCCGGCGGCGGCGCCGGCATCGACAGGAGAGTGAGGCCGACGTGCCGAAGATGAAGAGCCACAAGGCGGCACAGAAGCGCCTCGGGACGACGGGCAGCGGCAAGATCGTCCGTGTCCGCGCCTGGAGCGGCCACCACCTCCAGATCAAGTCGTCCCGCCGAACGCGCCGCTACGCCGGCAAGAGCATCGTCGGGCCCGAGCACGCGAAGCAGGTCCGACGCCTGCTGCCGTACCTGTAGGAGCGAGGCCCCGATGCCACGAGTCAAGCGCGGAGTAACGGCGCATCACCGACACAAGCGGCTGCTCAATGCGGCGGAAGGCCGCCGCGGAACACGTTCGCGGCTGGTCAAGCCCGCCCGCGAAGCGCTGCTCCATGCGCTTGCCTATGCGACCCGCGACCGCAAGCAGCGGAAGCGCCAGTTTCGCGAACTGTGGGTCGTCCGGATCAACGCTGCCGCGCGCCTCAACGGCATGACCTACGGTCGATTCATCGCCGGCCTGAAGAAGTCGGACGTCGAGATCGACCGCAAGATCCTCGCCGACCTCGCCGTCCGCGACGCCGCGACGTTCAGCCGCATCGTCGACATCGCGAAGGGCGCCTGAACCGACACTCGATCAGCCGTTCCGCGCTGCCGCACGCGCGGCGGTGCACCTGATCGCGGATCGCGGATCACCCACCATGGACCTCCGGACGCTCCAGGGCGATCTCGACCGATTGCGGGATCGGGCCCTCGACGCGACCGCCTCGACGAGCGATCTCGCTGGGCTGGATGCGCTCGAGGTCGACCTCCTCGGCAAGAAGGGCGACCTCACCGCGGTCCTCCGCGGCATCGGGGCGCTCGCCCCAGCCGAACGGCCGCTCGTCGGCGCCATCGCCAACGAGGTCCGCGCGGCGATCGAGGGCGCATTCGCAGGCCGACGGGTCGAGCTCAACGCGACGGCGCTCGCGACCCGCCTCGCCGCCGAGGCGACGGATGTCACGACGCCCGGTCGCCGTCCGCCGCGCGGCCGACTCCATCCGGTGGTGGAGACCGCCCGCGAGATCGCCCGCGTCTTCGGGCAGTTCGGGTTCGTCGACTATGAAGGCCCCGAGATCGAGGACGACGTCACGAACTTCCAGATGCTCAACATCCCGCCCGACCACCCGGCCCGGGATCTCTGGGACACCCTGTATGTCGACATCGACGGCTATCTCCTCCGTACCCACACCTCGCCCGGCCAGATCCGGGTCATGCACGCCGAGACGCCACCGATCCGGGCCCTGCTGCCGGGTCGCGTGTTCCGCTACGAGGCCATCGACGCGAGCCACCAGACCGAGTTCTTCCAGGTCGAGGGCCTCATGGTGGACGAGGGCACGACCCTGGCCGACCTCCGTGGCCTTCTCGACGAGTTCGCCCGGGCGATGTTCGGTACGGGCCGCGCGACGCGCTTCCGACCGGGCTACTACCCGTTCACGGAGCCGTCCGTCGCGTTCGATGTCGAGTGCCTCGTCTGCGGTGGCGTCGGTTGTCCGGCCTGCTCGCGGACCGGCTGGATGACGATCCTCGGTGCCGGGATGGTCCATCCGGTGGTGCTCCAGCACGGCGGCCTCGACCCCGAGCGCTACCAGGGTTTCGCGTTCGGGATGGGCGTCGAGCGGATCGCGAACCTCCGGTACGGCGTGGGCGACCTGCGCTCGTACCTGGAAAACGACCTCCGCTTCCTCGAGCAGTTCCGATGAAGGTTCCGCTCGGCTGGCTCGCCGACTACGTCGATCTCGACCTCAGCCCTGAGGCCCTCGCCGAACGACTCACCATGCTCGGCATGGAGGTGAAGGGCATCGAGCGATGGGGCGCCGCGTGGAACGGCGTCGTCGTGGGGGAGCTGCTGACCGTCGAGAAGCACCCGAACGCCGACCGGCTGTCACTCACCACGGTCCGCGTCGGCGACGGCGAGGCGCTCTCGATCGTCTGCGGCGCGACCAACATCGCGCCCGGCCAGCGGGTGCCGGTCGCCCTCCCCGGCGCGGTCCTGCCCGGTGGTCGGCGGATCGAGCGCAGCGAGAAGATGGGCATCGTGAGCAACGGGATGCTCTGTTCCGGCGACGAGCTCGGCATGACGAGCGACGCCGAAGGGATCCTCATCCTCCCGGCCGGGACGCCGATCGGGCAGCAACTCGGCGACCTCTACGGCGACACCGTCCTCGACATCGACGTCAAGCCGAACCGCGGCGATGCACTCTCCCTGGTCGGGCTCGCGCGTGAGGTCTCGTCCGCCACGGGGGCACCGTCACGCTTTCCGACGATCGACCTCAGCGAGTCGGGCGAGAACGTCAGCGGGCGCTTGTCCGTCGAGGTGCACGAGCCCGACTGGTGTCCGCGGTTCGTCGGCCGGTTCGTCAGCGGCGTCACGGCAGGGCCCTCGCCTGACGTCGTCCAGATGCGGCTCCAGGCGGCCGGGATGCGCCCACGCGGCAACGTCGTCGACGCGAGCAACTACGTCATGCTCGAACTCGGCAAGCCGACCCACACGTTCGACGCGGCGCGGGTGGCGGGCGGCGCGCTCATCGTCCGCCGCGCGGCGGGGGGCGAGCGGCTGGAGACACTCGATCACGTGGAGCGGGCGCTCGACGCGGAGACGCTCGTCATCGCCGATCGAGCGGACGTCCTCGCCATCGCCGGCATCATGGGCGGAGCGGCGAGCGAAGTCACGACTGAAACCCGTGACGTGATCATCGAGTCTGCCATCTTCGATCCCGTCGCGATCCGTCGGACCGGCCAGCGCTACGCGCTGCGGTCCGAGGCAAGCCTGCGCTTCGAGAAGGGCCAGGAGGGGCGGCTCGCGCGGATCGGCGCGGACCGCGTCGCGGCGCTCATCGCGACCTGGGCGGGCGGCACCGTGCTGGCTGGGCGGATCGACACGGCACCGAACGAACCGGCCGAGGGGCGCCTGCGATTCCGCCCGGCGCGCATCGACCGGTTGCTCGGGACGCGGCTCGGATCGGCGGCGCAGGCCGACCTCCTCGCTCGGGTGGGCATCGCGACCGCGGCGGCCACCGAGGATCGAACGGTGGTCGTCGCAGCGGGAACCCGGCCACTCACCGTCGACGGCGGCAGCGACGAGGTGCTGGAAGCGCGGCTGCCGACGTGGCGACGCGATCTGGCGATCGAAGCCGATCTCGCCGAGGAGGTCGCGCGGGTGGCTGGATACGAGACCGTCGCCCCCACCCTTCCGGACACGACGGTACCCCACCATCGGCCGGCTCCGCTCGGTGTCCGCGACGCGGTACGGGGGATCCTCGCCGGTGCGGGCCTCAGCGAGGTCGTTACGTACGCCCTCGTCGAGCCGTCGCGCGCCGCGGCGCTCCGATGGCCAGGCGACGCGGGTTCCCCACCCGTCGGTGAGGCCGCCGCCACGGGTGATCCGATCCGTGCCACCAACCCGCTCTCGGCGAACCACTCGGTCCTGCGCCAGCAGCTCGTCGCGAGCCTCCTCGAGGTCGTCGACAGGAACCTGCGCCAGGGTCGTGACAGCGTCGCCATCTTCGAGGTCGGCAAGGGCTATGGAAGGGTGGCGGACACGCCGCGCGAATGGTGGCGCCTCGGCTTCGCGATCACCGGCCTGACGGCGCCGGCCGCCTGGGATCTGCCTCCCCGAGCCTTCGACCTTGACGACGCGAAGGGGCTCATCGAGCTGGTCGCTGAGGGCCTCGGCCTGCCGAACGTGTCCTACACGGCGGCGACCGATGGATTCCCATTCCATCCCGGCCGGACGGCCATCGTCGACGCTGGCAGTGCGCTCGTCGGTCGAGTGGGGGAGACCCATCCCGCGCTCCTTGCGGATCTGGACATCCGGGCGGAGCGGATCGTCGTGGCGGAGCTCGCGATCTCCGGCCTGACGAACGGTGCCGTGCAGCCGATCCGGGTCCAGGCCATCACGCGCCATCCGGCGACCGATCGTGACATCGCGGTCGTCGTTCCCGAAGGACGGCGGATCGCCGAGCTGGAGGCCACGATCCGTGGCTCGGCTGGACCGCTCCTCGTCGCGGCGCGGCTGTTCGACATCTATCGAGGCGCGCCGCTCGCTGCCGGCCAGAAGAGCGTCGCCTTCCGGCTCACCTTCCAGGGCGAGCGAACGCTTACGGAGGCCGAGGCGGACGAGGCGTTCTCGGCGGTCGCGGCCGGGCTCGCCACGGCAGGAGCGCACCTGCGGACCTGACGTCTGTGCGGTGCGGACGGGTGGCTGCCGGTTGCGGCGGCGCGAGACCCGCTGCTACGCTAGGCGGCCGGTGGTGGGGCCGGCCGGCCGGCGCCACGGGGGCGCGTCGGGATCGAGATCGGAGGACGGGTGCAGATCGTCGGTTTCATCGAAAGCTTCCGCTTCTTCGATCTCATCATCCTGTTCGTCCTCGGGATGGCGTTCGTCCTTGGATTCATGCAGGGGACGATCCGCCGGATCCTCGGCATCGGCTCGATCCTCTTCTCGTTCCTCCTTGCCGCGAACCTGCGCGATGCGCTCGGCTCGTTCTTCGCGGCGAACTGGCACCAGTTCCCGCCGCAGTACAGCTACATGATCGCGTTCGGGTTCGTCTTCCTCGTCGCGAGCATCGCCTTCAGCCTCGTCATCCAGGGTTTCTACAAGCACCAGGCGCTGTTCGCCAAGGCCACCGCCGTCGACCAGCTCATCGGCGCCGTGCTCGGCGTGGTGCAGGCACTCTTCATCATCGGCTTCGGCACGATCATCCTCGACTCGTTCTTCCGGATCCCGGGGATCCCTCAGACGACCGGCGAGCTGCTCTTCGTCCGCGACCTCTGGAGCGCACTCGATTCGTCCGGCACCGTTCACATCTTCCGCGACACGCTCATCCCGGGATTCTTCACGGTCTTCGGGGCACTCATCCCGGCAGACGTTCGCGGGATCGTCTGACCGCATTCGCGCGACGGCTCCTTGGCGGAGAGCCGGCCGATGCGGCGCGGGCGCTGGTGGGAGCCCGTCTCGTCCGCGACGGGCTGGAAGGCGGGCCGCGGATCGGCCGAATCGTCGAGGTCGAGGCCTATGGCGGACCCGAGGACCGCGCCTCCCACGCGCGGTCCGGTCGCACCCGACGCAACGCGGCGATGTACGGGCCGCCCGGGCGGGCATACGTGTACCGTGTCTACGGCATGTACACGTGTCTCAACGTCGTGACCGGCCCACCCGGCTCGCCGGCGGCGGCACTCATCCGTGCCGTCGAGCCACTCGACGGGATTCCGGCGATGCGGATGGCCCGGCTGGACCACGATCTGCAGCGCCGCCGTGCGACACGCGGCGGCCGGGCGGACGCGGATGCTGTCGCGGCGGTCCGCTCGAGGATCGACGACTTGCGACCAGAGGCACTCGCGACCGGCCCGGGACTCGTCGGGGCAGCGTTCTCGATCGACCTGGCGGACGATGGCACCGACCTGTGCGATCCGGATTCGCCGCTGCGGCTCGAGGAGCCCCCCGTCGGCGAGGAGCGTCCGGCGATCCGGTCGACCGGCCGGATCGGGGTCGCCTACGCCGGCGAACCCTGGTCCACGCTCGGCTGGCGATTCGTCGCCCTTCCTGCGTCCGCCCACTCCGACGCGGACGCCTGAACGGGCGGCAGACCGTGGACGAACGCTCGCTCGCACTGCTCGAGTTCCCGACCATCGTCGCTCGCCTCGCCGACGCGACCGCCTTCGCGCCAGGGAGGCGACTCGCCGCAGCGCTGGCACCGTCGAACGACCGGATCCTCGTCGCCCGATCGCTCGACGAGACGGACGAGGCACGGGCGCTCCTCAGCGAGCGGCCCGGCGTCGGGATCGGGGCGGCCCACGACATCGGTCCGTCCATCGCCCGGGCGGTCCGTGCGGGCCGGCTCGATCCGGCGGCCTTCCTCGAGATCGGGGAGACGCTTGACGCCGCGTCGCGGTTGGCGACGTCGCTCGCCGGAGAACGCCGGCCGCTGCTCCGCGATCTTGGTCGCGAACTGCACCCCCTGCCCGGCCTCGCTTCGACGATCGCCCGGAGCGTGGACCCGAGCGGCGAACTCCTCGACAGCGCGTCGCCGCGGCTCGGCGGCCTCCGGGCGGCGGTGCGGGTCGCCTACGATCGACTTCGACGGCGTCTCGACGCCCTCGTCGGCTCCGAGCTCGGCTCGGCGCTCCAGGAACCGATCGTCACCCTCCGCAACGGCCGCTATGTGGTGCCGGTCAAGGCCGACGCCCGCAGCCGGGTCAAGGGCATCGTCCACGATGCCTCGGGCAGTGGCCAGACGCTCTTCGTCGAACCACTCGTCGTGGTCGAGCTCGGCAACGTGTGGCGCGAGGCCCAGGTCGCCGAGCGGGCCGAAGTGGAGCGGATCCTCGACGAATTGTCGGCCCTCGTCGCGTCACAGGCGGGGCCGCTGCAGCAGACGCTCGACGCGCTCGCCCGGTTCGACTTCTGGACCGCCAAGGCGAGCCTCGCCGCGGACCTCGACGCCGTCCGGGCGGAGACGGCGGCGACGCCCGAGGTCGTCCTCCTCAGCGCCCGCCATCCCGGTCTCGGCGAGCGGGTCGTCCCGATCGACATCCGCCTGGGGGATGGTTACTCCGCGCTCGTCGTGACCGGCCCCAACACCGGCGGCAAGACGGTCACCCTGCGGACCCTCGGTCTGCTCTCGCTCATGCACCAGGCGGGACTGCACGTCCCTGCCGCGACCGGCAGCCGCCTGCCGATCTTCGCCGACGTCTTCGCCGACATCGGTGACGAGCAGTCGATCGCGCAGAGCCTCTCGACGTTCAGCGGCCACCTGCGGAGGATCACGACGATCGTGGCGGCCGCCGGCCCGGGCGTCCTCGTGCTCCTCGACGAGCTCGGTGCCGGCACGGACCCGACGGAAGGATCGGCGCTCGCCCAGGCGCTCCTCGACCACTTCATCAGGGCCGGCGCGCTTGTCGCGGCGACGACCCACTACGCCGAGCTCAAGGCCTACGCGCACACCACTCCGGGCGCCCGCAACGCCGCGGTGCAGTTCGACCTCGAGACGCTGAGCCCGACGTACCGCCTCACGATCGGCCTCCCCGGCGGGAGCCAGGCGTTCGCGATCGCCGAGCGGCTCGGCCTGGCGGAGGAGATCGTGTCCGATGCCCGCTCGCGTCTCAGTGAGGCGCAGCGCACGTTCGAGGCCACCCTCGCCTCCATCCAGGCGGTCGAAGGCGAGACCGCGGATGCGCTCGAACGCGCTCGAGTGGCCGAGGCCCGCGCCAGCGAGGCGTTACGGATCGCCCGCGAGGAACGGGCCCGGGCGCGCCGCGAACGGGACGAGGCGGTCCGCGCCGCGCGCTCAGAGGCGGAACGGGTGGTGGCCGCGGTGCACGATGAAGTCGCGGCCACACGGCGGCTCCTCGAGCGTGGATCGATCACGAGCCAGGGGCTCGACGACGCGACCGCCCGGGTCGACGAGCGGCTGGACCGGGTCCCCGGCGAGACCGCGGTGACGATCGACGTGGTGCCTGCGGCGCCGCCCCGAACCTGGCGGCTCGGCGACCGCGCGCGAAGCCGGTCCGGCGGCTGGGAGGGCCGGATCAGCGCGCTGGAGCGAGGCGGCCTGCGGGCGACCCTCGAGGCCGGCGGGATGCGGGTGACCGCCGATGTCGACGATCTGGAGCCGGCCATCGAACCGGCTGCCGCGGCGGCTAGCGGCAGCACGATCGGGGATGCCTTCGAGCGGGAGGCCCGTCGCGACCCGGGCGGGTCGATCGGTCGCCTGCGCCTCGACCGGGCCCGCTCGGTGCCGGCATCGCTCGACCTGCGCGGGGCGCGGGTGGAGGAGGCGCTCGAGGCGCTCGATCGCTACCTCGACGACGCGTCGGTCGCCGGGCTCGCTCGGGTGACCGTGATCCACGGCCTCGGCACCGGGGCGCTCCGCGACGCCGTCAGATCGGAGGCGGCCACCCATCCATTGAGTCGGGAGGTCCGCCCCGGCGAGCGTGGCGAGGGAGGCGACGGGGCGACCGTCATCCTGCTCTGATCGTCACCCGGCGGCGGCGCCGGCGCACGACCCGGCGAGGGTGCGGTTTCTTCGACGGCTTCGGTGTCACCGCCGGCTGGCTCGGCGGCGGCGCGCTCGGCGGGAAGGAAGGCTGAGCCGATGGGCTCGGGCAGCCGAAGATCGGGTCGCAGCTGGCCGATGGCTGGACGACGGGTGTGCAGGTCTTGGTCGGGGGGAACGGCGCGCCCCAGGTCGCCCCGAACGGGAAGATGTAGCCGAACCCGAAGTAGGCGGTCACGGTGCCGCTCGGTCCGCCCCGGACACCGGGACCCCTCATCGCCCTGGCGATCCACCCGCGATCGGCCGCCTGCCAGGTCGGGAACGCGGCGTCCTCGTTCGAAAGGTCGAGGAAGCCCTTCTGGACCTCGGGTCCGGTGCAGCCGTCCGCCCACAGGAGGCCGGTCGCGGAATCGATGCCGACCGCGACTTTCGTGTCGTCTACCTGGGTGGGCTGGGTCCCCGCGATGAAGTGCTCCGTGAACGTGTGGGTGGTGAACGGACCGGGGAGGAGGCCACTGTTCGCGTCGACGGCGACATCGACGATCCCCGGCGGCTTCTGGAAGTCGGTGATCGGGGTGCCTTTGGTCA
>Ga0307373_10014237_pt1 | contig 10990 bp, 15 predicted proteins | sample OX2MG_FD_202534 | JGI IMG/M metagenome (GOLD analysis project Ga0307373, IMG submission 202534) | Soil microbial communities from Risofladan, Vaasa, Finland - OX-2 | ecosystem: Environmental > Terrestrial > Soil > Coastal area > Acid sulfate soil | place: Finland: Risofladan, Vaasa | collected... | reverse complement strand
CGGCGAGCCGCTGCCGCGGGCCGACGGCGGCTCGCTCAGCGTCTGCGAGTTCATCGGCCAGCCGGGCGGGCGCTTCAGGTGTGGATGTCATGTATGACCTCGTGTTCGAATCCAGGCGGATTAGCTGGACATCACGATACGGTTGGTGGAGCCGTATAGCCGTAGCGGTCAGGTGGCGTTTAGTGCTACGCTTAATGACCGGTCACGCCAGAAGAAAGGCGACCGCGATGGCGACCGACGCAGCCAGCATTCAGGAGATCCGGGACCGGCTCCCGCCGATGAAAAGCTGGACGTATACGCACGACGGCGCCGCGATGGCGATCACCGTCGCCTACGGCCACTGCTGGCCCGACATCCTGGTCATCGTCGGGCAGCGCGGCACCGGCCTGCGCGCGACCGGGCTGTTCGGCGAGGACGGCCGGTGCAGGCAGTTCACCGTCGAGACCTCGACCGACGAGGCCGACATCACCAGCGCCGTCCTGCGGCGCCCCGTGCTCGGAACGCTCCGCGGCTGGCATGAGGTCGGCCGCGAGGTCGGCCGCCAGCTCCTCGCCGGCGTCCCGGAGGAGAACATCGTCATCGACGGGCACGACGCCACCGCGGCCATGCGGATCCTGATGTACGACGCCAGCCGCGCGCGGGTACCTCAGCGGCACCGCGGCGCCCGTCGCGAGGATCTCATCCGCGAGGTCGCGCGGGCGTACAAGGTCGCCGTCGAAGTCGGCGACCCCGCGCCGCGCAAGACCCTCGCCGACGCTTTCGGCTTGAGCCGGGCCCACATCGGCCGCTTGCTCGTTGCGGCGAGGCGCGAGCGCGACGGCCGACCGCCGTTGCTCGGCCCGGCCCGCCGCGGCCGTGCCGGCGAAACCCGCCCACTCGGCCGCGATCAGGGCCGGCATGCGCCACTGCGGCATCTCAGTTCGCGCGGATGATCCCGAGTCAGCCGCCCGCACCCTGCGCCGCTACATGCCCCGCGAGGCGCGCCTGCGCCTCGCCGAACTACTCACGTCCGCGAGCTGCACGCACGGCTCGGCGAGCTGCTAGCCGGACTTCCGGGGCCGTAGCGCCAGCCGCTCGACGGACTCCTCAGTGACGCGCACGGCGCCCGGCCCGATCTTGCGCTCATCTAGGAGCCCGGCCGCGCCCCAGCGGCGGATGGTGCGCTTGGCAGTCACGGTACGCGCTGGCCCGCGATGACGCCTGCTGGCCGCGTCGCCCGTCCGGCCGGCGTCCGCTCCTGCCCGGTCCTGGCCCGTCGTGTCAAGAAAACGAGCGAGTTCCTACCGGGGACGGCTGTGGATCCACGCCGGGCTACGGCTGGAGGCCGCCGACGTGCTGCCCGCCGGCACGCCAGTTCCCCGAGGGTCGATTATCGGCTACGTCACCCTGACGGGCTGCGTCCAGGGCTCAGCATCGCCCTGGGCCATCCCGGGCTACTGGCACTGGCAGCTCGCCGACCCGGTCGGCCTGGCCGATCCTGTCGCCGCTCGCGGCGCGCTCGGGCTCTGGCAGCTGCCACCCGAGCCGGGTACCTCGCCGAGCAGACGTAAGTGGAGCCGCGCGACGTCGACTGGGCTGATGCGCAGAGGCTTTACTAGCCCCCTTGGCACAAGTAGTGGCGGTCAGGACGGTGTCGCCAAGCCGGACTGACCGAGCGTCGTAGTCGCGCCCGAGGAGGTCTTCGTAGTCCCGTACGCTAGAGGCAAGATATGTTGTCTAGATGCGGATCGGAGAGCCAGCCCGGAAGCACGGCGTCGCCGACGAGGACATCTGGCACGCCATCCGCAACATGACGCACACGGTAAGCGAGAGCGACGAGCTGATCATGGTCATCGGGCCAGCGCGCGGCGGCAGCCCGCTCGAGGTCGGCATCCTCGGCCCCGACTCCGATGACCCCGTCGTAATCCACGCCATGCCGCTCCGGCCGAAATTCCAGAGGTTCCTCAGATGAGGGGTGATCACACGATGCACACAGATAAAGAGATCGAGGAGGCTGCCCGCCGGTTCGAGAAGTGGGCGGACGAGCTCGACCCCGAGACCGCGACGGTCGAGAACACCGCGGAGCTACGGGCCATCGCCGAGGCGGCCGATGCGGCCCGCCGCGACGAGGCGCTGCTCACCGAACGCGTCGCCGTTGCGCGATCCAGCGGGCAGTCCTGGAACCGGATTGCCCTTGCTCTGGGAGTGTCCCGGCAGGCGGCCCGGCAGAAGTTCGCTGGCAAGATCGGCGCCTGACCCCTCTGGGCGAACGGTGGAGACACGTCGCCCGCATGGTCAGGCCCACGGCGACCGCCGCGCCCCCCCGGCCCGCGGGACATCCTCGGCACCGGGCCGCACGAACCGCTCGGCCGGACGCGTCAGCTGCTCAATCAGGCCAGCCGGGCGCGTGGGCGGTTCCTCGCGAACCGGCAAGGCTGACGGGGTATCAACGGCACCCTGGTCAACAGTTCTGCGCCCGGCCCGCAGCGGCGAGTCCCGGCCGACGTTCGGCAGCGCGGCGAACCGCAACAGGTCCGCATCGGCGTAGCCGAGCTTGTAGCCGCTGATCAGATCCTCGGCCAGGACGGTCGACGGTACCCGCTGGCCGACTTCCAGCATCCCGAGCATCCGCCGCGATATCCCGGTGCGCCGGGCCGCCTCGCTCAGCGACCAGCCCAGTTCAGCGCGCACTCTGGCCAGCATGTCAGCGACGTCAGGGTCGAGGGTGCGGTGAGCTGTCCGAGACCGCCACGGCGGATCGTGCGGCCGGGGCGGGCTGACTTCGTCCTGCATCAGGCCCTCCTATCGGGGCGGGTCGGCTTGCTCGGTGGCACCCTGGCTTTCCCGGAAAGTTCCCGGAAAGAGCCCCACGGCAGGCCGTGTGGGGTGGCCCGGTCAACTGGCACCCTGAGTTAACCGGAATGCGGCCCGCCCGTGCGCGGCTAGGCGGCGTGGCCCGGGTCGCGACGTCGGTGTTTCCCGGAATGGCGCGCTGTGCAGCTCGGTGAGGGGTGCACTGAGGACGCACGCGGCCCGCCGTCCACGCCGGTCACGTCCCCTGCGCGAGTAGTTCGCCGAGCAGCTGGCCGGCTCGGTCCCTGACGTTGTCCTGGCCGATCTCGCCGAGGAGCTTGCGAGCCGCGGTCGCTGACCGGGTCGCGTCAAGGAGCACGGCCAGGCAGCCGGCGGCCTTGCACTCGATGCTGCCTCGCGGAGCACGGGCGGCCAGATCTCGTGCGCGGGCCGCGAGCTGGCGATTGCCGACCACGACTGAGCGGGCCTCCAGTGACGTCACCGGAACCCCCTGCACTCCGGGCCGATGCCGAGCATCTTCGACTTCGGGTCGGTCAAACGGCGTCCGCAGCATCCGCACTTGCCGGTGAGCTGGCCGAACTTCGCCCGGTAACTGTCCGGGCCGGCGACGTCCAGCAGGATGGCGTCGATCGTCATCTTGAGGTAGCCGCCGGGGCCGAACCCCTCGTCGGCGTCGGCGCGGTCGTCCTCGATCTCGCGCCAGACCTCCTCGAACTCGGCGCGGTCGGCGAGCATGACCCGGCCGGCGCCGAAGCGGTCCCGGCCGATGATCCGGCCGTTCGCGCAGCGGCGCGAGACCTTCCGCTCGTACAGCCGGTAGCCGATGACCGGGGCGTCGTCGTCCTCGTCAGGGTCGAACAGGAGCCAGCCCTTGACCGGGATGGCGTAGTACCCCTTCGGCACCTCGCGCCAGTCGCGGGCCATGATCCGCTCGCGGCCCTGCCGACCGCGCTCGTGGTCGGCTGCTGCCTGCTCGGGCGTGCGGCCGAACGGGTCCGCCGCCGCGTCTTCCGTGGTAGTCGTCATGCCGGGATGCGCCTGTCCGCGCCGGTCATCATGACGGCCTCGCCGCACATCTCGGCGAGACGGCTCTGGGTACGCACGCCGGTCTGCGGGGCGAGGCTGGACCTGGACGGGGGCAGGTTGCTCGTGACGATCAGTGGGAGGCAGTTCGCGTATCGGTGGTCAATGATCGAATACAGGCGCTCCTGAGTCCACTCTGATGGCTTCTCGGCGCCGATGTCGTCCAGGACCAGGAGTGGCACCGCCTGGCAGTCGCGGATGCACCGCCGCGAGTCATCGCCGGGGCGCAGGTCGTCGAGGAGGTCGGTCAGCCGGGTGAAGATCACGGTCGGCGGCCGTCGGGCGCCCGACGTCGTCGGGCCTTCGCCACAGGGCAGCACCTGGGCGGCGGCACACCACAAGCCGACAGCGGTCCACGCGGTGTGGGTCTTGCCGGTGCCGACCTGTCCGGCCAGGTAGAGACCCTGCGCGCTGGTGCCAGCCGCGGCCCACGCCTGGGCTTTGGGAGGAATGTCGATCGGTCGGCGGAACCGGGGCGGCGTGAACGCACGGACGGCCTCGGCGATGCGTGTGGCCGCGCACACCGGGCACCGCGTGCCGGCCGCCGGCCGGGTCTCTTGATACACGGTGACCATGCCATGTCCGTCACACTCGACTCTGGTCGCACCAGGGAAGCTGTCAGACAGCGTGTCGTGGGTGCTAGCTCCAGCCACGTGCATACTCCTCATCGGTGTAGGTGACCTGCCTGAACCCGGAGCGGTGAGACCCCTCGTTCATGTTGTTCATGACCTCGTTGACGATGGCCGGCAGGACGGACGGGCTGAGGCTCTTGGCTGCCCACTTGGCCACGCCGCGGCGGATGTCGTCGGCGTCGATGCCCTCGGCGAGCATTACGGCGATGTACTTCCCGAGCTGGCCGAGTACCTGGCGAGGTGGCTGCTTCCGGCATTGATTGACGTATTCGGCGACGAGGGTCTGAGCTGTCGTCGGCGGCGTGATTCCCGCGATATCGCGGGGCGCGCCTTTGACGGTTGCTTCTATGACGGTTGCTTTACTGACTTGTGGCTTCGGCGTTTCCGCTGGTAGCGGCGACGAGACCGAACCCTTTCCTGTTGAATCCGAACCCTTTCTCTCCGGTTCCGAACCCTTTATCTGAGGTTTAGGGTTCGCCCTGGCAGAACCCTTTCCTCCAGCCATAGGGTTCGGCCTGGGCGAACCCTTTGGCTGACTGTCAGAGTGCGTTCCAGGTGAACCAGCGGCGGCGCCGAGCGGCAGCAGCTCGTACATGGCCGCCTGGCCTCGGTGGCCGCCGCCGCAGCGGATAATGACGCCCTCAGCGACGAGTTCGGCGGCGATGTTCGATACGCGGACAGGTGATACATCGACCCGGGCTGCCATCAGCTTGCGGCCGGGCCATCCCTGGCGGGTGCGGTCGTTGGCACTGTGCGCGAAGGCCAGCAGCCACATCTTGCTGACGTGCGACCCGTGGTAGTGGTCGAAGACGTCGCCCATCAGGCGCCAGCCCATGTCAGGGCGTGCCGATCAGGAGGATCAGGATGGCTCGCTGGATTCCGTCAGCGGAGGTCGGTACATTTACGAGCGGCGATGAATTTTTGAGAGCGCCGGTCCTGTGCAGGGACCGGCGCTCTGTCGTTGGGGGCACGGCTCTCCTCGTTGAGCGGGAGACCATCTCGGCCCTGCGGGCACCGGCGATGTCCGCCGGCGGTCTTGGCGGACAGGTGGGGGAAGTGCGGCCAGAGGGCTATTGCGGCCGAAGCACCCGCGGCGTGCGGGAAGCCCCAAGGCGATGTGAGCTGGGTGTTCATGCGGCATCAAGGTCGTCGCTGAGGATCCGGACCAGGCTAGCGGTGGCTACCCGTCGGCGATGCCGGACGGAGATCGCGGCCTCGGCGGGTACTGTGTCGTGCAGCGATGTGAAGTTTTCGGGAACGCCGCTCCGGGGTAGCGGGCGGAGTTCTGTCTTTTCAGGCAGCGTGGCCACCGCCTTGTGCGGCGACCTGGGCCTGCTCGCGGATCCATGCGGTCGGAATCCTGAACGTCGTCCCGGCGCGGACGGCCGGGATCTCACCTGCGCCGATCGCCCTCCGGAGTGTGCGTGCGTCGTACCGAAGGATCTGAGCTGTCTCGGTTGTCGTCGCGAACAGTCGGCCCTTGATGCGCTCCAGCGCGGTTTCGGCGCTGAGGCTCCAAGTGACGGGCTTCGTCATGGCTTCTCCATCTCCCGACTGTCGTTGCTGGGCCGGACAGTCTTTGCTGAGAGCGACAATACTGCGGATGTACCCGCTTGTAAATCGCCAGAGTGTGTGTCAAGCTGGGCAACGACTTGCCGAACCCGAGATGGAGCCCGTGTGCGCGTAGAAGAGTTCGTTGGTCAGCGAGTGCGCGATCGGCGCGAGGAACTCGGGATGACCCAGGAAGAACTCGGGATCGGGATAGGCAACCTGGCCGGCACTCCGTGGTCGCGGCAGACCGTCTCTGCCGCGGAGAAGGGCAAGCGGGCATTCACAGCCGCCGAGCTGGTGGCCATCGCCCGTGTTCTTGAGACACGCGCACCGCGCTTGCTCACCCCGCCGATCGGGGTCGGCAGTGTTGAGCTGCCGAACGGCGTCAGTCTGCCGACGCGGGAACTGGCCGACTTCGGAGTGACCGACAGGCTGCTCGGGGACATGTACGAGGATCTGGCGCAGGTCATAGACGGTGTTGCGGACACCCTCCAAAACAGTCAGCGGACCGCATTGGCGGCGAAGGCTCTGGGCGAGAAGCTGACTACCGCGATCGCCGCCGCCGAGGCCGCGACGATGCACTCCGATGGGGGCCAGCAGCCATGAGCCGGGTAAAGGCGAAGCGCAGGAGTCCGGGGGAGGGCGGATGCTGGCCGTACATGACCAAGGCCGGGGAGCGGTGGCGCACGGCCGGCCCGGTGCTGATGCCGGATGGCACCACGAAGATGGCCCGCAAGAAGGGCTTCCCGACCAAGAAGGCCGGCCAGGACTGGCTGTCGGACCAGCAGGCGGCCGGCCGCAAGGGCGAGTACGTCGAGCCCAGCCGACAGCAGCTCGGCGGGTACGGCCGGGAGGTTATTGACGGGCTGAGGATCGGGCCGCAGACCAGGGCCAGCTACCTGAAGAACTGGCGCCTCCACGTTGAGCCCTACCCGCTCGCTTCGGTGCCCCTGGCGCAGCTCACCGGCACGAAACTGACCGCGCACTACCGGGTGCTGGAGAAGTCCGGCCGGAAGGATCACCGGGCGGGCGAGGGCCTGTCCGCGCGGACGGTCCGCTACCTGCACACCACGATCCACGGCATCCTGGGCCAGGCCGTGAAGGACGGGCTCCTGCTGCGCAACCCGGCCGACGCCGCCACCCCGCCAACGGCGCGCGAGGCCAAGCCGCCCGAGATGACGCCCTGGAACGAGGCGCAGCTGTCGGCGTTCCTCACCTGGGCTGCTGAGCACAGCCAGGGCTACGCGCTCTGGTACGTGCTCCTCTACACGGGCATGCGCCGCGGCGAGGCCCTGGCACTGCGCTGGCGGGACATCGGCCTCGGCGACGGGACGATCAGCGTCCGGAGGTCGGCGGGCATCGTCCGCAACGCCGGCGAGGGCGCCGAGATCCGCGAGGGCGACACGAAGTCAGGCAAGCCCCGGGTGATCGACCTCGACGACGACGAAGTCGACACGGTCGAGGTGCTGCGGAAGCAGAAGAAGGCGCGCGGGGAGATCGCGCTCCAGCACGCCCGGCCCGGCGCGCTCGTGTTCGGCGATGTCGAGGGCGGCCACCGGAACCCCGAGCACGTCTCGCGCCAGTTCGTCCGCGACGTGACCCGCTGCCAGGCGGCGCTCGGAGCCGACGCCGTGCCGATGATCCGGCTGCACGACTGCCGGCACACCCACGCGACTCTGATGCTCCTGGCTGGCGTCCCGGTGCACGTGGTCAGCCAGCGCCTCGGCCACGCCTCGCCCGTCGTCACGATGACGGTCTACGCTCACGTCCTGTCCGGCAACCAGCGCACCGCCGCGAACGCGTTCGCCCGGCGCATCAGGGAGGCGAGCGGACAGTGACAAGTGCCACGGGAGTGCCACAGGGGCTAATCCGAGCGAATTACAAGCCGCTGACCTGCGAAAACTCCGTGTCCGAGGGGGGACTTGAACCCCCATGCCCTTTTGGGGCACTAGCACCTCAAGCTAGCGCGTCTGCCTATTCCGCCACCCGGACGTGGGCCACGGCTGAAGCCGGGCCGGCCTCACGATAGCAAACCCAGGGCCCTAACGGCGAGGCGAGAGCCGTCGGCCAGGGGTCCGGCAGCCAGCCAGCCGTCAGGATGCGACCATGACGAGATGACCAAAAACTCTTCCGCCGCAGGCCGACGCGGGACGGGCGCCCAGGACGAGGTCGCCGCGCTGGCGAGTGACCTGATCAGGATCGACACCAGCAACCTCGGCGACCACTCCGGCCCCGGGGAGCGGGCAGCGGCCGAGCACGTGGCCGGGCTGCTCGCCGAGGCCGGGCTGCAGCCAGAGGTGCTCGAATCACACCCCAAGCGGGCCAGCGTCGTGGCGCGGATCAGCGGAACGGACTCGACCAGGCCCGCGCTGCTCATCCACGGGCACCTCGACGTGGTGCCCGCCGACGCCGCGGACTGGCGGGTGGACCCGTTTTCCGGGGAAGTGACCGACGACTGCGTCTGGGGGCGCGGCGCGGTCGACATGAAGGACATGGACGCGATGGTGCTCGCCGTGATGCGGCAGCGGCTGGCCGAGGGCCGCCGGCCGTCGCGCGACATCGTCCTGGCGTTCGTCGCTGACGAGGAGGCGGGCGGCACCTGGGGGGCCCGCTGGCTCGTCGAGAACCACCCGGACCTGTTCGAGGGCGTCACCGAGGCGATCGGGGAGGTCGGCGGGTTCAGCGCGACGATCGGCGGTCGCCGTCTGTACCTGATTCAGACCGCGGAGAAGGGCATGGCCTGGATGCGGCTGACGACCCGCGGCACGGCCGGTCACGGCTCGATGATCCAGCCCGACAACGCGGTCACCACCCTGGCCGAGGCGGTGGCGCGGATCGGCCGCCATGAGTGGCCGGCGCGCGAGACCGAGGCCGCGTATGCCTTCCTGCGCGAGGCGTGCGCCGCGCTGGGCATCGAATTCACGCCGGACGATCTGCCCAGCGTGCTCGCCAAGCTGGGGCCGATCGCCCGCATGGTCGGGGCCACGATCCGCAATACCGTCAATCCGACGATGCTGGCGGCCGGCTACAAGGTCAACGTCATCCCGCAGGTCGCCACGGCCCAGATCGACGGCCGGTTCCTGCCGGGCTACGAGGAGGAGTTCTTCGCCGAGATCGACGCACTGCTGGGCCCGGGCGTCCAGCGGGAACTCGTCCATCATGAGGACGCCGTGGAAACCAGCTTCGACGGTGACCTGCTCGCGGCGATGTCGGAGGCCATCCTGGCGCAGGACCCGGACGGCAAGCCGGTTCCCTACTGCCTGTCCGGCGGCACCGACGCGAAGTCCTTCAGCAGGCTGGGCATCCGCTGCTTCGGCTTCGCGCCGCTGCGGCTGCCGCCGGACCTCGACTTTGGCGGCATGTTCCATGGCGTCGACGAGCGCGTGCCGGTCGACGCCCTCAAGTTCGGGGTCCGCGTGCTGGATGACTTCCTCGACCGCTGCTGACGCCTGAGCCGAGGTCACCGGCCATTCCCAGGTCAATAGGAGCACACGGACGAGTCAGGATGCGGGACCCGTTCCAGTGAATATCCCATGCGCACGTTGAGTAGTGCTAACGTAACGCATTGTGTGGGGCTGACATCCCCGGGACGTGCCCCAGTCGCATGAGCGTCTCGGTCAGCGGTCTCGCACTTGGCGGGTTCCGGGCAGGTTTCCCCGGAACGGCATCGCCTGGTCGACGAGGAGGGTCGCCTGTGTTGCCGGAACAGGCTCACGGTCCGGGGTCGCTGGCCGGTGGCCGCGTCGTGGCGGGGCGGCGCGGAGTCACGGTCGGTGTGCGGGCCTGGCGCCTGGGCTGCTTGATCCTCGCGACCGGAGGCGGGCGTGCTCCCGCTCCGGCGGCCACGGCCTACGGCGCTGCCGCTTCGGCGGCGTGCCGTGCCGTGGCCGCCGTCTAGCCCAGTAACTCAGTCGCCGGACGGCGCGCGGCAGGGGCAGGCGCGGCTCCCGGATGGTTACTCTAAGTAAGAGAAAAAAGACTAAAGGTAACGGGGCTACCCGCGGCGGCGCGGCTGGCTCGGAAGAGAAAGGCTGACGGGAATGCTGGCTCTCATCGCGGTGCAGGAAACTGTCGCTTCCGGATTCGGTGCCGCCCTGCTGCCCGCCATTGGCGCGGGGACCCTCGATGGCTTTGCGGTCGGCATGCTGCTGTCGGGGGCGGTCTTCCTGGTGCTCATGGCGCAGCGGCACGGAACGCGGCGGGCTCGGGGCCTGATTGGCGCCCGGCGGCGGCGCGGCGCGGCCCGTCTGCCGGGCCGGGAGAGTTATCAGAGCAAGCACCGGCTGTCCGACCCGGAGGAAGGCCGGACATGGCCGGAGAGCCGCCGCGCCGCGCCGCGCCATGCCGACTAGGGCTCGCCGGGGTCATAGGGGCCACGGGCTCGCCGGGTAGCGGGGGCCACGGGCCGGGTAGCGGGGCCACGGGTGTCACGGGGGCCACGGGGGCCACGGGCCGGGTAACGGGGTGCGAACAGCGCGGATCACCTGGCGGCGCAATGTCGCCTTCCTGCTGCCGTCCGCATACAGTCGAAGCCGGGAGAGTTCCCAGTGGCCGTACTCGGCGTGCTCAGTCAAGATGCGCCTAGCCGCGTCCCGTGAGGTGCCTCGCGGCAAGTTGAGCACCAGGTAGGAGTACTCCGCCATCACCCTTTATTGTGCGCGCCCGCAGCGATGGTTCAATCACCTTGAGGAAATCCGTGGCGGGCAGGCAGGGAACACTCAGCCAGGGACAGCGAGTTAGGTATGCAGGACGGGCGCGGCTGGCCGTTTCCGGCTGGCTTGCCGCCGCTCGTCGGTCCCGGAGGTCATAGTGTGACCGAGGCACCACTGCTGGCAAGGTGCCTGCGGTAGCCTCCAGGGCGACCGGGGATGTGAGGGTGGAGATCGTGGCAGCTAGGACGGGAACGTCCGCCAAGGACGGCACCGCCAAGG
>Ga0307373_10014236_pt1 | contig 10991 bp, 8 predicted proteins | sample OX2MG_FD_202534 | JGI IMG/M metagenome (GOLD analysis project Ga0307373, IMG submission 202534) | Soil microbial communities from Risofladan, Vaasa, Finland - OX-2 | ecosystem: Environmental > Terrestrial > Soil > Coastal area > Acid sulfate soil | place: Finland: Risofladan, Vaasa | collected... | reverse complement strand
CTCCTTGATAGACTTCAACTCCCCCGGACACGCGAACCACATCATCTGCTTCAAAAAGCAGGCTGGAGCTATCGCAGTCCCAGAGCTTTGCCTTGATGGTTCCGCTGGAGTCCTGAAGTTCGAGATCGAGGTAGGCGCTTCCGTTGCGCGCGGTTTTGCGTTCCTTGGTCCGAATGAGGAAAGTGGTGGTGACGGAACTTCCGGGTTTCAGGTCGCCAACGTAAGTTTCTTTCATCAAGTCCTGCCTGTGATGGTCAGTCGGTCCTGTCGCCTGCAGGAGGAGCGCCCGTATCCACGAATCCTGGAGCAAGGCGGATGGAGCTTTCGGTTCGCAAGGTCGTCAGGAAGCCACGCAATGCACCCTGAACCTTTTGATCGTAAAGGTAATTCATCACCTGGTTTGCGACCTGCTCAAAAGTTGGCGTCTTCCCCACGCGCTTTTCGAGAACCTTGAAAATCATGTATCCGTACTGTGTTTTGATGGTGCTGCTGACTTCGCCGACATCAACATTGGCGATGGCTTTGGCGATCTCTGGAGCGATCGTTCCAGCCTTAAAGAAACCGACATCCCCGCCATCCTTTGCGCTGGGAGCGTCGGAATACTCTTTAGCGACGTCTGGAAAGCGCGCACCACTGTCGAGTTCTCCCATGGCTTTTTTCGCCAGTTTCTCGGCTTCCGCGGGAGAATGCTTTTCGGTTGAGACCAGGATTTCCGCCAGATGGACTCCCGGCGGGGAATCGAACTCTTTCATGTGAGCGTCAAAATACTTGCGGGCGTCGGCCCGTGAAATAATGATCCGCGACCCGACTTCGCGGGCGATAACTTCGCGCATGAGCAGCTGGCGCTTGATCTGATCCTTGAAGTCTTCCCAGTTCATCCCATCTTTTTCGACGCCTTGCTGAAGCGCCTCCAGTGACGGCAGATTGTATTGTTGCCGGACCTCATCCAGGCGCTTGATGACGTCGGTCTCCACGTTAATGTCATCATCGCCGGCTTTTTGGACCAGCAGGTCCTGGTCGATCATATCCCGGAGCATGTCCTTGCTTTTGAGCTTAAATTCCTGTTCAAGCTTCTCTCCAGAGTATTGTTGAGCCAGTTGTTGATGCAGGGTTTCCCGTTCCTTGTCGTACTGGCGTTGCGTGACGATTTTGTTGTTGACGCGCGCAATGATGCGCTCAATCAAAACAGTCCGCGCATTCGTCATGGGGGCTGTCCCCACAAGGGTCAAGGCTGCCAACCCCAGCCACGTCAATAAATTAAAGGTTTTCTTTGCCATAACGTTCACCCGAATGGAGATTTCCCCGAAATCAACAACGCCGCGGCGGCCTGCGCGTGCTCGTGTTAAGTGCAAATGCCGCCCCAACAAGTTATGTTAGCTCCCCGGCTGCAATTCCAGCAAGATGTTTTCAACTTCTCTTAGCACGTCCCGCCCGCCATTCTGAACCCGCATCCGCAGAACGCCATCGGGCTGGAAGGTCATGCCACGGTGGGTCTTAACCATTTGCATCAACTTTGCGGGATTGACCGGCGTCTGTTCATTGAATCGCATGCGGACTTCATCACCCTTCCGTTCCACGGTCTGAACCAGCAATTGTTCAGCCTGGGATTTCACCACCGCATAGCTCAGGAGCTGTTTGACCGGGGCTGGAATGGGACCGAACCGGTCGGCCAGTTCGCTTTCCAGGTCCTGGAGCGATTCCACGGTTTTGAGCGTGGAGATTCGCTTGTACATTTTCAACCGCTGGCGTTCGTCGGCAATGTACGCTTCCGGAATTTTGATGTCGATGCCCAGGTTAAGGGTCGTGCGAACCTCAATCTTGGGCAGTTCACCTTTCAGTTGGTGGACCGTCTCTTCCAGCATGCGCAGGTAGAGGTCGATGCCGATTGCGTTCAGGTGTCCGTGTTGCTGGTGTCCCAGAACATTTCCCGCACCTCGCAGCTCAAGGTCCAGCGCGGCCAGGCGAAAGCCCGCTCCCAGATCGGAAAATTCCTTCAGCGCCGCCAGGCGCCGCTTGGCGATGGGCGTGAGCGTGTCAACCGCGGGAACGAGGAAATAGGCATAAGCCCGGCGGTCGGAGCGGCCCACCCGGCCGCGAAGCTGGTAGAGGTCTGCCAGGCCAAACCGTTCGGCGTGATTAACGACCATGGTGTTGGCCCGCGGAATATCGAGGCCGTTTTCGACCAGCGAGGTCGCCACCAGCATGTCGTACTTGCCTTCCATGAACTTCAGCATCGCGCGTTCCAGCTCACGCTCGCCCATCTGGCCGTGCGCAACCCCGATTCGTGCTGTTGGGACCAGCCGTTGGAGCAGGGCGGCGATGGTGAAGATTGATTCCACCCGGTTGTGAACAAAGTAGACCTGGCCGTTGCGTTCCATCTCATGCAGAATGGCGGACTGCACAAGGCTGTCGTTGAAGGTGGCCACGGTGGTTTGAATCGCCAGGCGGCCTCGGGGTGGGCTCTCAATCACCGACAGGTCGCGCACCCCGCCCAGCGCCATGTGAAGCGTGCGTGGAATGGGCGTGGCGGACATCGTCAGCACATCAACGTTCGCTTTCAGTTTTTTTAGCCGTTCCTTGGCGCCCACCCCGAAACGCTGCTCTTCATCCACGATCAACAGTCCCAGATCCTGGAATTGGATGTCCTTCGATAGCAGCCGGTGAGTTCCGATGACGATATCGACTTTGCCCGCCTCCACATCGGCCATGGTTTTCTTAATCTCCGCCGGGGACCGGAAGCGGCTGAGCATTTCAACCCGGACGGGGAAGCGCGACATGCGCTGCCGGAAAGTGGTGTAATGCTGGAAAGCCAGAACCGTGGTGGGGGCAAGCACGGCAACCTGCCTGCTCTCCTGGACAACTTTGAAGGCCGCACGCATGGCCAGCTCGGTCTTGCCGTAGCCCACGTCGCCGCAGAGCAGGCGGTCCATCGGTTCCGGGGATTCCAGGTCCTGCTTGATGTCGGCAATAGCGGTCAACTGATCGGGTGTCTCTTCGAACGGAAAAGAGTCTTCGAATTCCTTCTGCCAGTTATTGTCCGGCGCGAAGGCCGTCCCTCCGAGCATTTTCCTCTCTGCGTAAAGGCGCAGGAGCTCTTCGGCCATGTCCCGCAAGGCATGCTGGACTCGCTTTTTGGTTCGCTGCCAGGAGGTTCCTCCCAGGCGGTCCAGACTGGGCTTGACCCCCTGGCCGCTGGAACGGTATTTTTCCACCAGATCGAGCCGTTCGAGGGGAACGTAGAGCCTGGCGTCATCCTGATAGGTGAGGAGCATGAAATCACGGGTTGAGCCGCCAACCGGGAGTTGCTTCAATCCCTGATAGACGCCGATCCCGTGATCGACGTGGACGACATAGTCCCCCACCTTGAGGTCGCTCAAGTCGGAGAGGAAACTTGCCGCTGCGTTTTCCCTGCGGCGCGAGGAACCCCACGCAAATTCGCCCAAAAGGTCGCGTTCGGAAAGCAAGAGAAGGTGAAGATCCGGAAAAACGACTCCGGCCTCAATCTCGCCTTTGGCGATCATGACGGCGTTGGTCGCAACATCTTCGCGGGTGGTAGAGGAATCCTCCACGCCGGTCTTCCCGCCCGTTCCCGGCCAGGCGACATTTTCAAAAGGGATTTCGTAATCAGAAAAGATCTCGCGCAACCGGTCGGCCTTTGCGGCCGTCGGAACGACCAGAACGGCTTTCTCACCATTCTGAATCTGCGCTCGAAGATGTTCAGCCATCACTTTCAGCGAGCCTTGATATTTCGGTACGGGCTGCGTGTTTAGAGAGAATGGATCGCCCGTCGGCGGGTGTTCAGCAGCAGATTCTTGAGTGCCGGGGCCTTCTTCGATGACAAGTTCACTGAGCGAAACGGCCGGAATGCCGGCAGACAACTTCCAGAATTCCTCTTCGGTCAGGAACAAGTCGGCGGGCTGGGGCGGCTGTGGAGCTACGTCTCTCACTGCGTCAAACCCGGCGTGCAGATTTTCCATGACCGCCTGCACCTGTCTTTGGCGATCGCCGGGTTCATCCCAGACAATCACGGGGCGTTCAAGAAGAGAAAACAAGGTGTTGGCGTGGGGCTCGACGAGCGGCACATAAAACTCCCAGCCAGGAAACGGCCCGGAGTACGAATCAGCCCAACCCGTCCGTTCTCCTTTTCTCTCTGGGTTTCGTCTGGCCAGCACGTCAACAAGCTGATTGAAGAAATTGCGCTGCGGTGCTGCTTCATTCAGCGGAAGGATCAGAGTGTTTGAAATGTTTTGCCTGGACCGCTGGCCGGCCGGATCGAACTCCCTCAGGGACTCAATGCTATCCCCAAAGAACTCGATGCGTGTGGGCCAGGCGGCTTCAGGCGGGAAAACGTCCAGGATGCCTCCGCGGATCGAAAACTGCCCCACGGTGGAGACGGGCTCGGCGCGTTCGTAACCCACCTGGATCAAATGTTCGGCAAGGTCATCCGGAGCCAACTCGTCGCCACCCTTCAATTGAAGGGCGAGCGAATGATAGAAGGGGATGGTGCGATATCGCATCAGTGCAGCCGGCAATGGCACACACAGAACGCGAACCTGTCCGCAGGCAACCCGCCACAAGGCTACGGCGCGCCGTTCCAGGACGTCGGGGTGAGGAGACCGGGCTTCATAGGGTGAACAATCGAATGCGGCGAGGGAAATAGCAGCATCGCCTGTGCCGGGTTCAAGCCAATCGAGCACGGTGGCGGCCGTTTTTGACAATCCCTCCGCCGCTTCATTATCCGCCGTGAGCACGATCAGGGGCCTTGCCAGTTGATGGGCGAGAAGCGCAGCTGCAATTCCCTTGGCCGGGCGTGTTAGTCCGGAAATCAAGATCCTGCCTGCAGCCTCGGTGGGTCGTGCTTCCGTCGTCCCGCGCGCCGCCCGGAACCCAGGGTGTTCGAGAATGGTTTGGAGTAATGGTCGAATGGAGGACATTAAGACTGGGGGCTCTTAGCCATAAATCTTATGGACGGCTTCCACGATAGCCGTCGTCGAGATTCCGGGAACTGCCGGCATTGAAATAACTCGACCGCCGGCCGCCTCAACTTCAGCGCGCCCCACAATCTCATTGGGTCGCCACCCGGCGCCCTTCACCAGAATCTGGGGCAACATGCGGGCAATCACAACCTGGGGCGTGGAGTCGTCGAAAATGGTGACATAATCAACGGCCTCAAGCGCTGCCAGAATTTCGGCGCGTTCCTCCTGCGGGAATATCGGCCGCCCATCACCTTTCAGGGCACGAACGCTCCGGTCGCTGTTGATGGCAACGATCAGAAGGTCGCCGAGCTTCCTGGCTTCCGTCAGATAGCGCGTGTGGCCGGGATGCAACAGGTCAAAGCAGCCGTTTGTAAAAACAACACGGGCGCCGCGGGCTTTGTGACGATCGATCACCCGGTACGATTCGTCCAGCGGCAGAATTTTAGACAGCGCAACCCGGCTTGCCGGTCTCTCGGAACTCACCAGGTTATTTTAGCATGTATGGAACCGATGTTTCCGAGCGCCGAATCCTGTGGAACTTACACTCAGCAAAAATCTCATGATATTCTGAGCGTTTAGTGGGAAAGGCGGCCGGGCTGTGAGGACGATCGCCATTCTTGGCGGAGGAGCTGCAGGCGTGATGACCACAGCCTTCCGAAGTCCCTTGTGGAGATTGCACCACACACTCTACTGGACGGGTAGATTTCCGATCTGCGAGCTATTGCTAAGACGGGATTCACTGGCAATTCGCCAATTCTGATCAGGATGGTTCTATGCGCGAGAAATCTGAAGAGCTTTTCCGTAAAGCAGTCAGACTGATGCCCGGCGGAGTGAACTCGCCGGTGCGGGCATTCCGTGCCGTGGGGGGCACGCCGGTTTTTATAGCCAGCGGCCGGGGCGCTCAGGTCACCGACGTCGACGGCAATGAGTACGTGGACTTTGTGCTTTCCTGGGGGCCTTTGATTCTGGGCCACTGCCACCCGGAAGTCATGAAGACGCTTGCTGCGGTTTTAGAAACGGGAACCAGCTTTGGCGCCTCGACTGCCGGCGAGGTGGCCTTGGCGGAAGAAATCATCAAGGCGTTTCCCTCCATTGAACAAGTCCGCCTGGTGAATTCCGGAACGGAAGCCACGCTCTCGGCTCTTCGGCTGGCCCGCGCCGCCACCGGACGCGAGAAAATCCTCAAGTTTGAAGGCTGCTATCACGGCCACTCCGACAGCCTGCTGGTTAAAGCCGGCTCCGGAGTTGCCACTCTGGGCCTGCCCGACAGTCCCGGAGTTCCCCGTGCCTTGGCGGAATTGACGATTACGATCCCCTTCAATGACTTCGAAGCTCTCGAAAGCGCCTTCAAGGTTTACCACGATCAACTGGCTGCGGCTGTGATCGAACCTGTGGTGGGCAACATGGGAGTCGTTCCGCCGAACTCCGGTTTCCTCGAGCGGCTGCGCGCGCTGACCGAAGAGCAGGGAACCGTTCTGATTTTAGACGAGGTGATGACCGGCTTTCGGGTGGCTTACGGCGGGGCGCAGCAGCTTTATGGAATCCGCGCGGACCTGACGACTCTCGGCAAAGTGATCGGGGGTGGGTTGCCGGTTGGCGCTTATGGAGGAAAAGCCTCGCTGATGGACAGGATTGCTCCCAGCGGGCCGGTTTACCAGGCCGGAACCCTTTCGGGGAATCCCCTGGCCGTTGCCGCGGGACTGAAAACTCTGGAAGTTCTTCGCCGCCCGGGAACTTACGAACACCTGGAGGCGCTGGGCCAAAGATTGGCCAGGGGTCTGCTTGAACAGGCAAAGCGTGTTGAAATTCCGCTTACCGTTAATCGGGTGGGTTCAATGCTGACTGCGTTTTTTAATTCGGGCCCGGTTACAGACTATGCTTCCGCCAGGAAATCGGACATGACGCTGTTCGCCCGATTTTTCCGGGGGCTGCTCCATCGAGGCGTTTACTTTCCTCCGTCGCAATTCGAAGCGAGTTTTCTTTCGACGGCGCACTCGGAGGAACAGATCGACCGGGCGATTCGCTCAGCCGGGGAGAGCCTTTGTGAAATCCGGGAAGGGAAGTAACCGGACTGCGCCGGGATTAAGACTCCAGGAAGTAATTCCGGCAGGCTTGCCGCACGGACTGGCCATCCAGATGGGGGTCTGTTCCCTGGTAGCGGGCAGCCCAGCAGATATGCTGGGCGATGTCACGGGGGTAGCACGCGCGGAGCGGCTGCTGCAGCGCCGCCAGCAGGCTTAGCACGCCATCCACCACCGTCGCGTCATAAACAAGTTTGTATTCATCGCACACGCGGCGGAAGATTTCGTGGAATTGGCCGGCGGGCACGTAATCCACTTTGATCTTGGTTTGAATTCTTCGCAGAAAGGCTTCGTCGGCCAGTGACCGGGGATCAAGGTTCGTCGCAAACGCAACAAACAGGTCAAAAGGAATCTCGATTTGTTTCCCCCCGGCGAGGTTCAGGAAATCGATTCTTCGGTCCAGTGGAACAATCCAGCGATTCAGCATGTCCTCGGGGCGCATCCTCTGGCGACCGAAGTCATCGACAACCAGAACGCCATTGTTGGCTTTCATTTGCAGGGGGGCGGAGTAAAACTTGGTGAGAGGATTCATCTGCAAGTCGAGCATCTCAAGCGTCAGCTCGCCTCCGACGATAACACGCGGCCGGCGGCAGAGAACCCATCGCTGGTCATGCTCCCCCATGGCTTCTTCCTCTTCTTCGAAACGCCCATGCAGGTGCGGATCATAAACGGTGATAATCTGTCCGTCAACTTCAACGGCATAAGGGATCCACACTCGGTCGCCGTAAATTTTGGGGATGCTTTCAGCCATAGCGGTTTTTCCGGTTCCGGCTGGCCCATAGAGAATAATGCATCTTCCGGACACGACGGCGGTTCCCAGTTGGTTCAATGTTTCCTCATTGAGGACCAGGTGACTGAACGCCTTTTGAACCTGGGGAGGCCGGACATCGGCTTCACGGATGCTTTGCGCGTTGATCCGCGCGACGTAATCGTCCAGCGATACGGGCGCGGGACCGTAGTAATGGTTTAATGTCAAAAGTTCAAGCGCCCGGCTCCGTCCTCCGGAGGTTATGGCAATCCGGTGAACGGTTCCTGTCATGCCTTTCACTTCACAGACCTGTTCCTTGCGGAGACGCTCGAAAATCTGCTCAATGATGCCGTAGCTCAGGCACATCTTGGCGGCCAGTTCGAGCAACGTGAGCTCACCTTCGTAATAAAGAATTTTCAGCGCCAGGTCTTCGAGCAAACTGCGGCGTATGCCGAGGTCTTGTAACTTTTGCGGTTTTTCAATTTCAGCGCTGATCATTCTGGATATTCCCCCTGCCTTTTCACCGGGTGACCGCTGTCAGCCGTGGAACGTTCTTACCCGTGTCCCTGTGCACGCGAGCGGCTGATTCAAGAGGTGTAGACCTCGAACCCGGCTCTAAGGGCACAATTGGCCTTGGGCGGGACGATAGCCCCTCTCAAGGGCCTTCTCCTGCCGCATCGGTTCACCTGGACGTATCCTTCCATAGAACCTGCTTTGGCGACAGTAATAAAAACCCGATCTTCTGTTCACCCACACGCCGTGCTTCATATCCAGGTTAGTAGCAACGCGCGGGCTTGCGCTCAGAGTTTGTATCATTGCTACCCATGCTTCCGGGTCGTTATGCAATTTGGCCAAAACGGGCGCCATCACCGCCAACAACGCGAGAAGAAAGATAATAAGAACTGCGGGTACCGCTCGATTGCGAGAAGGCATACTTGGCCCTTACTGACCGTCCGATTTGGACTGCTTCCCCACGGCAAGAAGAGAGCGCTGGCCCCCGTTCGGATCCACAACGTTATCCACCATCCCATGGAATGGCGGACTCACTGCCGTACTCTCGTATCGACTCTTGATGCCTCACTTGTACAGCGAGGCCCGCTGCAGCAAGCGCTGTGAGCGCGACATTGCGCGAATCTGCTTTACGCCCGAACGGTGGTCCGGTCTTTAGCGATACGGTCCGACGGTTGGGGCGTTGGTACAGAGCGCGATTTGGCCGACGTGGGCAACGGCCCAATCTCAAGAAGATCTCCAACGTGCGTGCGAGTTCTGAAAATCGTATGGGGCGGTAACTCGAGCACGCTATCGGCCTTCAGGATAACTTTTGAGATTCTGAACGGGCGGACGTGTTCTTCGACATGGAGCACGTGATTGCTTCGGTCGAGGAATACCAGATCGATTGAGAACAGCATCCCAATGGTATGCACACCGTAAGAAGGGACGATCCACAACCCCTGCCCAGGGCGTGCCCATCGGCGAGTCCTTCCCAACAGACCTACCAGCCGGCTGACGTAGGTATCCGCCAGCGAAGCATTCGTGGCGACGAATGTTTCACGAGTCTTGTTGTACACATACACTCGTTTCCGGTTGTTGTTACCCACGCCTTCTTCCCCCAACCTAATCTAACGGTCTTGCCGTTAGTCCCGAGATGCCTGCCGTTTGCGACGCCAAATGATGATGTAAAGCACGATAACGGCTCCGATTCCAGCAATGATTCGAATAGTTGTTGTGTCCATGCTTTTCCTCCCTTAGTCCTTGGTTGAGTTTTTGTCGCACTAACTAACGTATCTTCCTTGGTTCGTCCCCTTAATGGTCACAGTCTTCTCATTTGAGAGAGATGAATTGACGATAAATGGTGATAAACGCAGGGCCCAGGATGACCACAAATAAAGCCGGGAAAATGAAAAAGACCAGTGGAGGCACCATCTTGACGGGAGTTTTTGCTGCCATTTCCTCGGCGCGTTGCCGGCGCTTCATTCGCATATCGTCCGCGTGGACTCGCAGGGACTGGGCAACGCTGGTTCCAAACCGGTCCGTCTGGATCAGCATGGCGACCAACGCTTTAATGTCATCCACCCCGGTCCGGGAAGCCAACTCGCGCAGGGCTTCAATCCGGGTTCGCCCTACACGGATTTGAGCGTTGACCATATCGAGTTCTCCGCAAAGTTCAGGATGCGTGATTCGCAATTCCTGGGAGACGCGAATGAAGGCCTGATCAAGGCCCAAGCCAGCCTCAATACAAACAACCAGAAGGTCCAAAGCGTCTGGCAGAGCCTTGCGAATGATGGTCTGGCGCTTTTTGACGCGACGGGCCAGCCAGAGATCGGGAGCCAAAAATCCGCCCATCAGAGCAAAAATCCAAATAAACACCGGACTGGCTGTGTAAATGCCGGTGAAATAAACTGTCGCCCCGAAGATGATGGGTAACAGAATCTTGGCCCCTCGCATGGCCATAATGGCTTCAGGGCGACGGTATCCTGCGCGGACCAGCATGAGCTTTGTGCTGGAAAGGTTTTGGGTTGAGGCGGGCAGCAGCTTGCCGACGTCGCTCAGAACGCGCGTTGCCGTCTGCGTCTGTTTCTCGCGAAAAGTCACCTTCCGCTGGGCGGACAGAGGCTGCCAGAGCCTGCCCAGCCGGTCCGCGATCGGAAACTCCTCTGGTGCGAACACTAACACCAGCGCCCCCGCGACAACCACCACTGCAAGAAACGTCAGACCTGTAGCTAGCCAGATCATTTTACCCTCTCCACCCTGGGCTCAAACCTCGATGTTAACAATCTTCCACAGCATGATAGACCCTACAATTTGCAGAAATACCGCAATGGCTATGACAATGGGCCCAAAGGGATCATAGAACAGCGGGTGCATATAACTGGGGTTGATCCCTCGCAAAACGAGGGCCATGATGGGAGGCAGCGAAATAAGAATTCCTGCTGTCATCCGCCCCTGTGCTGTCTTGATTCGCACCTCTCCCAGGATCCTGAATCGCTCCCGAACCACGTGTGCAAGGTTATCCAGGATTTCTGCCAGGTTGCCGCCCGTCTCCTTCTGGATCAGCACGGCCGTTACAAAGAATCGAACGTCGATCAACGGGACTCGCTCCGAGAGATTGAGGAGAGCATCGCGAAAAGGGAGCCCGAAATTCTGTTCTTCAAAGGTGGTGCGGAATTCTCCGGACACCGGTTCGGG
>Ga0307373_10014234_pt1 | contig 10993 bp, 8 predicted proteins | sample OX2MG_FD_202534 | JGI IMG/M metagenome (GOLD analysis project Ga0307373, IMG submission 202534) | Soil microbial communities from Risofladan, Vaasa, Finland - OX-2 | ecosystem: Environmental > Terrestrial > Soil > Coastal area > Acid sulfate soil | place: Finland: Risofladan, Vaasa | collected... | reverse complement strand
GGAAGGGCTGCCAGCGGCGAAAGAAGGCCGGAGATGAGCACTACCTTTCCCCGCAGACGAAGCATTGACCCTCCCAGACGATTCGAGTGTTCCTGGGCAATCACTTCTTGATTGGCTGAAACGCCGGATCGCCCAATTGCCACAGCAGGAAGCTCAATCGGTCGGCCAACGATTCCTGAAGCTGCTGTTGCGTAGCGCCGATACCGCCGTGGCCGGCCGCATAGTCCACGCGAAGCAGCACTGGCTTTCCGCTCGACGTTGCGGCTTGCAAACGTGCCGTCATCTTGGCCGATTCCCACGGATCCACTCGCGGATCGTTGATACCTACCGTGAGCAGAACCGCAGGGTAGGGTGTCCGATCCTTTACGTGGTGATAGGAGCTCATGGCATAGAGCGCCTTGAAGCCTGCTTTTGTCTTGGTGCTGCCTAACTCCTGGATATTGCCCACTCCGTTGGCGGTCGTCTCGGCCCGCAACGCATCCAGGACACCCGAGTCAATAATCGCCGCCCCGAAAAGGTCTGGCCGCTCGGTGATGGCCCTGCCAATCAGGATGCCGCCCGCGCTTCCGCCTTCGCCAGCCAAGTGGGCCGGCGATGTATATTTCTTGTCGATCAGGTATTCAGCACAGGCGATGAAATCGCGCCATGTGTTCGGCTTGGTGGGACCTTTTCCAGCCAAGTGCCAGTCCTCACCGTATTCCCCGCCGCCGCGCGCGCCGCATAGCGCGCGGATCCCACCCCTCTCCCTCCAAGCAATCCCTACCGGGATGAATGCCGGGTGAACAATCACGGTACCGTATGCGCCGTAGCCAACGAGAAGTGTCGGGTGTGATCCATCCAGTTTGATCCCTTTCGGATACGTAATGGAAAGGGGAACCAATGTCCCGTCGTAACTTTTGACTTTGACGTACACCGCCTCGCTGTTGTCATCGCGAGAATAAGCGCCAAACTGTTCGAGTCCGGTATTGGTCACCTGTCTCGTCCGAGGATCATAGGAGTAAAGGTTGACTGAATCCGTGGACGAAGCCAGGCTTAGAAGGACGCCGGGCACGCGTGGATCCGAGCCCACTAGAGTCGCTGTCCCCTCAAACGGAAGGTCCACGTTTTCCACTTTCGGCACGGGGCCGTAGGGCACTCGCAGAATGCGATCGATCCCGCCGTCCATCATTTGCACATAGAGTGCATCCTGGGCAGCACTCATGGCCTGAACGACAGCTTGAGTCGGAGGGACCACCACTTCCGCGGACGACGGATCGGGATGTCGCACGTCGGTGCGAATAATTTTGTAGCGCGAGACGTTCTTGAACGTCAGAAGGTACAGATCGTCGCCGTGCACGGCAACATCTTTGACCTTGTCCGACAGGTCAGCAACCTTGTGCCAAGATGCGTTGGACGCGCCGATCGCTTCGACCGGCTCGATATAGTAATTGGAATTTGGAGACACTCCTGGATTAATGCGACCGATCGCATACTTGGAGCCGGGCGATACCGAGACGCTGACCTCGTAGTTTGGGTCAACGTCGATTGACGGTACGACGCCGTAGCCGAACACAGCCAGGTCCTTTTTCGGGTCCGTTCCCAGAACATGCAGGTATGTGCGGTACTTCTGCTGGAGTTCCGTCTTCGGCGCACCTGGGGGAAGATCCTGTAAACGTCCGTACACAAAAGATCGGTTATCAGCCAGCCATTGAGGATTTCCACCGTGAGCACGGAAGATTACGTCGCCCGTTTCATGGCCGGTCGCGACGTCGATGACGTGGATCTCGGTATCGTTCTCGGACCCGCCCGGCGTGATCCCCACAGCCACGTACTTGCCATCCTGAGAGATGTCGACGTAGGCAAGAGCGTTCTTCCCTTTGCCCCGGTTCGAGGCTGCGACGGTGATTTTGTCCGGATCTGTGACCAGTCTTTCCTCGCCCTTCAATCCCTGGCGCATGTACAGCTTGCCGAGAAACCTCTGATAAAAGTAGAGGTTGCCGGGAAGACGTTGGACGCCGCGGATCAATGCCGGGGCGGAACTGCTGAAGAGCTCCTTGATGCGCGCGAGCAATTTGTCGCGGCCCGGAATGTTGGCCAGCGCTGCGCGGGTGTAGTCGTTTTGATTCTTGAACCAGGACTGCACCTCGGGGTCCCGAGGATTCTCCATGTAGCGATAGTTGTCGACGATCTTCGTACCATAATAATCGTCGGTGACGGGGCGCACGGGCGCGACTGGCTGTTTCGCCGCCGTTCCTTCTTGTGACTTAAGGTTCGGAGCAAAAAAGCCGAGACAGAGCAACAAAAACAGGAAACCTACGATTCTTCGGTTCAAGTGAACCTCCTTTTTGCTATCGATATCGTGCACTGCGCGGCCCTAAGGTGATAGCCGCATGATACCCGCATCATTGAGCGGTCAATTGTTTCAACATCTTCTTGGCATTTTCATTTGCTCGATTTAGCTCCAGCGACTTCTTGTAGTTCTTGATGGCGAGGTCTTTCTCGCCATTGTCCATGTATGCTTCACCCAGGCTGTCGTAGGCGCTGTAGGAGGAGGGATACGCTTCGACATTCAATTCAAAAACGCGAATCGCATCTTTCAATTTCTTCATTTCCAGCAATTGATAACCAAGACCGTTGAGCTCGTCTTCGTCAAAATCGTAAGCGGTGGGCTCCGTGGCCTTCAGGTCGTGGTACTGCTTGACCGCAGCGTCCACATCTTGTTCTTGGATGGTTTTCAAAAGAGCGTCGGCGATGGACTTTCTGCTGGCGAGCGCTTCGACCTTTGCCAGCATCCCGTCCAGGGACGCCCGGGGAAAGAGTTTGCCGCCAAGCACCACCACATCGATGCGCTTCGTGTTCGCAATATCGTTGAGTGGATTGGCATCGAGCAGAACCAGATCGGCAATTTTGCCCGCTTCGACCGTACCGAAATCTTTCTCCTGGCCCATAAATCGCGCTGGATTGAGCGTGGCAGCCTGCAGGGCCTCCATCGGCGAGAGTCCCGCTTTGACGAGGAGACCCAGCTCGTCATGAAGACTGAAGCCCGGGAAGCAATAGGGATTGAGTGTATCCGTGCCGGCCAAGATCTTCACGCCTGCCCGTTGCATGGCGCCCACGATCTCGGCGTCTTTACTGAAAACCTTCTTACTCAGTGCCCAATCTTTCGCGGTCCGGGTCTTGAGGCGAAAATCCGTCTTTGGGTCCCAAGCAGCTCTTAGGTCCCGCGGCATGTACTTCAGCCGAGGATCGTTGGTGAAGGAAGGGTCGTCCAGAAAGGCGATGCTGCGCAAAACAGTGAGGGTAGGACATTGCCAGGTTTGATTCTTTTTCAGTTCCGCAAAGAGGGCTTCAGCTTTCTGTGGGCTGTACGTTTCCAGCGCCAACTCCTCCCACTCGCGACTGGCCGCCCCATGTACAGCACTCACCGGTGGCTGTTGCCCTGCAATGATCGCCGCTAGGGTCTGCTGCGATGACTTGAGCAACTCCGCCGCGCGAGTCGAACAAGCAGGCAGGACCCCGGTGAGATGCTCGATGCTCTTCTGCCCGGCGTTCGACGCTTCCTCCGCCGAAACTGAAATCGGGACATGCCCCTCAAAAGGGATGCCTTGCTTCTTCGATTCATCCGCTATGGCGAAGTACGCATCACGAGGAAGAAGGGAGTAGACCTTGATGAAGTCATCCCCGTCCCGTTTGGCCTGAATCACCGTTTGCCGAGCCTCGGACGCGTTGGCCACTGTAGTGGAACCCGGCCAAACGGGTTTCGGTCCATCCACAAGTGGGCTGGCGATCAACAGGTGCGGGCCCAGCAATTGTCCCGCCTCGATTTCCTTTCGCCACTGATGGTGCATCGGCATGCCCCACATTATCCGAATACCAGTCACGCCGTTGGCGATGAATAGCGGCAGATAATCCTTTTCGTACCAGTGGACGTGCATGTCCCATAACCCGGGAATCAGAAACTTGCCGGTGGCATTCTCGATTTCCGCATTCTTTGGCGGACGAATTTCGTTGCTCTTGCCTATCTCAGTGATGCGGTTCCCATTTATTAGCACGGTCATGTCGGGACGCGCGGGCGCGCCCGTCGCGTCGATCACCGTGACGTGGGTGATTGCAAGCGTCATCGGTTTCGTACTGGAAGTCTCTGTTGCAACCAGAGGGCACAGCAGCAGGGGCAGAAGCAGCAGTCCAATTATTTTTTTCACTCGATCCCTCCCTGAGGTAAGCACGTGCATAATCTTTCCGTCATCGGCTTACCAACCACGTTACGAAGTTGAGCCACGTGTTCGTGCTGCCGATGATCATAAATACGGGGAGGGACGACAAGAGCGCCGCGCCGCCCCACGCGAACCCGGGGTGCAAGCGACGGCGTTTGACGGTGTCATATAGGATGCACATGACCGGAGTGATCTCGGTAAAACCGATAAGCCCCCAAAGGCCACCCGCGTGAAAGAAAGACAGAGGAACGAGTTCGAGAGCGCGTCCGAGCCCGGGGAGAAGGAGACTGCAGGAAGCGAGAACCATCAAGCGCTTGTGGATGCCGCCGCGGCGACGAAAGTAGATCGCCGCAGCAACAAGGAGTGCGAAGGTCAGGCTACTCCCGAAGTCTAGAGCGAGAGGGCGAACGCTATGAACCGTCAATGAAGCTGGGTTGGCCAGATAGCTTCGCCTTCCCGCATGAAACGCAACCGCAATAGCCACGCAAGCGGCAAGTGGGGCCAGCACAGCTCCGAAAATACCCAGGCGACGATGCAGATCGACGCGATGCTGGGCCACGAGACGCGCCTGAATGAAAAACAATGCAAACCAGAGCGTAAAAATCAGTCCGTGGAGATGCAGGAGCAAAGGAAGCGCGGGGGTGCCGAACAGAATCTTCAAGTAGTAGGTGCGCGCAAAGCCGGCAAAAATAATCAGGAATGTGCCGACCGCAACCCATGTGTAGAAGCTGCCGCGTGCCTTGGCGCGATTGGTAGGCGCATAAGTATTCATTCGCGTTCATTCTCCCCACACTGCGGAGGCATCGCTTGGTCTCGAAGAGATCCTCGGAACGCTTCGGGTCGACCTCCTTTCCACTGTATTCCGAGAAGAGACCATTCACTATTCACACCTAGCGCAAGACGCCTGAGTCGTAGACAGTTTTTCCACCCACCATCGTCAATACGGATTTTGTTTTCGGCAGACCCGCTGCAGGAACGCCGAATATGTCTTGCGAGAGAACCGCAAGATCGGCGAGTTTGCCCGGTTCCAGGCTGCCCTTGTCCTTTTCAGCAAATTCGGCATATGCCGAGGTGAGCGTGTAGGCGATCACGGCTTGTTCCCGCGTGATGGCTTCGGATGGCCTGTCAGGACAAGTGGATGCGAACATGATGTCGAGGTACGGGTTCACGCCGCCACCGCTGTCTGAGCCAAGCGCAAGGGGGATGTCCGCTGCAAGAATGGATCTCAACTGTCGAGCCTCAGCGGTTCTAAATCCGTGGCCGAGATGCGCGGGATTTTGGACCACGATGATGCCCATCTCCTTCACGCGCGGTAGGAGGTCCGGGAACAGGCCATCGCCGTGTTCAAAACGCACGCGGCGACCGGCCCAGGTCGCTTTTCCCCCGCTCGATTGCATAGCGTCGAGCATCGCCGCCGCAGAGGGATAGCCGGAGACGTGAAGAATTAATTGATCGTCTTCCTTCAGGGACTCATGAAGCATCATGGGTAGTTGTTCGCGTGGAAAAGTCAGGCCAAGAACCGCAAATGAATGGTCAAGCGAGGCGGCTGCCGCGCCTGAGCTTTTAGCTCGGCCTATTTCCGCAAAAAGATCGGCTTGGGCTTGCCGGGTTGCAAATGTGCCTTCCAGAGGAGTGCCATCCAGCATCCACTTGCTTCCACTGACTGTAACTAGACCTGAATGATAGTGGAGCACCGAGAGGCCTTCGCGTGTATCGCGTCCATTCGGAGTTGATCCAGGCATGCGAATAATGCGAACTCGAATTGGACTTGGTATTTTTCCCAGCAAGGCGAGGCACCGCTCTGGCGCAATCGCATTCGACATGTCTTGAATCGAGGTGATTCCGTACTGGGCGGCAGCGGAAAGCGTTTCAGCCAATTCCTTTACGGCGTCGGCATCGCTTGTCAAATCCGACAACTTTCGCTCAAGGTCAATTTCCGCATACTCGCGCAGGACGCCTGTGAGTCTGCCATCCGGAGTCCGTTCGTACTTGCCGCCAAGCGGGTCTGCTTCCCCATTGTTGACTCCGAACTTTGCGAGCGCCGCGCTGTTCAAGATAGAGGCGTGTCCTGAGACGGTGGTTAAAATGATGGGATGGTCAGGAACTAGCCTGTCCAGGAAATCCCGATTCAACTCCGGATCGACATAAGCCGATGGCCCTATGTATCCATGGATGATCGTTCCTTCATGCCACTTGGGAGCAGTCGCGGAAATCGCTTCGCTTACTTCCATTAGGGTCGGGTTCGAATTTTTAAACTGCAAATGAAACTCGTTTGCGGGAGTCACGCCCAGGTGGTAATGCGCGTCGTTGATTCCGGGAATTACGGTGCGACCGCCGAGGTCTATCTGTTTGGTTTGCGGACCGGCCAGTTTGCGAATTTTACCGTTGTCGCCGGTAGCCACGATGCGCTCGCCGCGAATGGCAAGTGCTTGAACATACAGATGCGCGGCATCGCTGGTGAAAATCTTGCCGTTGAAGAGAATTAGTCCGGGAGCGGGTCGTTGATTCGCAACGACCACGGGCGCCGACATCGAAGAAACAACGAGAACGAATGCCAATACCATCGCATGCTTCATGTATTCCTCCCTACACGCGCCCGCTGGCCGTTATCGACCTTCCTTCGCCCGCGATTCCTTCAGGAAATGCGTCACGCTCTCGAAGAATTGCGGGGCGTCTTCGATCCAGGGAAAGTGGCCCGTTCTTTCAAAAATCCGAATCTTGGAGCCATGAACTGCGGCATGAATGCGTTCCGCAATCGCCGGAGGACAAATCCAGTCATTCTGGCCAACCAGAATCAATGTACGCGCCCGGACTCGATTCATCACACTGTCCTCTTTGATCATGGACTTGGCGTCGGCGGCGCCATTGGCATGGTTGGCCCACACGGAAGGCAAACTGGGCGCCGTCTTCTCTAGGACTGGCGCGTACTTGTCTGGATCGTAAAAATAGAGAGGCAACACGCGCCCCAACGACGCGCCAAATTCTTCATCCGTCGTAAGCTGGGGGTTGGGCCATGGCTTCATGGCTTCGGATATAGCAGCCTCGAATCTCTCATCTCCCTTTCGGGCCTCCAGCTCCTTTTGCTCTATGGCTTCTTCATTGAAATCCTGGATATTTGAATCAACCAGAATCAGTTTCTTGACCCGCTTGGGGTAGCGAATCGCGTAGCCGAGCGCGATTGCGCCGCCGTGAGAGTGGCCCAATACGCTGATCCGCGGGAGGCCCCAATACTGTCGCAGACCTTCGAGATCATCAACCATGTCGGAGGTGCTCATTTTCTTTTCGTCAGCCGGGCGAGCGGATCGGCCGCTGCCGCGCGTATCGTAAAAGACGAGAGTAAAGTGAGCCTCCAAAGGAACGAGCCCATTTTGCAAGTACTCGGAACCAATTCCCCAGCCCGGCGCCTGGACGATGAGCAACGGGCCGGCACCTCTGACTGCATACCAGAACTTGACGCCGTTGATATTGGCCGAATGCTCACCTTTCGCCAGCCGCGCGTCTGGTTTTGCAGATTGTGCTTGGGAAAAGGGCGCGAGGAAAAAGAGTAGCGTGCAGAATGCAAATCCGGCGGATTTTGCCGCGCTTGCTCCGTACCGCTCGAAGGCGCAATGAAAAGTCCGTGCCGCATTTCGTGGCATTATATTCGCCCCTGAAAAACCAAGGACTTGACCCAATCCTTGATTTGCTCGTGAAAAACGCTCCGACGATCGAAATGTCGCCTCATCAAAGCTGAAGCAGAAAACCCGACTGCCGCGTCTTTACGGTTCGACTTTATACCGCGCGACCATGCCCGCCATCATGTGATCGCTGATGTGGCAATGATAGAGCCAGATGCCGGGCGCATCCGGCAGCATGTCGGCGGTGATCATTTGCGCCGACAGAACCGACACAACGTCCGTGCGCTGGCCGCCCACCAACACCGTGTTGCCGTGCCAATGCGGCGTGTGCGCGTTGTTAAAGTCGCCCAGCGTCGCCACGTACCATCGCACGTGTTGGCCCTGCTTCATCATCATCATCGGCATATTTCCGAAGATGTAGCCATTGATCGACCACTTGAAGTTGGTGTCCACAAAGCCCGTCCCGACGACGGGCGTCACCATGCCGTCGGCGGTAACGGGCCGGAATTCGGTCCGGTCCACGCCCTTGGGATCGGTGCAGTGGGTGCGGATGTTTTCGTCCAGGTACCAGCTCTCGTTTTCGTTGATGGCGATAAACAGAGTGACGAACTCGTGATCCACGTCCTTCGGCCGGCCGTCAGGTAGCGCCATGCCGCGCCGCGTTACGATGATGCCCCCGAAGAGGCCCGAAGCTACGTCACGGAGCTCGTCGGTGTGCGAATGGTAGAGCCAGAAGACCGAGCTCGGGTCGTTCGGTCCCGGCCCAGCCCGTTCCGGTATCTGCCACACGTAAGTATGGGTGGCACCGGGAGGCACGCCGCCGTCCTGTTTGTCCGCGCCGGAGGTGCCGTCGTTGTAATCCGCGCCCTCGGAGGCCTTCTCGTAAAAGACTCCATGCGGATGCATGCTGTAAGGATGTGTCGCACTGTTCTTGAAAACCACTTTGATGGTGTCGCCCACTTCTCCGCGCAAAATCGGTCCCACCAGGCCGAGATATTGGTCTTCCGGAGCGCGCGGTTTCAGCGTCGAGAATGAAGCGTCGGTATATTCACGGTAGATCGCCTTCTTGTACACGCGGCCGATGCGATGCGGTCCCGATTCAACGTAGGGTTTTTCCACTTCGTTGAAGGGATGTCCCATCGCTTCATCACGGCCCGACGGCGCATAATCCCAGTTCACTTCGTCGGCGGCCACGTAGTAGGTGCGGACCTTCCCCGGTGCGGATTGCGCTTGCACGACGCATCCTAAGGATGCGAAAAGAGCGAGAGCCACCAGTGTGATTTTCTTCATGTTCGGGTTCCTCCACAAATTTGTCTCTCAGAAATGTTCAACCCTTCGGGTCACGACACCAGCCAGGTCGCGAAACGCGTCCAGGTCGGCGACGACAGGAACATCCAGAGGAACGGCAAGTCTTCAAGGGCAATCAGCAGCGCGCCGCAGACAAGGGCCGGGTGTAGTCGGCGGTTGCGCCACGTGTCGTAGGCGATACACGCATACACCAGCAGAAGATCGAGCCCAAACAGACCGAACGGACCGCCGCTCTTCAGGAACGCCAGGGCCGGGATCCGATTGAAAGGAATGCGGAAGAGGCCCGGCCCGACCATGCTCAGGCAGGAAAGCAGCATCAGCCGCTTGTGGTAATCCCTGCGGTGCCGCAGCAGCAGCGCCGCGCCGACCAGGATTGCGAACACCAGCAGGACAAAGAGAACGAAGCCCATGAACTGGAGCGGATGCGGACCACCGGTTCGCGGAGCATGAATGTGGCGTGCAGCCGCGCGCCACGCCACCGTAACTCCGACGATCACCATCAGCGCCGCCAACGCAGCACCGAAGACACCGAGCCGGCGATGGAGATCGGTGCGGTGCGCGGCGACGAGACGCACCTGTACGAAGAACAGCACGAACCAGGACGTCATCAGTGCCCCGTGCAATTTCAGAAGCCACGACAGCGCAGGCGCGTCGAACAGGAAACTCAAGTAATACGTGCGCGCAAAGCCGACAAAGACAACCAGGAATGCGCTGGCGGCAACCCAAGTATAGAAACTACCGCGTGATTTGGCTTGAGTCGAAGGTACATGAGTACTCATTCGCGTTGACCCTCCCCATGCGGCGAACTCCGCCGGGCACATAGCTCGCGACACGATGGCCGTTCGCATACGCGACGACCGTGTCGCATCGCTGACAGAACGGGCCGGTTTCTCGGCTGAAAAAACGGGTCGCTATTGCCGGTTCCCTGTTTATTTCTTTGGAAAATAACTGAGTTCAGGACGAAACTCGATCACTTCCGTGTCCCAGAATCCTCCCGTGGCGCTCGAAATCTCATCGCGAACATCTCTCGCTGCGGATTCACCGAATGCATCTTTCACTACTTGAGGTATCGGCTTCACGGCAGGGTCGCCGAAGCTAGCCGAATCGTTGTGGGCGATGGCGAGAATCCGCGTCCCCGATTCTCCCCCTTCATCTAGGCTCAACCAGCTGTAATCTATCGGCGAATTCGTTTTTTCGACGGCTTCACGGAATCGCGTAGCCAACGCACGAAATCGATCCCATTTGCCGACCGGCACATGCATGATGATCATCTCGTAGTATTTCGCCGGCCTTTGCGAACTTCCCGGGTGGTCCAGCTCCGGAGCTTCTTCGTACACCGTAACAACGCGCTTGGCGACGGTGTCGCCCATGGCTTTCGCCATTTCCGCGTGCATCTGTTCCTCCGACGGCACAGGATTGTCCAAATCGGCCCAGTGCATCCATCGGCGGACGAGGGAATACGTACCGTCCTTTTCGCCGGTGATCTGCTCAAAAACGACGCACGATTGGGGATCCTTGTTGGACGCGTACCACGCGGCCAGTTGCTTGAGACCCGCCTCGAACTGCCTTTCGCTGCCGGGCTTCGGCGTCATTTCCACAACCAGAGTGACATTCCCAGGCTTCTGCTGCGCGAAGGCAGGCGCTGAGGGGATAGCGCTGAGAACAGCCACAGCAAAAACTACCACCAGGCCGCGAAGGTTCATAAATCCTCCTAAAGTGAATTTTTAGAAATGCAAATTCCATGCGTACTCGGTGTATTCGTTCTCCATCAGTTGCACGAAGCGGGAATTCCCTCTTCCCCACGCGGTCCGATTCTGTTGAGTACTTGCGAGTGCGCCGAGGCGTCGCACTCTGCGTTAAATTACAGTCCACAGT
>Ga0307373_10014233_pt1 | contig 10994 bp, 3 predicted proteins | sample OX2MG_FD_202534 | JGI IMG/M metagenome (GOLD analysis project Ga0307373, IMG submission 202534) | Soil microbial communities from Risofladan, Vaasa, Finland - OX-2 | ecosystem: Environmental > Terrestrial > Soil > Coastal area > Acid sulfate soil | place: Finland: Risofladan, Vaasa | collected... | reverse complement strand
GCGAAGGCCGCCCGCTCGCCCGCCGCCACCACTCGGAAGTGGTACTCACCGTCCTCGGCCAGTGAGAATGACGACCACGGCACCCGCTCCAGCAGTCCGCGAGAGAGTCCCATGCCCGTGCCGAACAGTCCGCTGGAGAGCCCAAGCCGCTCCTTGCCCCGCGGGCGAACCGTGTTGATCAGGGCGAACGCGGCGAAGCGCAGCGCCGACGACCACGAGTCCTCGGGATTGCCGACGACGTTGTTCACCTGGACGGCCGCCGCGCCGGACCGCAGCCGCGACTCCATGGCCGTCAGCAGGTTCGGCGACGGCGTGCAGTCCGCGTCCAGCACCGCGACCGCCTCCCAGTCGCGATCACGCGCCTGCAGCCGCTCCACCGCCCAGGCGATGGCGTAGCCCTTCCCGCGCTGCGTCGGGTTGCTCCGGCTGAGGACGGTGGCCCCCGCGGCCGCGGCGACGTCGGCCGTGCGGTCGTCGCAGTTGTCCGCGACGACGATCACCTCGAAGGCGTTGCGCGGGTAGTCGAGGGCCAGGAGCGCTCGCACCGTGTGCGCGACGATCGGCACTTCGTTGTGCGCGGGGACCAGCACGAGAAAACGCATTCGGCGGCGATCGAGGGGCATGGGGACCACGCGCGGCCCGCACAGAGCGGCGATGGCGAGCGTCAACAGATAGCCGGTGCCGAGCGCCAGGAGCGTCGCGCACCCTACGACCAGCCCCACCAGGGCCCGCCTCATGCTCCCCCCGTTCCGGACGCTCGCGCGCGCGGGGTGCTGCTCCACCCGCCGCTCGTCCTGGTGGTCATCGCCCCGGCGAGCCCAGCGCGGATCCGGCAGCCAGCGCCTCGACCTCGCCGTGGATCAGTCCGGCGACGATGCGCAGGTAGAGCTCGCGCTGCCGCGGCCAGCGGTAGCGCTCGTTCACGCGGCTCGCCTGCTGAGCGAGCCGCTCGCCGAGCGCGGGGTCGCGGTAGAGCTCACCGATCGCCCGAGCGAGGTCGTGCTGGTCGCCCGAGGTGAACATCTGGAAACAGCTGTCGTCGAAGTAGTCCTCGACCGAGCGCGTGCGCGAGACGATGGCCGGACGGCCCATCGCGATGAAGTCGAACATCTTGTTGCACAGGGTCAGGTCCCGAAACGCATCGCGCTTCATCGCCACGATCCCGGCATCGGCCGCCGCGATGGCGCGGACGAGGTCCTGGATCGGGACGAATCCGCCGCTGAAAAACACCCGGTCCTCGACGGCGAGGCGGGACGCCAGCCGCCGCAGCTCGGACAGATAGGACCCGTCGCCGAAGACCTCCAGGCGCAGCTCCGGAATCTGGTCGCGCAGCAGTGCCACCGCACGGACGGCCGTGTCGAGCCCGTAGCGCTCCTCGACCGAGCCGTGGCAGATCAGCACGAACTGCCCGGGACGGCGCGGCGAGGACGGGAAGCGGGTCGGGTCGAAGGTGTCCTCGTCGGCCGCGTTCATGACGACCGCGATCCGGTCCGGCTCGGCCCCGCGCGCGACGAACGCCTGCCGCATCTGCTCGGTGCAGGTGATGGCGCGACGGGCAAAGCGGATGCTGGCCTGCTCGACGCGCGCGATCCCCCGAATGGCCGGGTGGGACAGCGAGGTCCCAAAGCGCGTCGCGTAGAACTCCGGCATGCACTCGCAGAGGTCGAGCAGCACCGGCGTCCCGAGCAGCCGCGGGACGATCGCGGCGAACACCAGGCTGTCGGGGATGGAGTTGACCTGGACCAGATCGTACCGGTGCCGCAGGTGCAGCGCCCCGGCCACGACGGCCGCCATGATGAGGAAGGCCGTGTACTCGTAGAGGTAACGGAGCGTCCCCCGCCGCCGGTGCGCCAGCGGGAGCCGGCGGATCGTCAGCCTTCCCCGCCGCTCGAACCGCGGCTGGTCTCCGTGCGGCAGACAGATGAGATCTACCGTGTAACCGGCCTGCACGAGCGCGTCGACCTCCCGCAGCAGCCGCGGGTCCAACGGGTAGTAGTGCTGCCGGATGACGCAGATCCTGCCCATGATTGCCCTTCCGGTTCGCGGCCCGTCGGCATCAGCCCCGGACGTCATCGAGCGCGTCGCCGCAGGCCGGGCACGGCGCTCCCTCGACCAGCGGCCAACCGCACCGGCAGACCCAGCCAACCTGGCGGGCAGGAGTGCCCAGCACCAGCGCGTGGGGCCGCACGTCGCGGGTGACGACCGAGCCCGCACCGACCATGGCCCAGCGGCCAATCCGGATGCCGGTGACCAGGACCGCGCGCGCTCCGATCGAGGCGCCATCCTCGATGTGCGTCTCGCCGCACTCCCAGTCCGCCTCACCCTTGAGCGTCCCGTCCGGCGTGACGGCGCGCGGGTAGCGGTCGTTGGTCAGCACCACCGCCGGGCCGATGAACACGCCGTTGCCCAGCGTCGCGCCACGATAGAGGAGCGAGTAGTTCTGAATCTTGCAGTTGGCGCCGAGGCGGACGTAAGCGTCGATGTAGACGCCCTTGCCCAGAATGCACCCGGGGCCGATCTCGGCGTGGTCGCGGATCTGGACGTGGTGCCAGATCTGGGCGCCGCTGCCGATTCGGGCCGTCGGCGAGACGTCTGCCGTCGGGTGAACCCGGAACGCGATGCTGGTCGCCGCCCGTATGGTGTCGTTGGCCGTCATTCGCCCTCCCGGTGCGGTCGGAACTGACACGTCGAGCGTAGTGCCGCGCCATGTCGCCGGTTCGATCCGAGCCTGGGATCACCGTGACGGATCCGTCATCGCTGGGTCCTCGAGACGTCGACGGCCCGGCGATCTGCCCGCTGCCCTCGTCACGCCGCGCCGCCAGGCCGGTTGCCGGCAGCCGCGCGGGGACGACCAGGCCGGCCGTCCCCACGCTGTCGAGCGCTCCCGTGCCGAGCGAACCCGATTCTCAGGAGCCCGTCCCGCTCAGCGCGACCATCCGTGGGGTCGTGGTCGCGCCGTCCACGATCGCCACGCCGGCCGTGCGGGTGCCGGTCGCCGTCGGAGTGAAGGTCACGTTGATCGTGCAGCTGGCCCCGGCGGCCAGCGAGGTGCCGCAGGTGTTGGTCTGCGCGAAGTCACCGGCGTTCGTCCCGGTGATGGTGATCGACCCCATGGTCATCGCGCTCTTGCCAGAGTTGGTGACCGTGATGGTCTGCGCCGGGGTCGTGCTGCCGACCTTCCGACGAGGGAAGGTCAGGCTGGTCGGACTGGTGCCGATCGACGCCTGCCCAACCGGCCCAGTCAGGGAGTTGCTGACGATCACGTCGTCCAGGTTGACCGTGCCCACCGCGGCGTTGTTCCACAGGTAGAGGCGGCTGTAGGGGGTCGTGTCCGACAGGTTGCCCGTGACCGTGCCGATACTGGTCCCGTTCAGCCAGACCTGCCCGGTCCCACTCGTGCTCTCGTTGACGAAGACCTCGGCGCAGTACCAGGCGTCGGGCGTCAGGAGGTTGCTGCTACCGGTGAGGTTGAAGCGGTTCCGCGCCCCGTTCCAGAAGTAGACATCGAGCCCCTGGTGGGTGAAGTCGTAGTCGACCTCCCATACGGCGCTGCCGTTGACGTCACGGCCCTGGGCCAGCACGATCGAGGCGCCGATCCCGTGGAGATTGAAGCAGAAGCGCGTGTAGGTCTGCGCCTCCGGCCCACCGGCCAGGTCGGCGTAGATGCCGGCGAACTGGCCGCTGGCCGCGCTGGTCAGGGCGGCCGCGTGAGTCCCGCTGTTCACCGTGGTCGTCTGCACGGCCGCGTTGCCGGTGCCGGTGGCGGTCCAGGCGCTCAGGCTGCCGCTCTCGAAGCCATCGACCAGGTACTGCCCGGCCGGAGTCGCCGTACCGGTGAGACCGACCGTCTGCGGTGAGCCGGCGGCATTGTCGGCGAGGGCAACGCTCGCCGTACGCGTTCCGGCGGCCGTCGGCGCGAACGTCACGCTGATCGTGCAGCTCGCGCCGGCCGCCAGGGTGGATGCCCCCGTCGGGCAGGTGTTGGTCTGCGCGAAGTCGCCCGGGTTGGCGCCCGCCATGCCGATCGACGAGATGGTCAGCGGGGCGTTGCCCGTGTTGGTGAGCGTGACCGTCTGCACTCCGCTGGTCGTCCCGACCGGCAGCGTGCTGAAGGTCAGGCTCGCCGGGCTGAGGCCGACGGCCGGAGCCGTGGCGCTGCCCGAGACGGCGACGGACTGCGGGCTGCTCGCCGCATTGTCCGCGACCGACAGGCCGGCCGCGCGCGTTCCCGCGGCCGTCGGGGTGAAGGTCACGCTGATCGAGCAGGTCCCGCCCGCGGCGAGGGTGCTCGGGCTCACGGGACAGGTGTTGGTCTGCGCGAAGTCGCCGGGGTTCGTCCCGGTGAAGCTGAAGGACGTGATGGTCAACGCCGCGCTGCCGGTGTTCGTCAGCGTCACCGTCTGCGCCGTGCTCGTCGTGTTGAGCGGCTGGCTGCCGAACGTCAGGCTGGCCGGACTCAGGCCGACCCCCGGTGAGGGGTCGGTGGCCGAGCCGGACAGTGACACCGCCTGCGGCGTGCTCGACGCGCTGTCGCTCACGGCCAGGCTCGCGGACCGGGTGCCGGTCGCCGTCGGGGTGAAGCTCACGCTGATGGTGCAGCTCGCGCCGGCGGCGAGCGTGCTCGGGCCGAGCGGGCAGGTGCTGGTCTGGGCGAAGTCGCCCGGGTTCGTCCCGGTCACGGCGATGCCGCTAATCGTCAGCGCGGTCGTCGCGTTGTTGGTCAGCGTCACCGTCTGGGCGCTGCTCGTCGTGCCCACCGCCTGGCCGCTGAAGGAGAGCCCGGAGGGGCTCAAGGTGACCGCCGAGGCCCCGACCGGGCCGTTGTAGCTGCCGGCCACCGCCACGTCGTCGACGTAGACGGTGCCCACCATGGCGTTGTTCCAGAGGTAGAGCCGGCTGTAGGCCGTGGTCGTCGACAGATCGTTGTTGACCGTGCCGACGCTCACGCCGTTGAGCCACAACTGACCGGTGCCGGCGGTCGCCTCGTTGGCCAGCACCTCGACGCAGTACCACGTATTGACGGAGATCACGTTCGGGGCGCTGTAGAGATCGTAGCGCGTGCCGGTCCCGCTCCAGAAGTAGGCGTCGAGTCCCTGGCGGCCGGCGTCGTAGTCCACCTCCCAGCGGTTGTTCCCGTTGACGTCGCGACCCTGTGCCAGGACGATGGTGCCGCCCGGGGCCTGGATCTGGAAGCAGACGCGCGTGTAGCTGAGCGACTGCGAGCCCCCGGCCAGGTCGGCGTAGAGGCCGACCAACTGGCCGCTGGCCGCGTTGTTCAGCGCCGCCGCCGCGTTGCCACTGTTGGCCGTGGTCGTCTCGGTCGTCGCCGTGCCGCCCCCGTTGAAGACGGCCCAGGCGCCGGTGCCTCCGTTTTCGAAGCCGTCAACCAGGTACTGCCCGGCCGGAGTGCCGGTGCCGGAGAGGCTGACCGACTCCGGGCTGTCGCTGGCGTTGTCGGTGAAGGTCAGACTGGCCGAGCGGGCGCCGCTGGCGTGAGGCCAGAAGGCCACTCCGACGGTGCAGGTGGCCCCCGCCGCCAGAGTGCTGGGACTGATCGGACAGTTGCTGGTCTGGGTGAAATCGCCCGGGTTCGTCCCGGTGAAGGTGATCGACGCGACCACCAGTGGACCGGTGCCCGAGTTGGTCAGCGTGACGGTCTGCGGGCTGCTGCCGGTCCCGTTCTGCTGTGTGCCGAAGGAGAGGCTCGCCGCGCTCAGGCTCACCGCTCCGGCGGTCCCGGTGCCCGACAGGGTGACGGCCTGCGGGCTGTTCGAGGCATTGTCGGAGATCGACAGGCTGGCCGAGCGACTGCCGCTCGCGGTCGGTGAGAAGGTCACGTTGATGGTGCAGCTCGCGCCGGCCGCGAGCGTGCTCGGGCCGAGCGGACACGTATTGGTCTGGGCGAAGTCACCCGAGTTCGTCCCCGTGAAGCCGATCGCCGTAATCGTGAGCGGCGCGGCGCCGGAGTTGGTCAGCGTGACCGCCTGGGCGGCGCTCGCCGTGTTGATCGGCTGGTTGTCGAAGGTCAGGGCCGTTGGACTCAGCGTGGCACCCGGGATCGGCAAGGGAGCCGTGCCGGCGCCGACCGGGCCGTTGTAGCTGCTGCTGACGATCACGTCGTCCATATACGCCGTGCCGACCGCGGCGTTGTTCCAGAGGTAGAGCTGGGCATAGACGGCGGCGGTTGACAGGTCACCGCTGACCGTGCCCAGGCTCGTTCCGTTCAGCCACAGCTGCCCGGTGCCGGTCGTCGTCTCGGTGGACTGCACCTCCGCGCAGTACCACTGGTCCGCCGCCAGGAGGTTCGTGGCGCTGTAGAGGTCGTAGCGGGTCCGAGCGCCATTCCAGAAGTACGTGTCCAGCCCGTGGCGACTGACGTCGTAGTCGACCTCCCACAGGCTGTTGCCGTTGGCGTCGCGCGCCTGCGCCAGCACGATCGAGGCGGTGATGCCATGCAGGTCGAAGCAGAAGCGCGTGTAGGTCTGGGCCTGTGCGCTGGCCAGGTTGGCGTGCAGGCCGACCAGCTGGCCACTGGACGCGTTGGTCAACGCTGCCGCGTAGGTGCCGCTGTTGACGGTCGTCGTCTCGGCCGCGGCCGTGCCGCCCCCGTTGAACAGCGTCCAGGCGCTGGTGCTCCCACTCTCGAAGCCGTCGAACAGGTACTCCCCGGCGGGAAGCGACCCCGTACCGGAGAGCGCCACCGACTCGGGGCTATCCGCCGCATTGTCGGTGAGCGTGAGGCTGGCCCCGCGGGTACCGTTGGCCGTCGGGGTGAAGGTCACGTCGATGGTGCAATTCGCGCCCGCCGCGAGCGTGCTGGGGCTGAGCGGGCACGTGCTGGTCTGGGCGAAGTCACCCGGATTGGTGCCGCTGAAGCCGATTGACGAGAGGGCCAGCGCGGCGTTGCCGGTATTGGTCAGCGTGACCGCCTGTGCGGCGCTGGTCGTACTGATCTGCTGGGACCCGAAGGTCAGGCTCGTCGGGCTCAGGCTGACCGCCGGCGCCGTCGTGGTAGTTCCGGTGCCGCTCAGACCCACCGTGTGCGGACTGCCGGTGGCGTTGTCGGTGATGGTGACCGTGGCGGAGCGGCTGCCGCTGGCGGCCGGAGAGAAGGTTACACCGATCGTGCAGCTCGACCCGGCCGCCAGCGTGCTCGGGTTGAGCGGGCAAGCGTTGGTCTGGGCGAAGTCGCCCGGGTTCGTCCCGCCGAGTCCGATGCTGTTGATGGTCAGCGCCGCGCTCCCGGCGTTCGTCAGCGTCACCGTCTGGGCGCCGCTGGTCGTGCCGACCGGCTGGCTGCCGAATGCGAGGGAGCTCGGATTGAGGCTCACGGCCGGCGCGGGAGTGGCGGTCGTGTTGATGAACATGTTCAGAATGTTCGCGGTTACCTGCTGCGCCTTGGGGTCGACGTAGCCCGGATTGCAGCCGCAGCCGCCGCTGTTGTAGCCCGGGTCGAGCCCCCAGGACCACTGGATCGTGCCGGCCGCGAAGACGATCGCGCCGCTGGGCGCCGTGTAGAGCGTCGCGTCGGAGAACGCGGCGTTCCCGCCGTTGTCAACGTTCGGCACGTTCGAGTGGGCGACCTGCTGCAGGCCGGCCGGTTCGTTGGGGACCCAGCTCGAGAGACTGGGGTCATTGGCGGCCCGCTCGTCGAACTCGTAGCCCACCAGCCCCCTGAAAGCGTTCTGGCCGGCCCCGCTGGTGACCGCCGTCCCTCCGGTGTAGTTGGCCAGTCCGGTGCCGGCGAAGATCCAACTCGACGCGTTGTAGACCTCCCAGGGGCGGTCGTTCGCCGTGCCGTTCTGCATGACGCCGATGATCGCGTTCTCGGGCTCACCGGGCGTGAGGTAGCGGAACTGGATAGTGGTTGGATCCAGGCTCTGGTTCTTGTAGCAGATGATGGTGCGGTCGGGCTGCCCGCTGCCGTCGTTCGCCCAGCGAACCTGGTAGTAGACGTTGTTGGCGCTGAAGAACGCCGCGTGGGCGCCGCCGTCGATGTAGCCCTGCAGGTTGGACCGCATGGTTCCCGAGTAGTACTCATCGTGCCCGGTATTGATGAAGGCCTTGCGTCCCGCCAGGAGCGTGGGGTTGTTCTCGATGTCGACGTCCGTGGCGTAGGTCACGTTATAGCCCTGAGACTCGAGCCACCGAATCATCGGGAAGTCCCAGACGAAGAAGAGGCCGGCTCCGTCGGTCTCGCCCTGAACCGTGTAGGGGCGGTCGAACGACACGGCATAGGCGCGCGTGCTGCTGATGTTGTCGAAGTTCCGGGTCCCGCCGACGTCGTAGAACTCGCCGTACAGGCTGTACCCGATGTCGCCGTTGCCGGCCCCGCCCCAGAAGTTGTAGGCCTGCCAGGTGTTGACGTCCATCGACAGCACGAAGTCGGCCGGGGCGCCGTCGTCACGCACCGTGAAGGGGATGTAGGACTCGAGGCCGGTGTCCGAGCGGCGCAGCTTGACGAGATAGCCGCCGGTCGTCCAGGTGGTCGGGACGGTGAGGGTGTAGGCCGCCGGCCACGCACACTCCGTCAGTCCGAAGTTGGTGGTGGTGGTGACTCGCGGGCAGGTCGCCTGGGCGCCCCCGCTCAGCGGGCCGACGCTTTGCATCAGGCGTCCGCCAGACCCGCCGTAGTAGCCCATGCGGTAGATGTCCATGGTGAACTGCGCGGTTGACGAGAGGGAGACCATGAAGCTGATCTGGCTACCGACGTTGACGCTGGTGAGCGAGGCGTAGCCCTCGATCTGGTGGCTCTGGGCCAGTAGCGGATTGCCGTTGGCGTCGGAGTCGATCTGCCAGCTGGTGGTTCCCGGGTTGGCGTTCTCGAGCTGGATCGGGTTTCCCGCCGCCAGCGCCGGCGACGCCGTCACGAGCGCCGCGATCCCCGACAGGGGAGTCACCATCACCGCCAACAGCGTCAAGACGCGAATGCGGTCCAGCCATCGGCGGGTTTGGGCCATCTGATCCTCCCCATGTCTGCGCGGAACGAACCTGACGGACCCGCGGGCGGTCCACCAGAGAATCGGCCGGCGTCAGGTATCGTTGCCGCTCGCGCCGCCGACCGGGACGACCGCCCCGGCAGGGTCACCCCTCGGGGTCGACCCGGCTCGGGAAGCGATCGTCCACGCCGGCAGCTAGCAGGCGTTCCGCCGTGGCACAGCAGCAGCGAGGCGCCACGCGGGGCTGCTCCCAGCCTAGGGTGCCGTTCTGACGGCGCGAACATCCTCACCGGCTGCCTCGATGACAATCTCTACAAGATTGATGGAGACGCCGGGTGCGAAACACCGCCCGACGCTCCACTGCGACCGCGCCGAAGCACGCCCGGCCCGCTGAGACGAACGTCCCGTACGCCGGTCCCCACCGCTTCTAGCCACGTTGACCTGACCTGGATAGGCCATTGCGACGCCCTTCGGTGGCGCTAGAGTGGAGTCCGGCGTACGCGTATCCATGCATGCCCTCACCTTCACCACTGCGTCGCGGCCGGGTCCGCGTGTCTCGCGCTCTCGCCACACCGGCACCGACGCGCTGGGTTCGCGAAGGCGCGCGGTGGCCGTCGACGAACGGTGGATGACCGCAGTCATGCCGGCCATACCCGGTGCTGGGCGAGTACGGAGAGGGAACGAGATGGGCACCAGCGGTCAGCGGACGGGGATCGCGTCAGGGCGTGGAGCGGGGCTCCGGCAGGCAGTGCGGGATCTCGCTGGCGGCGGGAGGCGGCTGGACCCCGGGCTGCGCCGCACGCTCGAGCATAGCCTGGCGACCGATCTATCGGGGGTGCGCGTGCATGTGGGTGCGGCGGCCGACGCGCTGGCGCGGGCCTTCCACGCGGACGCTTTCACCTGTGGGTCCGACGTCTATTTCCGGGACGGTATCTTCCGGCCGGGGACGGCCCATGGGCTGTTCCTCCTCGCCCATGAGGCCGCCCACGTCGCGCAGCAGGCGCGTGGAGCGGTAGGGTGGGGACAAGCACCGGCGGACGGGATAGCTCTCACGCCCGCTGACGGGCCCGGGGAGCGAGAGGCTGATCGCGCGGCCGCGCGCGTGCTGGCCGGCGAGCCGGCGGCCTACGGCAACCCGACGCGGGTTCCGGTATCCCCAGCCCGGCGGATAGCGCCCCTGCTAATCCAGCGCCACGGCTCGTTCGAGCATCGCTTGCTCGGCGACGGCCCGACCAGCGAGCTGGTCGCCATCTCCGCGAACGCCTCCGATCGCGCGGCGGTCCTGCAGCGGCAGATCAACCTGCTCTGGCAATGGCACCAGCATCCGGACAGCGTCTCCGCCCAGGACGTGACCAGACTGTGCCCCTGGATCCGCACCCTGCAGCTGGGTCCCGACGGCGTCCTCCTGACCTATGGTGAGCTGAACGCCTTACCCGACTACCTGGCCAATCCGATGACGCTCGAGACCATTCCCCGGTCTATTCTGCTGCCGATCCTCCAGGTGATTCGTCAGGAGGGGTACAACCAGCTGACGAAGCTCCTCACCGGCAGCGACCCCAACGTCACGTTCGCACAGGCCGCCGCGGCGCCCTGGCGCCTCAGCCTGGTCAACAACATCGTCGAGACGGGCGCGCTCGACACCCTCACGCTGCGGCTGGGGATCAACGGCTCGGACCACTACCAGGGACTGCTGGCGCGCAACGCCTGCCACTTCGCGCCCTACTCCTGGTATCGCTGGCAGGCCTCGCACCTGATCGCACGCGATCTCGCGCAGCGGGCCCATGCCGCGACCGACCCCACCCAGCGCGCACAGCTGACCCACCAGGCGTGGACCTACCACGGCTATGCCGACCACTTCCTGCAGGACTCCTTCGCCGCCGGCCACCTGGTCAATAAGACCCTGATCATGCAGTGGTTCATCGAGTGGGCCCAGGCGCAGACGGCCCTGCCGTTCCCCGACTGGGAGCGCGTCAAGCGGATGGTAGTCGCCAACCAGCCGGCCCTCTCCGGCCAGCCGCTCTACCGCCCCGGCTACCCCGGGCCGTCCAGTGATCC
>Ga0307373_10014231_pt1 | contig 10995 bp, 7 predicted proteins | sample OX2MG_FD_202534 | JGI IMG/M metagenome (GOLD analysis project Ga0307373, IMG submission 202534) | Soil microbial communities from Risofladan, Vaasa, Finland - OX-2 | ecosystem: Environmental > Terrestrial > Soil > Coastal area > Acid sulfate soil | place: Finland: Risofladan, Vaasa | collected... | reverse complement strand
AATCCCAATAGCTTGCATTGAAACAATGGGTAGTGAAGTCAAAATTTCACTCGCGCCTATATGCACATCGAGCCGCGCTGAATCGAGCACCGCTGCGGGATATTCGCCATCGCCATATTCGGCGATGATGTCGTAGAGTGTTGTGCGCTCTGCCGGCGTATATCCAGCACTTCGAATAAGATCGACGGTTTCTTTTACCGAGGTTGTGTGAACGAAATTTGCGGAGGCATGGACATTCTCCTCTTCCAACACTCCGCCGAAATCATCAGCGCCGAAATTCAGCGCGATCTGTCCGATCTTTTTTCCTTCCGAGAACCAGCTTGCCTGAATATGCGGAAAATTATCGAGAAAAATTCTGGCAATAGCAATCATTTGCAGATAGCGAGTGCCCGTTGCATACGTGGGAATGATTTTTTCGAGCGGCGTATTGCCGGGTTTAAAACTCCAGGGAATATACGCCGTGAAGCCATGATATTCATCCTGCAAATCTCGGATGACCGATAGGTGCTCGATAATGTCCTCGTCCTTTTCGAGATGGCCATACATCATCGTCGCGGTGGTTTTGTAGCCGAGCTTATGTGCTTCACGCATGACGTTCAGCCAATCGGCGGTCGTCCCTTTTTTATTCGAGATTTTTTTCTTCACGCGATCGCTTAGAATCTCCGCACCACCGCCGGGGATCGAATTTAAGCCAGCCTCTTTGAGTCGCAAAAGGACTTGAGGGATCGAAAGGGACGAAACGTTGCTCATCCCGATGATTTCACTGGTCGAAAAAAAGTGTGGATGAATTTCCGGAACTTCTTCTCTTGTGCGACGGACCATTTCGGTATAATACTCGAACGGAATTGCCGGATTCACGCCGCCTTGCAGGAGCACCGTTCGCACGCCACGCTTCGCCGCGGCCTTGAAGCGCGCGATCATTTGATCGACCGAATAGGTGTACGCATCCTTATCGCCTTCGTGCCGGTAGAACGCGCAGAAGATGCAATCGACGTTGCAGACGTTCGTGTAATTCGGGTTCGAGTCGATGACGAACGTGACGCGCCGCTCGGGGTTTAGCCGGTAGCGCACCGCCTCGGCGAGTTCCGCGAGATCGAGGAGCGAAGCGTTTTGGAGGAGCCAGAGGCCCTCTTCGCGGGTGAGGCGTTCTCCGTTGCCAATCTTTTCCTTAAAACTTTCGATCATACTAAGCAATTTTTTCCAAGTGCTGATTCAACAAATTTTATTATACTTCCATGCTACTCCTTGCATGCTGCGAAACAGGTTCGCTCCAGAGAATTTGTTTGGGATGGGGCCTCCAGAGTCCAGGGTCTCGATGCTCACGATAGCTTCAACGGGATGGCGCTGAATATTATATTCCATCGAATATCGGGGAAATGGGTGAACGCAGGTGCTTGCTTCGAGGCCGTAGAGCGGGAGACGGGACTTGAACCCGCGACATCGACCTTGGCAAGGTCGCACTCTACCAACTGAGTTACTCCCGCATGTTGTAACGCAAACTTCCGTTTGCGACCCCGTCGGATGAATCGCAAACTGAAGTTTGCGCTACACCTTCGGTTTCCAGCCCTTTTCGATGAGCCGGTGGCCGATGGGGCATTCAGAACAACGGAGCTTTTGACAGAAGTTTCGTTCGAGCAAAAGCGCGCCTTGTTCCGAGCGCACGGAGCTAACATTTTCGCCTTCCAGAAGTTCCTGTTCGATCACGGCCAGGTATTTCGCGCTCGCTTTCGTCCGAGTTGATCCCCATTCTTCGATGAGCGCGCGTTCACGATGGCGCTGTCCTGCGCTTTCCGGATCCATTCGCAGCCGCGCGATTCGAGCAGGAAGTATTACATTGAGCCAAATCGCGGAGGCGCGCTCCTCACCCAAAAGAGATTGCGGCGCCGGCAACTTCGATGCAAAGGATGTATGTGATTCCCAGAATGAATGGTCGCCAAGCGTGACGGCCGGTCCGCGATCGAAGAACTCATTTCGGAAATTCCATTCGTCGCGGCTGAAATATCGCTCTGCCAGCATGGCGGCGAGCGCCAGCCGGCGGTGTGGGCTGTTCGCGGGACGAATGCGGAAGAACGCCCAATCATGCTCGGCGAGGACTTCCGGAAATCGCATAGATTGCTGAATGGAATTCCACAAAGCATTCAGTTCAATCAAATATTCGTTAGTCTCATTATCGAATTCGAGGGATGGCTTTGGCAGGAGTCCCGCGACGCCGAAGACAAGAGCTTCGAACGTGATCGAAGTATTTTCGGGAAAGGCATTCCGCACAAATCGCAAGCGCGAAATTGGCAGAAGCGCGGAAAGCTCGCGGAAGGGAACCCGATTTTGCGAATAGCCGAGCGCATCCATCGTGAGCTGATAGGTGCGTTCGAGAAGTTGCGTCTCGGATGCAATTTCTGAGTCCGGCAGTGTGAGCCGGTCGATCAATTCTTCGAGCCGTGCCTGTCCAAATTGTTCGAGCACTTTGCGCTTGAAGCGCATGGGCACGAGTATGTTATGCGGGAAGCAGGGAAGTTCGGGCGAGCGGTCGTACAGCCTGCGAAACAGCGCGTCCCATAAGTCCGCGCGGTTGAACGCGAGATTATCGCGGAGTACAAGCTGCGGCACCGGTGGGCCTCGATGCTCCTCCGCATCGTCTTCCAGCACAACATGGAGCACGACGTTCGAGTAGCGCGCATCACCCGCGTGCTCATGCGCGTGCCAGCCATCAGGGGTGATATGAAGTTCAACATCGCCGCTGATCTGAACGCCATCGAGCGCAATAGCCGCACCGAGAAAATCCGGGCCGCCCCGATGCATATTTTCCATTCCAGCCTCGATGATGGAAATGCTCGCTCCGTCCGCAAGGATAATCGGGGACACGAGAAAGCTCTCGTGCCCTTTCCAAATCTCGCGGAGAAGATGTTCGGGAATCATACGTATTTCATCGCTGCGGCGCGTGCGGCCTCCGCAAAATCCTTCCCTTTGGAAGCCGCGATAATTCCCCGGCTCACATTGACGATTGCGATGCCGTTGCCATTGGCCTCTTTCACTTCTTCCATCGTTCCGCCCTGCGTGCCGACGCCGGGAATGAGGAACGGCAGTTCGGGCGCGCGCTCCCGCAATGCGCGAAGCTCCTGTGGCTTCGTCGCACCAACAACAAGCCCCGCATTTTTTTTCGGCTCGTTCCATTCGCGCACTTTATCCGTGATTTCCTCGTAGAGTTTTTTTCCGTTTGCGAGATCCAAATATTCAAAATCCCGCGCGCCGGGATTCGATGTTAATCCGAGAAAAAACACGCCTCGATCCTCGCGCCGCAGGAATGGCTCGGCGCCATCGAAACCCATGAGCGGATTGATCGTGATCGCATCGAACGCGAACATCTCCTGATACGCATGGGCATATTTCTCGCTCGTCGCGCCGATATCGCCGCGCTTAACGTCGCCGATGGTCAGGATTTGTTTGGGAATGTACCCGAGCGTCTCCTGAACGGTCTCGTAAAATCGCTCGCCATAAGCTTCGTAATATGCCATCTGCAATTTATAGCAGCAAGCGAGATCGCTCGTCGCGTCGATGATGGCTTTGTTGAAGGCGAGGACCGGATTTGGTTCGTCATCGAGAATCTCGGGAAGTTTTCGGTGATCCGTATCGAGGCCGATGCAGAGCATCGAGCCGCTCTTTTTCTGCGCGGATGTAATTTTTTCGAGGAAGGTCATTGTATTCTTTTTTACAAAGATACGAAATAGGCTCGTGGGATTCCGTATTTTTGCAATGCTTCTTTCGCGGATGGCATTTTGATTTCGCTCTAAGCCGAACGACGTGACCCCATATATTATTGGCGCTGTACACCTGATTGCCGCTGTTACGACGGCCCCGCCGCAGGCCGATGGCTATCTCGGCGTGCTGCTCTATACGTTCGGGCTGCTGCTCCTGTTTTTTTTGCTGATGAATTTGGACCGGCGCTTTCGGGAATACATGGGCCGGTCGCTCGTGCGGCCCTTCAATTTTTTCGCCGATATTCGCGACCGGCGGCTTATTCCGAATGCGCAGACGACGCTGCTGGGCTTCATTCTCTCCGGCTCATTCGGAATCGCCGTTGCCACGCTCTTTCGCGGGTTCGGCAGGGATACGGGAGCGGCGCGCTATTTTTCGGCGTTCCTTCCCACTTCGATTTACACGCCAGCCGGCGGGCTTTCGCTAAACTACGCGGAGCTTCTTTTCTGGTGTACGGTTGCCACGTTTATCGGAATCGAGCTGCTCGCGATTCTTTTACGGTTTAGCGCGATGTTCATTCGCGGCCGCTATTATTTTGCCGATATGTTTAACATCGCGGTCTGGTCGCTAACCCCGCTCTGTTTTCTTTTGGCGTACGATCTTATCCTGCCGCGGATGGATATATCGCAATCCACCGCGCTGCTTTCGCTTCTCATTCTCGGCGTCATTCTGCTGTGGTCCTATATGCGATTCTTAAAAGGCGCGGGTGTGCTCTTCGATATTTATCCGACGAAAATTTATGGGTACGGAGCTGTCCTGCTCGCCATTCTCATTGTCATTGTGATGATAATTCTTCAAAACTAAGGAACGGCGCGAAGTAATTAAGAATTAAGAGTTAAGAATTAAGAGTTAAGGAAGGTTTGAATTAAGGAAACTCTGATTAAGTTAGCTTGTCATTCCGAGCGGAGCAAATCGGAGCGAAGCGGAGATTTGCGGAGTCGAGGAATCTCTTGTAATTCCACTGGCAGCCAAACTTTAAGAGATCCTTCGACTCCGTTCATCCCTCCTTCGTCGGGATGAACTCCGCTCAGGATGACATTTTTAAATTGATCGAAATTGTTCAACAGAAGCTAAAGCATGTCCTACACACATGTATCTTTCGAAATTAGAAATTATCGGTTTTAAGTCGTTCGCACAGAAGACGCTGCTCAAGTTTGACGCAGGCATGACGGCCATTGTCGGCCCGAACGGGTGCGGCAAATCGAACGTCGTCGATGCCATTCGCTGGGGTCTGGGCGAGCAGCGCGCTGCCACGCTCCGCTCGGATTTGATGGAAAACGTCATTTTCAATGGCACGCGCACCCGCAAGCCGCTCGGTATGTCCGAAGTTTCGATCACGATCGAGAATAACAAGGGCATTCTTCCGACGGAATATCAGGAGGTGACGATCACCCGGCGTCTGTTTCGCTCCGGCGAGTCGGAATATCTGCTGAACAAAGCGCAATGCCGTTTGCGCGACATCGTGGAGCTTTTCATGGATACCGGCATGGGTGCGAACGCCTATTCCGTGATCGAACTGAAAATGATCGAGACGATCCTCTCGGATCGTACCGAGGAGCGGCGCAAACTGTTCGAAGAGGCCGCCGGCGTCACGAAATATAAGGCTCGCCGAAAAGAGGCACTGCGGCGATTGGATGAAGTTGCGAACGACCTCGCCCGTGTGGATGATATTGTAAAAGAGGTGACGAAATCGGTCGCCTCGCTCGAACGCCAGGCAGAAAAAGCGAAGCGCCACGCGGAACTATCCGCTGAACTTCGCGCGCTGGAAATCGAACTGCTCGAACGCGAATATGCCGAGACTTCCGAGCGCATTCAGCCCCTCGTTGCCGAGCTTCACAGCGCCGAATCCCAGCGCGACCGTATTACCGGCGAGCTTTCGAAATACGAGGCGCTCCTCGATGTGATCGAACGCGAAGAAAGCGAAATCGAAGCGCGAATGATCTCTTCCGAACGCTCGGTAAAAGAGAAATCCGAGATTATCCAGCGGACGCGCGAAACCATCATCGCGACCGAAGAGCGCATTCGCGCTTTGGAAGAGCAAAAGTCGCGCGCGCTCGCCGATTTCGAGCGACTCGAAAAGGAAAAGATCGAGCTTTCGGAGCGTATCGCTTCGCTCAAGCTTGCGCACGAGCGCGCCGCCCAGGACCGTTCCACGCTCGAAGCGGAAAAATTAGAGAAGGAACGAATCCGCACCGAAGCGGAGAACGTCGTGCGCAGCCGCCGCGCGGAATTGCAGAAAGCTCGCGAACTTGTTTATGCTTTACTCAATCAGCGTAACGAGCGCTCGAACGATCTCGAACGCCGCAAAGCCCGCATCGAGGAATTAGAACGCCGCCTTGCAAAATTCGAAGGCGAATATGCCGCGATCGAGGAGAAGCACGGGAGCCTCGAACGGGAAGCCCGAACATTGGTCGAGGAGTTGACGGAAGTTTCGAAACACATCGCCACCGCGGAAGCCGCCCATCAGTCCGCGCTGGACGAGCAGGAGGCACTCAAAGCCAAGTTGGACGAATTGCAGAATGCCTCCTTCGCTGTGCAGAATGAGATCGGCAAAAAGATTTCGAAGGTAGAATTCTTCACGGGTTTGGTCGAGCAGGGCATTGGCGCTGGCGAAGGCACGCAGTATCTTCTCTCGGAATCCGGCTGGGCTTCCACCGATCCGATCACCGTGGCCGATGCCTTCGATTGCGATCCGGAATACCGTGTTGCCTTTGAGAGCGCCTTGGGGGAAATTGCGTACTATCTTATTGTCACTTCCAGCAAAGATGCTTTCGACGCCGTCGATGTGCTCCGACATTCCCAGAAGGGCAAAGCTACGTTGATTGCATTGGATAGAGTTCCCAGCGTGGACGGAGTGGACGGAGTGGACTTGCCAAATGGCGCACGTCGTGCAATTTCATTAGCCAGGTTTTCAGAGCGGTACCGGAAGCTTTTTAGGATGCTCCTTTCGGAGATTGCGGTGGTCGATTCGATTCAGGCGGGATTCGAGTTACTCGATACCGCGCCCGGCATCGAACGATGCGTGACAATGGATGGCGAAGTGATTACGCGCGCGGGTTTTGTAAAAGGCGGATCGAAAAAAAGCACCGAGGGAATTCTGATCGGCAAGCGCGAGCAAATCCGCGAGTTGGAAGTCGATGTCGCTAATCTCAAGGCGGAGCTTGACCGCTATGAGCACGAAATCGCGGAGACGAACCGCACATTCGAAGCGATCGATGCGCGTTCGCTGCTTCAATCGGCTCGCGATGCCGAAGAAGCGCGCCGCTCGGTGCAGGTTCGCGCGGGGCAAGTGCAATATGAGCTAACACGCACCGGCGAGCAGCGCGAATCGCTTGCCTCGGAAGAATCGCGCCTCAAAAACGATCTCGCACCGCTGGCCGATTCGCTGGGAAGTATCGAAATTCAGGTTACGGAATTCGAAGCGCGGCATGGCGCGGCGCTCGAAGAATCGGTGAAGATGCAGCAGGTGGTCGAAGAAGCGGAGCGGCTGCTCGCCGAAGAAGCGCAGCGCTCGACCGAAGTGCAGGTCCGCTTTGCGGGACTCGTCTCCGAAGTTTCGCGTCTGGAAAGCGAAACGCGGCAGACCGAACGCGCCTCGCAAAATGCCACGCAACTTGCCGAGCAGCGCCAGCGCGAGCGCGAACGAGCAGAAAGCGATCTTGCCGAGCATTCTGCAAAGCTCGTAGAGTTTCGAGCGATGCTCGCCGGCTTGGAAGAAGAATTACTTTCCGCGACCGGCCGGCACTCCGAAGTCACGGAACTTCGCAAAGCGAAACAGGCCGAAGCGCATAAGTACCGCGAGGCGCTCCGCGAGGAACGGCAGGAGCATGACAAGACGATCAACATCACGCACGAACTCCAACTAAAAATTCAGGAGCTGGAACAAAAACTTCGGCAGTTGGAAGATCGCGCGAAAGAAGAATTTGAAATTTCGCAAATCGAACGAAAGACGTATTCGGAAGAGGATTCCTTCAGCTTCGGCGACGCCCGTGAAAACGTCCGGGAGCTAAAGCAGAAGATCAAAAATTTAGGAGCTGTCAATTTGCTGGCGTATGATGAGTTCCAAAAGGAATCGGAACGGCTGGAATTCCTGACGACGCAGCGCCGCGATCTTTCCGAGGCGCAGAAAAATCTGACGAATATGATCGAAGAGATCAACGTCACCGCGACAGAGCAATTTCTCACGACCTTCGAGCAAATCCGCGCGAACTTCCAGGATATTTTCCGTTCCCTCTTTGCCGAAGGCGATACCTGCAATCTATCACTCGAAGATGGCAAGGACCCGCTCGAAGCGCAGATTGAAATCCTCGCGCAGCCGCGTGGCAAGCGGCCGCACTCGATCGACCTGCTTTCTACCGGCGAGAAAACCCTCACCGCCATCGCGCTGCTCTTCGCGATTTATCTCGTGAAGCCAAGCCCATTCTGTATATTGGATGAAGTCGATGCTCCGCTCGACGATAACTCGATTGACCGCTTCCTTTCGATCATTCGGCGCTTTGCGGCGAACACGCAGTTCATCGTCGTCACGCATAACAAGCGGACGATGGCTGCTGCCGATGCGCTCTACGGCGTCACGCAGGAAGAAGATGGCGTCTCGAAAATCGTGAGCGTGCGGTTGAAGAAAGAGGGAATCATTGTGCGCGAAAAAGGCACGAAGAAAATCGAGACCTCCTTGTTAGATGCGGAAGCCGTTGCCAATTAGCCTTGTGAACCGATTCCACGCTGAAAAAGTTAGCCTCTCTCATGCAGCAGAGCATCGAACATATCGTTTCCGATCCGAACATTGCCTTCGGTAAACCGCGGATCGCGGGAACGCGATTTTCCGTGAAGGATGTCGTGGCGCACCATTTCTACAATCGCATTCCGCTGGAGACCATTGCCGTAAAGTGGAAATTACCGCTGGCCGGAGTCTATGCGGCAATTGCCTACTACTACGATCACCGGGAAGAAATCGATAAATCGTTTGCCGAGGATGACGAATACATTCGCAAAATGAAAATGTCGGCGCGGTCGATTCTGGACGACCCTCAACCTATCGCCCAGCCCGATGCCAACCGAGATTAAGTTCCATCTCGATGAGAATGTCGATCCCGACATCGCTCAATCGCTTCGAAATAACGGCATCGACGTGACCGTGACGAACGAAGTAGGATTAGTTTCGGCGGAGGATCTGGTTCAATTAGAGTTTGCGCGCACAGAGGGAAGGATTATCATTACTCACGATACCGATTTTCTTCGCATTGCCGCAAAGACATCCGACCACTCAGGAATTTTATTTTGCAAGACCGAGGGGTACTCGATTGGGAAGATCGTTCTTCATTGCATCTCGATTCATCACCAGCGCGTAGCGAAAGACATGATCGGTTGGGTCGAATACCTTTAAATAGAGTGTATCACGGAATTGCATTCCGCGACTGTAGTCGCTTCGGGGTCACGGAATGCAATTCCGTGATACACAAACCTTAACCCTGTTATTCGCTCGGAACTTTAATCGCGAAGAACCGGGAGTTGCCCTGGCTATCGACGATCGTCATCCCGACGGCTTTGCCCGCATTATCATTGATAATCTTCTGGAACTGCCCGGCGCTCGTCACTTTTTCGTGCGCCGCTTCCGTGATGACGGCACCCTGCGGGAAGGCACGGTCCGCCGCTTCCGAAGCTGGTGCCACATCGGTGATGACCACGCCGTTCGAGACATGAAACTTGGCCATGTCGTCGCTCGTCACGGTGCGGACGGAAAGGCCAATGTTATCGAGCGTTGCCGTCGATTGGCTGGATTCTTCCTGGTTTCCCTGCTCTTCATTCGAAGGGCTGGCACTTGCATTATCCGCGGTTTCGTCGCGCGGCTTGAGCGTGACGGTCTTGTCCATCTCTTTTCCATTGCGCCAGATGCGCAGCGTTACGCGGTCGCCGGCATGGTGCATTCCGATCATGCTCTGGAGTTCGTTCGGCTCGTCGGTCGACTGGCCATTGACGGAAAGGATCACGTCATTCTGTTTCAAGCCCGCGGCTTCACCCGCGCCGCCCTTCTGGACATCTGCGACAAGCACGCCTTCCGGACGATCCAACCCCAGCGCCTGAGCCGTGGTCTGATCGATCAAGGAGATATGCACGCCAATATATCCGCGATTCACTTTACCCGACTTGATCAGATCCATCGCCACATCTTTGGCCATATTGATCGGCACCGCGAACCCATAGCCGGCAAAGTACCCGGTTCCGGAAGCAATGGCCGAGTTGATGCCGACCACTTCGCCCTTGATGTCGAACAGGCCGCCGCCGGAGTTACCCGGATTGATCGCCGCATCCGTCTGAATAAAGTTCGCGATTCCATAGCCCTGGGCGCCGCCTTTTTCATCGAAAATATCGAGCGGGCGATGAAGCGAGGAAACGATGCCCTGCGTAACCGTCGATTCCAAGCCCAACGGATTTCCGACCGCGAGCACGACCTGGCCCACGGCAAGATCGTCCGAATTGCCGAGCGCCGCGACCGGAAGATTCGTCGCGTCAACCTTAATGACCGCAATATCCGTAGTCGGATCGGTTCCGATAACGCGGGCGTCGAAGACGCGCTTGTCGGTCATCGTCACGGTGATGCCGCCTTTTTTCGCGGCGTCCTTGACGACGTGGTTATTCGTCAGGATATACCCATCGCTGGTGATAATTACGCCGGAGCCAATGCCCTCTTCGGGGCCTTGCTTTTGCTGCGGGAAATTGAATTGGAAATTACCGCCGTCGCCGCCGAAAAAATGCTCGAACGGGTTTTCTCCCTCGTTTTTCGAAATCTTCGGCGCTTCGGTTTTCACGTTGATCTCGACGATCGTCGGCTGTACCGCTTTCGAGATGGCAACGAACGAGCCGTTCAAATCTTCGAGCGTCGAAGTGTTCGGGAGGCTCGGAAGCGGCCCGCCAAGCGTCGGATTGCTGGCGCCGAAGGCGATATTCATGCCTTTCCAGCTTCCAAAACCGGTAACTAACGTGGCCCCGAAAATAAGGCCAAGCGCAACCAAAAATGCTGCTGCTAATAATGGACGTTTGCGTAACATAGTAATTCTGCTCCTTGTGAAATAAAATCTATTGGTGATGAGTGGCAAAACATAATGACCCAATGGGCCCTATGCTTTGCCTCGACCGGAGATTCTTAACGTATCACTGAAATCCTTGTTTCATGCCGGAATTCCATAAAAAGATTCATCCTGCAAGATACGAGCCGGATTCGACAGAAAAAAGATGGCTTTCGCCTGC
>Ga0307373_10014229_pt1 | contig 10996 bp, 10 predicted proteins | sample OX2MG_FD_202534 | JGI IMG/M metagenome (GOLD analysis project Ga0307373, IMG submission 202534) | Soil microbial communities from Risofladan, Vaasa, Finland - OX-2 | ecosystem: Environmental > Terrestrial > Soil > Coastal area > Acid sulfate soil | place: Finland: Risofladan, Vaasa | collected... | reverse complement strand
CCGTCTCTAGTTGAGCGTCTTCGAGGCCTTGTCGAAGCGGCCGGCGTGCGACTTTTCCGCCTTCGCCAGCGTCTCGAACCAGTCGGCGATTTCCGGAAATCCCTCTTCGCGCGCGGTCTTGGCCATCCCGGGGTACATGTCCGTGTACTCGTAGGTCTCGCCGTAAACCGCGCTCTTGAGGTTCAGCATCGAGTCGCCGATCGGCTGATCGGTGACCGGATCGCCTACCGTCTTGAGGTAGTCGAGATGCCCGTGCGCGTGGCCGGTCTCGCCTTCGGCGGTGTCGCGGAAGAGTCCGGCGATTTCCGGCTGCCCTTCGACATCGGCGACCTTGGCGAAATAGAGGTAACGGCGATTAGCCTGGCTTTCGCCGGCAAATGCTTCCTTCAGATGCTGATGCGTTTTGGTTCCTTTCAGACTCTTCATTGGTGCCTCCTGAGCGATAAACGCGGTTTGCTTTCCGGGTTGGTTCGTGAAGATCGGCCGCGCCGTGCGGCAGCGCGCGTGCGGCTTGGTTTGCATTGCTCGCACAGCGCAAGAATCTCGAGCGACGCGCCGAGCAGCGTGAATTCGCCCAGTCCCGAGCGTCCTTCCAGAACCTTCTCGAGTTCCGGAATCTCGATATCGCGAATGCGCCGGCATTTGACGCAGACCACATGATGATGCGGCGTCAGATTGCCGTCGTAGCGCGCGCTATCGTGCAGCATCGTGACTTTGCGCGCCTCTCCGACCTCGCACAGCGTTTCGAGCGTGCGATGCACCGTGGCGAGCGAAATATGCGGATGGAGCAGGCGCACCTCGGCGTAAATCGCGTCGGCGCGCGGATGCTCCCCGGATTCGAGCAGGGCCTGGATAATCGCAAGGCGCTGCGGCGTCACGGCGAGTCCCCCGCGGCGGCATCGCGCCGCGAACTCCTCAAGCCTGCGCGCGGCGTACCCGGCGCGGCGTCCCTCACTTACCAGCTGTAGTACCATAACCCAGGTGATAATTATTATCATCCGGTTATAGTTCCCGTCAAGCCCCGAGTGACGCGCGGCCAGTCAATTCCCTACTATTCCCGCGAAAACCCGCCTCCCTCCGGAGATCTGTGCGTAGCTGGATGTCGGCGGACGGGCCGTCCGCCCCTACTGACCGAAAATCTGAGTCTTTCGCGACCCGCGAATTTCGCCGCGCCGGGTTCAGAGCCGCGGCAGAATCGGATCGCGGCGGCATCGCGGCTTGGTCAGCAGCATCTGCACGTCGCCGATGTAGCGTTCGCGGAATCCGCCCTCGCAGTAGCACAGGTAGTATTCCCACATCCGGATGAACTCGTCGGGGTAGCCAAGCGCCTTGACCCGGTCGAGATTCGCGAACGTGTTCAGCCGCCAATGCTTGAGTGTCTCGGCGTAGTTCGGGGTCAAATCCTCGAGATGGAACAGGCGCAGGTCGCTCGCGCGAGTGAGCGAATCGGCAATCGCGGTGACCGACGGGATGAAGCTTCCGGGAAAGATGTATTTCTTGATGAAATCGACCGAGCGCAGCGCGCTTGCGTAATGCTGGTCGGCAATCGTGATCGCCTGCAAGAGCATCATGCCATCGGGCTTGAGCAGCTCGCCGCATTTGCGAAAATAAGCGTCGATAAAATGGCCGCCTACCGCTTCGATCATCTCGATCGAAACCGCCTTGTCGTACTGGCCTTCGAGGTCGCGATAATCCTTGAGCAGCACCGTGACCCGGTCGGCAAGTCCGGCGGCGGCAATTCGCGCGACGGCGAAGTCATGCTGCTTTTGCGAGATGGTGGTGGTCGTGACGCGGCATCCGTAATTGCGCGCGGCATGGATCGCAAAGCCGCCCCATCCGGTGCCGATTTCAATCAGATGGTCGGTGGGGCGCAGTTCCAGCTTGCGGCAGATTCGATCGACCTTGGCCGCCGCCGCTTCGTCGAGCGAGGCATCGGCGCGCTCGAAAATCGCGCACGAGTACATCATGGTGCGATCGAGCACCAGCTCGAAAAATTCGTTGCCCAGGTCGTAGTGCGCCGAGATATTGCGGCGGCTGCCCGCGCGCGTGTTGCGGTTGAGGTAATGGAGCATCCGGCGCACGGGAGTGAAGGCGCGCGCAAGGCCGCCGTCAATGCCCTCGGTCACCTCGCGGTTGCGGACCATCAGGCGCATCACCGTGGTCAAATCGTCCGCGCTCCAGCATCCGCCGATATAGGATTCGCCGGCGCCGACGCTGCCGCCCAGCGCGAGATCCGCATAAAAGCGGCGGTCGTGCACGCGCACCGTCGCGCGCAACTCCGCGTCCTCGATATCCTCACCGAAAGCGATTCGCTCCGCGCGATCCTCGACTACCAGGCGGCCGTAGCGCAGAGCCTCGAGCCGCGCCAGCACCTTCGTGCGGGCAAACCCCTCGAGGATGGCGGGACGGCGCGCGCGCGCCACGCGCTCACCGGCGGTGACGATCGAGCCGGGCGACGGCATTAGCGGCCTCTTACGTCCGTTCCGGATGCGCGCGCCTGCGGCGCGATCGGGTCAGCGACGGCACCATTGGCCGATTCGGCCCGCGGCGCCAAGCGCACCGGCGCCCGCCCGCGGCTCTGCCGCGCGGGGCGCACGGCGGCTACCGTCTGGTGCACCGCCGCGACACGCCGCGAGTACAGCGCGTGTTCGGGAACCGGGCGCAGATCCCAGATGATCCCCACCGCTTCGAGCGCCTTAAGCGCATAGTAGGTGATATCGATCTCCCACCAGAAAAAGCCCTGCCGGGCCGCCGCGGGATAGTGATGATGATTGTTGTGCCAGCCCTCGCCGAGCGTCAGCAGCGCCAGCGCAAAGCTGTTGCGGCTGTCGTCGCCGGTTTCATAGCGGCGGCGCCCGAACACATGCGCGAGCGAATTGATCGTAAACGTGCCGTGCAGCAACGCCACCGTCGAGATGAAGAATCCCCAGATCAGCATCTGACCGCCGCTGGTGCCAAGCTGCGGCCATAGATGCGCCAGCAGCGCGCCCAGCCCGAACATCGCAAAGCCGGTTGCGACCGGAACCAGCACGTCAAAGCGATCAAGGAAACGCAACTCCGGAAAACCGGCGAGGTCGTGTACGATTCGGAGATCGGTCCCGAAATTCGCCTCCGACGTGATCCATCCCATGTGGCTCCAGATAAAGCCCTGCTGGCGCGGCGAGTGAACGTCGCCCGGCTCGTCGGAGCGCTGATGGTGCATCCGATGATGCGACGCCCACCATAGCGGGCCGCGTTGCACGCAGGTCGAGCCCAAAAGCGCGAAGCCAAACTGCGCCGTGCGCGAGGTGCGGAAGCTGCGATGGGAAAAATAGCGATGGTAAAAGCCCGTGATCGCGAACATCCGGACCAGGTAAAATCCGGCGGCCACGCCCACCGCGACCGGACTCCATCCGACCCAGATCACCCCGAGACACATCAGATGCACCGCCGCGAACGGGATGCATCTGAGCCAGTCAACTTCCTGAGGACCATCGGCAGGCGCGGCGCCGCCCGCCGCGGTGTCGAACCATCGCGCGAACGCAATCAGGAAATTTCGTGACTCAGCTTTTGCCATGCGCAACCTCGGCGATGCCGTCCCCCAGCGCGGCAGGTGCAGCGATTCTGCACAGATTTGCGTTCGGGAAGGAATAGACGAAATGCCGCTCCTAGTCGAGCGGAGCGTCAGCCACGTCGTCAAAGCGCGAATAATCGGTAGTGATCGTGCCGTCGGCGTCGAAGGTCAGGATATCCACCATGCGCTTGCCGAACAGGATCGCGTCGGCGCCGTAATAGCAGCGGGCATGCACGGTCTGGGAGAACGATTCGTCGAGCCCGGTTATCGAAACCGTCACGCCGGCGACATCGCGCGCCAGCGACTCGGGCGTTGCGCCGAACAGCGGACTGGAGTTGTCCACGCGATGTATCGCCGTCCAGGTAAGCGCGAACAGAGAGCTGCGGTCGCGCTCCATGGCAAGGTCGTACCATCGCCGCAGGGTCTCGCCCTCGGAAGTTTTTTCAAGCCGGGTCAGTGAGACGTGGATTTGCGCCTCTACGATCCGGCTGGCGCGCAAGTTGGCCATCCTGAACATCAGGGTCCGTGCGCCATTGCGCCGAGTGACGACCGCACAGGCGCTGAAGCGCACCCGCGCCGTCGGGAGAGAGAATTTCGCGAATACCAGCCCCGTCATCAATGCGAGCCCGACCAGTCCGAACAGCGCCTCGAACGACATCAGCGCGTTCGATAAAAATGACGTCGGCGTCATCCGGCCGTAGCCGATCGTCGCCATGGTCTGCACGCTGAAAAAAAACATGTCGGCATAGGAGCCCGGCCGCGTGCCCCCGACACCGCCATCGATCCAGTAGATCAGCGCGAAGCCCAAGTTGGCGACGACATACGCGGCCATGATGAACCCGAGCAGCGCAGGCCATGAGGCGGTCAGCAGGCGAAGATAGAGATCAGTGAATATCGAGGTGGCGCCGGGCGGGCGCAGCGCGCGGTCAGCCAGCATCCTGCGGAGTCCGTTCGGCCGCCTCATGTCCGCACAATATAGCCGACGCCGCGCTCGCGCGAATCGCGCGCGCAGCCCCGATTACCGCGCGAAGGCGGCGCGCAGCGCGGCGCTCGCCTCCGCAAGGCCCTGCTTGCCCTTGTCGAGCAGGTCCGCGAAGCTCACGAACCCATGCGTCACGCCGTCGTAACGCGTAAGCGTGACTGCCACGCCCGCCTTGCGCATCGCGGCGGCGTAGGCTTCCCCCTCGTCGCGCAGCGGATCGTGGCTGGCGGTCAGGACCAGCGCGGGCGGCAGGCCCCCCAGGCTGGGCGCCAGATTCGGGCAGGCCAGAGGATTTTTCGCGTCGGCGGCGCTATCGAGATAATGGTTCCAGAACCATTCCATGTCCGCGCGCGACAGAACGAACCCATCAGCGGCAAATTCCCGCTGCGAGGGCGTGTCGTTTGCGGCGGATATCGCTGGATAGAAGAGCAACTGGAAGCATAGCCGCGGGCCGCCGCGCTCGCGCGCCATCAGCGCGACCACGGTCGCCAGATTGCCGCCCGCGCTGTCCCCGCTTACGGCCAGGATGCTGGCGTCACCGCCGAGCGCGGCGGCATTGGCGGCGGCCCATTTGGTCGCGGCGTAGCAATCTTCGGGCGCGGCGGGAAACTTATGCTCGGGCGCAAGGCGATAATCGACCGCGGCTACAACGCATCCGGCGCCGTTGGCCAAATTGCGGCATACGATATCGTGGGTTTCGAGATTGCCGAGCACCCATCCACCGCCATGGAAGTACATCAGGATACCCATCGGGGTGCGCGCTTCGGCGGGAGTGTAGATGCGGATCGGAATCAAGCCGTGCGGACCGGCAATCGCGCGATCCTCGACGCTGTACACCTCGGGCGGCTCCGACGGCCGCGCTTCGAGCAGCGCCATCATCTTGGCACGCGCCTGCTCGGCCGTCTCCGAGCGCAGGAACATCGGACCGTCGGCGTTCGCCGCGTCGAGAAAGGCTTTCATCTGAGGATCGAGCGCCACAGCCATCGCGATCTCCTTGTGAACCGAGCACGCGCCATCGCGCGTGCGATTAATGCAATGAGGTTAAAGTACGCCGCGCCAGGATCGCAAGCGCCTGGTTTGCAAGCGCGGGCTCGCGCTTAAAGCGCGACGCGGCGCAGCCGCAGCGCGTTTCCGACCACCGACACCGAGCTCAGGCTCATCGCGGCGCTCGCGATAATCGGGCTCAGCAGCAATCCGAAGAATGGATACAGAACGCCGGCCGCGATCGGCACGCCGAGCACATTGTAGATGAATGCGAAGAACAGGTTCTGCCGGATATTGCGCATCGTCGCGCGCGAGAGCCGCCGCGCCTTCACGATTCCGCGCAAGTCGCCGCGCACCAGGGTCACGCCCGCGCTTTCCATCGCCACATCGGTGCCCGTGCCCATCGCGATTCCAACCTGCGCCTGCGCCAGCGCCGGCGCGTCGTTGATTCCGTCACCCGCCATCGCGACGATACGGCCCTCGGCTTGAAGACGCTTGACCTCGGCCGCCTTGCCATCGGGCAGGACATCGGCGCGGAACTCATCGACGCCCGCTTTCCCCGCGACTGCGGCCGCGGTCGTGCGATTGTCGCCGGTCAGCATCACGACCCGGATCCCCTCGGCGTGGAGCGCGCGAACCGCCTCCGCGGTGGTGGCCTTGAGCTGATCGGCAACGCCGATCGCGCCGGCCGGGCGAGCGTCGATCGCAATCAGCATTACCGTCTGTCCGTCGCGGCGAAGTTCGCCGGCGCGCGCCTCGAGCGCGGATACGTCAATCCCAAGCTCCGCGAACAGAGCGGCGTTGCCGAGTGCGACACTGCGCCCGGCGACGACACCGATGACGCCCTTTCCGGCGATCGCGCGAAAGCCGGAAGTTTCGTTCAATACAATCCCGCGCGCGGCCGCGCCGGCGGTGATCGCGGCCGCCAGAGGATGCTCGCTGCCGCGCTCGATACTCGCGGCGAGCCGCAGGATTTCGCTTTCATCGGCGCCATCGAGCGCGATCACTTGCGCCAGACGCGGACGCCCTTCGGTCAGCGTGCCGGTCTTGTCGATCAGCAGCGTATCGACCTTTTCGAGAATCTCGAGCGCCTCCGCGTTGCGCAGCAGCACGCCTTCGTTTGCGCCGCGTCCGGTACCGACCATGATTGCCATCGGCGTCGCCAGTCCAAGCGCGCACGGGCAGGCGATAATCAGCACCGCGACCGCATTGACGATCGCGTGGCCCAGGCCAAAGCCCGCAGCGAGCCATACGATAAAGGTGACGATAGCGGCCGCGACCACGCTCGGCACGAACCACGCCGAGACACGGTCGGCCAGACGCTGAATCGGCGCGCGGCTGCGCTGCGCCGTCGCGACCATCTGGACGATCTGCGCGAGCAGCGTTTCCGCGCCGACGCGCTCGGCGCGCATCACGAAGCTGCCGGTGGCGTTCACGGTGGCGCCAATCACGTGGTCGCCCGGTTTCTTTTCGACGGGAATCGGCTCGCCGGTGATCATCGCTTCGTCGATCGAGCTGTTACCCTCGAGCACGACTCCATCGACCGGAATCTTCTCGCCCGGCCGCACCCGCAGACGATCGCCCGGATGCACTTCGTCGAGCGCCACGTCGGATTCGGATCCGTCATCCGCGATCCGCCGCGCCGTGCGCGGCGCGAGGCCGAGCAGCGCGCGAATAGCGCCGCTGGTGCGGCTGCGCGCGCGCAGTTCGAGCACCTGGCCGAGCAGGACCAGCACGACGATCGACGCGGCGGCTTCGAAATAAGCGGGAATCATTCCGTGCGCATCGCGCATCGCGGGCGGAAAAATCCCCGGAAAGACTGTCGCTATAACACTGTAGCCGTAAGCCACGCCGACGCCGCTCGCGATCAGCGTGAACATGTTCAGGTTCATCGACCTAAGCGAAGCGTAACCGCGCTCGAAGAACACCGCCCCCGCCCAGATGACGACCGGCGTCGCCAGCGCGAGCATCAGCCACGCCGCGACGGTTGCTGGAACGACGGCGGCGACCCACGTCTGCGGCAGCATCCCGAGCGCGAGGATCGGCACGGTCAGCGCGAGCGCGGTCCAGAAGCGAAGCGTCATGTAGGCAAGCTCGGGGTTTTCTTCCTCGGCGGCCGCCAGCGGCGACATCGGCTCGAGCGCCATCCCGCAGATCGGGCAGGCGCCCGGCGCGTCGCGCACGATCTCGGGATGCATCGGGCAGGTGTACTGCGAGCCGGGCGGGGCGGCGGCGGCGCGGGCGGCCGATTTCTCTTCGGGTGACATCGCGGCGTCCGCGATAAACTCGGCCGGATTCACCTTGAACAGTGCCACGCACTTGTCATTGCAGAAGTAATAAGAGACTCCGTCGTGCACGATCACGCGGTCGGTCGCGGCGGTATCGACTTCCATCCCGCAGACCGGATCGATCGCGATCCCCCGCGGTGTTGCGCCGGGCGATCCTTGATGCCGATGCGGGCCGTGATGCGATTGATCCATCGGAAAAACCTCTGGGGGAGCTTCTGTACTCCCTTCCAGTATGATACTCTCGGGGAGTATCTGCTGGAAGAGAGAGAGCAGGAATTTACGACGATGCCAGTGACCAAACCGTTATCATCTTCGCCGGCGAAGAAAAAATCCCACCCGCGCCCCGACGCGCTCAAACGCGACCTGACGGCGCGGCTCGAGCGCGCAGAGGGCCAGTTGCGCGGCATCGTACGCATGGTCGGTGAAGACGCGTACTGTATCGACGTTTTGCAGCAGATCTCGGCCGCACGGCGCGCGCTCGATCGGCTCGCGCTGCTCCTGGTCCGCGACCATCTCGAAAGCTGCGTAAGCGACGCAATCTTGCGCCGCGACTCCCAGGCGAAAATCAAAGAGCTGGTCGAGACGCTCGACCGGTTCCTGGCCTGAACCCTCCCCGTTGAACAATTCCAAAGATATCGCGCCGGTGCGCGAGCCACGGCGGCGCTCGCGGCTCGGCGCCGAAATCGGCGCGCTGGTTTACATCGCGATTATCGCGCAAGCCGCGACCGCGACCGGCGCGTTCTACCTGATGTTCCCCGAGCTGGGCGCGCTGTCGCACGACGTGCTGACGCGCCCGCGCGGAAGCTGGGCGCGCGCGCCGATCGCGATGGTCGTCACGCCGGTGCTGACCGCGATCATCGGGATATTCTTCACCCGAATTTTACCCTATGGGTTTGTCTCCGTGATGCTCACCGTCGGCGGCGCGTTGATTGTGCTCTTCGCGATCCGCTCGCCGATCGCTCCGGCAATCTCGGCCGGACTGCTGCCGCTGGTGCTCGGTGTCAGGAGCTGGTGGTATCCGCCCGCCATCCTGTTCGGCACTGCGCTTTTGGCGGTTCTCTCGGCCGGATGGAACAGCTTCGAGCTGCGCGGCAACAGCGCGCCGGCGGACTCGAGCACATACGAAGACACGCTCGAGCTTGCACCGTCGGGTCTGCGATGGCTTGGCGCACTGATGCTGTTCGTCGCACTCGCGATGATCCTGGTTGATCTCACCGGGTTGCGCTTCATCCTGTTCCCGCCGCTGGTCGTGATCGGTTACGAGATGCTGGGCCATCCGGAGGTCTGTCCGTGGGCGCGGCGTCCGCTGACATTGCCGATCGCCTGCTTTCTGACCGCCGCGGGCGGTCTGATTTGCCTTCGCGTCTTCGGGGTGAACGCGGCCGCGGCGGCGGCCGCGATGCTCTGGGGTATCGCGATCCTGCGGGTCTTCGACTTGCACATTCCGCCGGCGCTTGCGATCGCGCTATTGCCGATGGTGATGGATCAGCCGACGTTCTGGTATCCGATTTCAGTCGGAATCGGGACGGCACTTCTGACCGTCTGGTTTCTCAACTACGCCCGGATATTCGACGCGATATTGTCTGGTGCCTCGCGCGCAAGAGAGATCGCCGCAAGAAACTCGGGCACGCGCTGAAAGCAAATTCGCTAGCGGGCGACCGGGCGGAACAGTGCGCGCCACCGCGCGCGGAACCATGGCGCGCCGTCGCGCGTTCCGTACACGCTGGCCGCTACCGCCATCGCACCGTTTTCGATCTTGCAATCGAGCATCGTGGTTTCATCGACGTGAAACGTTGCGCCGCTCCCACCCGGCTCGACGCGAAACTCGTCGAAGCCGAGCTGCGAGCGCAGCCGCGCGTAAACCCGGCCGTCGGTGGCCAGCGTATCGACGTGGCCGCGGGCGTGGATGATCTTGTCGGTCGGCGCGATTCCCGTCTCGCTGAAGGTTAGCTTGAACGGCCCATTGCCGATTCTTTTGTAGCAAAGCCTGTAGGTCTTGGGCGTCCAGTAACCGACCTTGTGCGCGCCGGGCAGGCGTTCGAGCGTGTCGAGCAGATTGACCTCGCCCTGCCAGCATCCGCGAAACACCGCCGGCAGCACTGGCGCGGTTTGCGTCATCATCGCGGGCGGTGGCGATACTGGCGGCGGGGGCGCGGCGGCTTGCGGCGCGGGTATCGGCACGGGCGCGGGCATCGGCGCTGCCGCGACTGGGGTCGGCGCCGGCGCGAGCTGCAGCGTGTCGCCACCGGGTTGCGGATGCGTGGCAGCAGTCGCTTGCGAACGCGGCGTGAAGCGCGGCGCATTCTGCCCGGCTTCCGGCACCGGCACCTGCATCATCGTTTGCGCAAACGCGCCGCGCGCCGCCAAAGCAAGAATCAATCCAGCGGCAGCGGTGACGCGCATGATCGGTCGATTCATCTGGAGCAGCATAGCTTACGGGCGCAGTGCGGATAGACCCGCAAAGCATGCGCATATACGATTCTGACATCCGCAACCGATGGCGTCATCAATGAATGAAAAGCCCTATAACTTTGAAACGGAATGGTCCCAGTCGCAGGTTCCGGCAACCGGACGCCGCGCCGAGGCGCATCGCCTCGCCAACGCGATGCGCCGGGTGATCGATCATCTGGTCCAGGTTGCGGCGCCCGAGGAAGACCTGCGCGCGGCCGCTATCGCGCTCGAGAAATATGCCGACCGCCTGGCGAAGTATCCAACCTCGCGCGTCTATGAGGGCTTCGCGGAAGTCGCCAATGCCGGCGACACCCACGTCTTTTTCGATCACAGCCCGCTAATCGGGATGGCCAATCCGCTCGCGCCGCCGATTCGGCTCGCCGTAATGGGCGATCGGGTCGAAGGACGCGCCACCTTCGGCGTGGCTTACGAGGGACCGCCGGGCCATGTCCACGGCGGTTATCTGGCAGCCGCGTTTGACGAAGTGCTCGGGATGGCGCAGTCGCTGACCGGCAATCCGGGGATGACCGGCACGCTTTCGGTGCGCTATCGCCGTCCGACTCCGCTGCTCAAGGAGCTGGTGTTCGACGCGCGCGTCGATCGGGTCGAGGGGCGCAAGATTTTCACCCGCGGCACGGTCTCATGCGAGGGCAAGCCAACCGCCGAGGCCGAAGGCGTGTTTATCGCGGTGGGACACGAGCGGTTCATGGCGATGGCGTCGGAGTTCTCGCGCGGCGA
>Ga0307373_10014227_pt1 | contig 10997 bp, 14 predicted proteins | sample OX2MG_FD_202534 | JGI IMG/M metagenome (GOLD analysis project Ga0307373, IMG submission 202534) | Soil microbial communities from Risofladan, Vaasa, Finland - OX-2 | ecosystem: Environmental > Terrestrial > Soil > Coastal area > Acid sulfate soil | place: Finland: Risofladan, Vaasa | collected... | reverse complement strand
GCAGCAAACGCAAACTGAAGTTTGGCGTTTATTTATTGTTACCGGCTCTTTAACGTGGCTCCGGTGACCACGGCTCGCTTCTTTCACCGCGACGACCAATGTCGAAACAACTCACCCCCTCGTACGGTCGTTTTGACCGCACCCGCATTCTATCGGAGTACCAAAATCGTGCTCGCGCGGGCTCAGCCGTAGCGCTCGATGTTCTTCGTCGCTCGAGCCATGTCGCGCTCGGCGTCGCGCTTGGCAATGGCGTTCCGGCGGTCGTAGAGGGTACGACCTTTCGCCAGGGCGAGTTCTAACTTGGCGCGGCCGTCCTTGAAATAGAGCTGGAGGGGGATCATGGTCAGGGGCTGGGTCTTCGTGCGTTGGTCCCACTGCTCGATTTGATGGCGGTGCGCGAGGAGTTTCCGCGGGCGATCAGGGTCGTGACTCCCAAATCCCACCGCGAAGGCCCAGGGAGGTATGTGGGTCTGAAAGAGCCAGAGTTCGCCGTCGTCGATGCGTGCGTAGCCTTCGGTGATCTGGGCTCGCCCCTCGCGAAGTGACTTCACCTCCGAGCCCGTGAGCACGAGGCCGCACTCGAGCGTGTCGATGATGTCGTAGTCGTGGCGGGCGCGTCGATTGGAGGCGACGACCCGGTCGCCCTTGTGGCCTTCGGCGCGTTGTTGGGCGCGACGTTCCTGGGTTTTCTTGGCTCTGGCCACGAACAAGAGCGTAGTGAGTGACGTGGCGCGCGTCACTGGCTCACTAGGGTGGCGACGTGCTTACCCTGGGTCTTGACCAGCGCGACGCGATGATCGCCGCCTGCGTGCGCGCACTGCCCAACGAGGGCTGTGGCCTGCTTCTCGGCACGAGTGCGGGCGAGGTGACGGCCGTCGTCGAGAGTCCCAACGTGGCCGGGTCAGCGAGGATCTACGAGATTGACCCCCAGGTCTTGCTGCGCACGTATCGCCGCGCCGACGCGGAAGGGGTGGAGGTGATTGGGGTCTTTCACTCCCACACGCATTCCGAGGCCTTCCCGAGCCCCACGGACGTGAAGCAGGCGCCCGATCCGGCGTGGCACTACGTCTTGATCTCGCTGCGCGACCCCGACGCCGTTGTTCGCAGTTTTCGCGTACTCGAGGGCGAAGTCAGCGAAGAACCCCTGCAGGTGCGCGAACCCAGCTCTTGAGTCACGGGCCAATCGCGGGCCGATAAAGTTGACTAAGGAAGTCATCATTTGGTCCGTTCGTGTTAGGAGCCCCCGTGTCGGCAGTCGTGCGAATCCCCACAATGCTTCGCCCCGCCTTGGGCGCGCAAAGTCAGATCGCGGTCGAGGGCGCCACCATTGGGCAGATCTTGGTTGAACTGGTAAACGATTATCCGGCGATCAAGGGACAGTTGTTGAACGACGACGGGACCCTGCACCGTTTCCTCAACGTTTACCTGAACGATGACGACGTGCGCTACCTCGGGGGTGTCGAGACGCCAGTGGCGGATGGCGACGAGATCACGTTGCTGCCGGCGGTGGCGGGAGGCGCTGGGCAGTGACGCGTTACGCGTCGGTTCTCGAACTCATTGGCGACACACCCGTCGTGGACGTCAGTGCGCTCTCGCCCCGCACCAACGTCGCCATCCTGGCCAAGCTCGAGGGGCGAAATCCGGCTGGTTCGGTAAAGGACCGTATCGCGATCTCGCTTATTGAAGCGGCCGAGCGAGACGGGCTGTTGATTCCGGGCAAGCCCGATCAGACCCTGATCGAGCCCTCCTCGGGCAACACCGGCATCGCCCTGGCGATGGTGTGTCGCTTGCGGGGTTATCACTTGAAGGTGGTTCTCCCTTCGAACGTGTCGCCCGAGCGACGCCAACTGCTGGTGGCTTGGGGGGCCGAAATAATCGACTCACCCGGTAGCGAAGGTTCGAACGGAGCGGTGCGACTGGCTCAGTCGCTCAGCGCCGAGCACCCCGACTGGATCTTTTTGTACCAGTACGCCAATCCGGCCAATCCGCTCGCGCACTACACCACGACCGGCCCCGAAATTCTAAAGGACGTCCCCGAAATCACCCACTTCGTCGCCGGACTTGGAACCTCGGGCACGCTGATGGGCGTCGGGCGCTATCTCAAGGAGCACAAGCCCGGCACGCAGATCTGGGCCATCGAGCCCCCCAGCGGCGAGATGGTCGACGGACTTCGCAGTCTCGACGATGGCTACATTCCGCCCATATTCACCGACAATCACGGCGCTGAGTTGCTGGATCGCCGGGTCGTCGTTCGTCCCAAAGAGTCGATCGAGTGGACTCGGCGTCTCACCGAAGTCGGACTCTTTGCCGGGATCTCCTCGGGTGCCATCATGGCCGGAGCGGTCAAGTGCGCGTTGACGATTCCCGAAGACGAGACGGCCACGATCGTCACCGTCGTCTGCGACGACGGGTGGAAGTACCTTTCGACCGGCGCCTGGAGCGACGACATCGACGAGGTCGTCGAACGCGCCAAGCGGATCATCTACTTCTAGCCCCCGGCGACCGCGCTCCACTACCGTGGTCAAGCACTTACTCATTGAGAGGTAGATCCATGACCATCATCCGCGCCGACGGCCGTCGTTTTGACGAGGCTCGACCGCTTCACTTCGATCGAGACTTCACCGAGATGCCCGCCGGATCGGTGCTCGTGAGCTTTGGGCGTACCCGCGTTCTGTGCACCGCGTCTGTGGAGACCGACGTGCCGCGTTGGCTAAAGGGGAGTGGACGCGGCTGGGTCACGGCCGAGTATTCGTTGTTGCCCGGTTCGACGCCTGATCGCGCGAGTCGCGAGGCCGCCAAAGGCAAACAGTCGGGCCGCACTCAAGAGATACAGCGTTTGATCGGGCGCTCGTTGCGCACGGTGACCAAGTTAGAGCTCTTGCCCGACGTGCAGATCACCGTCGACTGCGACGTTCTTCAAGCCGACGGGGGGACGCGCACGGCTTCGATCTGTGGTGGCTACGTGGCGTTGCACGACGCGATCACTCGTCTCGTCCAGCAAAACGTCATCAAGGAGCATGCCTTGAGCGACCTGGTCGCCGCCATTTCGGTCGGCGTGGTCGACGGCGTCGCCATGCTCGACCTTCCCTACGAAGAGGACTCTCGCGCCGACACCGATATGAACGTGGTGATGACCGGCAGCGGTGATTTCGTCGAAGTGCAAGGCACGGCGGAGCAGGTCGCCTTCACCCGCGCCGAATTAGACGCGTTGCTCGACTTGGCGAGCCAGGGGATTGCGCGAATTCACGACGCGCAACGAGACCTGCTCGCGACGCCGCCGGCCCCGCGGCCGTGACGCGATTCGTCCTCGCTACCGCCAATTCGCACAAGGCCAGCGAAATACGCGCCGTCCTCGAGCCGCTGGGCTACACCTTGTTGGAGCGGCCCGCGCACGTCGGCGAGGTCGAGGAGACCGAGGCGACGCTTGAGGGCAACGCGCTTTTAAAGGCGCGTGCCCTGGTCGCGGCGACCGCGGACCCCGCGCTCGCCGACGACACGGGGCTTTTCGTTGACTATCTTCAGGGCCGACCCGGCGTGCACAGTGCCCGGTACGCGGGCGAGCACGCGACGTTCGCGGACAACGTCGCCAAACTGCTCAGCGAGCTCGACGCGGTGCCCGCCGCCTTGCGAGGGGCTTCGTTTCGCACCGTCATCGCGGTGGCTTACCCCGACGGGAGCGAGTTCTGGGTGGAGGGAGTCTTGGCGGGGCGCATCATTGAGTCGCCGAGGGGAGCGGGTGGGTTCGGATACGATCCGGTCTTTGTCCCCGACGGCGCTGACGGACGAACCCTGGCCGAGTTGAACGGCGAGGACAAGAACGCGCTCAGCCACCGCGGACTCGCCCTTCGAGCCTTAGCCAAAGGACTCGTGAAGTAGCACGTTCACGCAATGTTCACCCTTAGGGTGGGGGAGTGACCGAACGACCACTGGCGATGTTCCCTCTGGGGATGGTGGTCTTCCCTTTTCAAACCGTTGGCCTCTGCGTCTTTGAGTCGCGGTACCACGAACTGCTCGAGGACGTTGACCATGAACGGCGTTTTGGAACCTGTCTGATCTCCAAGGGCTCCGAGGTCGGTGGCTACGACGAGCGCACGTCGGTGGGCACCCTGGTCGAGATCATCGCGAGCCAAAAGCTCTCCGACAGTCAGACGCTCTTGATGATCGAGGGTCGCGAGTGCGTGCAGGTGTCGCGCTGGCTCGAGGACTCGCCGTACCCGCGGGCCCTGGTCGCTAATCGACGCTGCGATGACGTCGAAATTGAGAGGACCCTCTTGGCGTCCACGACTTCGGCCGTGAAGGCGCTGCGCGCGCTGCAAAGCGAGGTCTTCGCCGATCAGTGTCTCCAGAAGAACGTGGAGCTCGACGAGGACCCGTGGATTCGATCCTGGCAACTGTGTTCGCTGACGCCCATGTCAACGCTCGACCAGTTCAAGGTACTCAGCCTCTCGAACCCGAACGACCGGCTGCGTTTGGTCGCCGAGGTGTGCTGCGAACGATACGGCGACTATCAGCGGATGTTGATGTTAGGCGAAGGAATCGCCCACCTCGACTAACGAAGTTCGAGCAGGTCAACCACGAAAATGAGCGTTTCGCCGGGAGCGATGACGCCACCAGCGCCGCGCTCTCCATAAGCGAGGTGCGAGGGGATGACCAAGCGGCGCCGACCGCCCACGCGCATGCCCGCGACGCCCTGGTCCCAACCGGCGATGACGTGGCCCGCGCCGAGGGAAAAAACGAAGGGTTCATCGCGATTCCACGAGGCGTCGAACTCCTCGCCACTCGAGACGCCGACGCCCACGTAGTGCACGACGACCTCGCGGCCAGCGGTTGCCTCGTCGCCGACGCCCACGATGAGGTCCTCGACGAGGAGTTCATCCGGCGCAGCACCGAGGTGAGGCTCGACGAAGGGCTTTTCAGACATGAGGCGAAACCCTACCGGCGGCGGCGTTCGCTACCGCGGCCCGCTCCACCCACGACGCGTACGTTGCGAGCCTCGCGGCCCTTGGGTCCTTGAGACTCCTCAAACGCGATGGTCTGACCTTCGCTCAGCGTACGAAACCCGTCGCCGACGATGTTCGAGAAGTGGATGAAGAGATCGTCGCCCTTGGCGTCGCTCGCGAAGCCAAAGCCCTTGGAGTCGTTGAAGAAACTCACGATGGCGTGGTCGCCGCTCGGCGCTCGCCGGGTCGGCTCAGGACGGTCGTGACCGCGAGTCGGCTCGGGGCGTTCGAAACTCCGTGGACGCGTCGCGTCGCGGACTTCGGTTTTGGCCCGACGAGGACGCTCGCGCTCGCTGGAGTCGGCGCTTCGACGGGGCCGCTCGAAGCGGGGTTTGGCCGCACCGCGGTGCTCGCCCGAGGGCTCGCGGGAATCGACGTCGACGCGTTGCGCGGCGTCAGCGTCATTGACGGCGCCGATGCGCATCGCCGGGGCAGTCTCGCGGTCTTCAATGATGATCGGCAGCTTCAGCGCGCGCTGAATCTGGCGCACCGCGCCCACCGCGTCGTCCGCGACGAGTGAGACCACGACGCCGGTCGCTCCCGCACGTCCGGTACGCCCGGAGCGGTGAAGGTAGTCGGTGGCCTGCGCCGGCGGGTCGTAGTGGACCACGACGGGCAGATGATCGATGTGAATGCCACGCGCGGCAACGTCAGTGGCGACCAGTACCTGCACCTCGCCACTCTTCATGGCTCGAAGCGCTCGGTCGCGCTGGGCTTGGGTTCGGTCACCGTGAAGCGCGACGGCGCTCAGACCACGCTGGCCCAGTTGCTTGGCCAGTCGGTCCGCCCCGTGCTTGGTGCGGGTAAAGACGATGGCACGTTCGTAGGTCTCGATCAAATCGGCCACGATTTCGGGGCGCTCGTCTCGGCTGACCCGCCAGAAGAAGTGCTCGACATCGTTGGGCGCCTCTTCGCTCACCACGTCGTGGATCGCCGCGTCGTGCGTGAACGAGTTCACCAGCGACTTGACGTCGGGACCCATCGTGGCCGAGAACAGCATCACGTGGCGCTGAGGACTCGTGGCGTTGACGATGCGGCGCACCGCGGGCAGGAAGCCCATGTCAGCCATGCGGTCGGCTTCGTCGACGACGACGGTCGTGACCGCGCGCAGGTCGAACGCGCCTTGCTCAAGCATGTCCTCGAGGCGGCCCGGGCAGGCCACGACGACGTCGACGCCAAAGTTGAGCGCCTTGCGAGCGGTGTGGTACGGGGTGCCCCCGTAGATCGCGATGATGCGCCGACCCTTGTCGTCGCTGAGCTGCGCGAGTTCTTTTTGGACTTGAGCGGCGAGTTCGCGGGTGGGCACGAGAATCAAGGCGCCGGGCTGGCGCGGACGCGCCTTTTCGGTGCGAGCCATGAGCGGCAGGCCAAAGGCCAGGGTCTTGCCCGAACCAGTCGCGGCCTTGCCGACGACGTCGACGCCGTTGAGCGCGTCGGGAATCGCGGCGATTTGAATCGGGAACGCCTCGGTGATCCCGCGTTGTTTCAAACGTTCCACCAGGTGTGCGGGGACGCCGAGTTCGGCAAAGGACGTGGACATAGGACTCCTACGAGTTGAGCTGAGCCCAACTCATGACAGAAGTCGAATCGGTCTCTATCGCGATATGCGATATAACAGCGTTTTCTACGTTAGCAGGTCTGACGCCTCTTCAAGCGCATCGCCGCTTCGTGCGGGCGGAGGGACTCGAACCCACACTCCGAAGAACTGGTACCTAAAACCAGCGCGTCTGCCAATTCCGCCACGCCCGCGGGCCCCCTTACTCTACTTCGAGCCACTTCCAAGCAGGAGAGACTGCCTACTCGCACGTTAGATTGGACCCATGACAATCTCGTCCCGCATGGATGGCGTCGGCGCCATCGATCTCAATCAGCGCTTACTTCGTGAGCGCATTGTCTTTCTCGGCTCGGTCGTCGACCAAGAGACCGCGAACCGGATCTGCGCCGAGCTGTTGCTCTTGGAAGCGGAGGACCGCGACAAGGACATCAGCCTCTACATCAACTCACCGGGCGGCTCGGTCACCGACGGCCTGGCCATTTACGACACGATGCAGTACGTCAACTGCGACGTGCGAACGATTTGCGTCGGCATGGCCGCCTCGATGGGCCAGTTCTTGCTCTGCGCCGGCGCCCCGGGGAAGCGGTTCTCGTTGCCCCACAGTCGTATCTTGATGCACCAGCCCTCCATGGGTGGCATGCAGGGCCAGGCTTCGGACATCGCGATTCAAGCTGAGCAGATCGTGTACATGAAGCGCATGCTCGCCGAGCGCATCTCCTTTCACACCGGACAGACCCTCGAGCAGATCGAGACCGACTCGGACCGCGATCGCTGGTTCACGGCGCAAGAGGCACTCGAGTACGGCTTCATCGACGCGGTCATCGATCGTTCCGCGATTCGCCAAGAGGCGTAGTGAGCGACGCCGCCGCGGCGCCCGCCCGACGTCGCCTCGCGGATGACGCGCCCGTGCGCGTCGTTAGCGCCCGCGCTCCCTTAGGCACTCGACTGGTCAACCTGTGGTCGCGTCGAGAGCTCCTGCGCGGATTGATCGTTTCGGACATCCGCATCAAGTACAAGAACAGCGCGCTCGGCATCGTGTGGTCGATGCTGTCGCCGGCCGCCATGCTGGCGATGTACTACTTGGTTTTTTCGATCTTCTTGAAGAACGGTATTCCTAATTTCGTGGTCTACCTCTTTTCGGGCCTGGTCGTCTGGAACATGTTCCAGAGTTCTCTCAACACGGCCACGGGAGTCATCGTTGACCGGGCGGGCCTCGTGAAGAAGGTCTCCTTCCCTCGCGAGATCCTGGCACTCGCCAACGTGGGTGCTTCGGTGGTCTACTTCTTCATTCAGCTCGCGGTCTTGCTGCTCTTTCTCGCGATCATCGGTCACGCGCCCGATTGGGGATTCTTGTGGCTCCTGCCGATCTCGTTCGTCACGCTCTACCTCTTCACGGCGTCGCTCGCCATCATCATGTCGGCCGTCACCGTCTACATGCGAGACGTGAAGCACCTCATGGAAGTCGTGCTGCAGTTCTGGTTCTGGCTCACGCCCGTCGTGTACAGCTACGAGAACTCCATCGCCGAGCCATTGCACCGTCACGGTCTGTCCACGCTGTACTTCTTGAACCCAGTGACGCTGATCGTCTTGACCTTTCAGCGCATCTTCTACGTCTCCACCGTGGTGCACTCCACGACCACCGGGGCCCTCATTAAAATCCTGCCGACCTGGTCTTTTGCGAGGTTCCTCTACCTCAACCTCGCGCTGCTCGCGACCATGGCCGTGCTGTTCTTGATTGCCGAGTCGATTTTCGGTCGCCTCGAAGGCAACTTTGAGTCGGAGCTTTAATGTCCGTCGTCGTCGACGTTCGTAACGTCTCCAAAGAGTTCAAGATCCACCATGAGCGTCATCAGTCGCTCAAGGAGCGCCTCTTGCATCCACGGTCCGGATCAACGGAGGTCTTTCACGCGCTGCGCGACGTGAGTTTTGAAGTGAGAGCAAACGAGACCGTGGGGATCCTCGGGCAGAACGGTTCGGGCAAGTCGACGTTACTCAAGACGATTTGTGGCGTGTTGCAACCGAGTACTGGTGAGATACGCCTTCGTGGAACACTGGCCGCCCTGCTCGAATTGGGGGCCGGTTTTCAAACGGAACTCTCGGGGCGCGACAACGTCTATCTCTACGGCGCCATGCTCGGCCTCTCACGTAGGAACGTGGACGAGATTTTCGATGACATCGTCGCCTTCAGTGAGATCGAGCATTTCATCGATACCCAGGTGAAGTTCTATTCCAGCGGGATGTACGTGCGCCTGGCGTTCGCCGTCGCGGTCAACGTCGACCCCGACATCTTGGTCGTCGACGAGGTCTTGGCCGTGGGTGACGAGCGCTTTCAGGCGAAGTGCATCGATCGCATTCGGACCTTTCAACAAGAGGGCCGTTCCATCTTGTTGGTCACCCACAACGCCGACCAGGTCCGCGCCCTCTGCGACCGGGCCATCGTCTTGAACGGGGGCGCCCTCATCGCCGACGGACCGACGCAGAGTTCGTTGCGGACGTTTCGCGAGCATCTTCTCGAAGACAACGCTGAGCGCGATGAGCATCCGGTGTCGACGAACGTCACGATCGCGTCGATCACGACGCCCTCCGGCTCCTTTGACGTGCGCAGTGGCGCGTCCATGCACTTCGATGTCGAAATTGACTCTCAGAGTGCCTACAGCGGGAACTTCGTCCTCGAGGTCTTCACTCGGTCGGGCCAACTCGTTTCACGAAGTGACGCCCAGGGAGCGCCGGTGAACTTGACCCCCGGGCGAAACGTGGTGGGGGTGGACCTGGCGCAGCTGCCGCTCCTCGACGGGGTCTACGACTTGAACGTCGGGGTCGTGGACGCGCACGGGCACACCGTGATCGCCTGGCGTGAGCAGGCCGCCTCAATCCAGGTCACCTACGACGGGCGCGCGGGGGGAATCGTGGAACTCGGCGCCACTATTCGCCAGCAGTAAGCGAAGTGAGCCGGGGAAAGTGGCGAAGCGCGCCCAGGGGGCCCAGTTGGCCCACGTCGTAGGGGTAGGTCGCCGCGAGAAGAAGTCGGCGGTCGCCACGCGAGTTCCCGTACGCGTACAAAATGGGATCACCGCGATAACCGCGCGTCTCGATCCACTCGCGCAGGCGCCGCAGTTTCTCGCTCCCGCGGCAGTTGCGCCCCAAGTAACCACCCGTCAACCGACCGCGGACGTCCACCGCCAGACAGGTACCGATCCCCGCGCGCACGCCGAGTTCATCCGCGATCACGTCAACGTAGAGCTGAGGCGAGGCCGAGACGATCACGACGTCGTGGCCCTGTGCCTGGTGCCAGCGCAGGCGCTCCAGCACGAGCGCGCGACCGTAGGTGGCGAGGTGATCAACGGCGAAGACGCGCGACTGGTCCTTCACCTCGTCGAGCGTGCGTCCCGCGAGGAGGCGGCGAAAGAGGCGTTCCTTCGCTTCGTCGGCGTGGCGTCCCGATCGAATCGCCCCCATCGCCAAGGGGAGGGCCAGGGAGAGCGCGGCCCGGTAGGCGTGACGTCGTCCCGCGACGGCGCACAGCCACTTAAAAACGCTGCCACCTTTGGCCAAGGTGCCGTCGAGATCGAACGCGGCGACGACGTTTGAATCGGTGGAGGCCACGCCCCTAGTCTCACAGGCCCGCCGACCCGCGAACTCCGATTCACTACAAATGAACTAGGAATTTAGGGGAATTAGGCATTCACCGCTAAGGTACAGGTGGTTCAGTCAAGGGACTGACGCACTTTTAAGGAGCAGCTATGGCAATTCGTCTCGGCGACATCGCGCCAGACTTCACGGTTGATACGACGGAAGGGTCGATCAGTTTTCACGAGTGGTTAGGCGACGGTTGGGGAATTCTGTTCTCGCACCCGAAGGACTTCACCCCGGTATGCACGACCGAACTCGGCGGTTTCGCGGCGCGCAAGGCCGAATTCGATAAGCGCAATACCAAATTGATTGCTGTCTCCGTGGATGACGTCGAGTCGCACAATCGTTGGAAGGCCGACATCGGTGAAACGCAGGGCACTCCGATGAACTTTCCAATCATCGGAGATGAGTCGCACAAGGTCGCCGACCTCTACGACATGATCCACCCCAACGCCAGCGACACGTTGACGGTGCGCAGCGTCTTCATCGTCGGTCCCGACAAGAAGGTCAAGCTCACGCTCACGTATCCCGCCTCAACGGGGCGCAACATCGATGAAATCTTGCGCGTGCTCGACTCGTTGCAGCTCAGTTACCAATACCCGGTAGCGACGCCCATCGATTGGAAGGACGGCGATGACGTCATCATCTCGACGTCAGTCAGCGATGAAGACGCGAAGACAAAGTTCCCCAAGGGATTTCGTAAGGTGAAGGACTATCTTCGCTACACGCCCCAGCCCAACAAGTAATTCATTTCAAAGACCGAGAAGCGGGGGGGGGGGGGGGGGGGGGGGGGGGGGGTTGGGCGGAATAAG
>Ga0307373_10014226_pt1 | contig 10998 bp, 7 predicted proteins | sample OX2MG_FD_202534 | JGI IMG/M metagenome (GOLD analysis project Ga0307373, IMG submission 202534) | Soil microbial communities from Risofladan, Vaasa, Finland - OX-2 | ecosystem: Environmental > Terrestrial > Soil > Coastal area > Acid sulfate soil | place: Finland: Risofladan, Vaasa | collected... | reverse complement strand
GCCCATGAACCGCTCCACCGCAGGAGTGGCAAGGACCAACTGGTCCTGCCTGTCAAAAAGCAAAAGGCCGTCCGCCAGGTTGGAGAAAAGCTGGTCGAGGTTCTCCTTGAGCTTCGTGAAAGCTGTCTTCTCGCCCCGGATCTGTTCTCCCAACAGGTTCAATTTGGAGGAGAGGATGCCCCACTCATCCTTGCGGTTGACCTTCAGAGGTTCGGGATATTCCCCGCGCGCCATCCTTTCAACACTGTGAGAAATCGTCTCAAGAGGACGGAGCACGCCGTAGGAGAGCAGGCTGGCGGAAAGCGTCGCCAGGATCAGGGCCACGCTGGCCAGCAGCAATGCCTGGCGCAGTTCAGGAGTCAACTGGTGGGCAACAAATACCGTTGAGACACCCACACGAACGTCGCCGAGAGGGCGGTCGCCCATCTTGATCGGCAAAACAACCTCATACACTCTCTGCGGCCCATAGATGACCCTGAGTTGATCGAAAATGCCGGAGCGCAGGAGTTGCGCAAAGGGAGGAGCAGGACTGAATGGAGTCCCGATTTCCGTCGGGTCGTTGTGGACGAGAATGATCCCGTTCGTGTCTGTTATTGCAGCGTAATACGTGGTGGGAGAGTAGCCCACGGCGGACTCAATCGCCGCGTTGAGGTTGGGGTCTTTCGCCAGGCGCGATTGAATGAATTGGAGGACCGCCTGGGTCTCCGATGGCGTGACCCCCGCCGGCAGGTGGCTCTGGGCCAGGACGGTCTGAGCCTGATGATAAATTTCATCCGCCACAAATCTTCCCCTTCGTCCCACGGCGGCAAGGGCTTCACGTGTGAGAATGGACAGATAGAGGGTGGAGATGGCCAGCACCACAACCAGAACCAGCAGGCCGATCAGTGCCGTCAGCTTAGCTTTGAGGCTCAGCCTCATATTCCTTCAACTTATTGTGAAGAGTTTTCAGACTGATCCCCAGCATTTCTGCTGCCCGGGTTTTATTATTGCTGGTAAACGCCAGCGTTTCAAAGATCAGCCGGCGTTCGGCTTCTCCAACCGTCATTCCCGGATGGAGATGAAGATTGTCGCTTATCGCAGCCGTCGCGGACTTTCCAAAATCATCGGGGAGGTCTGTGCTTCGCAGGACTTCTTCCGGATTCAACACCATCATGCGCTCCAGCGTGTTGCGAAGTTCGCGGATGTTGCCGGGCCACGAATGGCGGCGGAAAGCTTCGAGCAGGCTGCCGTCCACTGCTTTAACCCGTGTGAGGTGTTTGCGATTCAGCCCTTCGATCAACGCTTGCGTCAAAGGCTCCAAATCGCCCAGGTGCTCGCGCAGAGGGGGCATCTTAACCTGCACCACGTTGAGGCGGAAGTAAAGATCGCTTCGAAGCTCTCCCTTCGACACGGCCTCTTCAGGGACCTTGTTGGTTGCGGCCAGGACCCGAACGTCAACCGAAATTTCGTTTTTGCTGCCCAGGCGGCGAAGCTTCGAATCCTCGAGGACCCGCAAGAGCTTGGCTTGCGTCTGCGCGGGCATCTCACCGATTTCATCCAGCAGAATGGTGCCGCCGTCGGCGAGTTCAAAACAGCCCATCCGTCGCTCGACCGCTCCCGTAAAGGCGCCCTTCTCGTGGCCAAAGATTTCACTCTCCATCAAGGTCTCGGGAATCGCGGCACAATTAACGGCCACAAAAGGTTTCCCTTTCCGCTGGCTGAGCTCATGGATGGTGCGCGCCGCCAGTTCTTTACCGGTCCCGCTTTCCCCCGTGATCAGAATACTCGCCCGCGAAGGCGCTACGGCGGCAATGATGGACATGACCTCCTGCATCTTCTTTGAACGCCCCACCAGTTGCCCCAGGATGCCTGCATCACGCAGTCGGCGGTGCGCGATTTCAAGTTCCAACTCGTTTTCACGGCGTTCTAAACAATTGCGGAGTTCAACCTGAAGACGCTTCGGATCGATGGGCTTCTCAAGAAAGTTAAAGGCGCCCAGTTTGGTGGCCTCTACGGCCTGCTCGATCGTGCCCTGGCCGGTCAGCATAATGAACGTAACATCAGGACGCAACTCGCGGAATTGCCTGAGCACCTCCATGCCGCTCATACCGGGCATGCGAAGATCTGAAATCACGACGCTGGGATCAAATACAGCGGCTTGTTCCAGGGCCCGCCGGCCATCGGCTGCGACGTCGGCCTCATATCCCCAGACCCTCAGCAACTCAGCCAGCCCCTCCCGCTCGCTGGCGTCATCGTCGACAACAAGAATTTTCGCCTGTCGTGGCACACGTCTCTCCTTGCGTACCAATCTATTATAGCTTCGGGGGCGTCCGCTTTGGAATCAGCGCAAAATAAGGGCCCGGGATGGTTCGAAAACCGGTCCCGCATGGAACAATGGATCAGGTCCTTATGATATGAATGCGACTCCAAGGGCATTCCTGTTTGGCCGTTTGTTGAAAAACGCGGTTTGCTGATGATCTTTCTTTCCCTTTCAGGTTGGGAGCGAGCTGGGCGGCTGGCCGTTCGGCAAGGGGCGGGGATTGCCTGGGGAGGCCGCTTGGGGCCTTTCGGATTACCTTTCCATCCTTTCGCTCATGCCACCGCCTGCGCTTGCAGCCGCTGCAAGCGCAGCAAGGGGCAGGGCGCTCCGGCCAAGGTAAACAACCCGCCGGCTTTCTCCCAGCCCCTCAACTGCACCTTTCTCAGCATCCCCATCGAATCAGCAAGCGTGCAGAGCAACCTTATAGGCGTCAATGTACATTTGGGCTACGTTTTTCCAACTGAACATTTCTGCCCGTTGTCTCCCGCGTGACCCCGATTCAGACTTCAGCGCGGAACTGCCCAGCGCTTCAAGAATCTTTCCGGCCAGGGCCGCGTCATCCAGCGGGTCATCATAATAGAGTGCGGCACCTGCCGCGACTTCTTCACTGGCTGGAATCCGCGACGCCACAATCGGGAGTCCAAAGCTCATCGCTTCGACCAGTGGAATTCCAAACCCCTCATACCGTGACGGATAGGCAAATACGTCGGCAAGCGTGTACAGCAAGGCCAGTTCCTCGTCGCTGACGTATCCGGTCAGGATATATCGATCGCGGCATGCCTGGCGTTTAATCGAGGCCTCAATCTCAGAAAATCCGTAGCCCGGCCGGCCTGCCAGGACTAACTGCAGATCGTGTGTCCTGGCCACGCGGGCAAACGCCTCAACCAGGGTCACAATGTTCTTGCGGCGTTCCAGGGTCCCAACAAAAAGGACATAGGGCTTTTGCAGCCCCAGCTTCTTGCGGAACGGCCCGGACCCTTCCTTCTGCATTTGAGCTGAAACTTCGGGAAGGCTCGAGTTCGCATTCCAGGCGGTCCGGACCGTTTCCTCCTTCAGATTGAAATGCTCGATGACCTCATTCCTGATCGCGCCTGAGGGGCAGAGGATGAGGTCCGCAACCTTTACGGCCCGTGAGATGGCTGACCGGATGTATCTTCCGTACATCGATGGAAGGGCCTCCGGCAGTTTCCATGCTGTCAAGTCGTGGATGGTCACTGCGTACCTGGCTTTGGACTTACGGTCACGCGGTACAAGATAATTCGTGAAATGGACCAGATCAGGCCCAAGCTTTCTTATCTGGTTTTGAAACCCTGTTTCCAGCCAGGCTGCATACACGATACGCCGGGCGCCCGCGGGGCGAATCTTCCGCATGAATCCACGCGGAGGCTGCGGAAGGAGTTCAATCTCCGGATGTCTTCCGAGTTCTTTCGCAAGGTTCTGGGTGTACCGGCCGACGCCCGTTCCTTTCTCAACCGAGAATCCATCCTCGAGCAACACTCTCATCGTTCTTCTCTGTCTCTATTCCAGGTATGGCTGGCAGGCCCTAAACTCCCACAAATCTCCAGGCCCTTCAGGTCCCCGGCGCCGGCAATCAATGGCTGATGACGAAGCACGATCTTCTCCCGAAGAATCCAAGCGGTCTCCACAAGAATTGCACCCTTCTTGCCGGGTTCGATTATGCCTGCTGACCGTATGTAATTTTGCAAGATTTGTTGCTTTGGAGCAATGTATTCCGGCGCAATCGATGGAATATATTGCCGGTGGGGAACTTATTCTGTTCTCGGCCAGGTTGATTCCAGAAACACCCGCCGGGACCCATTTCTCCCGTAGCCGTGTGGCCCTCAGGTGGTTGATCGAGCCGAGACCGTCCCGGTACTTCGCAACAGAAGGTCGTTCCAGCGCGCTCGAAAGGCGCTCATGGAGAACTCACGCTCAATCGTTTCGCGAGCGCATTTCCCAAGGCGGCGAGCAAGTTCAAGGTCCGCCATCAGCTCGTTGGCGCGCTCGACCGCTTCCGGGACGCTCTCCACCAGGAAACCGTTTTCACCGTTTCGGATCGGAGTTGACGGATGCTTTAGCGAGATCACGGGCATCCCCGATGCCATGGCTTCCAGAACCGCCAGGTTATAACCGTCTTCGGGTTCACGCGTCAGGTTCAGGTAGGCCCGGTAATGGCGATAAAGCGACCGAAGTTCGTCCCAGTTCCTTGACGGGCGGCAGCCTGGGACCTGGGGATTCTCTCCAACAATTCTGACCGGAACCCGGGCGCGGATCTGCATCAGGTGGTCGAACGCAAAATGCTCCCGGTGAAGCATGTTGCCGACAGTAAGGAGCGAGGCTTCCGTGCCCTCGTAGGCACTCATTTCATCAAGAGTTATCCCCTGGTTGATAGTTGTCCCCTCCAAACCCCAGTCCGACCGCGCGTAGGGAGAAATGAATACGACACGCACCAGTCCCAATTTGACCAAAGGCCGGAGAGCCAGGCTGGAGTACAGGTGCTTTCCAAGTCTGCGGAGACGGCTTCGGCTGAACCCGCCCCGGCCTCTTCTGCCGTGGATGACCTGAATGTAAGGCTTGCCGTATCTTAAACAGTACGGGAGAAACCTGGCCAAATCGCGCCGGATATCATGGCCGATTACGGCGTCGAAGCTGGCGAACCCCCGGCGGGCGGTTGCCCAATCGGTCAACTCGAAATTGGGGGGCAGGGGGCGGTTGTGATGCGCCCACTCATTGAGAACCAGCCAATGATGCCCTGTTTTAGACAAATTATAAAGATAGCCCGTGTGTCGGTTAACGGTAAGTACGGCTAGATTTGGGATTTCTGGCATTTGGGTCCTGGCCGTATTCTCGCTGAGCGTCGCAGACACGAGCATGGGTTAAAAACTACCGCGCTCCCACCTATCGGCATTCCGAACGGGCTCTAGGATTGACCCTCTTGTTCTGGCGTTGGGGACCCGTTACATTTCCTTGAGGGCTGCCACTCTCTCGAAGCGCCGGGATATCAGCCCAGCCTACCTACCATAGCCGGTTTCCGAGGGCGCAATCAAGTTCAATCGTTTCCCAATACAGCCCTGCCAACATTGCTATCGTTGCAGACCTCGCGGAAGAGCCGCTCATACGAAGCGACCGCCTGCGCAGCCCCGAAATCAGCCACCCGAAGCGCTGCCGCCGAGACAAGTTGTTCGCGAAGCTGAGGGTGGGTCAGAATGCTCAGAATACCTTTTGCCAGCGAATCCTCATCTCCCACGGGAACCAGAATCCCGCATTTACCGTTCTGAAGGATCTCGGCAGGCCCTGCCACGCAGTCCGTTGACACGACGGGGAGACCGCAGGCCATGGCCTCTACCAGAACCAGCCCAAATCCTTCGCTCAGGGACGGAAAGGCAAAGACGGAGCATTTCGACATGTACCGATAGGGGTTGCTCTGGAAACCCGCAAAGTCCACCTTTTCCTTCAGCCCTTTCTGTTCCACCAAGTTACGGATCATCGATTGCTCGGAGCCTTCCCCAACGAAAATAAGCCGGGCGTCGATTTGCCTTAGCACACGTTCGAATGCACCGATCAGGTGTGCCAGTCCCTTTCCTGGTTCCATACGGCCAACGCAAAGGATGACAGGCTTATCCTTATGAATCAGCCAAGGATGATCAACCTGCTCCCGAGAAAGCTTCTGAATCCTTTCGATGTCGACAGGATTGGTAATAGAAACGATCTTCCTCTCGGGGAGCTTCAGGTCTTGCACAAGATATTCCCGAACCCCATCAGAGATTGCGACAATCCGGTCGGCAAAAGGATATAAGAACTTATTGAGGAGACTGATTACATTTGAGGTCATCCGATCTTTGCGGTATTTCTGCGCCCCGGCTCCATGTTCTCCAATGATGATCGCCATCTTTTCCCCCGCCAGCTTGGCCGCTAAGATCAATCCCCAATTGGTCATTCCGCCCATGCCGACCGCAATCGCAGGCTGCTCCTGGCGGAGCACCTGCCGCAAGCGGAACACCGCTATCAGGTTGGCTGCCAGTTTTTGGAACAGATTGCCGCCTCCCTGGATTTGAAGAATATGTTCGGTGGTTCCCGGAGGAACCGGGTAGATTCGTTCGTTTGAATAAGTTACTAACACGGGATCGAACACATCACGATGCAAGTGGCTGAGTATTGTCGAAAGTACCTGTGGACCTCCTCCATCCTTAAGGTCATAGCAGACGAAAAGGACCTTATGCATTGATAGCGTCCCTCCTGTTTGAACCGTTCAGGGGCCTGGCTTTCTTGCACAACGGCGGAGCAAGTTTTCCGTTTACTCTTGAGGGACCCGGGAACCCCTTCCGCCAGCCGAAGCGCGATATTTTCGGACCAACGGCAGCAGGGAAAAACCGCAAAAGGGGAGAAGCAAGACGAAAGGAGGAACCGTACTCAACAAAATACCCTCAAGTCCGATCAAGATCGATCCCAAAAGACTGGCCGCAGTGACATAGGTCAGGATCGCCCCCCACAAAACGAGCGTGACAATGTTCATCGTTTCCTGACGCAAAAGATACCGATGGATCCAGCCGAATATCAGCCCCTGAAGAAACGAATATAACAACAGGCCCGCCATTCCCCACTCTGCAAACCCTAAACCGTATATTGTCAAGGTTGCGGACATCCCCGACATGCTTGTGGATTGGCCGCTCATAATGTCGAACACGAACTCGGGAAGGGTTGCCGTCTTGCGCTGGCCCGTCAGTTGGTCCTTGATACGTTCTACTTCACGATGCATGGCTTCGCCGTGCATGGGGCCGAAGCGATTCATGTACTTGAAAATGAAGTCCACGGGCTGCGCGGATATGGTTGTAACCCGCTCGTAGAATGTCTGGTAAACGCTCCCGGTCTGCCAGTATCCTTGAGATGACATCAGGCGGAGCGCCACAATCGCGAACGAAATAGGGACAACAACAAGCACCAGGGGCAGCAAAGATTTCCGCATTTCCCGCTTCTTGTTCAGATAGAAGAGTATCATGTTGAACCAGAAAAAAATCATGATCGCGGCAGCCTTGGACGCAAGCAGCGCCTCGCAGAGGATGGCAAGCCCCAGTCCCAGGTACATCATCCCTTTCGCCGCACGGGACCTCGATTCGCGATGCACGGCCCAGGCTACCAGCCCCAGGGTCGCATAACAACCCGGACCAAATACCGTCATGAGCCGATTGACGACGCCGCTGGTGGACTCGACCCAGGCGAGGGCAGGGGAACTCGAGAGGATAGGTATCTCCTGCAATGATGAAAAAAAGATGAATGAAACAAATGTCGCAGCAAGAAGCGACACGAAGAGCCCGACCTTCAAAGGAAGCACTGGAAACAGCAGCCTGATCCTGGTGGCGCGGGGTTGTCGGCCACGCTTTGAAGCCGGTTCCTGGGGGTTGCGGCCGGCAGGCAGGCCTCCACCTTTGTTTCTGGTGGAACCGGAGCGAAAGCGAACAAGGAAATCGCCTGCAAGCAGGCCGAGATAGAAGGTCCCGAAGGCAACGGCCGCGTACACATAGGAGGTTCCCCCGTACATGGCCCGAAGTTGCAGAAGTCCCAAATACTGGAAAAGGAAGTACCCTGCCCAGAAAAAGGGGAGACAAAAAACGTTCCGGCAACGCAGGTATATCAGGACAATGATGGCAGCGACAAAAATGGAGACTATGAGTTCAATCACGTCGATTTCCTAAAGGTTTTTGCATAGACCATCATCTCAAAATATAGAATGTGTGAACGCGCCCAGTCGCCGTCACGTGATTTCTCTTGCCCCCACCCGGTTGGCTGCTTCCTTTGCCTTGACGCTCTTGCCGAAAGGCCAACTTCATGTGCTCAAGTTTTGCGTGCCTGCGGCCACGTTGCGCTTTAAATCGGCCAGATCATGTTTGAAGTGATATTACTCTACCTTGGTCAGAACACAATTAAGGCTGTGTCCAAGGTTCCATCCTGCGACGCGGAAAGTGGATCGGCTCACCGGCCAGTATACGAACCGCTTGGCGAAATCAAAAAACCATCCGCGATCGCCATAGGCTTCGACATCAGAGGGCTCGCAACGGGTCATCTCCAATCCACAGAGTTCGGCAAGCTTCAGGATGTTTGGCGGCCCAAAGATCTGAACGTGTTCAATGGGGTTGATATACGTAATCCGGTCACCAAAGAATGGGTACAAGACCCGCCGTTTGATCATTTGACCTTGCCTGTTGGGGGTCCGGAGAAAAATCGAGCCACTGGGTCGCAAAAACTTTGTAAGGTTGCGGAAGAATTCAATTGGCTCATCAATGTGCTCGATGACGTCCCATAACGTGATGATGTCGAATGACGTGACTTCCAGCTTCTCCACCGCAGCACTCAGGTCAGAACCAACCAAAGCAAAACGCTCGCCGAATGAACGCCTTGCGTACTCCACAAAGACCGGCACCATATCAACTCCGTAGGCATCATATCCATGCCTCACGGCCAGGTCGACAAACTCCCCCCGGCAACAACCGACGTCCAGGAGGCGGGGATGCGAACCGCCGGGTGGCAGGAGATTGAACAACCGGTTGTACTTATGCAGGTTGCGAGAACACACATCAGTTTGGTGAGAGTCAATGTCACTGATGGTGTTAAAAACCCGCTGCTTCAGCCGCGGATTGCTCACCAGCAAGCCGCACTTCCGGCATTCCAATATCAGGAAGTGAAAGCCTTCAGACTTGTCATGAAAAACAAAGCGAAACTCACGACTTCCACAAAGAGGGCAATATGCATAAGTTGCGGGCATCATCTGTGTCGTCATGGTTCTCCCACTCTTCACCCGTGAGGGGCCAACTCCTACACGTAAAATGTCATTTCGCCGGCCAGAAAACGCAGCCCTTGGACATGTTTCCCCTTTTCAATAGCCGCCAGTACCGTCTTAATTTTTACTTGGCTCGCACGGTTAGTATAATTGGCACATCCCTGTTCTTCGGTCCGTTACTAAGCGTTATTGTACTAATCTCTTAAGTTCATTGTCTGCGTCCCATACAGAAGTTTCTAAAGTCCCGGGCACTCAACAGCGTCTTGCCGTACAGCCCTGCTTTCTGAAAGATCTCGCGAACGCTGCCATACATTTCCATATCATTAGCTCAACTAAGAAGATTATGCATTATCGGTGCCGTCGAAGGCAAAATCGCAATCATCCGCTTTCTCAAGGGCTGATTCGCTTGCCGAGCCGGCCGAAAATCCCATCGATAGCGGCGCGCCAGATGAGCTTGCATCTTGCAAACTTATGGTCGTAGAAGAGGAGGGTTGTTCCGACGTGCCTTAATAGAGCGACCATCGGTATCAAGGGAGCGAGCCAAGGGCTCACGTATCTTGTCCTGATGAAGATCGCGTTGCGAAAATTGTAATAAAATCTCCATGCCTGGGCGAAGGGCACGCCCAAAGGTCTCTTCACAAGTCCTAAGAGCATGCGCCGGGATGATGGCACCCAAACGTAGTGATGAACCACTTTGCTTGCCGGCACCAAAAACACCTTGAATCGCCTGGAAACGCGGTATATGAACTCCGTGTCGTCCCAGTAGATGAATAGTTCTTTTAATGGAAGCCCTACAGAGCTGATAGCCGTTCGCCGGATCATGGCGCCAAGGAAACCTGCTGATTCGATGGAGACAATGGGAAGTCTTAGAGAATCTTCGTTGATGGCCGGGCAAGCGGCCATGATCGAGTTGAACCGTAAGTAAGACCAAGTCTGAGCTTTCATTTGCGGGTCAAGCACAAGCGATGCCAGGAGCCCGACGGAAGGGTCGTCAAACGCCGGAGACTCGACCAACGCTTTCAGGGCGTCAGGAGCAGGTTCCACGTCGTCGTCCATCACCCAGATCCAGTCGTACCCTTTTTCGTATGCCAATCGAATGCCTTCGTAAAACCCTCCTGCTCCTCCTGAGTTTTCTTCCAGCCGAACATAAGTAATTTGTCCGTCGTCCTTCTGTTCCACCATCGCGCGCGTGTTATCGGTGGAGGCATTATCGATCACCAGAATTCCATCGGGCGCGCGATCCTGGTGGGTCAGGGCCTCGAGACACCCCTTGAGCAGAGCGCATCGATTGTAAGTGACCACCACGGCTGCAATGCGCGGCTGGCTGCTAGCAGTTGGCATGGACGACCCTTTCCTGCTCGCCCAGCAGGATATGATTGACGGCTTCCACGCCCATCATGACTGAATGGTCCATATTGCCGACTTCGTATCGCCAGGCGCCGAAGCGGCCCCGGGAGTAGATATTCTGTTCCAGAAGTTTTGGCAGGATGACCTCCAGTGAGACGTCACGATCCAGCGTCGGGATCGGATAGGAGTATGGCACATCGCGAATATACCGGGAAATCACCCGATCCCGGTCCGCTGGTTCCAGCAACCCTTCGCGGATAAGACCTGCGATGGTTCGTTCCATCATCTCTTCGTGGTTGACCGATGTGCCTGCGGGATAGGAAGCTTCACACATCACAGAACTGTAATGCTCCACGTCGCCGTCCGGAACATTGAAAGGCGAGTAGTTGGAAAAGAAAGTGGCCCGATAAAATGGGATATCGGGCGCCGGGGAATAAACCCAGCATTTGGTCGTATCGAGTTTCTTTTTCAGGCCGATTCCCAGGACGAGCAGGTTGTTATGCCGGAGATGGCCCGCCGCTTCAATCAGCCGGCTGTCCGCGGGTTTCAGGATCTTGGCCAGAAGATCGACTGGCGCCGT
>Ga0307373_10014225_pt1 | contig 10998 bp, 8 predicted proteins | sample OX2MG_FD_202534 | JGI IMG/M metagenome (GOLD analysis project Ga0307373, IMG submission 202534) | Soil microbial communities from Risofladan, Vaasa, Finland - OX-2 | ecosystem: Environmental > Terrestrial > Soil > Coastal area > Acid sulfate soil | place: Finland: Risofladan, Vaasa | collected... | reverse complement strand
GTATGCACGCCCATCGGATCGAGATTTTCGATCGAGCAGATGATCACGACGTTGTCCGCCATGTCGCGCATCACTTCCAGCTCGAATTCCTTCCAGCCCTCGATCGATTCCTCGATCAGCACTTCATGAATTGGCGACATCTCGAGGCCCCACGCGGCTTTGGCGCGATATTCCTCGAGCGTGCGCGCGATCGATCCTCCGGTGCCGCCCAGGGTGCGCGACGGACGGATGATCAGCGGAATCCCGAGTTCGGTGCGGACTCGCTCCGCGTCTTCCATCGAATGCGCAATCGCGGAGCGCGGAACTTCGAGGCCAATCTTGATCATCGCATGCTTGAAGAGATCGCGATCCTCGGCTTTCTTGATCGCGGGAAGCTTCGCGCCGATAAGCTCGCATCCGAAGCGGTCGAGCACTCCAGACTCCGCGAGTTCGATCGCAAGGTTCAGCGCGGTCTGTCCGCCAACGGTCGGCAGCAGCGCGTCGGGACGCTCGCGTTCGATAATCTTTGCGATGGCAGCGGCAGTCATCGGCTCGACGTAGGTGCGGTCGGCGAGCTCCGGGTCGGTCATGATCGTGGCCGGATTCGAGTTGACGAGGATGAGCCTCAGCCCTTCTTCGCGCAGCGCCTTGAGCGCCTGAGTGCCGGAGTAATCGAACTCGCACGCCTGCCCGATCACGATCGGGCCGGAGCCGATGAGGAGAACTGATTTCAGATCCTTGCGAAGCGGCACGTCAAATCTTCCGGTCGATTTTCTCTGTGAGGTTGGCTGCGATTTGCGTCGGTCGTCTTTTCATTTCGCCGCCGCGGCTTCTTCGGCGGCAACGCGATCAAGCGTTTCGGCGCCATGTTTCGGGTACAACTCGACCATCCGCTTGAACCGCCTGAACAGATAGCTCGAATCATGCGGACCCGGTGACGCCTCGGGATGGTACTGCACGGAAAAAAACGGGGTGCCCTGCCCGCGCAGTCCTTCTACCGTGTGATCGTTGAGATTCACATGCGAGAGCTCGGCGCGTCCTGCGACCGAATCTGAATCAACCGCGAAGCCGTGATTCTGCGAAGTGATCTCGACCTTGCGCGTACGCAGGTCCATCACGGGATGGTTCGCGCCATGATGCCCAAAACCGAGCTTGTAGGTATTTCCGCCGAGCGCGAGTCCAATTATCTGATGCCCGAGGCAGATGCCGAACAACGGACGTTTGCCCAACACTCCCGCGACGGCTCTGTGAGCATACGGGAGCGCCGCGGGATCGGCGGGTCCGTTGGAAAGAAAAATGCCGTCTGGGTTCACGGCCAGAATTTCCTCGGCGGTCGAACGCGCTGGCATCACGCGCACCCGAAACCCCGTCGCGACAAGTTGGCGCAGGATGTTGAGCTTGATTCCATAGTCGAGCGCGACCACCAGTGGCGCGTCGCGCAACTCTTCGCGCGTCGCATGGGTATAACCACCCTCGAGACGCCAGGCACCGGTGTCCCAGTCATAAGCCTCGGCGCAGGTGACTTCTTTCACCAGGTCCCGCCCGACCAGGCCGGGCGAAGCTTTGGCTTTTCCGACCAGCGAATCGGCGTCGAGATCGATGCTCGAGATCACCGCTTGCTGCGCGCCGTGCTCGCGTATATGACGGACCAGCGCGCGCGTGTCGATTCCCTCGATTCCGGGAACTCCGGCTTCTTCCAAATATTTTCCGAGCGGCATTTCCGCGCGCCAGTTCGACGGGCGATCCCAATATTCGCGGACGATATATCCCTCAACGTAAACCCGGCGCGATTCCGCGTCTTCGCGATTGATCCCGACGTTTCCAATTTCCGGATAGGTCATGCAGACGAGCTGACCCTTGTACGAGGGGTCGGTGAGCACTTCCTGATAACCGGTCATCGCGGTGTTGAAGACGACCTCGCCGATTCGCTCGCTGATCGCGCCGAACGCGCGTCCACGAAAGATGCGCCCGTCAGCGAGTGCCAAAATCGCGGCCGGTTGCGAGGCGCTCATCGCTCCACCTTGCGCGCGTCGAACACGATTTCGCCCGCGACGATGGTCAACCGCACCCTGCCGCGCATCCGCATCCCCGCAAATGGAGTGTTGCGGCTCCTCGACAAAAAGCGCGCGGGTTCAACCGTCCATTCGATGTCCGGATCAATCACCGTAATATCCGCCGCTGCTCCCCTCGCCAGAGTTCCCGCGTCCAGGCGCAGGAGCGCGGCGGGATTCAGGCTCATCATCTCAACCAATCGCGCGGCGCCAATCAATGATCGACCGACCAATTTCAGCGCGATTCCGAGCGAAGTCTCGAGTCCGACGATTCCGTTGGCGGCGCCGCTAAACTCCCGCGCCGCGTCTGGCGCAAGCGCGTCCGCCTCGCGCGCCGGATCGAAGTATGCCGCCACCCGGTCCAGACGCTTGGAAGCAGGATCGTGCGGAGCGTGATCGCTCGCGATCATGTCGATAGTGCCGTCGGCGATTGCTTCGTGAATCGCGGCGACATCGTCGCGCGAGCGCAGCGGAGGATTCATTTTCGCGTTCGGACCCCAGCGCAGGACAGCGCGCTCGTCAAGGCCGAAATGATGCGGCGTCACCTCGCAGGTCACGCGCGCGCCACTTCCGCGAGCGGCGCGAATGAGGTCGAGCGACTCGCGGGTTGATACATGCGCGATATGTGTCGGTGCGCCGGATCCGATCGCGAGCGCCAAGTCGCGCCGAATGCGCACCGCTTCCGCCGCGCCGCTGTATCCGCTGACGCCGAGGCGGCGCGAGGCGTCGCCTGCGTTGATCGCGCCGTTGCAGGAAAGGCCGCGATCTTCCTCGTGCAGCGAAATCGCGAAGTTCAGCCGCCCGATTTCGTCCATCGCGCGGCCGAGCAACACCGGGTCGTCGATCGGCATTCCGTCGTCAGAAAAAAGCCGCGCGCCCGCCTGCGCCATCGCCGCGTAGTCCACGCACTCGACGCCTGCCAGTGCTCGTGTCACGGCGGAGACGGGAATCAGGCGCGCGGCATGTGCGGCGCCCGCGCGCTCGAGCATGTACGCCGTCGTCGCGGGCGAATCGTTCACCGGATTGGTATTGGCCATGGCGGCGACGGCAGTGAATCCACCCGCGGCGGCGGCGCGCAGGCCGCTGGCGATGGTTTCTTTTTCAGGAAAGCCGGGATCGCGCAAATGAACGTGAGCGTCGATAAGGCCGGGCACGACCCAACATCCTGCGGCGTCAAGAACAGTAAAATCCGCTAGGTCTTCGATCGTACCGGGCGGCTCAACCGCCTCGATCTCGCCGTCCTGCACGAGCAAATCGAAACTGCCGTCGATTCCCGATGCGGGATCGATTAAGCGACCGCCGCGGATGAGCATTGCCGCCTTCATCCGACGCTCTCCGGAGCCTTCAGCGCCTCGACCATCGAGTAGATCATCGCGCGATCGTGCGCGGCAGGTTTCCCGCCCGAGCCGGGAGGGGCGAGGCGGACCTGAACCCGGTCGGTGCGCGAGGTCGGAATATTCTTGCCGACGTAGTTGGGACGAATCGGAACCAGACGGTGCCCGCGGTCGATTAGCACGGCGAGCTTGACCGACGCGGGCCGTCCGTGAAGCCACAGCGTGGTCATCGCGCGCTGCACGGTCCATCCGCTGTTGAGAACGTCGTCAACGATTATTATCACGCGATCTGCGACCGCCAACGGCTCGCCGCTGTCGAGCGCGACGACGGTCTCGGCGGGATTGTAGAGGTCAAGCGCTGCAATCGGCGGCCGGACTCCGGATTTGGCTGCGATCAGATCCCGCAACCGCATCGCGAGCATCGCGCCGTGACTAACCACGCCGACAATCGAGACATTGGTAAGGTCGGCTACGTCCGCAATCACCTGCGCGGCCATCGAATCCACCGCGCGCGCGATTTCGTCGGCGTTCATCACCTCGCGCTGCGGTCCGCGCTTGTACGGTTCGTATCCGGTTTCCTCCGCTTGTTTGACGCTTTCGAACACGGCCAGAGAATCTTCGGCAATCCACTGGCGCACGTAGCCATACAGGCTTTCATCATAGCGATAATAGCGATGCGACCGCGCGTGGCCCACGAATTCTACCCGCAACTCGCGTTCGCAGAAATCACAGCGCAACGGCAGCGCGCTACGCTCGACCGCCCGCGTGAGCCTGAAGCGCGGACGCAGATGCGCACCCTCGAAGCGGGTGATGCAGTTCGGATTCGCGCATCGCGGCGACGGCTCGGATTTGATGCGGATACTCTCGCCGGCCGCGGCTGGGATCCGCGGCGCCCCTCGCGTCTGCTCCAGGAGCCACGCGATTAGCGCCATCCGTACCGGCACCCCGGCAGCGGCCTGCTCGAAATAAACCGCGCGAGGGTCGGAGTCGAGTTCGTAGGCGAGCTCGCCGGTGCGCGGCAGAGGATGCATCACGACCGCCTCCTGCGCGCGATGCCCTTTTAGCGCACTCGCGTCAAAGCGCACATAGTCGCCGAGCGGCGCGTCTTTGCCGGCGATTCGCTCCTTCTGCAGCCGGGTGACGTAAAAAGCGTCGAGCGCCGCGGGCGGTTCGGCAGCGGGAATCTTGTCGAGCGGAACCTCGCCGGTGAACAGCGCCATCTGATGCGGCGCACTCGGCGTCAGGTAAAGCGCGTCGAGCCCGCCGGCCAGCGACTTGAGCTCGTCCATCGTGACGGTTGAAAAACTGTAGTGGCGTTCCGCCGCGAGCCGCTCGAGGACGTAGTCCGGCACGTTCATTCCCGCGGTAGGAACCGCGACGATATTCGCGCCGAAGCGGGCGAGTGCATAGATCAGCGAATGCACGGTGCGGCCAAATTTCAAATCACCGCACAGCGCAACGGTGAGTCCTTTGAGCTGGCCCTTCTTACGCCGCAGGATATACAGGTCGCACAGGGTCTGTGTCGGATGTTCCCGGCTGCCATCGCCCGCATTGATTACCGGACACGGCGCGTAGTCCGCCGCAACGCGGGCCGCGCCGTCATGCGGATGCCGCAGCACGATCAGGTCCGCGTAGCCGCTGACGATCCTCGCGGTATCGGCAAGACTCTCGCCCTTGGCCGCCGAGCTCGCATTCATGTCGGCCGAGCTGATCACGGAGCCGCCGAGCCGATGCATCGCGGATTCGAAACTGAGCCGCGTGCGGGTCGAGGGTTCATAGAAGAGCGTCGCCATAACGAGGCCGCTCGCGAGCGAAAGCGGTTCGCCGCGTTCAAGCGCCTTGGCAAAACCGTCGGCGAGAGTGAAGATGCGCTCGATCTCCGGCAGCGCGAGATCCTCGATCGAGACCAGATCGATTTTGCCGAGGCGTGTCATTTGCCGTTGCCGATCACGACCGCGTCGGTTCCGTCAACTTCCGTGAGCCGGACATAGACCCGCTGTCCGGCGGGGGCCTGGATGTTCCTGCCGATATAATCCGCGCGGATCGGCAGTTCGCGCTCGCCGCGATCAACCAGCACCGCGAGCTGAATCGAATCCGCGCGCCCAAGGTCGGACAGCGCGTCGAGCGCGGCGCGTACGGTGCGACCGGTGTAGAGGACGTCGTCCACCAGCACCACGCGCTTGTCGTCGAGCGAAAAAGGAATGTCGCGCGCGAGCAGCCGCGGGTCGCCGGACGCGCCCTTGCCGTCGTCGCGATAAGACGAGATATCGAGCGTGCCGACGGGAACCTCGGCGTGTCCCGCGCGCGCCAATTCCGCGGCGATTCGTTCGGCCAGAAACGCGCCGCGGCGCACGATTCCTATCAGCACGAGCGCACCTGCGGCGTCACTATGCTCCGCGATCTCATGCGCGATTCGCTTTACCGAGCGCGCGACCGCGCTCGCGTCGAGCGCTACTTCCGGCTTGAGCGTCATCGCGCGAGCCTCGCTGGGAGCGTTCCGAGCGAAAAAAAATCCCGACCGCAAATGCAGCCGGGCACTTCAATGCTAAGGGAATTCATCATCTTGACCTTCCCGCTATCTCAGTAGCGGATTAAAGGTGTTTCATTTGTAGCGCCCTCGTCGCCGGGATTCAAGTGACGCGCGCAATGGTGCTGATGCAATTGCGTGCGTGGACTGTGCAACGGCCCTGATAGCTAGGGCACCGAGACCTCGTTCGTCATTTCGACCGTAGGGAGAAATCCCGGGCGGAGGAGCACTGCCTATTGCGTTGGCGTGAAGCATGGACGCCTCGGGGTTCCTCGCCCAGGGCTCGGAATGACGATTGGTAGGCTCGCTGACGATATGTCTATATCGTCGCTGCACTCCTACTTTAATCCTCCCCCGTGAAAGAACGGGAGAGGAATCAGACAAATCACCCGGTGGATTTGCGGCGTTGCTCTAGTTTGCGCAGGCGCTGATCCTGGTCGCGGGTCGCCACCGTGATTCGATCGTCGAAGCGCTCGAACTTGCGCGCGAGGCTGGTCAGCGCCTTGTTGGTTTTGGCCAGTTCCGCGGTGATTTTCTTGGCGGCAGTGCCGGTGATTTCGCCGAGCTTCGCGCCGGTATCGTCGGCGGCACGGACTGTTGCGGCGGTCGTATGCTCGCGCGACTCGGCGGCGCGTGCGCCGATTTCCTGTTGCAGCACGCGTTCAGCGGCCCCTATCTGGTCGCGGAACTCGACCCGGGTGCGGCCGAGCGTTTCGCCCAGGCGGATCATCTCCGCGCCAAGGTCGGCGCGAATAGTTGCGATTCCTCGCCGGTTCTCGCCGATCTGGTCAGAGAGAAAGCGGATCTGGCTTCCAACCTCGGCGAACTGGGCGAAAAGTTCCTGGCGCAGCGCGTCGAGACGGCCGCCGTAACCTGACACCGCTTCGATTACCAACTCGAAGCGCGCGCCCATCTCTTCGAGCATCGCGCCGATCCTTGTTACACCATCTTCAGCAGCAGCCACACGACGCTCCTTTCGGCTAGTGAACAATCATCCCGAAGCGCGACCATCTGACAGGCAGAATTCCGCCACCCTCGGCGTCCCACGACCAGTAGATAATCATCGCGCGCCCTTCGACATTGTCTTCCGGGACGAAACCCCAGAAGCGGCTATCGTAGCTCCGATCGCGATTATCTCCCATCACGAAAATTTTTCCCGGCGGAACCGTCACCGCGCCCAGCGTTCCGGCGCCCGCGCCGATCTGTGGAAAGTTGTCACGCGGCGAGACGGCTGAGCGCTCGGCGTCAGGCACTTCGAAATGCGCGTGCGGATCGGGCATCGGCGCGCCATTGAGCCATACCTTGCCATTCTTGATCGCAACCGTATCGCCAGGGAGTCCGACCACGCGCTTGATAAAGTCCTTGGTCGGATCGGGCGGAAACACGAACACCACCACGTCGCCATGATGGATCGGCTCGATTCGGAACAGGTATCGGCCAAACGGCGCCGACGCAATCTCGATCCCGAACAGCGTGTCGGGCATCCGCAGCCCATAGATAAGCTTGTTGACCAGAATATGGTCGCCCACCAGCAGCGTAGGTTCCATCGATCCGGAAGGGATTTTGTAAGCTTGAACAAAAAACGTGCGGATCACGACGGCGAGCAGCAGCGCGATAACCAGCGCCTCGACGTACTCGCGTGCAACCGACTTTTGTAGCGGCGGCGCCGAGCGCGAAGACCCGGACGGCTTCGACGCGGAAGGCCTCACGGTACGCAGCGGCTCGCCCATCGCCACCCTACTCCGCCATCTCCGCAATACTCTGGTGATCAATCATCAGCCCGTGTTCCATGACGACTGTGCCGCGCGCCGCGCAATTCTATCGGACCGGCCTCCCGAAACGCGACCATCGAAGCGGCAGGATACCACCCTCGTCGCCGTTCCACGACCAGTAGATTAGCATCGCGCGGCCCTCGACGTTGTCCTCGGGCGCGAAGCCCCAGAAACGGCTGTCGGAGCTATCGTCGCGATTGTCGCCCATCATGAACAGGTTGCCGGGCGGCACGGTGACCGGTCCAAAATAGTCGCGCGCTTGGGCGGCGGAGCGGTCGGCGTCGGGCACCTCGAAGTGCGCGTGCGGATCGTCCATCGGCGCGCCGTTGAGCCATACTTTCCCGTCCTTGACCTGGACGACGTCGCCGGCGATCCCGACTACGCGCTTGATATAGTCCTCGGTTGGATTGCGCGGATAGACAAAGACCACCACGTCGCCGCGATGAATCGGCTCCAGGCGAAACAGGTAATGCCCATACGGCAGACCAAAGGGCGTCAGCCCGAAGATCGAATCCGGCATCCGGAAACCATAGATCAGCTTGTTGGCCAGAATATGATCGCCGACCAGCAGCGTCGGCTCCATCGAACCTGACGGAATTTCGTAAGCCTGGATAAAAAAAGTGCGAATCAGAATCGCCAGCAGCAACGCGATTCCCAGCGCTTCGCCGTATTCGCGCAGAACCGACTTACGCGCGGCGGGAACCGCGCTCGCGGCAATTTCGGGACGTTCGGCGGAACGCAGCGGTTCGCTCATCGGGGCTACTCCCCGACCTTCAGCAGGGCCAGGAAAGCCTCCTGCGGAATTTCGACGCGACCGACCTGCTTCATCCGCTTTTTACCTTCCTTCTGCTTTTCGAGGAGTTTGCGTTTGCGCGAGATATCACCGCCGTAGCATTTCGCGGTGACGTTCTTGCGCAGCGCGCTTACCGATTCCCGCGCGATAATCTTGGCGCCGATCGCGGCCTGAATCGCGACCTCGAACATCTGGCGCGGGATCAGCTCCCGCATCTTCGAGCATAGCGCGCGGCCCCGTTCGTAGGCTTTGTCGCGATGCACGATTATCGAAAGCGCGTCGATTACTTCACCATTAATCTTGATATCCAATTTAACCAGAGGCCCGGACCGGAAGTCCAGAAAGTCATAGTCGAGCGACGCATAGCCGCGGCTGACCGATTTCAACCGGTCGTAAAAGTCGAACACGATTTCCGCCAGCGGCAGCTCGTAATGCAGGATGACCCGCTTGTCGCCCAGGTATTTGAGGTCGCGCTGCAGGCCGCGCCGATCCTCGCACAGCTTCATCACCGCGCCCAGAAATTCCTCGGGCATGTGAATCGACGAGATGATAAACGGCTCCTCGATCGCCTCGATGGAATTCTCAGGCGGCAGCAGAGCGGGATTATCGACCATCATGGTGGCGCCGGAAGTGGTGCGAATCTGGTAGGCGACGGTCGGCGCGGTGACGATCAGGTTGATTCCGAACTCGCGCTCGAGCCGTTCCTGCGCAATCTCCATGTGCAGCAGGCCCAGGAACCCCGCGCGAAAGCCGAAGCCCAGCGCTTGCGATGATTCGGGCTCGCAGACGAGGCTCGCGTCGTTGAGCGTAAGCTTCTCGATTGCGTCGCGCAGCGCGGGGTACTGGTTGGCCTCGGTCGGGTAAAGCCCCGCAAAGACCATCGGCTTCAATTCCTTGAACCCCGGCAGCGGCTGCGCGGCGGGATGCTCCGCGTCGGTCACGGTGTCGCCGACGCGCATATCGGCGACGGTCTTGATTCCGGCGACGACGTAGCCGACTTCGCCCGGCCCAAGCACGTCGGCGGATTGTTCGTGCGGTGTGAAATGCCCCAGGCGCATCACCTCGCCCGCGGCGCCGGTCGCCATCAGGCGGATCTTCATCGCGGGGCGCAACTCGCCGCTGGTGACACGGACCAGGCCGACCACGCCTTCGTAGCTGTCGTACCAGCTGTCGAAAATAAGCGCGCGCAGCGGCTCGTCGTGATTAGCCTTGGGTGCGGGAATCCTTGCGACGATCGCCTCGAGCACTTCGTCGATTCCGACGCCCTCTTTCGCGCTGGTCAGAATCGCGTCGTCGGCGGGCAGCCCGATCACTTCCTCGATCTGCTGGCGGGTCCGCTCGACCTCGGCGCCCGGAAGATCGATCTTGTTGATGACCGGAATAATCTCCAGCCCGTGATCGAGCGCGAGATAGACGTTGGCCAGGGTTTGCGCCTCGACCCCCTGGCTCGCATCAACCACCAGCAGCGCGCCTTCGCACGCGGCCAGGCTGCGCGAGACCTCGTAGGCGAAATCCACATGGCCGGGAGTATCGATAAGGTTGAGCACGTAGGCTTTGCCCGCGCGCGAGGTGTAGGCCAGGCGCACGCTGCGTGCCTTGATCGTGATCCCGCGCTCCCGCTCCAGATCCATCGAGTCGAGAAACTGTTCCTTCAGCTCGCGTTTGGTGAGCGCACCGGTACGCTCGAGCAATCGATCGGCAAGCGTGGACTTGCCATGATCGATGTGCGCGATAATCGAAAAATTGCGAATCGATGCCGGGTCCGTCATTAAGGCCCGCTTACTTCCTGTGCGCCTTGAAGTATTTGAAGGTCTCGGCCAGTCCGTCGCGCAGCGCCGCGGTCGGACGCCATCCGAGTTCCTTCTCGGCGCGCGCGGGCGAAATCACCGAACGTTTCTGCTCGCCAGGCCGCGCCGGACCGTGCTTGGCGGCGGTCGGAAAATCCGCGATCGACGCGAGGTTCGAGTAGAGATCGTTGACGCTGGTTTCGATTCCGGTGCCGATATTGATCGCGATCCCGGAAGCCTTGGCGCTGAGCGCCGCGACGTTGGCGCGCACGACGTCTCCCACAAAGACGTAGTCGCGCGTCTGCTCGCCGTCGCCGTAAATCGTACACGGCTGGCCCGCGAGAATTTTTCCGCTGAAGATCGCGACCACACCCGCCTCACCGTGCGGATCCTGGCGCGGTCCATAGACGTTGCCGTAGCGCAGGGCCAGGTAGTCGATTCCGTATTCCACGCGGTAGTAGAACAGGTAGGACTCGGTCGAAAGCTTGGCGATTCCGTAGGGACTGACCGGGCGGCGCGGATGCTCTTCGTCGGCGGGAAAAGTATCCTGCTCGCCGTAAATCGCGCCTCCGGTCGAAGAAAACACTACGCGCTTGAGCCCGTGCTCTCGCGCCGCCTCGATCAGGTTCAGAAATCCGACAATATTAACCTGCGCGTCGAAGGCGGGATCGGCGACCGAGCGCCGCACGTCCATCTGCGCGGCCATATGGTAGATCGCCTCGGGCCGCTCGCGGGCGACGACGTCGCGAACCGCC
>Ga0307373_10014222_pt1 | contig 10999 bp, 7 predicted proteins | sample OX2MG_FD_202534 | JGI IMG/M metagenome (GOLD analysis project Ga0307373, IMG submission 202534) | Soil microbial communities from Risofladan, Vaasa, Finland - OX-2 | ecosystem: Environmental > Terrestrial > Soil > Coastal area > Acid sulfate soil | place: Finland: Risofladan, Vaasa | collected... | reverse complement strand
GTGCGAAGCGCTCCGAAACCACACCAACTCCCCGGCGAAGTCTGGATCAATAAGCCGGACCAGCACACATGAAAAGCTCACTAAATTCCGTGAGCACCTGTCTCAAAGTCGTTGACACGCGCCGCATCGACTTGAACCCTTTCTTTACGGTGCCCACAAACACACTCGGATAAGGATAGTTGAATCCGCGAATGGCGAGTAACCACAAATTAAAGCTGACACGTGTTACATTCTAATACTGATTCAGACGCGTGGCCAATACCGAGTCGCGATCCGCTAAGAATCGCCAGACAGATGCACCGTGACACTTGAAGCACTTCTGACATTCGCCGGAATTCTAGTGGGTGTTTTGGCCATCGCTCGTCCTGTTCAACGTCACTCGTTATTCTTGTTCGGGTCCGTGTGGCGCTTAGTCCCGGCGATTTTTATATCCTTCTTCCTGATTTTCTGTCGTGATGCCCCGCTTGGTATGAGTTCGCCATTTGGATGGCCTCTTCCCACAGTATTATTCGGCCTCACGGCTGGGGCCTTCCTTATCCCGGTCTTGGCAGCGGTGTGGAGTTGGGCTTCATGGCATCGGGCTAAACTCACCGATAGAAGGATCAAGCACATTGAAAATCTGTTCCAGGCGGCTCTTCGCGAGCGCGAGTTCGATGAAGTCGAAAGGATCGTTCGGAAGAATCTGCGAAATTTAAATCGGCTGCCTGCAAGCGCCGTTTCCGTTCTGTTCGATAGAGCGATGGTCACGGCGCTAGTGGATTCACATTCGCTAGTGCACCTCGAATTGCTGTCAAACATGAGTTTTCTTAGACTTGAGACGGTCGGGTTTGCAGAAGTAGACACGGTTGTTCGCGTCCTGTTGCGATCTGAGGTATCACCGCTGCGGTCTGCCGTGCTCAAAAGATACGGGGGCCAGGAACATATCAAATACACCGAGGAAGAACAGGATTTGATGGAGAAAACATTCGAAAAGCCTGCATGGTACACATTGGCAGGCGCTCACTATCCGTTGGTAATTTCGGCTGTGGAAGCACTACGAACCGGAAAACTCGATGACGATTACAATGATGTCGGACGTGATTATGAAGCTGACCAGGGGATCAGCAGACGCTCACATTGTCCAGTCTACCTTGCTGAGAAAACTGAGGTAATTGCGATTGAATGTGCTATTGAGAAAAAAGTCGAGGCAGACTTGTATGTTTCGGACCTATGGGACATCTTCCGGGCAGTGCTCGAACGGTCCAGGTTCAAAGAGACTATTTGGGAGAGCCCACTCAGCCATCCAGAGTTTCCAACACCCTATGCCTATCTTTTGTATGAGATCAACTTTGACCTGCGTCGTTTGTCGGCTAGCACCGTACTCGCATCAATTTCGAACACTCAACCCCCGAGGGCAGAACTCAAAGGTCGTTTCCCTGGGGATTTGGCACAGACTTGGTCCTTCTGTGTTTGGAACATTTCTGGGTCGAAAGGTCAGGTAAGCCCAGATTTTCGTAAGTATGCTATCAAGCAGTATTTGCTATTCATTCTTGAACTCGGTTGGGGACCAAGTGAAGTTGGCGCGGGCATAGAAAACAGCACTGTTGGTCTCGATGCGTGGCGTGATTTGTTCTTGCGCGAATTACAACATCGCTTTGCAGGCGATCCGAGCGGCAAGGAAGTACTCAAAGAGGCGCTGGAGTCCCTGGATGAGGGCAAGCGGTACGTGTCTGATGGTCTGGACTGGCTAAAGGAGAAGTTGTTTGGTTCCTCTTCGACCAGGTGATCTTTCGGCTCCATTGAGTCTGAGTCGGATATGACGCTCTGTCCGCGATCAGAAAGCCCGTAGGGGGCTTGGGGCTTATGGGCACACAAGCAGATATGACTGTTCAATATCACCGGTACTTATTGACATCTACCGAGTATTTGGTACACTCGACTTGGGGCAAATCCCATGGAATCCAAGTCAAATCGCCTACTCAACCTGGCTACCAAGAAGCAGATCATCCGCGCGAAGGACGTGTTCGCCCTCGGCATCCCGCGAAACTATCTGCCCAGACTTGTTCAGAAGGGCGTTCTCAGAAAGGTTGGACGCGGTCTTTATGCGTCGAACACATCCCCCGTCACTGAGCATCTGTCGCTGATCGAAGCGGCATGCAAAGTTCCCAGAGGAATAGTTTGTCTCCTTTCCGCCCTTCAATTTCATAAATTCACAACACAATCCCCACACCAAGTCTGGATGGCCATTGATGTCAAAGCGTGGACTCCTTGCATAACCACTCCGCCGATTCGCTTTATGCGCATGTCGGGACCAGCTCTGCGTTTTGGGGTGAAGGAATATCCCGTTCGTGGCGGAACGCTCAAGGTCTACACGCCAGCAAAGACTGTGGCAGACTGCTTCAAGTTCCGTAACAAGATCGGCACGGATGTCGCCATCGAGGCCCTAAAGGAGTGTCGGCGTCTCAAGAAAGCCTCCATGGACGAGCTATGGGACGCCGCCAAGGTCTGCCGCGTCGCGAATATCATGCGACCCTATCTGGAGTCACTCTAATTGCGCGATCCAAAGCTCAAGAACATCTCCGCCTCGATTCGACAGAAGCTGCTCAACCTCGCACGAGAGAGGAATGACGACTTCGGACTCATACTCACCAAGTATGGCCTGGAGCGAATTCTCTTCCGGCTCAGCAAGTCCAAGTATCGGGAAGTGTTCATACTGAAGGGTGCTCTGCTCTTCGAACTCTGGACGACGCAGCGGTATCGCCCCACCCGAGATGCTGATTTTTTGGCGAACGGAGATAATGCTCCGGAGCGATTCGTTCGCATATTCCAGGAAATCTCGACAGTCGAGGTGGAAAATGACGGTTTGCGTTTTGATCCCAAAACGGTAAAAGCGGAACGCATCAAGGAGGACGCTGACTATGAAGGCGTCCGGGTCACATTCACCGCGTTCCTGGAGAAAGCGCAAATACCGATACAGATCGATATTGGGTTTGGAGACACGGTAACACCAGGCCCGGTCGAAATGGAATATCCGACACTGCTGGAGCCTCCCAGCCCCCGTCTCCTCGCTTATCCTCGCGAAACCGTAATCTCGGAAAAGCTGGAAGCCATGGTGAAACTCGGCATCGCGAACAGCCGCATGAAGGACTTCCACGATCTGCACAGCCTTGCCATCACTTTTGAATTTGATGGGAAAACGCTGGCTGATGCTGTGCGAGCGACTTTCAAACGACGCGGCACGGAATTGCCAATGGGAAGCGTCCCCCTCGCGTTCACACCGGAATTCTATGAAGACGAAAACAAGATCAAACAGTGGAACGCCTTCTGCAACAAGAACAAATCGTACGTTCAGGAAACGAACTTCGGAGACGTTGTCGCTCGCCTTGCATCGTTCCTCGGTCCTGTTATCAAGTCGGTGCAACAGGAGAGAACCCTGGACAGCGCGTGGACGCCCGCCCATGCGTGGCACCCCACTCCCCCCCCATAGCCTCGTGGCTGCGTTCTAGTGCCGTTCGATCTCCGATTCACAACTCTTAGGTCACCCTTCACCGGGACCGGAACGGGACGGTTGCGTACTTGTACAGCCATAGTCGCTTGCTTAAATATTATTGGTCCTCGTTCGCCGAACCGGCGGCGACTGGTGTAACTTTTGGTGGTAGTATCGCCGAGACAATCCGGTTCCGATTTCATATATCAAGCTGAAAGAGAACGCTTTAGGCTGGCGGCTGCGAAACTGAGACATGGATAACCACTTCTTTGAACGCCCCATTCTGAACTCGCCGTACAGCTACCCGGAACGGCATTGGGAGCTTGATAGCGAAGGGCAGCCCACCCAAAAAATTGTTGAGACTCGGCGTCGTGCAGAGTTCATCACTCCGATCCCGAAACCCAAGAAGCAAAAGCGAAAGCCGAACCAAGACGCGCTGATTTTTGACGAAGGCAAGGGCCTTTCCACCCAAAAGCAACAGTACGACCCAACTTCAATTATTAACGATCTTCGTTTTCAGGTAGACCAGTGGCGGAAGCTTCCGAATCCGACCGACTGGCTTGTGACGCCGGAGACCGAACGACTCCTCCAACACTGGCGTCATCACAATTTCAACACGTTTCGACCGTTCTTCTGCCAAGTTGAAGCCGTCGAGACGGCTATTTGGTTGACCGAGGTTGCTCCGAAGCTGGGGAAGATTGGGAAAGGTTTTATTGAGAACTTGGCAAATGCAAACCGTGACGCGAATCCTGAACTCTTGCGCCTTGCTTTGAAACTCGCAACTGGCGCAGGCAAGACCACAGTTATGGCAATGCTCATCGCGTGGCAGACCATAAACGCGGTACGTCGGCCCAACAGTTCACATTTCACTCGCGGATTTCTGGTCGTTGCACCTGGCCTCACGATTCGCGCCAGGCTCCGTGTTTTGCAGCCGAACGACCCCGACAGTTACTACGGCAACCTGGAATTGATCCCAGAGGAAATGTTGGGCGATCTCGAACGAGCAAAGATTTTGATCACCAACTACCATGCGTTTAAATTGCGAGACCGGATGGAGCTTTCCAAAGGAGGCCGATCACTCCTTCAGGGAAGAGGACCAGAATTGGAAACTCTCGAAACCGAAGGGCAGATGATTCAACGGGTCATGCCCGATCTGATGGGTTTGAAAAATATTATGGTTCTGAATGACGAGGCCCATCACTGTTATCGCGAAAAACCGGGAGATGCTGATGAACCCGACCTCACTGCTGAGGATAAGCAGGAAGCAGAGAAAAATAGTGAAGCGGCACGTCTGTGGATTAACGGCCTTGAGGCTGTCAAACGCAAACTCGGGATAACGCAGATCGTCGATCTTTCTGCGACGCCTTTTTTTCTTAGTGGCTCAGGCTACGCCGAGGGAACCCTGTTTCCGTGGACCGTGAGTGATTTTTCGCTGATGGATGCCATTGAATGCGGCATCGTGAAGCTTCCTCGCGTTCCAGTCGCTGACAACATCCCAGGTGAAGAGCTTCCCGTATTCCGGAATCTCTGGGAGCATATCCGAACGAAAATGCCCAAGAAGCGCCGGGGCAAGTCAGAAAGTCTTGATCCACTTAGCCTTCCCGTGGAATTGCAAACAGCATTGGAAGCGTTATACGGACACTATGCGAAGACGTTCGACTTGTGGGCTAAGAGCGGTATCAAAGTGCCTCCATGCTTCATCGTGGTCTGCAGTAACACAGCGACCTCGAAACTCGTATATGACTACATCTCTGGCTTTCATCGAGAGAACGAAGACGGGTCTACCACCCTGGAAAACGGACGGCTCGCGCTCTTTCGAAATTTCGACGAGCATGGCAATCAACTCGGACGACCGCGTACGCTTCTAATCGACAGCGCGCAAATCGATTCGGGCGAAGCCCTGGACGACAAGTTCCGGGATATGGCTAGCGACGAAATCGACCGCTTTCGGCGAGAGATTCGGGAGCGTACGGGAGACCAGCAACAGGCAGAGAATCTCACAGACGAGGATTTGCTACGCGAAGTGATGAACACGGTCGGTAAAGCAGGACGGCTTGGCGAGGCCATCCGTTGCGTTGTATCAGTCTCAATGCTCACGGAGGGATGGGATACAAATACCGTTACTCACGTGCTTGGCGTACGAGCATTCGGGACGCAGCTATTGTGTGAGCAAGTTATCGGGAGGGCTCTACGCCGCCAATCGTATGAGCTTAACGAGGACGGGCTATTCAATGTCGAATATGCCGATATTCTTGGAATTCCATTCGACTTCACAGCGAAGCCAGTCATCGCTCCCCCACAGCCACCTCGCGAGACGATCCAGGTCAAAGCATTGCGGCCTGAACGCGATTCTCTTGAGATAACATTCCCACGGGTTGCTGGCTACCGGGTTGAATTACCTGCGGAACGCCTAAGTACGGAATTCACTGCCGACTCTGTGTTGGAGCTGACCCCTGATCTAGTCGGCCCGTCCATTACCAGGAATTCTGGCATTATCGGTGAGGAAGTTGATCTGAGCCTCGAACACCTCGGTGACATGAGGCGGTCCACGCTGATTTTTCACGTCGCCAAGCGATTGCTGTATACCAAGTGGCGCGATCCCGGCGAAGAACCGAAACTTCACCTTTTCGGCCAGCTCAAGCGCATCACCAAGGATTGGCTGGACAACTGTCTCGTGTGCAAAGGCGGTACATACCCAGCACAGCTCATGTACCAGGAGCTGGCCGACATGGCGTGCGAGCGCATTACGGCGGCTATCACGCGCACAACTCTGGGAAAGTCGCCGATCAAAGTGATCCCGGACCCTTACAACCCGACTGGCTCCACCAGCCATGTTAAATTCAACACCTCCAAGGCAGACCGTTGGGAGACAGACGCCCGCCGTTGCCAAGTCAACTATGTGATTCTCGATAGCGACTGGGAGGCTGAGTTCTGCCGTGTGGCTGAGTCTCATCCTCGTGTAAAGGCCTACGTGAAGAATCACAACCTTGGCTTCGAAGTGCCCTATCGCTATGGCTCGGAGAATCGCAAATACCGACCCGACTTCATTGTCCTTGTGGATGATGGGAATGGCGAAGACGATCCGCTGCATCTGGTTGTTGAAATCAAGGGCTATCGCCGCGAAGACGCCAAAGAAAAGAAATCTACGATGGAGACATATTGGGTGCCAGGCGTGAACAACGCGGGCAAATATGGGCGATGGGCTTTCGCTGAATTCACCGAGGTCTACCAGATTGAGTCTGACTTCAAATCGAAGGTCGAATCCGAATTCAACAAAATGATTGAGTCGGTGACTTCACCGCAGCCAGCATAAGGAATCGGAATGGCGAAAAATCCCTTAAAACAAAAAGTAAAAAAGAAGATCGAAACTCTTACGCATGAGAAGGCTTCGCGCAAGAACATCCCAACGGCTGAATATCAGTCAGTGATGCGCACTGAGCAGCAAAGCCCGATCCGCGTGGCTTACGAGCGGCGGAACCGCGACCTCGACCCTCAACTTGTTTGGAGAGGCAAGGATGAACAGGATTGGTCTGATCTAGTCGTTCCTGCGCCTCCTCTCTTTATCCAGGAGAAGGTGCATCCGAAAGTGTTGATCGACGACTTGCGCCGCCGAAGCGAAGTCAGTACAAAAGCTACTGAAGCTCAAATCGACCTATTTGCTAATTTCAACGGTCTACCGAGTGAAGCTGCCAAGACCGAGTTTTATCAGCACGATGCGCATTGGGCAAACCGCATGATCCTCGGAGATAGCCTGCAAGTGATGGCGTCGCTAGCTGAGCGGGAGGGGTTGCGCGGCAGGGTGCAGTGCATATACCTTGACCCACCTTATGGCATCAAATTCAACAGTAACTTCCAGTGGTCTACAACCAGCCGCGACGTGAAAGATGGCAATGTCGAGCACATCACCCGCGAGCCGGAGCAGGTCAAAGCCTTTCGCGACACATGGCGAGACGGTATCCATAGTTATCTCACCTACTTGCGCGACCGCCTCACCGTCGCCCGAGATCTCCTCACCGATTCTGGTTCCATCTTCATGCAGATCGGAGATGAGAATGTCCATCGCGTGCGAGAAATTCTCGAAGAGGTCTTCGGAGAATCAAACTTCATATCGCAGATAAGCTTCAAAAAAACTGGTTATCAGTCCAGCAACTACTTACCGAATAATTTCGACCTAATACTGTGGTTTGCCAAAAATTACGAAAATCTAAAATTTCGGCGTCCATTTATCAACAAGCTAGAATCGTCAGCATTCGTCGGACAAGATGTCTGGTTTGATGACCGGGAGGGCCGGAGAAGACGTTTATCAAAACAGGAAAAAGACGATCTGGCCAGCTTATCTCCTGAAAACATCTTCCGGCACAAGCCGCCGGAGTCGGCTGGTGCATCAGCGCGGAATGAATCGATTGAGATCAACGGGCGCGTCTTCCGCCCTAAGGAAGGAAAACATTTCTCGACGACTGCCGTAGGCATGCAGCGGGTAAAATCGGCGGACAGGTTCATTGTTCTTGGTAATAGCCTGCGGTATATTGAGCATCTCTCAGGGTTCTCGGTCACCCCCATAACTAACTTATGGCCAGACACCGTTGTTAGTGGTTTCAGCGATCCGCAGGTCTATGTCGTTCAAACGTCAGACAAAGTCGTTGAACGCTGTCTCATTATGGCGACCGATCCCGGCGACCTTGTGCTCGACCCCACCTGTGGTTCAGGCACCACGGCCACTGTAGCCGAGCGATGGGGCCGCCGATGGATCACCATCGACACTTCACGGGTCGCGCTCGCACTTGCCCGTGCCCGCATTATGGGTGCCCGCTACGCTTACTATCTGCTTGCCGACAGCAGAGACGGACAAATCAAAGAAGCTGAGGTCGTGAAGAAGGCACCTTCCGAAACTCCGACGCACAACGATGTCCGGCAGGGATTTGTCTTTGAGCGAGTTCCACATATCACCCTAAAATCTATCGCCAACAATGCCGAGATTGACGTGATCTGGGACGAATACCAGACCGTCCTTGAGCCTCTTCGCCGACAACTGAACGAAACTCTGAAAATGAAATGGGAGGAATGGGAAATTCCTCGGGACGCGGACGAAAAGTGGCCGGAGAAAGTGAAGGATTTGCATTTGGAGTGGTGGACCCAGCGAATCGCCCGGCAAAAGGCAATAGATGCGTCGATTGCTGCCAAGGCAGAATTTGAATATCTTTATGATAAGCCGTATGAGGACAATAGAAGGGTTCGTGTTGCCGGACCCTTCACCGTGGAAAGCGTATCACCGCACCGTGTTCTCTCAGTCGATGAAAATGACGAGCTGATTCACCCGCCTTCTAATTCGGATGGCGGCTCAACAGACGAGACCGATTTTGTCGAGATGATTCTGGAGAATTTGAAGACCGCCGGGGTACAGCAGGCGCACAAGGACGACAAGATCGCGTTCACTTCGATTGCGCCCTGGCCGGGTTATTTTGTTTGCGCCGAGGGGAAGTACATCGAGGGCGATGCCAAATCGGGTGCCGAGAAGCGAGCCGCCATCTTCATAGGTCCAGAGTTTGGAACCGTGTCCCGCCCTGATCTTGTCGCCGCCGCCCGCGAAGCGGGGGATGCTGGTTTTGACGTGCTCATCACCTGTGCCTTCAATTACGACGCCCACTCATCAGAATTCAACAAGCTCGGGCGGATACCTGTCCTCAAAGCCCACATGAACGCCGATTTGCATATGGCGGACGACTTGAAGAACACGGGCAAGGGCAATCTCTTCGTGATCTTTGGCGAGCCCGACATCGATATCATCAAAGCGAAGAGCGACCAGATTCAAGTCAAAATCAATGGGGTGGACGTTTTCCACCCCAATACGGGGGAAGTTCGTAGCGATGGAGCCGAAGGCATCGCGTGTTGGTTTATCGACACCGACTACAACGAAGAAAGCTTTTTCGTCCGGCAAGCGTACTTCCTTGGTGCGAATGATCCGTACAAATCGCTCAAGACAACGTTAAAGGCCGAGATCAACGAAGAGGCCTGGGCCACGCTTCACAGCGACACTTCCCGTCCATTCGAGAAACCCAAGTCTGGCCGAATCGCGGTTAAGGTGATCAACCACCTCGGCGATGAGGTGATGAAAGTTTTCAAAGTATGAGTTCCGACGGTAAGGTTTGGATCGGTGCAGACCCAGGTGGCAAAGGAAACTTCGGGCTGGCAATTCTCCAATCCAATGGCTCAGTAAACACGTGTCGTGTCGATTGTACCGACGAAGCCATTCAGATTGTCGTACAGCGGGTGAAGTCAACTCCAGCGGGTGTTGGTGTGGATGCGCCACTGTGGTGGTCATCTGGAAGTTCCGGCGACCGTCAGGCCGACCAGTGGTTAAGAAAAAGATACAGTCTCCCCGGTGGGCAGGTGCAAGCGGCAAATTCACTGCGGGGCGCGGCACTCGTTCAGGGAGCCATGTTTGTCCAGAGGATGCGGGAGCATTTCCCAGGTGTTGGTGTTACCGAGACGCACCCAAAAGCGGTGTGGAAAGCATTGAAGATGAAAAACGGGAGTGCTTTTGTCAAACACTACGCAGTGAGGGCTGAGATTAGAGACGATCAAGAACATGAAAGCGACGCGATAATTTCGGCGGTGGCTGCGCGTGAAGGATTTGAAGGGCGATGGCCGAATGATCTAGGCAGGACCCGGAACCCGAGTGAACAGGACCCCTCGACATTTTGGCTGGCACCAATTCACTACTTTTGGCCCGAACAATAATGGATTTCCGAATCGCAGATACCTTTACTGACAGTCTTGGCCGATTGACGGGCGAGGAGCAGAAGGCTGTTAAGACAACTGCGTTTGACCTGCAAATCAATCCAGCTCATCCGAGTTTGCAATTCCACAAACTTGAAAGGGCGAAGGATCATAACTTCTGGTCGATTCGCGTTAGCAGCAATCTCAGACTGATTGTGCATAAGACGGGGACGAGCCTGTTGCTATGTTACGTCGGTCATCACGACGAAGCGTACGAATGGGCAGAACGTCGGAAACTGGAAACGCATCCGAAAACCGGAGCTGCACAGTTGGTTGAAATCCGCGAACGAGTCCAGGAAATCACAATCCCCAGGTATGTGGGGCCCCAACAGGGACCGACACCGCCTCTATTTGCAAATCTGTCCGACAGCGAATTACTTGCCTATGGCGTGCCTTCTGAGTGGTTACCCGATGTGCGCAAAGTAAATGACGAAACTCTTCTGGACCTTGCCGATCACCTCCCGAAAGAGGCAGCGGAGGCGCTACTCGACCTTGCGACGGGAGCCACTCCCCAAGTTGCACGTCCAGCCTTAGCACCGCTGGCGATTGTGGCAGGAACGGATGCGGAGTTAGCTCCTGTTTTGACAGAATCATTTGAGCATCCAGATGCCAAGCGGCGTTTCCGTCTAATTATTACTCCGAGCACTAAATTGATGACACTTTTCAGCGGGCGGCGTATTGGACGTGGCGTTCGCGAAAATAATTCTTCACCAACTTGGGCCTAGCCTGAGTGACCCGAAGGTAAGAACGAACGTT
>Ga0307373_10014221_pt1 | contig 10999 bp, 6 predicted proteins | sample OX2MG_FD_202534 | JGI IMG/M metagenome (GOLD analysis project Ga0307373, IMG submission 202534) | Soil microbial communities from Risofladan, Vaasa, Finland - OX-2 | ecosystem: Environmental > Terrestrial > Soil > Coastal area > Acid sulfate soil | place: Finland: Risofladan, Vaasa | collected... | reverse complement strand
GCGGCGAGCTTCGCGCCCAGCACTCCGGCGACGCCGAACCCCATCGGCCCGAACCCCATGCAGCCGATCAGCGAATCCGGCCGTTTCGGTTTGCAGAACTGCAAGAGCCAGTTGTGGTGGACGCCGATATCGCTGACCAGGATCGCGTCGTCGGGCAGCGCCTTGTTGATCTCGTGCGCGGCACGCTGCGGGTTGATCGGGGTCGCGTCGTCGCTGTAGCCGGGCGCGACCGCGGCTTCCCATTCGCGCCGCCAGCCCTCGATCCGGGCGAGCCAGGCTTGCCGCGCCGGGGTGGTCTGCGGCGCCTTGTGCGCGTCGATTTCAGCGAGAAGCTGGCGCAGAAAGGTGCGCACATCGGCCATCAGGCCGAGCGCGACCGGATAGTTGCGGGCGATCTCGTCAGGGTCGATGTCGACGTGGATCAGCCGGGTCGGCGGGATTGTGAACGAATAGCCCTGGATCCATGACGACGACGTGCGGTCGTCGAACCGCACCCCCAGCGCCAGCAGCACATCGGCCTGCCGCATCGCTGCATTGGCCTGGTAAAGCCCGCCACGCGACACGAGGCCGAGCGACAGCGGATGGTGGGTGTCGATCGCGCCGAGCCCGCTCGCCGAGGCGCCGACCGGGATCTGCAGCCGCTCGGCGAGGCGCAGCAGGTCTGCCGCGGCGCCACCGTAGCGCACCCCCTGGCCGACCAGGATCGCCGGCCGCTCGGCGGCGATCAGCATCTCGGCGGCCTTCGAGACGCCTTCAGGATCGGCGCCACAGCGGCAATTTATGTTGCCGCTCCATTCCCGCGGATCGGGCGCTTCCGGCGCCGCGTCCTCCTTGAAGATGTCGAACGGCACGTCGAGCACGACCGGGCCGGGCCGACCGGTCACCATCGTTTTCCACGCCTGGCGCACCATCTGCGGCACCTGCTCGCCGCGCGTCGGCTGGAACACGTGCTTGCACATCGTCCGTACGGTCGACGGATAGTCGGCCTGGTACTGCCGGTACAACTCCTGAAATGCGCCGCGGCCGAATTGGCCGGTCGGGATGTTGCCGGTCACCGCGAGGAACGGCACCGAATCAAGATAGGCGTTGGCCAGCGCGATCGGCAGATTGGCCGAGCCCGGCCCGCACGAGGTGAAGGTCGCGATCGGCTGCCCGCTGACCCGGTAATAGACATCGGCCATAAAGCCAGACACGGTCTCGTGCCGACTCGAAATCGTCTTGATCTCCCCGGCGCGCTCGTAAAGCGCGTCGATAAACCCGATATTGCCATGCCCGCACAGGCCGAACGCATACGGCACGCCCTGTCGGATCAGATGATCGACGATGACCTGCCCGCCATTCAGCATCTGGTTGCTGCGCGCCATATCCTTCCTCCCGTGATTTGCGCCGGACCCTATGCCGCCGCGCTGCGCCGGACCAGAGCGATGAAGCGGCCCACGGCCGCCGCGGTCTCGCCCTTGCGGTAGGCGAGGTTGAGCGGCGCGGTCAGCCGTGCCGCGGCCGGCGTCCGATAGATGCGCTTAGATGCGCTCGCCGACGATCTGGTCGCCTTGACCCGCGGGGGCGGCGTAGTGCTGACTGCAACGGGCCGAGCCCGACTGGAGCAGTCCCTATGACCGACACCGTTCATGACGAACTGATCCGCGACCAGTTCACCCGTCAGGCGCGCGCCTTCAACAGCGCCGCGCCGATCGCCAACGAGGAGGCGCTGCGCTTGATCATCGACGCGGCGGAGCCCGGCTTCCCCGATACGGTGCTCGACGTCGCTTGCGGCGGCGGCCTCGTCGCGCGCGCCTTTGCGCCGCGCGTGCGCCACGCCACCGGCATCGACGTGACCCCGGCGATGCTTGATCAGGCTCGCCAGGCCGCCGCCGCACAGGGGCTGGCCAACACCTCGTGGGACCGGGGCGACGTGACGACGCTGCCCTATGCCGACAGCGCCTTCACCATCGTCGCGACGCGGTTTTCGTTTCACCATTTTCTCGATCCGCTCGCGGCCTTGCGCGAGATGATGCGGGTGTGCGCCCCAGGCGGCCGAATCGTCGTCGCCGACAGCTGCCCGTCCGAAAACCCGGCCAAGGAAGCCGCCTTCAACCGGCTCGAAAAATTGCGTGACCCGTCGCACACCAGGGCTTTGCCGCTGAGCGAGATGAAGGCCCTGTTCGCCGCGGCGGGGCTCGGCGAGCCGCAGGTCAGCTCTTACGAGTTGCGCGACGAGGTGAAAAACCTGCTGGCGCGCTCGTTCCCAAACCCAGGCGACGAGACAAAGATCATCGACCTGTTCCGCGCCTCGGCGGGCGACGACAGCCTCGGCATCCCGGTCCGGCTCGACGGCGCGGCGATCCACTACGCCTACCCGGTCGCAATCTGCACCGCGCGCCGGCCTTGATCGCGCCGGAGGGAAGGTTATCGTAGTCCCAATCGTCCACCCCCCTTCATCGTCATCCCCGGGCGTGACCCGGGGATCCAGATGGCCGGGTCAAGCCCGGCCATGACGGAAAAGAGAGCAGGAGAACTCCCGTGAGCGTTACCGGTCACGACAGCCTGAAAACCCGCCGCAGCCTAAGCGTCGACGGCAAGAGCTACGATTATTTCAGCCTCGATGCGGCGGCCTCGGCAGCCGGGCTCGGCGACGTATCGCGCCTGCCGTTCTCGCTGAAGATACTCCTGGAAAACCTGGTGCGCCTGGAAAACGGCCGCACCGTCACGGTCGACGACATCAAGGCTCTGGGCGCCTGGCTCAATACAAAGAGTTCAGACCGTGAGATCGCGTTCCGCCCCGCGCGCGTCTTGATGCAGGATCTAACCGGCGTGCCGGCGGTGGTTGACCTCGCGGCGATGCGGGCGGCGATGGTCGATCTCGGCGGCGACCCAAGAAAGATCAACCCGCTGTCGCCGGTCGATCTGGTCATCGATCATTCGGTTCAGATCGACAATTTCGGCAACGCCGCCGCCTTTGCCGCCAACGTCAAGACGGAGTTCGAGCGCAACGGCGAGCGCTACCGGTTCCTGCGCTGGGGTCAGGACGCGTTCGAAAATTTCCGGCTGGTGCCGCCGGGCACCGGCATCTGCCACCAGGTCAACCTCGAATACCTGTCGCAGGTGGTGTGGACCACCGACGAGGACGGCAAGACCATCGCCTATCCTGACACCTTGGTCGGCACCGACAGCCACACGACGATGGTCAACGGCCTCGCCGTGCTCGGCTGGGGGGTCGGCGGCATCGAGGCCGAGGCGGCGATGCTCGGCCAGCCGCTCTCGATGCTGATCCCCGAGGTCGTCGGCATGAAATTGACCGGCAAATTGCGGGAGGGCGCGACCGCGACCGATCTCGTGCTGACCGTGACCCAGATGCTGCGCCGCCGCGGCGTCGTTGGGCGGTTTGTCGAGTATTACGGGCCGGGCATCGCCGAATTGGCGCTTGCCGACCGCGCGACGATCGGCAACATGGCGCCGGAATACGGCGCGACCTGCGGCTTTTTCCCGATCGATGCCGAGACCATCCGCTATCTGACCCTCAGCGCCCGCGACCCGGCGCGGGTCAAGCTGGTAGAGGCCTATGCCAAGGCCCAGGGGCTGTGGCGCGACGAGAACACCCCCGACCCGATGTTCAGCGACACGATCGAACTCGACCTCGCCACGGTCGAGCCCTCACTCGCCGGGCCGCGGCGGCCGCAGGACCGGGTCGCGCTCTCCGACACCGGCAAGGCGTTCGACACCGAACTTCCGCGCCTCGCGCCCGGCGTCACCGCCGCGCGCTCGCAAAAGGTCGAGGGTGCCGATTACGAATTGCACGATGGCGACGTGGTGATCGCCGCAATCACCTCCTGCACCAACACCTCGAACCCGAGCGTGATGCTCGCCGCCGGTCTGCTCGCCAAGAAGGCCGTCGAAAGGGGACTCACGGTCAAATCGTGGGTCAAGACCAGCCTCGCTCCGGGCAGCCAGGTGGTCAGCGACTATTACGCAAAGGCCGGACTCCAGGAATATCTCGACAAGCTCGGCTTCAACCTCGTCGGCTATGGCTGCACCACTTGCATCGGCAATTCCGGCCCCTTGCCCGAGCCGATTGGCGAGGCGATCGAGAACGGCGATCTCGCGGTCGCCGCGGTGCTCTCCGGCAACCGCAATTTCGAGGGCCGGATCCATGCGCTGGTGCGGGCGAACTACCTCGCCTCGCCGCCGCTCGTCGTCGCCTACGCGCTCGCCGGCACGATGCGGATCGACCTTGCCACCGAGCCGCTCGGCGAAGACCGTGACGGTAAACCCGTATATCTGCGCGACATCTGGCCGAGCAACCGGGAGGTCGCCGACACCGTGCGCAGCGCGGTGCAGCGCGGCAGCTTCCAACAGCGCTACGGCAATGTCTTCGAGGGGCCGCCCGAGTGGCGCGCGGTCACCGGCACCGGCGGGATGACCTACGGGTTCGAGGACGCCTCGACCTATCTCGCCAAGGCCCCCTATTTCGACAACATGCCGAAGGAGCCGGCGCCGGTGAAGGACGTGACCGGCGCGCGCGAACTGGCGATCTTCGGCGACAGCATCACCACCGACCACATTTCGCCTGCGGGCAGCATCAAGACCGAAAGCCCCGCGGGCGAGTTCCTGATCAGCTATCAGGTGCGGCCGAGCGAGTTCAACACCTACGGGTCGCGGCGCGGCAACCACAATGTCATGGTGCGCGGCACCTTCGCCAATATCCGCATCAAGAACGAGATGGTGCCCGGGGTCGAGGGCGGCATGACCAAGCTCCAGCCCGACGGCACCGTGATGCCGATCTACGACGCCGCGATGGAATACCAGAAGCGCGGCGTGCCGCTGGTGATTTTCGGCGGCAAGGAATACGGCACCGGCTCGTCGCGCGACTGGGCGGCCAAGGGCACGCTGCTGCTCGGGGTCAAGGCTGTGATCGTCGAGAGCTTTGAGCGCATCCACCGCTCGAACCTCGTCGGCATGGGCGTGCTGCCGCTGCAGTTCAAGAACGGGACGACGCGCCAGACGCTGGGGCTCAAGGGCGACGAGGTGCTCGACATCGTCGGGGTCGAAGCCGGGCTCAAGCCGCGCATGGAGCTGACGCTTCGCATCCACGACGCCGGCGGCGGCACGCGCGAGGAACAGCTGGTCTGCCGCATCGATACGCTCGACGAGGTCGAATACTTCCGCCACGGCGGCATCCTGCAATACGTGCTCAGGAGCCTGCTGCCGAAGGCGGCGTAGCGGCTCCGCCCTCACCCGGACCCTTCCCCGGTTGCGGGGGAGGGAAGCGAAGCGCGGCGACGCGGTCCGGTGCCGCGCCGCGCGCGCCAAAGACCCCGTGCGCCAGGATTCCGCTGATGATCAGGCCGCCGCCGATCGCGCGCGACGGGGTGACCTTCTCGCCCAGTACCGTGACCCCGATCGTCACCACCGTCACCAATTCGACATTGGCGATGATCGCATAGCTCGACGGGCCGAGCCGCGGCGCACTGTACGAAAACAGCGTGATCATCAGCGCGCCGGGGCCGAGCGCGATAAACAGCAGCAATAGCCAGCTTGTCCGGTCCGCCGGCCAGTCGAGCCCGTTGAACGCCGCCCCGGCGCCGAACACCACCGCCATCCCGGAATAGAGGCACACCGCGCCGATCAGCGGCGGGTGCCGGCGCAGCAGCGACGCGGTCAGCACCAGGTAGACCGCATAGATCAGCGGCGCCGGGATCGCCCAGGCGAGGCCGCGCGGGTCGATTGCGCCGCCGCGCAGGCCGGGCACCGTGACCAGCGCCGCGCCACATAGGATCGCGGCGACGCAGGCTGCTGCGCGCAGGCGGACCGGGCGGCCGAGAACCACCCGTTCGAGCGCCAGCGTCAGCGCCGGATAGGTGTAGAACAACAGCACGGCGATGCTGGTATCGAGGGTCTTGATGCTTTCCCAGAAGCACAGCGTCTGCGCCGCGCCGAGGGTCGCGCCGATCGCCACGATCTGCCACGCTCCGCCGCGCCACGCGGCACCGACATCGAGCCGCAGCACGGCGATGGCGAGGGTCAGCGGCGCGAGCGCTAAGAGATAGCGCCACAGCAGCATCGATGCCGGGTCGATCCCGGCGGCGTAGAGATGGCGCGCCAGCAGCGGCATCAGCCCGACCATCACGCTGCCGGTCACGGCGGCGATCGCGGCGGTCCAGGGCGACGCGCCGTCGTCGCTCACCCGCGCGCCGGAACGTGAACCTGCCGGGCCCGGTCGAGCCGCGCCAGGGTCGGCGAGGCGTCGGGGCGCATCGCGCTACTCGGCCGGGCGCTCATAGGTGACGCGGCCGTCCTTGATCGTCGTGTGCGCGATCAGGCGGCGCCTCGCGGTGACCGTGTGGCCGTCGCTGTCGGTCAGGTCGAACCGCCCGTCGCGCAGCTCGAGCATCGCGAGGTCGGCATTGGCGCCCGGCTTCAGCGTGCCGACCGTGCCGTCATAGCCGAGGATTTTTGCCGGCGCCGCGGTGGCGCGGCAGATCACGTCGTCGAGCGCCATGCCGAAATGCAAGAGCTTCGACATCGTCGTCGTCAGATCCCACACCGGGCCGCGGGTCGCGGTGGTCAGGGTCAGATCGGTCGAGATCGTGTCTGGCAGGAACCCCTGGTCGAGCGCCTTTTCGATCATCGTAAAGCTGAAATGGTTTCTTCCGTGTGCGCAGTCAAAGATGATGCCGTGGCGTTGCGCCTCGACCACCTCCTTGAGCACAAATTGTTTTTCCTGGCCCATGATGCCGTGGGCGCGGCCGTGGTAGCAGTGGGTGATGATGTCGCCCGGCGCCATCTCGGCGAGGATGTCGGGCAGCGGGATCGGCGAATCGGTGATGTGGATCATCAGCGGCACGCCGGCCAGCGCCGCGGTCTTGCGCGCCAGCTTTACCGGCTCGGTGCTGTATTCCCAGACGAGGCCTGGGCCGTAGCGCAGCTTGACGCCGATCGCCAGGTCGGGGTTTTCGCTGATCGTGCGGGCGCAGCCCTCCGGGTCGGCATACGGGAAATGCGACAGCTCACCGCCGCGGCTGGTGCCGGTGATGCCGATCGCCGACAGGTTGACAAAGGCGCGGATGCGGGTGCGCACGTTTTCGTCGATCACGTGGCGTAGCCCAGCAAACGTCGCCGAGCCGGTACTGCCGGCGTCGCACAGCGTCGTCACCCCGCTCTGGCGGCAGTAATGGTCGGTGTGGCCGCCCATGTCGTGCGCGTTGACAAAGACATGGGCGTGGATGTCGACGAGGCCGGGCGTCACCAGTCTGCCCTTGGCGCTGATCGTGCGGCGCGCCGCATCGGCCGGCAGGCTCGGCGCCACCGCGGCGATCTTGCCGCCGCTGACCGCGATATCCATGACCCCGCAGAGCCCGGCGCCCGGATCGTGGATCTCGCCGCCGGAAACGATCAGATCGTACGCCATCGCTGCGTCCCCCCAGCCACCGCCGCCATTGCTGCGATCGTCCCCCAGCGCGGTGCCCCTGGCAACCCCGGCCCTTCTGAGTTGCATTATTGGGCGTAGCCGGCCGCCCGAAAATTGGGCACCGTCGCGGCCCGCCAATCGGAGCCTTTGCGTGGACCAGACCGTCGCCCAGCATCTCCGCCCGGCCGTGATCGTGCCGCATCGCGGACTGGTTCTGGTGGCGGCGCTGACCGCGACGTTCATGCCGGCGGTCGAGAGCACGATCGTCGCCACCGCGATGCCGACGATCGTCGGTCAGCTCGGCGGGTTCAATCTGTTCAGCTGGGTGTTTGCCGCCTATCTGCTGGCGATGGCGGTGACGATCCCGATCTACGGGCGACTCGCCGACATCTACGGCCGCAAGCGGGTGTTTTTTATTGGCACCGGCATCTTCATGATCGGCACGACGCTGTGCGGCCTGGCGCCGAGCATGCCGCTCTTGATCCTGTTCCGCGCGGTCCAGGGCGTCGGCGGCGGTGCGGTTCAGCCGATCGCGGTGACGATCGTCGGCGACATCTATACTCCGGCCGAGCGCGCCCGCATCCAGGGTTATTTCTCGACCGTGTTCGGCGTCTCGGCCGTGGTTGGGCCGGCGCTCGGCGCGTTTCTTGTCCAGCACGCGCACTGGTCGGTGGTGTTTTGGATCAACCTGCCGATCGGCGTGGTCAGCATCGCCCTGTTTGCCGTGCTGTTGCGCGAGCGTATCGAGCGGCGGCCGCACCGCATCGATTACGTCGGCGGCCTGCTGCTGGTTGCCGGGGTCGGATCGCTGCTGGCGGCGTTGGTGCAGGCCGTGTCGCTCGGTGTCGCGAAAATCGCTGCGCTGGTTGCGCTCGGCGTCGTCGCGCTTACGGCGCTGGCGCGCTACGAGCGGCGCATCGCCGAGCCGATGCTGCCGCTGGCGCTGTGGGGCCGGCGGATCGTGCTTCTGTGCAACCTCGCCGGTTTCGGCGCCTCGGCGATGATGATGGCAGTGTCGGCGCTGCTGCCGACCTATGTGCAGGGGGTGATGGGCCGCGGCCCGGGGGCCGTCGGGTTCGTCGTCGGCTGCACCTCGGTCAGCTGGATGTTCGCCTCGTTTGCCGCCGGGCGGCTGATGCTGCGCACGTCGTACCGGGTTACGGCGGCGACCGGCGCCGTCGCGCTGCTCGCCGGCGCGCTGCTGCTGGCCCGGCTCGGGCCGGCGAGCCCGACGCTGTCGGCCGCGACCGCGGCGTTTGTCGTCGGCATCGGCATGGGGTTCTGCAACACGACGTTTCTGGTGGCGATCCAGGCCAGCGTCGAGTTTCACGAGCGCGGCGTCGGGACCGGGTCGCAGATGTTCATGCGGATGCTGGGGCAGTCGGTCGGGGCTTCGGTGTTTGGCGCGATGATCAATCTGGGCGTCAACTGGCGCCTGCCGGGTGGCGGCCGGCTGGTCAGCCGCCTGCTCGACCCGACGTTGCGCGACAGCCTCGGCGCCGACATGCTGGCGCGGCTCGGCAGCGCGGTCGGCCTCGCTGCGCATCAGGCGTTTCTCGCTGCGGTGGCGATCGCCCTGGCGACGCTGGTGGTAACCCTCGCCTTGCCTAGGGGCCTTAGTCCGACTCGCCCAACCGGGCCATGAGGCGCGGCGTTGCGGCGGCGCTGCTGCTGGCTGCGTCGATGACGGTGCGCGTGCTGGCGCCGACGCGGGAAACCCCGCCGCGGGCCATCGCCGGCGCTGCGCCGGGCTATGGCCCGGGCGCGGTCAGCGTGGTGCCCAACGCGGCGGCGGTCGTGCGCCGCGTCTGGCTGCCCGATCTCGACGCCGGGTTCGACCCGCAGGGCTTGGCGGTTGCAGGTGACGCAGTGCTGGTCTCGGGCTATGTCAGCGACCGGTCGAGCGCCCATCGTGGCGCGTGCCGCGTGGTCCGCATCGATCCCGAAAGCGGCCGCGAGACCGGCCGCCTCGACGTGCCGAGCCCCTGCGGCCACGCTGGCGGCGTGGCGCTCGGCGGCGACGGATATCTTTACGTCGCTGACACTCATACGCTGTTCGCGATACCGCTGGCCGGCGCGTTCGCGGCCGGCGCGCCGCAGTTTCGCGTGGTTCCGCTCGGCCCCGGTGTGGTCGGTGGGCTCGCGGTGTCGAGCGCGGACGGGATCTGGCTCGGCACCTATGACGAAACCGGGCCAGGCCGGCTCTATCATTTCCCTGCGGCGATCCTCGCCAGGCAGCGCGCCGGCGCCATGTTGACCGCGGGGCAGGCCTCGGCGGCGCTGACCATCCCCGATTATGCCCAGGGCGCGGCGTTTGCCGCAGACGCGCTGTGGGTCGCGCGCAGCGACACGCGCTGGGGCACGCTAGACCGGCGCGATCCGGCGAGCGGCGCATTGCGGCACCGCTATGCGGCCGCGCCCGGCATCGAGGGCATCGCGTTCGATGCGTCGGGCGGGCTGTGGGCGGTCTCTGAGGCCGGCACGCGGCATTTCTACGATCACCCGTTTGTTGGGCTGATTGAGCCGTTCTTCCCGCTGGCCTTCGCGCTCGATGTTTCGCGCTTGGAATAGGCCCGCCGCGGCGGCCTATACTAGCGTCCAGACAATGCGATAACGGGAGGGAAACCGCCATGTCGGTCGTGCTCGGGACGGACGGCTACCGCTACGAAGTCGAAGGGGTCTGGGCCAAGCTGCCGCCCGGGATGGAGTTCAACGCCGATGTCGCCGCGGTCGGCGTTGATGCGCACGACAACGTCTATGCCTTCAACCGCGGCAAGCATCCGATGTGCGTGTTCGACCGCACCGGCAATTTGTTGCGCACCTGGGGCGAGGGCGTGTTCATGCGGCCACACGGCGTGTTCATGGCGCCCGACGGCACGATCTGGCTGACCGATGACGGCGACCATTCGGTGCGCCAATGCACGCTCGACGGCAAGGTGCTGCTGACCATCGGGGTGCCCGGCAAGCCGGCGCCGTATATGAGCGGCGAGCCGTTCCACCGTTGCACCCACACTGCGCTGTCGCCGCAATGCGACCACGTCTACGTCTCGGACGGCTACGGCAATTCGCGCGTCCATAAATTCACCGTCGACGGCAAATTGGTGATGTCGTGGGGCGATCCCGGCACCGATCCCGGCCAGTTCAACATTGCCCACAACGTGTGCTGCGACCCCGACGGGTTTGTGTTTGTCGCCGATCGCGAAAACCACCGCGTCCAGGTGTTCGACGGCAACGGCAGATACGAGAGCCAGTGGAACAACATGCACCGCCCGTCCGGGCTCTATCTCGAGCCGGGCAAGGAGGGGCGCATGTATATCGGCGAGATCGGGCCGGACATGGCGGTCAATATCGACCTGCCGAATTGCGGGCCGCGGGTCAGCATCTATACCCACAAGGGCGAATTGCTGGCGCGCCTCGGCCACGCCCATGCCGGGCTTAACCCCGGCCAGTTCATCTCGCCGCACGGCATCGCCGTCGATTCGCGCGGCGACATCTATGTCGGCGAGGTCAGCTTCACCAATTGGGGGCGCCGCGTGCGGGCGCGCGGCGAACAAATCCCGCCTGGCCTCAGGAGCCTGCAAAAGCTGGTAAAGG